>ERZ1036467.9-NODE-9-length-330727-cov-17.494417_pt1 | contig 330727 bp, 256 predicted proteins | sample MGYA00514231_ERZ1036467 | MGnify/ENA primary metagenome ERZ1036467 (study PRJEB33795, sample SAMN09464919) | human gut metagenome | isolation source: Bloodstream | host: Homo sapiens | place: USA: Stanford, California | collected 2016-07 ...
TTTATATGTTGGCCAACATAAAAAAAGAAAGGGGGAATTATGACACACCCCCTTCTTTTTTACCGATAAAAAAGAAATGCGTCGTGCAATGAATCTGATACTGGAAACCGGAAATTTCGGTCACTACTTTTTTGACCTTAGCCTGCGTCCTAAAAATTATTATGGAGGCAAGTTGTACGGATTTTATTGCCGGGTCCGCTGGCAGAGGGAAGTTTTTTCTTTTGCCCCATGGATGCTCCTGCGTGGAGGGTTGGTGGACTTCTGGGGAAGTATTAAAACCGTTTTGACGCATAAATAGAACAAATGAAGTCATTTTGCCTATACGCTCGTTGGTTGTGGACGGCTTCCAAAGAAACGAGGGCAAGCCTTTTCCTGTACAGCCTGCTGCAGTTGCTTCACACGGGCGTATCCTTTTACTTCATTTATGTATGCAAGACGCTGGTAGATATCGCCTCCGGGGTTTCCACTCTTGACTTTCAGCGATACATCTGGCAGCTGGCCGGCTGCGTGGTTTTCCAGCTCATCCTCTCAAACGGGAAAAGCTACCTGTCCGTAAGAAACAACATCCGGCTGCAGAACTATCTGCGCAGCCGGATGTTTTCCCGTCTTGCCGGCATGGATTATGAAAGCCGCCTGCGTTACCATTCGGGCGACATACAAAGCCGTCTGACAGAGGACGTGCGAGTGGTCGCCAACATGCTGGGACAATCCCTGCCCTCTTTTGCCGCGACGCTCATGCAGCTAGCCATGGCTTTGGCCTTCCTTTCATCTTTGGATATCCGGCTGGTCTGGTTGCTTATCACGGTCTTGCCGGCATGCCTGCTTTTAGGCAAGCTCCCGGCAAGAAATGTCCGCCGCTTGACCCTTGCCATCCGGCAAGGAGACAGCCGTGTGCAATCTTTCTTGCAGGAATGCTTCCAGCACCTGTTCCTGCTGCAGGCATTCGAGAAGAGGTCCTGGATGGAAAGACAGATGGGGGATATTCAAGATGAATTGTACAGTAAAACCATGCGACGTAACCGGTTTTCCACCGCATCCCGCGTAATGGTCCAACTTGCCTTTTCCGGTGGATACTCCATCGCTTTCCTCTGGGGAGTGCACGGTATTTATACGGGAACGGTCACGTTCGGCATGATGACCGCCTTCCTGCAACTGGTGGGACAGATCCAGCGTCCCCTCATGGAGATGGGACGGCAGTTGCCTTCTCTTATCCATACCACAACTTCCATAGACCGTCTGAAGGAACTGGAAACGGACTCGATGGCAACGGCTCCGGCTTCGTTTTCGTTGCCCGGAAAGTTAGGTATCCGTTTCCGAAACGTTTCCTTTCATTATCCGGGAGCTTCTCGGTATATATTAAGGTGGTTCAGTCATGATTTCAGACCCGGATCCAGTACTGCCATCCTGGGGGAAACCGGTGCCGGGAAAACAACAATTTTCCGGCTGATTCTCTCATTGCTACGTCCTACGGAAGGGCATATCCTGTTATATAACGGGACAGGGTTAGAAATGGAGCTTTCCTCCGCCACACTTTGTAACCTGATATACGTTCCCCAAGGAAACAGCCTGTGGAGCGGCACTATCCGGGAAAACCTCCTGCTGGGTAATCCCGAAGCGACAGAATCCGAACTGTGTGAAGTCCTGGAAGTGGCCGCCGCAGAGTTCGTGTTCGGCTTGGCGGAAGGCCTGGACACATTCTGTAGCGAGCAGGGAGGCGGGCTCAGCGAAGGTCAGGCACAACGTATAGCCATCGCCCGGGCCCTGCTACGCAAGGGAAGTGTCTATTTATTTGACGAGTTGAGCTCCTCTCTGGATGACGAAACGGAAAGCCGGCTTATCCGTAACCTCTCCGTTTATCTGCAGGGGCATACCCTCCTTTTTATCACCCACCGGCATCGTATCGCGGCATATTGCGACTGCATGGTGACAGTCAGACGCACTACGGAACCGGTCAATACCGGAAACGGTTTGGAATATGTGGAAAAGAGAGAGCATCCATAATTTTCCCTAGCGTAAAGTCCTGTCATAAATAATGGAGAATGAGGATGGTATAAAGATATGCAGTTGCCAACAACAAATAACGAAAAACATAAATGTGGGATGGTGGTCACAGACAGGCCTCCATTTTACCGAACAAAAAAGTCATGTGGTTAAGATTTAAGATATTTGTAGGATATATTACTTTGATCACCCTTTTGGCGTTCACTGTTTATTCCTTCCGCAAGGAACAGATGGAGAGAAACCGTCTGCGACAGGACGAGCGTGAACTGATCCATACCCGTCATTTGGCCGAACAAATCTACGCCGCATTGTTGGAACTGTCCGCATTGGGTGAGACTGTCGGCGTGTGGAAGGAGGCAGACCTCAGTACCTATCAGAGAAAGAGCAAAGAGGCCTGCCAGCATCTGCAAGGGTTGAAACCATATATTCATTCCACAAAAGGACTATCACGCGTGGATTCGCTTTGTATCCTGCTGGAACAAAAAGAACAATTGCTTGATACTGTCATGCGGACGTTCATCCGTTTACAGGAAGTGGGGGAAATCGTTAACCGTAAAATACCCGTTATTGTCTCTCATGTGCAAAAGACGACAGAATCTCTCTCTGAGTCCGCCCCAAAGGATACGGTACGGAAAAGTTCCGGGCCTACGAGTTTCTGGTCCCGACTGTTAGGACGGAAAGAGAAACAATCCGCCTATTTGGAACAACGAAAAAAACAGAAGGAAATCTCCGATCGGAAACGACAGAAAACATCGGCGACCGGGATGCTCCGTTCACTGAACAGGGAGGTGACGAAGCGCCAGAGAGACGAAAGAGAAAAGTTGCTGTTCCAAATGGATGAATTATATGATAAAAGCATCAAGCAAAACCAAAGGCTGCATAGCATTCTCAAAGAACTTGAAACGGAAGCGAACCTGCGTATAGAGAACCGTTACCGGCAGTTCGTGGCGGAGCACGACCGGTCATTTCATACACTGTCAATTGTTGCCATATCCGTTTCCTTGCTGGCTCTCCTGCTGTACGGCCTCGTCCATCGTGACCTGAAACGCAAGTACCGGTATCAGCGCAGGCTGGAGTCCTCCAATACGGAGAAACAGGAGCTCCTCCAGTCCAGGAAAGACATGATGCTCTCCATCGCCCACGACCTTCGCTCGCCCCTTGCCACGATAAGCGGCTCGGCCGAGCTGCTCCCCAAGGAGAGCGGCGAACAGGGCAGGATGAGATACGTGGACAACATCCGGCACGCCTCGGAATACATGCTCTCGCTGGTCGACACGCTCATGGAGTTCTACCTGCTCGACAGCGGCCAGTTGCAACATCATCCCTCCATCTTTCACCTGGGCACCCTGCTCGGGGAGACAGCCGACAGCCACGCCCCGGCCGCCAAGAAGAAACATCTCGGCTTCTCCACCGGCTTCTCCGGACTGGACGTGGTGGTCGGAGGCGAGAAGGGGTTCCTCCAACAGGTGGTGAACAACCTGCTCTCGAACGCCGTCAAGTTCACGGAAGAAGGAAGCGTCCGCCTGGAGGCGGAATATCGGAAAGGCGAGCTCCGCCTTCTCGTACAAGACACGGGCATAGGCATGGATGTGAAGGACGCTTCCCGGATATTCGATCCGTTCGAACGGCTGGAAAACGCCCGGCACGCGTCCGGCTTCGGGCTCGGTCTCGCCATCACTTCTCGGCTCGTATCGGAGATGGGAGGAAAAATCGATGTGGAGAGCACGCCAGGCAGGGGAAGTCGTTTCACCGTGCTGGTTCCCCTGCCTCCCGCCGACGGCAACTCCCTGATGGAGAACCGGCGGCCCTCCGGTAGCCTCCGCCTGGAAAACACGCGTGTCCTCCTGCTGGATGACGATATCAGGCAGCTCGGCATAACGAAGGAGATGCTGCGCCGGTGCCACGCCTCATGCGACTGCTGCACGGACAGCCGCGAACTTATCGCCCGTCTGCGGGAAAATGCCTATGACGTGCTGCTGACGGACATCCAGATGCCGGAGATGGACGGCTTCTCCGTTCTGGAACTGCTCCGTTCTTCCAACATCCCGCAGGCCAGGACCATTCCGGTGGTCGCCCTGACGGCACATGTGAACAAGGAGGAGGAATACCTCGCACGCGGTTTCGCGGGACGCATCCGCAAGCCGTTCACGATAGAGAGCCTCTCGGAAGGTGTGGCGCGGATTATCGGTACCCCGGGGAACAGGGCATGGAAACCGGACTTCTCCCTGATCCTCTCCGGTGAGGAGAACCGCCGGGAGATGCTGGACGAGTTCGCGAGGGAAAGCCGGAAAGACCTGCACGTCCTACATCAGGCGCTGGAAAGCGGCGACCGCCGGACCGTCCGGGAGGTGCTGCACAAGAACCTGCCCCTCTGGGAATCCGTCCGGCTGGACTACCCGCTGGAGGAACTGCGGCGGATCACGACCTCGGAACCGGAAGGGTGGACGGAAAAGGAGCTGGAACAGATACGCGACATAGCGGAAGCCGCCGACCGGCTGGCCACCTTCGCGGAACAAATACAAGACATTACGGAATGAAAACGATACTGATCATAGAAGATGACGTGATATACGCCCGCAGCATCGGCAACTGGCTGAGGAAACAGGAGATGGGAAGCGAGCGTGTCACAACCCTCTCCGCCGCCCGGAAGAGCCTCTCGGACAGGGAATACGACCTCGTGCTAGCCGATCTCCGCCTGCCCGACGGCAACAGCACGGACCTGCTCAGGTGGATGCACGACCGCCACATTGCCACCCCGTTTCTGATCATGACCAACTACGGTCAGGTGGAGAACGCCGTGGAAGCCATGCGCCTGGGAGCGGTCAACTATCTCTGCAAGCCCATCCAGCCGGACAAGCTGCTGGAAGCCATCCGCAAGGAGTTCAGCCGTCCCCGTCACGACGGCACGGAGTTCTACCGGGGAGAGAGCGACAAGGCGCGTGAGATGTACCGCCGGATCAGCCTGGTGGCGCCCTCCGACATCTCCGTCCTGATCCGTGGCGCATCCGGTACGGGCAAGGAACATATCGCTCTCGAGCTGCACGAACAGAGCCGCAGAAGGAACCGACCGTACATCACGCTGGACTGTGGATCCCTTCCGGAAGATCTGGCCGCCTCCGAGCTGTTCGGCCACCGTAAGGGGGCGTTCACGGGCGCGGAGAGCGACAAGGTCGGTCTGCTGCAGGAGGCCGACGGGGGCACGCTGTTCCTTGACGAGATAGGTAACCTGTCCTACAAGAGCCAGATGCTCCTTCTTCGCACCCTACAAGAGAAATGCTACAGGCCGGTGGGCTCGACCCGGGAGCGCGGCTTTGACATCCGCCTGATCGCCGCCACCAACGAGAACCTGGAGGAGGCCATCGCCGGAGGACGTTTCCGTGAGGACCTGTTCCACCGGCTGAACGAGTTCACCATCCGTGTCCCGCTCCTTTCGGAATGCCCGGAGGATATCCTCCCGCTGGCCCGTTTCCTGCTGGGCCACCTCATGAAAGAGCACCACAAACGGGTACAGGGTTTCGACCGGCTGGCGGAGGTGGCCCTGAGACGGTACCCCTGGCCGGGCAACATCCGCGAGCTGAGGAACGCTCTCCGCAGCGCCCTGCTGCTGACAGACGGCGACTGGATCACCGCGACCTCCCTGAATCTGGACCTGACGTTAAAGCAGGAAGAGGTACCCGGCCTCACGGAGGAGGAAAAAGAGAGGCTGCTGTTGCTCCAAACGCTCGAACAAACTGGGAACAACCGTTCCAAAACCGCCAAGTTGTTGAACATGAGCCGGACAACCTTGTACGAGAAGTTACGGAAATACGGTATTATCTGTTGACAGAGAAAAACATTGGTTGTAGGTGGAGATACTGTTAAAGTTCAGTTAAACGATACTGTCGAAGCCCAAAGCCGTTCCTGACATGCCATAATCAGTTTCATCCTGATGGAAGTGCAATCCAGAGATTTTCTTTTAAAGGAGATACAGTCAGATAAAGGGAATATGTGTCCTTCATTAGCAACACGCTATCGCCTCCTTAATTTCCATGTGACAGAATCGGACGGGGTATTATGGATTGGTTTCAGACCGGGGGGGGTGCATGCCATCGTAAAAGAGGTCTGGAACGGACTGCCCCTGACCCGGTCGGATGCGGAACGATATTATACGGAACTTGCTTTATTGGGCAAACGATATGGGAATCCTTATTTCCGAATCGTGGCGCACGGAGGATTCCTGCCGGAAGCGTTGTCTTTTGAATTGCACGGGCTGACAGTTTCGGATGAAAGTTATATTGAGAGCCTCTCGTCCGGAAAGCATGTGGAGCTTTACCCCCATAACGAGGCGGCGTACAGGGCTGTCATAAAAGGATTCGGACAACACCGCATTGGAGCGGTTGTACAGGCGACCGGAACAGGAAAGTCTTACCTGTTGGCACGTTATATTGCGGATCATGCGGAAGAGAGAATATTGGTTCTTGCGCCGAATATCACAATCCTGAATGAGATTCGAAAGGCGGTCGGATTTCACGCCCCCCATGTATGTTACCGGACATTTCAGTCACTGATTTATCGCCGGGAGAATCAAGTGGTGATAAAGACGGACCATATTTTAATCGACGAGTTCCATCACTTTGGTGCCGAGATCTGGGGAGGCGCCTTGCGGGAGGTGATTGAAAATAATCCGCAGGCCCATGTGTTAGGAACGTCGGCAACACCAGTCCGTCCGGAAGGGATGATCGATACGGTGGATCTCTATTTCGAGGGAAACTTGTTTTATGAGCTTACCTTGCCACAGGCTTGGTATTACCACATACTGCCGGTTCCGGTCTTGGTGCAAAGCGCTTATGGTCTGGACAACGAGCTGAACCGGTTACAAAAGAAACTAGATCGCAGTGACTGCTCAAAAAAGCGAAAAGAAGGGGTACAGAAGAAAATTGATCTGGCACGTGTGGACTTTAAAGAGGCTTTAGGGGCATCGGAGGTCATCCGAAGATTCCTGCCAGCAAATGTACGTAAGTTGCTGGTATTTTGCCGCGATCTCAGCGATCTGAGAGAAATGGTTCCCGAAGTATGCGGGTGGCTAACACGGGCGGGACGTACCATTGTTCCGTTTGAAATCCATCATGCCAACAACGGACGGCAGAACAACCTGACACTGGAAGCTTTCCGGAAAGAGTCGGAGCAGCTGCACGTTCTGTTCTCGGTCAACATGTTGATTGAGGGACTGCATGTGGAGGGCGTGGATGCCGTCTTGTTCCTCAGACCGACGGAATCGTATATTGTCACCCTGCAACAACTGGGACGGTGTCTGGAGGCCGGATCCGGGAAAAAGCCGATTGTTCTGGATTTTGTAAATAACCTGTCCGGAAAATCAGTCTACGACCTGATGGCTCCCCATTGGGAACGTCTTTCCCATGTTCCCTTCCCGAAAGGTTTTGAGGGGGCGACTTCCTTCCTGACAACCGGATTCCTTTCGGACATAAGGCTTCGCATAGAAGAGATACTGGCAGAGCTGGAGCCTTGGCAGATCATGTACGAACGACTGGTGGAGTTTCACAGGGAAGAAAATGACTGGCCGTCGGTTACGGAAGGAAAACTCGGCCTGTGGTGCAATACACAACGCATGGCTTATAAACGGGGCAGATTGCAGGAAGAACGTTACCGTCTATTGGAATCGATCGGCTTCGAGTGGAACCAACTTGATTCCAAATGGATGAAGGAGTTCCACGCTTTAAAAAACTTCTTTGATATGCACGGCCGTTGGCCCAGGCGTGAAGACGGAACACTTGCCACATGGAGCTATACCCAGCGGGAAAGACGCAAAAAAGGATGTCTGAGCAAAGAACGTATTCGTTTTTTGGATGGAATCGGTTTCATCTGGAACCAGGACCTGCATGAAGAATGGATGAAAAATTATGAAGCATTAAAACTGTTCGTTAACAGGCATCGACGCTTTCCGAAATCGGCAGAAGGAAACTTGGGAGGGTGGTGTTGCACCCAACGGAAAATGCGCAAGCAAGGAAAAATCTCCCCCGATCGTCAGGTGCTGTTAGACCAAATCGGATTTGTCTGGTCAGTAGAACAGGTATGGCAAAGCAATTTAGAACGGTTACGCTTGTTTTACAGTCAACAGGGACGTTGGCCAGGATGTCGTGAAGGAACATTGGGACGCTGGTGCACTGTCCAAAGACGGGATTATCGGAAAGGGAACATGTCCACTGAACGACTGAAACAATTAGAAGAGATCGGTTTTCCATTAATAGTCTGAAAAATGAATGTTCTATTTTGAAGAAAGAAATTGCAGGCTAATATCCATGTCTTTCCATTTGATTTTTTTGTTTTAATTTGAAGATTATAAAGCAGCTTTGCAGTCCGATCCTAAACTCCTTTTGTTTTGTTTTTCCAAAGTCTTGCGCTTATGTTTGCCGTAAACCATAAAAGAAGATTAGAGTTTATACAGAATAAAGAATAGGGCTATTGGTTATCAGTACCCTAAAACCCTATTCGATATAATGTCTATTGATTATAAATTGTTTGAAAACAAATTACTCATAAGCTATGAATATCCAACCCTTATGTAGCAGGATCAGACTTGAAACCTGCGATTTTGAACGCCGGAAGCGAATGTGGCAGACCGGTCTTGCACAGGCCATGTACAAGCCTCCTGTTACGAACAGTATTCCCCGGATTATCGAGATGAGGCTGCTGGAGCCGATAACGAGGGAATTTTGCCGGAAAACCGGACAGAACATCCACTATCGCAGGCTGGTTCCGGATACCCGTTTTCATCTATTGTGCCAAAGCAAACCTTTTGCTCTTATATCCCTTCCCAATCCGTCCACAGGCAGAGTGTTCATCCAATACCTGAACGAAAGCGCGAGGCGGGCCTCCCCGCTGAGAGAGCTGCGAAATACGGACGAAATCAGTTCGTTCCTCCAGGAGCGGTTTCCCAAATGACATTCCCCGGCTGAGGGCCGGCGGTCAAAGGGGCTTACAGAAAGTGTACACTTCCCTTACAATTTTGTAAGGCGGGTGTACACTTTTCATTTACACCCTCAATCCTAATCCGTCTTCCACTACATTGATTGCCTGCCTTTTATAATATTCCCCTGATAAAATCCGTCCGCTGGTACGGCATTCGTTTCCCTTGTCATTGAACATAAAACTTAAATTGCAACCTTATGGAAACATCAATGACAGACCGTCTTCTCGGCTGCTTTGCGAAAGCCGTCCGGGAAAAGAAAGAGCTTACAGAAGCGGAATTGTCGTCCGCCTATACAGAATTCATGAACCACCTGCAATCGATAACCGACGGCGGGCAGCCCGTCATCGTGAAGCTAAGGCGGCTGCGCCGTCTGGAACTGGAGCTGGAAACCTACCGGCACAGGGCATTTCCCGTTCTTGAGGGCCTGACGGACATCTACCTGACAAAAGCCGCCGCCCTGGTCAGGATGGAGACGGACCTGCTACATTTCATGGCGGAGCATCCCGGGCTCCATGCCGCGCCGTCATCTGCCGATGAAAAGACAAGGAACCGTCCCGCCCTCCACTGGAAAGGCTCCCTGGCAAACCTGATGGAACTGGTCGCCTCTCTGGACTATTCCGGTCTGGTAACGGACGGGAAAGGAAACCGCCAGTCCTTCGCCGCCTTGGTCGCGGCATTCGAAACCCTTTTCAATGTCACCCTGCCCAAGCCATACGACCTCCGTGCCGACCTCGCCCACAGGAAAAAGAACCTCTCCGTCCTGCTTCCCAAACTCCGGGAAACCTACGAGAAAAACATCGTGAACTGCGGGCTCGACCGGCGTTGAACCGGTGGGAAACACCCCTGTCAGTAAAAGTCATCTCCTGTCAGGGATAGTCACCCCGCGCCGTTTGGCGCATAGCGGAATTCTCACTTATTTTGCTCCCGAAAAAATAACCGTAAAGAAACAGAAGAACCTATGGCAAGAATCAAGCAGACACAGAGACCGCAGGATGTGTCCTCTTCCCAGCCCTGAAGAGGCGGGCGGAAGCCGAAGGACGCATCCGAGCTCCATTCCTATTATTACGGGTTCCGTCTGGACGAAAGGCAGAACATCGAGTTCGAGAGGCTCTACGCGAATTCCGGCGCGAAGACCAGGTCGCAGTTCATCCTCTCGGCCATTTTCAACAAACCGATCAAGGTCGTGAAAATCGATAAGGCGGCTACGGATTTCTATATCCGGCTGACAAACCTTCAGAGCGACTACCGCCGTGTAGGGGTGAACTACAACCAGACGGTCAAGGCTATCCACAGCGGGGAGCTGACCGAGAAGAAAGCCCTCGCCCTGCTTTACAAGCTGGAACAGCTGACCGTGGAGTATATCTCGCTGAACAAGGAGATCATCCGTCTTACCAAGGAGTTCGAGCGATGGTTGCAAAGATAACATCCGGCATGTCCGTCTACAGAGCGCTCTATTACAACCAGGAGAAAGTGGAAAAGGGCAAGGCCCAGACGCTGGGATGGAACCGCATCATGGAACGTCCCGACGGCACGGCCGGCATCCCCGAGTGCATGCGCAGCTTTGAGCCTTACCTTGCCATGAACCGGCGGACGGAAAAGCCGGTGATCCACCTCTCGCTCAACCCCCATCCCGACGACAGGCTTTCCGACGAACAACTGGAGACCATCGGACGGGAATACATGGAGAAGCTGGGCTACGGCGACCAACCCTACATCATTTTCCGGCACGAGGACAACGCGCGTCCACATATCCATATCGTCTCCCTGCGCGTAGACGAGCAGGGCAGGAAGATCAGGGATTACAAAGAATGGGAACGTTCCATGAAAATTTGCCGGGAGCTGGAACAGAAATACAGACTGGTCCCGTCAACGAAAGAGGAACGCGAGGTCTCCGGCACCATGATAGCGGTGAACTACCGCAAAGGTGACCTGAAACATCAGATCGCAAACGTGGTCAGACCGGCCCTGCAGGGTTACCGCTTCCACTCGTTCAAGGAATTCAAGGCCCTGCTTGGACTCTTCAACGTGACGGTGGAGGAAATACGCAAGAGCACCCGCGGGAGGACATGCCACGGGCTGGTCTATGCGGCGCTCGACGAGAAAGGCAGACGCTGCGGCGTAGGCATCAAGTCCAGCGACATCGGCAGGAGCGTCGGTTACGAGGCCCTGAAAAAGAAATGTGCCCGAAGCAAGACGTGGATGAAGACACATCCCGTGCCGGAAAACACGAGGAAGGCCATCCGGGAAGCTCTGCGTCAGGACACCCGTCAGGGATTCCTCCGGCTCCTGGCCGGAAAAGGCGTCATCCCCATACTCTGGGAAAACGAACAAGGCGTGATTTACGGGGTGACCTACATCGACCACGGATCGAAGACGGTCTTCAAGGGCTCGGCCCTTGGCCGGGAGTTCTCCGCCTCCGTCCTGAACAGATTGTACGGCACGCCTCCTTCCACGGCAATCCCCCGTGAGGATGCCGCTTTGAAAGAGGAAAGCGCAAGAGGGGAAACCGGACTTACGGAAGGGCTGCTGGATATCCTCTCGACGGAATCCCGTCCTTATCCGGGCGATGAGACCGTAGATGGTATCTACGGAAAGAGGAAAAAGAAACGGAAACGTCGCGGCCCGCATGTCGGCTAAAAGGGTTTTCCAAAAGATAAGACATAAGCAAAGTATCACCTGTAAAACAAGTAAAACATGTCACAAGAAGATGCCAGGGGACTCGGCAAGACAATCGACTTCATGCGTGCGGTCAGTATCCTGTTCCTCGTGATGAACATCTATTATTTCTGCTATCCGTTTTTCCACCGCCTGGGATGTACCAACGGCATGGTGGACAGGATCCTTCTGAACCTGCAACGGGACACGGGGCTGTTCACCCATTCGCTGGTGACCAAGTCCTTCTGCCTGATGTTCCTCCTCTTCTCCTCGATGGGGGCCAGGGGACGCAGACAGATGGAGATGTCCCGACGGCGCATCGGCTGCGTCCTCATTTTCGGGCTGTTGTTTTACTTCTCAAGCGAGCTGCTGCTCGCCTCGGGGTGGGACATCCGGCTTGTCACGCTGCTGTACGTCTTTGCCGTTGTCACGGGCTACATCTGCCTCCTGACCGCCGGCATGTGGGCCGGCCGCCTTTTGGGAAGTCGGCTGATGGATGACGTGTTCAACGAGGAGAACGAGTCCTTCATGCAGGAGACAAGGCTGATGACGAACGAGTATTCGGTGAATCTCCCGACCCGTTTCTATTACAACAGGAAATGGCACGCCGGCTGGATCAACGTGGTGAACCCGTTCCGGGCAACCCTCGTGTTGGGCACGCCGGGTTCGGGCAAGAGCTACGCCGTCATCAACAATTACATACGCCAGCAGATCGCCAAAGGCTTCGCCTGTTACATTTATGATTTCAAGCATCCGGACCTGAGCACCATCGCTTACAACCAGCTGCTTAAGAACAGGGACAAGTACGACGGCAACGTGCAGTTCTACGTTATCAATTTCGACGACCCGCGCCGCAGCCACCGCTGCAATCCGATTAATCCGGCCTTCATGTCGGATATCGCGGACGCTTACGAATCGGCGTATGTGATTATGCTGAACCTGAACAAAAGTTGGATACAGAAACAGGGTGATTTCTTCGTGGAATCCCCGATCATCCTGCTGGCGGCCATCATATGGTATCTCAAAATCTTTGAGAACGGGAGATACTGCACTTTCCCCCACGCCATCGAGCTGCTGAACAAGCCCTATTCGGACGTGTTCACCATACTGACCTCGTACAGGGAGCTTGAGAACTACCTCTCACCCTTCATGGACGCCTGGAAAGGCGGGGCGATGGAGCAGCTCCAGGGCCAGATAGCGAGCGCAAAGATACCGCTCTCGCGCATGATCAGCCCCTCGCTCTACTGGATCATGAGCGGGGACGACTTCACGCTGGATATCAACAACCCGGAGCAGCCCAAGGTGCTGTGCGTGGGCAATAATCCCGACCGGCAGAACATCTATTCGGCGGCCCTGGGACTTTACAACGCCCGCATCGTCAAGCTGGTCAACCGGAAAGGAAAGCTGAAGAGCTCCATCCTGGTGGACGAGGTGCCGACCATTTATTTCCGGGGGCTTGACACGCTGATCGCCACGGCGCGAAGTAACAAGGTGGCGGTCTGTTTGGGAGCGCAGGACTTCAGCCAGCTGGTACGCGACTACGGTGAAAAGGAGGCGCGCGTGATCCAGAACACCATCGGTAACATCTTTTCCGGACAGGTGGTTGGGGAAACGGCGAAGAACCTCTCAGAACGCTTCGGCAAGGTGCTCCAGCAGCGCAAGTCCGTCAATATGACGAAAGAGGATACTTCCACCAACATCAGCACCCAGCTGGATTCCCTGATACCTGCCTCCAAGATATCCAACCTCTCACAGGGGATGTTCGTGGGAAGCGTATCGGACAATTTCGGAGAGACCATCAAGCAGAAAATATTCCACGCCCGGATCGTGGTGGACAGCGTGAGGGTGGAAGCCGAGACGAGGGCGTACAAACCGATACCCGTCATCACGGACTTCACGGGAGAAGACGGCAAGGACCATATGCAGGAAGAAATAGAGCGCAATTACTACCGCATCAAGGAAGAGGTGAGCGACATCATCCGGCGCGAGCTCCTGCGCATAGAAAACGATCCGAACCTGAGCCACTTGCTGGAGACGGACGGGGAATAACAGACTGATATAAAAACAGGATTGCCGGAGGGCAATCCACCATTCAATAACCATTTAATTTTAGTTTTATGACCGAGAAAAAGAAAAACATTGCCCTTCCGGGAAAACCCTGTTTCCCGTGGGTGGGCGGAAAGAGAAGACTGCTGCCGGTGCTCATCGAATCCCTGTCGGCAGATTTCGAAAAGATGGAAACGTATGTGGAACCTTTCGTGGGCGGCGGCGCACTGTTCTTCTGACTAAGACAGGCCCATCCCGGTATCCGCTGCGTAATCAACGACTCCAACGAGAGTCTGGTGAACGTGTACCGTGTCATCCAGAATTCCCCCGAGGAGCTGATCAAAAAGCTGGAGGGTATCCAGAGAGAATACCATGCCCTAACGGAGCACGCGGACAGAAGGGCGTACTTCATGGAGAAACGCGCATTCTTCAACGAGGGCGGCCCGGACGATGTCACCCGTGCGGCGCTGTTCATCTTCTTCATGCGCACCTGCTACAACGGCATCTATTCGGTAAACCGAAGCGGCAAGCTCTCCGTGACGTTTGGTGCGGGCAACCGAGCGAAAATACTGGAAGAGGAACTCATACGTGTCAACCACGGCCTGCTCCAGGGCGTGACCATCCTGGAGGGCGACTACCACCAGACAGCGAAGTATGCCGGAGAGAAAACCTTCTTCTATTTCGATCCTCCCTACAAGCCTGTCAACGAGTCGGGCGGCTGTACCTCCTACATGCCGGACGACTTCGACGACAACGACCAGATCCGCCTGGCCGAGTTCTGCAAGGACCTGGGGGATGCCGGCAGCAAATGAATGCTCTCCAACTCGGATCCGCGCGAGAAGGATCCGACCGACACCTTCTTCGACGACCTGTACGACGGCTTCCATATCCAGCGGCTGAGTATCTTCCGCTCGGTCTGCTCCATCGCCGAGAAACGGAAACCGGTCAACGAGCTGCTGATAAGAAATTACTAACGGCAGCCTGGCTATAATCAAGCGGGAGGAGATCCTCCCGCTCTCACCTCCACGCATCACACACGCTACCTGAAATCCGGTTGTCCCCAGTCCCTGCCCATAAGGATATTCAGTCCCTGACGTAAAAGCAGGTCGAGACTTGTGAGATTTTTTTCTGTTCCTCCTTTTATAATACGCCTCCCTAAAACGGGGTGCATTTAGGCCTGAACGTCCGTATTATTGCTTTTGGTAGTTTATGGTCAAGCTACCTTTTTGCAATGTTAATTCGTTTTCTGTCAGTTTTTCAATAGCAAAGGTATTATTTTCATCACGAAACTCCGTCATACCTGTCTTCTATTCCCATCCGAAGCCGTATTTTTGCATTGAATTAACAAAATCAGATTTCGGATGATAATCAAAAATGGTTATATTCTTCTATATTCGGTAAGCGAGATTCTAGTATGTCATTTAAAGAAGCTCACATATAAACTCTGTCTTCAAAGTTCAAATACCCAAAGCCTGTATTCTCCATTTTGGTTCATACGCTAATATAAGCACTTACGGTACATTCTCATCGGTTCTTCGTCGTCACCTTGCACCATGCACAGGAAATCCCACCCGTATTTCTCGTAAAATGAAACGTGCTCTGTGACAAGATAAAGCACATCCAGTCCTCTGCGTTGCATGTCCTCGCAAATATACGCCAGGAGTTTTCCGGCAAGTCCCCGGCTGCGATGTCCGGGTTCGACATACAAGGCACAAATATTGGGTGTCAAATCTTTCCTGTCATGGAAATCATTGGCAATCACGCCTGCCCCGCCAACGATATGCTGCCCCATGACTACCAGATACCATTGGGGAACCGGGGTAGTTCCCTGAATGCACTCATCCATGCTTGCCAGATATTCTTCCGTTGGTATGTCCCATTTCCGGTGAAACCAACAAGCCGCCTCCATCCGCCATTGCGGCTGTAATTGAAGCGGTATGATATTATATGTTTTATCCATTATGTCATCAATAAAGTTTTCTGCGGCTGTCCGGCGAAAATAGAAAAATTCCGGCGACCGGGCAACGTTGCAAATGAAATGCTATCGTTGTATTTTTCTATATTCGGTAAGTGAGATTCCGGTATGTCGTTTGAAAAAGCGGCACATATAAGACCCGTCTTCAAAGTTCAGACATCCGGCAATTTCTTTGACCGACATGTCCGTTGTTTCCAACAGCATTTTCATTTCTAATATTACTTGTCGCTCAATCAGACCTTTGGGAGTATCGTTCATAAAGCCTTTTGCTATTTGTGAAAGGTAAAACGGTGTGATACATAGTTCATCCGCATAAAAGGCAACTTCCCGGTGTTGGCGACAGTTCTTGCATATCAGTTCCCAAAACCTCCAGCACAACTTTTCCTTTCGGCTGTACTGTCGTTCGACGAAAGAGTCTGTCAGCATTGGCTGTGTCCGTCCTGCAATGTACAGAAAGAGGTTTTGCAGATGATTGATGATTATCGGACGTTTGTGCGGCACATCCTCTTGTAGGATACACCGGGTTTGGGCAAGCCACGCGCACAGCAACTTTCGCTCTTCCTTCATAGGTCTGCAAAGCGGATACCGCCACAAGAAGGGGAATAACCGGTTTGGCAATTTATATGCGATTTCCGCAGCCATTTCTTTTTTTACCTGTATATAAATCATCTTACAATCTTTTGAGGTTGACGAAAACACAGCAAGCGAGTCTTCGGACAACACTAATAAGTCTGAACTTTTCAGCAGGTGTTTTTCAAAATTGACCTTAATGACCGCTTTACCTTCAAGACAAATAAAAACTGCAAGATAGGGAAGTTTTAATGGATGCCCGATATGTTCGCTCATATCGCATTCATATAATATCATTTCCATTTCTTCTTTCGGCATATTGTTTCTGTTTATACTGCAAAATTAATGGTTTGAGCATTCTGTTTTGAATATTGTTTCTAAAAATACCGGCTTTGTTCATTTTTTGTTTTCTTCTATTCCCGTCCGAAGCAGTATTTTTGCATCGGATTAATCAAACAAGTTAAGCGTATGAATTTGAAAACAGAAAGAATGGTATTGCGTCCCTGGAGGGAAACAGATGCCGAAACATTGTATGAGTATGCGAAAGACGAGCGGGTGGGTCCCATTGCCGGATGGCCCGTTCACCGGAGTGTGGAAGAAAGCCGGGAGGTAATCCGCACGGTCTTCACACAGGAAGGAGTGTTTGCCGTAACCCTGAAAGAAGACAATAGGGCAATCGGGTGCATAGGCGTAATACGCGGGGCTAAGAGTAATTTCCCGATTGGAGAAAACGAGGGAGAGGTTTCTTACTGGATCGGCGTTCCCTTTTGGGGGCAAGGGCTGATTCCCGAAGCCATGCGTGAGATAATCCGTTATGCTTTTGAAGATTTGAAACTTACGGGCTTGTGGTGCGGTTACTTTGACGGCAATGAAAAGTCAAAGCGTGCACAAGAGAAATGTGGTTTCCGGCATCATCATACTTGCAGGGAAAAGTATTATCCCTTGACGGATGATTGCCGGGTAGAGCATGTCAGCCGTTTGACCTATGATGACTGGCTTATGTGGAGGAGAAACTGAATTGGAAATCTTTGTAATCGTATGGCTGTACGGCTTATTTGATGGCAGGCTTCGGCTGGTAAACCCGATAATCTGCAACGAGACCTTGCCGAATAACAAGTACAAAAAGGGTAAATATGTGCTAATTTCATTCCGTGAGCGGATATAATCTTCTGCAAGAGTTTTTTGCTATTCCTTTTTTCGTATTTTTGTACTCCATCATGTTGAACCATACATTTTTACGTGCCAATGAACATGCAAAACTCTTATCTCACCTCGAAGCCGCACTCTTTTGGTTTCAGGAAGCCCTCTGTTATCTGGCAATGGAGAGCGTTGGCGTTGAACCGCCCGCTTGCTATGGAACGGAACAAGGTGGTAAGGCTGCTTCAGGAGCAGAAGGACGGTGAGCGGTAGCCATATCAGCTAAGAGGTACTTGAAACCACAGAGGAGAAAGACAAGACTATCCGCTTGCTGTAAGGTACACTAAAAACAGCAAAAGGGCTTTGAACCTCATAGCTGACATGCTGTATCATGCGAGCGAGATATTCAAATAGACTGTCATGACGATTCTCCATTTCGGAACGGAGCAACACAAGTCATTTTTTACATGGTCCAAAGTTGCCGACATTAAGAGCGTCATGCAGGAATACGGCAAAATGACCGAATAGCGGAAATCATTCAGCGAATGGCTTTGCGACTATGCAGAAAACCGACAGCTTTTTTGACGAAATAAAACATCGACAAACCTGAAACGAGCTTGCCGATGTAGCGAATGATTGGAAGATTGAGAAAAGACAAAATAGTGGAATTTCAATATAATTTTTTACTTGAATATGGAAGTGGGGATTTCTCCGGTCCAATAAAGAGGTGTTTCAACACCGAACAGCGCAAGGATCACAGGAGCAGTATTAACAGTGTTGTTGGGTTCGGTTATTTCAAAGTCCTTACGTATACCGGGACCGACGATTCCCCAAGGCACAAGCATTTCGTTTGGCGACATTCCTCCATGACCATAGTTTACACCACCATGGTCGGTTATAAACATAAAGTGCGTGTCATCATACAAATTCCGTTCTTTCATCTCAGTCAAAACCTCGCCTATGTGCATATCAGCTTCTTCTATGGATGCTATATATTCCGGAGACATCCATTTGTGCTTATGTCCGGCATGATCCGTGTGTACGGAATACAAAAACACCACCGTGGGTTCATCGGCATGCCTGGTCATGAAATCGAGAGCTTTAGAATAATTAGACAGATATGCATCGTTTTCCTCAAACGACACTTCATCAAGCCACTTGCGATTATAAGGGTTGATGAGTTCAGCCCAATTATAGTAAAAAGCCGTTTTTACACCGGGGATATTGTCTTTAAGAATTTTGAATACGGTAGGATAATAACCGTCGCTATCGGTTACAATCGGGTCGAGTGTATGTTTGTCAAGCAACCAGTCATTGCGGTCAACACCATGTTGCTCAGGGCCGCTTCCGCTAAGATGGCTCATCCAGTTAGGCTGGGTGTTTGACGGCATTACCACTCGCGTTGCAGTTGATACAGCACCTTCAGAGAACAAACGGTCAAGGTTCGGAGTATTGGCTTTTTTGAAGCCTTCAACACAGATACCGTCAAGAGCTAACATTACCACACGTTTGGCGTGAGGATATTTTTTCGATTTTTTATTTGTAGCTGCCTTCAGAGGTTCAGGTACAGCAGCGGTGATGCATGTTGCCATAGCACCTGTGGCACTAATTTTAAGAAAATCTCTTCTTGATATGCTCATAGTAGAAATGTTTTTGTTAGACAAAGGTATGCAATTCCCAAAAAAAATCGCACCATGTTTGAATTCTTTTTTGCTATACACATCCATACGAAAAAGCGTCATATCGCCTCGAAGCAGGAAAAGGCTTCGACAATAAGAGTTAATTTGCTTAAACCTAACGGGAAAGGAATAGTCTAATAATTGATTAGGTTATTCCTTTTCGCTATTTTTGTCATATTATAAATGTACCGTGTCATGAAAAGATTCTTCGCATTCATACTTTTACTTGCGACCGTCTGTGTTGTCCAAGCACAAGAAAACACCGTTCGGGGAGACACGCTTGTCTTATTGGAAAACAAAATCTGGCGGGCACAATTGCCGGACGAAAAACAATATGTCACGGAAATGGAGTTTCGCGACCATGTTTGGAGGTCTACATTCTTGTACAAGGGGAAAACAGACACGCTTGAAACCTCCTACGGGATATGCGGTGATACCATCAAAACGTATGACCGTAAACAATATAAAATACTCGAACTCACAGACAGTACGCTGGTTATCCTTTACTTGCCGGAAAGGATGACAATAGGTGTCGAGGCGGTGAAATACATCAATATCGTTAATTCGCCTGCCAAGATGCGTGAGAATGAAAATCGTCTGGACAGTATCTGGCGCAAAGAGGACATCTGGAACAAGGGCATTGCCTCAATATCCGGAAAGCCAATCAAAGACTTGTCAACCATAGAGACTCCCCGATGGGCGAAATGGGATTACGATTTGGAGAAATATTACACTTCCCAAATGGTTTATCCCGAAGAGCTATTGAAGAAGAACCAAGCCGGATATTCCGTAGTTATGTTCTCTATAGATACATTAGGGCTATCGCGCAGCATTAATATATTGACCACCATACATAAAAAATTCGACAAAGAAGTTATCCGACTGACAAGGGAATTGCCGCATTGCTTACCATGCAGGGATAAGGACGGCAAACGGATGAAATGTATATATACGGTATATGTGCCGTTTCTGCCCCAACATTACAGGGACAGGGTGAAAGCGGACAGCATTCAGGAAGAAGATTTGAAACAAAGTTTCGTAGAATGGGAAGCTGTTTCTTCTTTTCAAGACGGGAAGCCATGGTCTGCTCAAAACTACATCACCCAACACTTAAAGTACGACCCTGCATTATTGGGTGATAAACAACAAGTGAGAGGCATCTACACGGTACGGATTGATTCGTACGGAGAAGTGTATGAAGCCAAAGTCCTGCGAGGCTGTGGCATACAGGATTGGGACAACCAAGTATTGGAAATCGTCAGAAAGATGCCACGCTGGACACCTACCATAAATTATTATGGAAAGGGAGAATATCGGAAATCCGTATGGACTATACCTATATTTTTTAAGAGGGACGGGAGCTTAATTGCTCGTACAACTGAAAAGCATCTTGAGGTTGGTGTTCCCGTATGTTACTTGAACGAAAGTAGAGATACCATTGTTCCGTATGGCAAATATAGGTTCTGTCAAACGGACACGATACGGAATATCGGTTTCGTGTATGAGAACAGACAAAACGCACGGATTATTTGTATCGACAATCAAGGAAAAGAATTATTCTACGTGTTCAAATATGACAACGGAGTAGATTATGTCAGAGAAGGGCTTTTTCGTATAACAGATGATAAAGGACTGATAGGGTTTGCGAATACATTAGGTAATATAACCATCAAGCCTCAATTCAAATTTGCCTTTCCATTCAAGAATGGCAAAGCAAAAGTTACATTTACAGGAGAAGAAAAAGCGATATTCAACGGAGAACATCACGAATGGGTAAGCAATGAATGGCAATATATAAACAAGAAAGGAGAATTTTTACAATGAGAACAATAATTTTATTCACAATGCGATCAAGTGCCATCTGCCTAAGTTGCGTTAATTATTCTAGTCGTTCCCAATTAGCCAAGCATTGGGAGAACGGTTGGTACCGCATCATAGGCGGACAAAAAGACAGCATCGCTTCCCGACCAATTGTTACTGTAAAGGAATTTGCCAGCTTACGGATGGACAAAAACTTCTTCGGAAAGGCAGTAATAACAGGAAACGTGAGCAAGCATAAATTGCAGGCACGGGCAGATTCGACGGAACAACTCATAGGCAAGCGGATAGGATTCGTATTCAATGACTCCGTGATTACCGCACCACAAGTAAACATGAGAATAGAAAGTGGAAATTTTCAAACAGTGAATCTACACAATTATGACATGCTATCTTTATACAGAAGCCTGTTGAAAGAAAAGAAAGATTCTTTAGACGCTTTATTCGAAGCCAACGGATGGGAAAACGATACGATCTTCTTTAGTCAATTAGCCTAAGACAAACAGGACTCAATCATAAACACATTGGACTATCTTGATGCCTGTTGGTTCATTCAAAAGGATTTGAGAACAAATAAAAAATTAGAAGAAATGAAAATGAAATTATTTGTATTGGCAATCAGCCTATTGACCGCCATTTCACTACAAGCGCAAACAAATGAACGGTATATTGAAGTGACGGGTACATCGGAAATAGAGATTGTACCCGACAAAATTCATTATCTGATTGAAATCCGTGAATACTTTGAAGAAGAATTTGACGGAAAATCGAAGCCCGAAGAATACCGCACCAAAGTACCTTTATCAGAGATAGAACAAGGATTGAGAGAAGCTCTTGACAACGCTGGTATTCCGAACAGTGCTATTCGGACACAAGAAATCGGCGACTATTGGCGGCAGCAAGGACAGGACTTCTTGGTTTCCAAGAAATTCGACATTACCTTGACCGATTTCAATCAGATAAATGAAATCGTCAAGTGCATCGATACGAAAGGCATCCACACCATGCGCATCGGTGAATTGGAAAACAAAGACATACTTGCTTATCACCAAGAGGGGAAAATTGAAGCATTAAAAGCCGCCCAACGGAAGGCAACCTATTTGGTGGAGGCATTGGGTAAAAGGTTGGGTGATGTCATACGCATTGTGGAAGAGGAAAGTAACAATGCTTTTCTATTCGCGCAAAGCAATGTCCTTTCATCCGATGCAGCCTCATTCGACAACTTCCGAACTATCAAGAAGAACTATTCTATACTGGTACGTTTTGAAATCATTGATTAAATGCAAGGCGGACGAAAGAAAAATGCTATATTCTTCTTATCGTCCGTTTTATTTGTGTACATTTGCATTCGTAAAAGTTACCCTAACAAGCAAAGCGATGCAGGCTACGGCAATTTGAACGGTTGCCAACTCATTACCCGAAAATGAGGTAATTCTTCTAATTTTCTTGATTTCAAACAGATATATTCCTTGTACAGATTTACCAAGATTTATTGTATGGCCAATGATTTTTATAAGAATTTGCATTGCAGCAAGAAAAATATATGGTTGAAGACAAGAATACCTGTCATTGTAACAAACCTAATCGTATGAGTGACTTTAATTCCGTGAACGGATATAATCTTCTGCAAGAGTTTTTTGTTATTTCTTTTTTCGCTATTTTTGTACGCCATCATGTTGAACCATACATTTTTACGTTCCAATGAATATACAAAACTCTTATCTGACCTCGAAGCCGCACTACGAGATTCTGGACGGACTGCGCGGCGTGGCGGCTGCTATGGTAGTGGCCTTTCATCTGCTGGAAGCGCATTCCGGCGGCAACCATCTGAACCAGATTATCAATCATGGCTATCTGGCAGTCGATTTCTTCTTCATGCTTTCGGGCTTCGTCATCGGCTATGCATACGATGACCGTTGGAACCGGATGAGTACGGGAACCTTCTTCAAGCGCCGCCTTATCCGGCTGCAACCGATGGTGGTCATGGGAAGCATTGTGGGAGCCGCGCTCTTCTGGTTTCAGGATGCCTCCTGCTATCCGGCAATGGAGGGCGTGTCCGTCGGTGCGGTACTGCTGGTCATGTTGCTGGGCTGTACGTTGCTGCCTCTGCCGCTGAAGTGGGATATTCGGGGATGGATGGAAATGCATCCGCTGAACGGGCCGGCATGGTCGCTTTACTACGAATACATCGGCAATATACTGTATGCACTATTTATTCGCAAATTCAGCAAGACGGCGCTGACCGTCCTCGTGGCGATTGCGGCGTGCTTTACGGTGCACCGCTGCCTTACTGCGCCTGCCGGCGACATCGTGGGCGGATGGGCTTTGAACTGGGAACAGCAGTACGTGGGACTGGTCCGGCTGATGTACCCTTTCTTCGGCGGGCTGCTCCTGTCGCGGCTCGGCTGGCTGATACGCACCCGCAAGAACGCTTTCTGGTGGTGCAGCCTGATGATTGTCGTCGTGCTTTCCGTGCCCCGTATCGGCGAGGAGGACGGTTATTGGATGAACGGGCTTTACGAGGCTTTCTGCATCATCTGCATTTTCCCGGTCATCGTCTCAATGGGTGCGGGAGGCAGGATTACGGGCAGGCGTTCCGCAGCCGTGTGCAAGTTTCTGGGCGACATATCCTATCCCGTCTATATCACCCACTATCCGCTGGTCTATATCTATACGGCGTGGGCGTTCAACCGCCGGGCGACGCTTGCCGAAGGGCTTCCTTACATGCTGCTCACGTTCGTGGGGGCGTTCGCCCTTGCCTATGCCTGCCTGAAGCTCTACGACCTCCCGGTGCGCAAGTGGCTTACGGAACGTTTTTTTAAAAAAGAGATAAAAGCGGTAAAGACACCTGGAAAAGCCAAACAAATTTGACCCCCGATAGCGCTTTCTTGAATGCAGGTCTCACTGGATTTTTCTATGCAGAGCTTTCTCTTTTCGCCGCTTCTCTTTCTCGTCCAAAGCTTTACAGACATCTTTGTATTGGTTGCGAATTTTGTGAACGTGTCCCTTGGAAATGTCGAAACGCTTGCAGATATAGGTAATCGAGTAATCTCGTCTTAACATGCCGATAATGATATGGCGGTTCTCTACAAGTACGTTTGTCTTCGTGTAGCTGCCATTTTTCCGGCCGAGGACAACACCCCGGCTTTCCGTAGGGTAAGTGCCTCCTTGGTGCGCATCGAAATCAGGTTGTGTTCAATTTCCACTACCAATCCGAAAGCGAAACAGAGTACCTTGCTGTTGATAGAGTTGTCGAACGAATGCCCCCTCCTTGGTCGTGTAAAGTTTGATTCCTTTTTCCAAACACTTGCCCATGATCGCCATGAGGTCCGTCTGTGTACGGCTCAGGCGTGATACTTCCGTTACAATCAGCGTGTCGCCATGCTTCATGTGCCGTATCAATCCCCCTAATTTGCGGTCGCATCCTTTCTTTTTGCCGCTGGCGACCTCCGTTACCCACTGGTTGACGGAAAGATTTTTACTGTCGGCGAAACACCGGATCTCGTCTTGTTGGTTAGTCGGGTTCTGTTTACCCGTACTGACCCTTAAATAACCTATTATCATAGTCCTTAATTATTTTACGGGAGCGACAAAGGCATGATGGTTTGAAATGAAAGGAATTGGTGTGTACTTGTAGGCGTAACATCTTATTTTGTTATTTTACACCTGTTTTAACATTTCTCCGTCAGCATCCCTTTGCTGGGTGGATTTTTACGTGCATTCGTTTCACGACCAAGATGCTTGCCTCGTAAAGCAACCACATGGGCAAGGCGACTGACAGCAACGTAAATATGTCGGACGTGGGCGTGATAATGGCGGCAATTACCAAGATACCCACAACCGCGTGCCGGCGGCAACGCTGCATGATACCGGCCGAAAGGATTCCCAACCTGGCGAGCAGCTAACACACGACAGGTATTTCGAACACGATACCGAACATCATTGTCATGCCGCCCAATGTACCGATGTAGGACTGGAGCGAAATCATGTTCTCCACCTCGCCGCTTACCTGGTCCCCAAGAAACGAGATGCCGGTTTTCGTGCGGTCTTGGATCTGTGGGACTTTCTCACCGTAGGAAACCCGTATCCGGCTTGTCCACAGCAGGGTCAAGGCGGGCTCGCTGATCAGATCAGCATGGAGTTCGCTCACGCCGCCGAGAATCATCAGGGCCGCAGCCCCTTTGCCCACAACCTTGTCGGCGACGGAGGCTCCTTGCAGAAATCCGGCATCGTCACGGAGCAGGCGGTAAAGGTCGGATATGCCGCGGCCTTGAAAGGCACAAACCTCGCCGTTCGCCACGACCAGCGTATTGCCGTCCCTGTGCAGCAGTTCGATTAAATCTTTCATCGTTCCTGTGGTTTACAAGATTCTGTGATTTTCGTGCCCTTCCACGTAGATGGCACTGAAAGGGCGTGCAGGACACACGTATTCGCACGCGCCGCAGCCGATGCACCGTTCCGTATCCACGACCGGAATTTTCAGCGAGTCCGGATTATTCTTGTCTTTGGGCACCATCATGATGGCCCCGTTGGGACAATGGCGTTCGCAGTTGCCGCAACTCACCCCGTCGGTGTTCACCACGCAGTTGGCTGCAATCCACACGGCGTGTCCCACCTGAACGGACACCTTTTTCTCCAGCGATATGGGACGTATCGCCCCTGCCGGGCAGACCTGCGAGCACGTATTGCAGTTGCTGCGGCAGAAACCGTGCTCGTAGGACATGACGGGTTGCATGAATGTTTCCAACTTGTCGGAGGGTCGGAGCACCTGGTTGGGGCACGAGTTCACGCAGAGCTGGCAGGCGGTGCAATGGTCCGCCATATTACGGGCGCTCAACGCTCCCGGCGGTATAATCTGCTGTTTGCGTTTAATCATCCTCTTGCGCCCGGTAGCCGCGACGAATCCGTCGGCTGACCCTTTGCATTGGCCAGCAGGGATGTGCCTGCCAGCATTGCCGTGAGCATCAGCATCTTGCGGCGGTTCTCATCCACCTGTTTACCGGTTCCTTCCTTTTTCTCCGATACGTCCGCCGCATTCTTTTTCCGGAACGGAAGGTGCAGCTTGTAGGACAACGCTCCTTTCTTGCAGGTCTCGATGCAGTCGAAGCAGGTGACGCAACGGCTGCCATCGATACTATGCTGCTTGGCATCGATACAGGCCGCCTTGCACTTGCGGGAGCATAGACCGCAACTGTTGCACTTGGCCGTGTCCACCGTGATGCGCAGCAGCGAATGGCGGCTGATGAAGCCCAGCAGCGTACCCACCGGGCAAATCGTGTTGCAATAGGTGCGCCCGTGCTTCCATGCAAGGAAACTAATTCCAACGAAGATAAGACCGGAAACGACGAAGGTGGTTATCCCTTTTATCCATATATCCACATGATAGAAAGCATAGCTGTCCACCTGCTCCGACAGGTAGGCCAGCACGTTGTTCGCTCCCCGCCAGACCGGCGCGAACCAGTTGGTGGCAATCCTTCCGTACGAGGAATACGGGGCGAGCGTGGTATAGACAACCGTCACTCCTGCGAAGACCGCAATGATAAAGACCGCGAGCACAGCGTATCTAAGCACCTTTTTTTCCGGCGAGTAGGAGAAGCGGTATTTGAACTTCTTCCGTTTGCCGGAGAAGTAGGAAACGATGTCCTGCATCACGCCCAGCGGGCAGACCACCGAGCAGTAGATACGCCCGAACACGAAAGTCACCGCCACCCAGAGCAGGACGACCGCCACGTTGGCAGCCAGCAGCGCCGGGAGGAATTGCAGCTTGGCAAGGAAGCCGAAATACGGATGCAGCGTCCCCGTGAAGTCGAGGAACAGCCCCGTGACGAGCGACCAGCACACAACCGCCGCCCACACCCTTATTGTCTTATATCTGTTTTTCATTTCTCCAATTTTAATTGTTCCACAAGCCGGTCAATCTTTCCCATCTCTTTCGGTATGTTGATGGACTGTGGACATTTGCGCAGGCACTGCCCGCACTGGATGCAGCGGTTGGCCTGCTGCAATTCCGGCACGCTGCGGTCGTATCCTATCAGGAAGTTGCGCCGTTCCCGGACATAATCCTTATCCATCTTGTCTTTGGGCATCCGTTCTTCGTTCACGCATTTGTTATAGTGGGCGAAGACGGCGGGGATGTCCACCCCGTAGGGACAAGGCGTGCAATACTGGCAGCCGGTGCAGGGCACGGTACGGTTGCTGAGAAAAGCATCGAGTGCCTCGTCCAGAACTTCACGTTCCCCGTCCGAAAGCGGCTGGAAAGGTGAAAAGGTACAGATATTGTCCTGCAGGTTCTCCATGTAAGTCATGCCGCTCAGTATGCACAGGATGTTGGGCAGCGACCCCACGAAACGCAATGCCCATGACGCTGTGCTCCGTTCGGGTGCCGCCTGCTTCAGTATGGAGATTGCCCGATGGTTCAGGCGCACAAGCCGCCCGCCGAGCAGAGGCTCCATAACCGTAATCGGAATACCGCGTTCGGTCAGCCTCTCGTAAAGCCATTGTGCCGGGACCCGTTCCTCCTGCTGCGCCCACGCGGGAAGCTCCGAGCCTCTTTCCCAGTCGTGATAGTTGCACTGTATCTGCACGAAGTCCCACTTTACCCCGCAGTCCAGCAGGTGGTTCATCAGGGGACGGGTGCCGTGGAACGAAAAGCCCAGACTGCGGATGCGTCCCCGGCGTTTCTGTTCCTGCAAGTAGGCCAGAATCCCGCGCTTTTCGTAAATTTCCTGATAGACATCCAGTGTCTGCAAAGTGTGCAGCAGGTAGTAATCGAAATACTCCACCTGGCAATCTTTCAACTGCTTCTCGAATATCTCCTTCGCCTGCTCCAAGGTGGGCATGAGAGGCGTGGGCATCTTGGTGGCGAGGAAGAAGCTATCGCGCGGATACTTCTTCAACGCCTTGCCGATGGCTATCTGCGACATGCCCTTGTGGTACGGGTGCGCCGTGTCGAAATAGTTGATGCCGTGCGCCATGGCATAATCCACCAGCTTGTTCACCATGTCCTGGTCCACCTCGTCCGAGTTGGGGTTCGCCCCTTCCTTTACCGGCAGGCGCATCAGCCCGTAGCCCAGCAGGGAGACTTTCCTGCCCGTATGCGGGTCGGTGCGGTAAGTCATCCGGTCGGTGGGAATCACCTCCGGCATGACGCCCGCCGTGGAATATCCGTCCTTTCCGCCCGATACCGCCCGCCGCCATCCGTAGGCTCCGGCTGCCGCAGCGGCGGTTCCCGCCCCCAGCCATTTCAGCATCTCGCGGCGGGACATTCCCTTGTCGTTTTTCTGCTTTTTATCTTCCATCTTCTCGTTCTTTAATTTTTCTGATGCAAAATTAGCGGGAAAAGAAAACGGCAAGGTTATCCCATAAGTCCCAACCACTTACCTGAAAAGTCCGGCGGTCGTAAAAAATCAAAAATCGGTTGTATGATTCCGAAAAAGTAACTTACCTTTGCCTGAAACGTAAAACGGATCGACTATGGCACATTTACCCGAACATATCTCGTTCAACTATTCGGACGTGTTCTTCTGCTACCACTCGGCGAAAAGCCGGGTGTTCGACAAGTTCATGAACTTCCATTACCTTATTTATATCTATTCCGGTGAAATGCTCGTTACGCAGGGCGAGAAGACCACCGTCGTCCGCAAAGGCGAATGCGTATTCCTGCACCGCGACCAGCGCATACTGGTGGTGAAGCAGCCCTCGCCCGACGGGGAGGAGTACCGGGGCGTGTTTCTCGTGTTCCGGCGGAATTTCCTGAAAAGCAAGATGGGGGTGCTGGCGGACTACGCCTCGGAGTTTTTTGAAAACAGCAAGCCGGACATCCCGCCCATCATACAGGTTCCGCTGAAGCCCAATCTGAAAAGCCTGTTCCTTTCGCTGGAACCTTACTTCGAGTTCGATGTGAAGCCCACCCCCGAACTGATGGAGCTGAAACTGTACGAGGGACTGCTCGCCCTGCTGCAAACGGACAAGGTGTTCTACAAGTACCTGTTCAACTTCCACCAGTCGTACAAGATAGACATCGAGGAGTTCATGAACGAGAACTACATGTGCGACATGTCCCTGACCCGGTTTGCCCATTCTACCGGACGCAGCCTTACGTCCTTCAAGCGGGATTTCCGAAAAATAAGCCCTTTGTCGCCGGAGAAATGGCTTATCAACAAGCGGTTGGAGGAGGCCCATAATTTGATTGTCAATCATCATAAAAAGGCTTCGGAAGTCTACCTGCAAGTCGGTTTCAAGAGTCTGGCGCACTTTTCGAGGGCGTTCAAGGAGAAGTACGGCATGAACTCCTCGGAGATTCCGGCAGAATAGCCTTTGCGGCCTTTGCGGTCGTACATTTACTTAGACGGGGGAATTTGTATGTTTTATGCTCCTGTCCTTTATCGGCGTTGTTCGCCTGTCCGGCGGAAGTAAAACGATTTGTATAAATCACTAAATATGAATAAATGAACGATGAAGACTTATCTTATCCTGTTTTTGGCTATCGTTTTTGAAACCGTAGCCACGTCTTTTCTGAAACAAAGCGAACAGTTTACCAGACTCGTCCCATCCGTGCTGACGGTGCTGGGATACGCGGCGGCATTCTACTGCCTGAGTGTCGTATTGAAGAACATTCCGGTAGGCATCGCTTATGCCATCTGGTCGGGAGTGGGTATCATTCTTATCACGCTTATAGGCTTTTTCGTTTTCAAGCAGCATCTCGACCTGGCTGCCATCATCGGGCTGGCTCTGATCATAGCCGGAGTGGTCGTCATCAACGTTTTCTCCAACTCGGTTTCCCACTGACAAGGCTTATTCGTCCCTATACTTGTTCAGAATGCCGCCACCGGAAAACATTTAATGTCCGGCAGCGGCATTCCGCCTGAAATAGTAATCCGGGAAATTACCTGCAGGTCATCATCTGCTTCCGGAAACACATCCGGAATGTAACGGCAATCACCAAAGCCGTCAGAATTTCAGATAACGGCAAGGCAAGCCAAATACCTCTTACCCCCATTATGGCGGGTAATGCCATGAAGCACGGAACCAGAAAAGCAAGTCCGCGCAAGACAGCAAATGTGATGGCCGGCTTTACCTGTTCCATGCTCTGATAATATCCGATAATGGAGAGATTCAAAATAAAGAAGACGAACCCCGTGCCGTAATAAGGGAATCCTTCTACCGCTATGCGTGCGGCGGTATTGTCCATGCGCAGGAACAGTCCGACGAGTAGTTCGGGAAACAGGATAAAGGCGGCAGTAGAAATGACTCCGCAAACCAATGCCGCAAACACGGAAACGCGCAAGGCGGAACGGACTCTTTCCGTGCTTCCCGTGCCGAAATTGTAACTGATAATAGGCTGGGCAGACTGGGCAATGGCGTTGCCTATCATGAAGACGAACGGGAGATAGTAACAGCTTACTCCGAAAGCGCCCACTCCGTCATCTCCCAAATGGCGCATGAACACGTGGTTGCCGATGAACAGCAATATCGCCATTGTCAATTCGCCTAACAAGGCGGACGAGCCTATCTTGCACTGCATTCCTATATCATGGAAGAAGAATAAAATCCTTTTTCTACCCGGACGGAGAGGATGCAAACGTGTATCGCGGGCATAGAACAACAAGTAACCCATCGCCACCGCTGCCCCGGCCAAACAACTCAGGGAGGTAGCAAATGCCGCCCCCATCACTCCCCAGCCCAGCGGGAAGATGAACAGCCAGTCGAGGACGACATTCACCGCCGCGGCTATGATGCTGCACCACATGGCGAGTTTCGGAGCGCCGTCCAGCCGCATGGCAAACAAGGCGACGGCTATCCACAACTCGAACAGCAAAGACGGGGAAAACCACACCAGATAATCGACGACCTGCGGCAGCAAATGCTCCGATGAACCGAGCATACGGGCGGTTTTCTCGGGAAAAGCCAGAATGAATCCCCCGGCGGCTACGGAGATGAGCGTCACGAACAGCATGGCCTGGGTGACGGTCGCACGCGCCAAAACGGTTTTTCCTTTCGACAAGTAAATGGAAGCGATTACGGAACAACCTGCCCCCATCATCAGTCCGACACCCATGAGCGACATCAGCAGGGGGACGCAGATATTTACAGCCGCAATCCCGTCGCTGCCCACGCCGTGTCCCACGAAAATCCCGTCAATGGTCGTTACCGCCGACATACTCAACATTCCCAACAGAGTGGGGAAAAACAGTTTCTTAAACAGAATGGAAACTTTCTCATTCCCAAAATCAATCACTTTTTCTTTCATACGTCTTTGTATTTTATGTTATATGGTTTGTCTTCGGCAAAAACGACGGAAGCCGGATAAGACGACGGTTTTACCCAGTCATCTTATCCGGCTTCCATAGCCCTCCGATGAGGATTATAAAATGTCCTTTGCGTTATTTCGCCGCAAAGGTGGGCCAAAGATTTGACTTCTCCAAAAAATCCGCGAACTATTTGCGGGAGCTTCCCTGCACGTACATCCTGTGCGCCCCTCTGCCCCTAGTGTGGATGCCGCTTTCCGGGTCGGCGGCAAAGGCGCAAAACTCGTTGCGGGCGGTGGTCAGCGGCAGGCCGATCAGCGCACGGTATTCGTCCACACGCATGAAGGGGTGCGAGGTGGCGATGTATAGTCTCAATTTTCTCATGCAGGAGTGTCTTTTTTATGATTGTGGATGCACAAGTAACATCGTGCGCTGAACGGAAGTGCGGCGAACAGATATGGCAGGTGATAGTTTAGCATCTCCTGCAACATCCGCCTCTTCTGTGTTTCTTGTGCTGGCGATGATAGTCGCAGCAACGATCTTGATACTTGCAATCTCTACAGCTTTCGCATTCCTCACATTTGCGGCAATCCTTGCACTGCGGGCAGTTCGTGTCGCATTTGCACTCGCGGCAGGCACAGTCTTTGCAACAACATTCTGTTTTCACTTTTTCCTTTTCTTTCTTGTCCTCTTGCGCAAACAGGGTCACACAGCAGGCTGAAAAAACGAGGACACAAGTCAATACGATTTTCTTCATTATTTATAATGTTTTAATGTGATGATATCCATTCATTTATTTGTTTCGCTTCCAGCGGCAAATATACGCATATTTCCTTGAAACCTAAAGCGATGTATTTTAAAATCCGCTCGTTTCCCAGCCTGTCGAAAACGGTGCAAAAAGTGTAGAATATGAAAGAAGCATGACTCCATAGGATAGATGGATACGAGCAAGCCATTCCGTAGAATGGTTAATTATATTTAATGGGCGATGACGATAAACCATTTTTTAATTTTATCTCATTTCAATTTGAAACATATTTATATCTTTGAGATACTAAAATGCATTTTACAGCTAAAACAGTTTACAATTATTAATTACACAGGAATATGGATAAACACATTATAGGAGAAAATGCAGGTAAACTTTGGCGCTTGATGAATCAGGACAACCAACGCAAATGGGAACTGGAAGAATTGAAAGAATGCACGGGATTTGACGATCTGGAACTGGCCAGCGCCATCGGATGGCTTGCCCGTGAGGACAAAATCCAGTTTGAACTGAGGGATTCCGACCCCATGCATAAGAAAGCATATGTGTATCTGATGCTCAACCTGTATTTTTAAGGAATGCCCGGCATTCATCCTTTTTTGATTTGTGGTTTATGAGCGGGATATCATTCTAAAAAAACAAGTTTTTTACTACTTGCTTTCACGCCTTTGAATAAAAGAGGCCTTCCCATCACCGGGATGCCCCCGGAAGTCCTCTATCTGACTTCCAGGACACATCCCCCGGGAGGGAAAGCCTCTTTTCGCTTTATCGCACCCCATATACGGGAGCGCCCTACCTTCTTATTTTTCACCCGCTTCCCTGTTTCTGTTCCGCACGCGTTTCCACCGCCTTTTTCAGGCGGTGCTGCAGAAACTCGTTCAGATCCTTGTGTGGCAGGTAGTGCGCCGCCTTGTCCGTCACGCTCCCGCACTGCCGCCTGATCTCCTCCGTGGTTTTCCGGCCCGCATCATCATTGTCCAGGAAACAGCAGACATGCCCGTAATCTTTCAGCACGTCCAACGCCCCGGGCAGGTTGCCGACCGAATTGAGCACCACGCAGTCCGGCACCGGCTGTCCCTGTTTGAGCGCAAGGTACGAAAGATAGTCCATGAAACCCTCAAACACCAGAACCGTCGTCTTTCCGTCCCCCTGCATCCCATGCCTCAGATGCGTGATGTCCTTTGGGGAGGTCGAACCCTTGAAATAAGGGTTGCGTATCTCCAGGCCACCTTTCCGGTTTCCGAACCCGATCCCGAAATACCATTTGCCGCGCGTGCGGTAATGCACCTCCACGCACTCCCTCGCGGCGATGCCGGAAGGAATCCCTCTCTTTGCCAGGTAGTCCAGCAGCACCGTATTACGGAGCGGCGAGACGCGCAGCTCCTCGAATGCTGGAGGCGTGGCGGCTGCCCTCCGGGGTGCCGTAGCGGGCGTGGACACGGGAAAGTGTCCCTCTATGCCCTTCAATACGGAGGATATGTCGCGCGTCCCGTACAGCCTTTGCGCCAGGTCGATGATGCTGCCTCCCGTCCCCTCGCCGAAGTCGATTCACAGGTTTCTGGAAAGGCTGACCTTGAATGAGGGTGTACGCTCCTGCCGGAAAGGCGAGCGGTACCACAAACTGTCCCCCTGTTCCTTTACGGGGGAGAATCCCATCCGCCGGAGGTAATCCTCCAGCGGAATCCTTTTCGCTTTTTCAATGTTCATGACTCGTCGTATGATTGATAAACAGTAAGAAATTAGAACCGCCCGCCGAACCATTTCACCGGGTCCAGCAGCCGTCCGTTTTTTTGTAGTTCGAAATGCAGGTGGTTGCCGGTGGACACTCCCGTGCTGCCGACCTTTCCGATACGCTGTCCGATACGGACCGTTTCACCTTTCCTTACAAGGATCCGGCTCATGTGCGCGTACAGGGTCGAGTATCCCCCCTCATGGCGGATATGGACGAACCAGCCGTAACTCGGGCTGTAACCGGCCTCCGAAGCTTTCCCGTTTCCAGCCGCATATACCGGCTCGCCATACGGGGCCGCCAGATCCACCCCCTTATGGAATATTCTCCGTCCCTTAAGGGGATGTCTCCTGTCTCCAAATCCGGAGGACACCCGGTAGCGGGTACGCCTGCCGTCAAGAGGAAACAGGACCGGATAATCCGCCAGGATGGCGACCGTCTGCCGCAGCCCTCATTCCTCCGTTCATTTCCCCGGTTCCCGGACACGTCCGTTTAACATTTCCCCGCCGCTTTCCGCCGTTTTTCCTCCATCCTCCAGGCAGGCGGAAAGCGACAAAAGGTGACAAAACATGACTATTAATGACAACTTTCTCATAATCAATTTATTTAATGGCGAAGATACTAATTTTACCTCCCGAAACGATTCATTCACCTTTAAATTTAACAGTCATGCAAGAAGTAAATCCCGCTGCGCAAGGCAGCGAAAACGCCACTCAGGAACAGGGTTACCTGATGGCTTACGACAAGAAGGAACAGAAAGCGAAAGGTGTCAAGGGCATCGCGGCAAACGGTGAGTTGGAAACGCTCGAGGCCAACGAACGGAACAAAGGGCAGTTCGTCCGCGTGGACCGCTTCGGTAATTTCTTCACCAACTTCGGAAAGAACTTCCTCTACCAGTACAACAACCCCACGCGTTTCTCCCTTTACCGGATGGAGGAAAATACCCCGGTGGAACAGGCCGCCAAAAAGATCGAGGAGGCCCAACGTCCCGAAAACGAGGCCGTCCGCCGCGAGCTTTCCAAAAACAACCGCATCTACAACAACCATTTCTTCAATGAGCGCGAGATCAACTGGGAGCAGGCCGAGCGTTACGGGCTTACCCCGGAGGTGCTCAGACAGACGGGCGACATGGAAAAGCTGCTGCAGGGCAGACAGTCCGGCATAGCCTACGACATCTCCATGAGCACCGAGCTGGGACGCCAGAAGGGGGATGCCAAGCTCTCGCTCTTCCGCGACGAGAACGGGGCCGTCAAGTTCGACCTGCACTTCATCCGCCAGGCACCGAAAGTCGGGCAGGAATACCGGGGATATAAACTGGAGGAGGACGTACTGGAGGCGTTGAACCGTACCGGTAACGCGGGCAGGCTCGTCAACCTGGTCACGGACTACCGCACCAAGGAGATGAAGCCCTGCTACCTGTCCAAGGACCCCGTGACCAACGAGATGTTCTTCCTCCCGGCAGACCAGGCACGCTGCCCGCGCAAGATCAAGGACTATGTGCTGAGCGACAAGGAATACGCCGACTACGCCGCCGGAAAAGAGGTGCCCATCGAGTTCAAGTCCTCGAACGGGAAGGTGTACCAAACCTCCATCCAGATGAGCGCGGCCGAGCGCGGTACGGAATTCCTGTGGGAACGCAGTATCCTCAAGCCGGAGAAAAAACAGGGGCAGGAACAGACGGCCGGCCTTAAGGAGACAGCCGGGAAACCGGCCAGACGGACCAGACAATCCATAACCCCCAAAATGTAACCGGCTATGACATCCGTAAATGAAAACATAAAACGGCTGGAAGAGCTGTCCCAGAAGGACGGCACAGGCGGCCTCCTGGTCTGTTATGAGACGGGCAGGGACAAACCCCATGCCGACTCCTCCTACCAGCTTTATCCTGTCAATCCGGATCATAAGGGCATGACCTACCAGTTCCTCAGCCTCCTGCATGTCGGGGTGGAGACCGCCCGGATATCGGCATTCATCCCTGACACCCGTATGGAGGTCTACCGCTTCCCCCGCATGTCCGACCTTCCTCCCTTTTATCGGGATACCCCCGTCAAAGAGTATATCACCGGCATGCTGCTGCCCCATATCAAAAAGAACAGGCTGGAACCGGTGGTAAGCGTCAACCTGCGCGACATGGTCTTCATACGCTCCGAAGGGCTGTCTGTGGAGCCGGGCGGTGTTCTTCGCCTCGATGCCGGGCAAATCGACCGGCTCGTGGAGTTCCGCCGGCGGCAGGACGAACTGGCCGCAAGGTACAAATACATCCCCCGACACAAGCTGCCTCTGCGCGTCATCGAGACTCCCAAAGGTGTACTGGTGTTCAGCGGCGGCGACATCGGAAGGAAAGGAATCGACAACTTCTATAAGTTCCTGCTCGGGAACTATTTCTCGATACACGCGCCTTCCGGTCCCGTCAGGCAATACCGCGTGGATTCCCCTTCCGGAAGGCTGTACGGGCTCACCGACACCGCCTTTCGGAAAGAGGCGGAAACAGACCGGTATATATTCGACCTTTTCGACGCATACGCCGGTATCGGAGCGTCGGAAAAGAAAGGATGGTTTTTGGAGTTCGCCACGGACATGGCTCCTTCCGATACGGAATACCGCCGCCTGGAGGACTTCTCCGGCTGCCGGCCGGAAGGAAACAACAGGGATATCTGTCGGCTGCTCACCTTGCAGAAGCACTTCGACAGGGCCATCATCCTCGATCCGGCTTTTGCCTACCATTCCCGGTTCAAGGAATTCGTCAGGAGGATGGATGATTGCGTGAACGGCCTCTCCAAAGGGGACAGCATGGAAAAAATACTGGAGGAGATGCGGGAAAAGTCGGATCATATCCTGAGAACGGATTTTCGGGTACGGGGGTACGGTACTTCAGACCGGCAAAAGGAGAACAAGCCCGGAAAGGTCCAAAAGAACAAACCTAAAATATAGCCATGATCAGAAAAGAGCAAGTCAGAATCGGAATGCGGATTATCGGGGATGATCCCGAATCCCCTGAAAGTTACCCGTACAAGGGAACCGTCACCGCCCTTTGCGAGACAGGCCGGAACGAGACGGACTTTTACATTGTCATCAAACTGGACGAGGCATCCATGAGACAGCCGGAAATATCAAGGTGCTGTCCCGAAGGCATCATGAGGTGCTCGCCCTGAAGGGTCAGCCCCGAGGAAAAACCGGAAAAACGGAACAATATCCCTTCCCTGACCTATACGGCTGTAGAGACATCCCGGGGATTCCTCTTCTTCACCCATACGGAAGAAGGCAGAAGGAGCCTTCGGGAATTCCTTCAGGGAATGGCCGACAGCTATTTCGATCCGTCATTCGACCTGGGACCGGTATGCGTCTATGAGGCGGAAGGTGTACTTTTTGATCTCTCTCCGGTCAATCCGGAGAAAATCTCCCTTGTGGCATATTCCTACACGCGAAAGCCGGAGGATTTCCGGCTGGATGTCCGTTACCGGAACGGGATGAGACCGACAGCGGAGGATTTCCGCAGTTTCTGCCACAATGTTGGTTGTTCGGTCAGCCATCGTAACGGAAATATCGCCGACACCCTGGAGGCCCTGGAACATTACGACAGGTGTCTGGAAACGCTCCGGCACATATCGGAAGCAGCTCCTCACAAAAGGGATGAGACCCGTGAGACCAGACAGCAGCTGCAAAGACTGCTGGACTCCGCCTACGATGTCCGCGGACACCGCTCGGCAGGAAGGATACCGGATGATCCCGTCCCCGAGGTCAGCGTGGAGGGAGTCAGGCTGTCCGTTTCCCAGTGGGGCATTCTTAAAGCCGGCCTTGGGTTGTACCTGCCCCGTGAAATCCGGACCGACCCCGCTCACGCATATGCATGGGTGGATAGGAATACCGAGCGCATCGTCTTTGGTAGCCGCCCGCCCGGAGACCGTGAAACCGTCGGATTCAAACAGGATACGGAAAAGAGGTCCTCCGCTTCTCTGAGAAGTACAAAAAAGAAGACGGGCCCCCGTCATAAAATGTAAAATTGTAAAATCAAGAAAGACAGTATGGAAAAGAAAAACAAGACAACACCTTTGAAAGTGGTGCGGCGGGAGTCCGGTTATCTGCTGTTTTCCGACAGCAAAACCGGAAAGGAAGGCCTTGAAAGCTATCTCCAGTATACCGCCGACCATTTCTTCGATCCCCATGCCTATGACGGCCCCCTGGAAATTTATGAGTATTCCGGTTTCCGGAAGGAGCTGGCCTCCCATATCAACAGCAGCTGCCGCAGGGGATTTTTACCGGGCGGGGACAGAAAGGGCGGGTACGTTTCCTCCGGCCTCCTCCCGACAGAATTCATCAACCGCCTCGAACCGAAACTCTACGTCCCCATGAGTCCGACATCCGAGGGGTATTCCGGGCTGTTCTCCCAAGTGAGGGGGTATATGGGGCTCGAACTATCCCGAAAGCCGGAGAACGAGGATATCTACCGCCTGCTCTCCATCAGGGAACACGGTTATATGAACATCCATGACAAACCGTTCACCTATTACCGGGAGCTGCTGCCCCTGGCCGAGCAGCTTGAAAAGGTGACCCAGGTCAAATCCGCCGGCCTGTTCGACGTGCAAGCCTTCAAGGAACTTTCCCTCAAAATAAAAAAAGCGGCGGAGGATATCCTTCACCGGGACTTCGACGTAAGGGGCCACCGCTCGTTGGAGAAATACCTCAATGCCCCCGACACCTCCCTTCTTGTGGGAAACAGGGTGCTGGACAAGGTGCAACTCGGGATACTGGCCAAAGGGAACGCCCTGTACCTGCCGGAGAATGACCGCCCCGCCTCCCGGCACCTGCTGTACTGCATGGCGGACTTTACACGGAACAAACTGCTGGTATCCGGTGAACCGTTCCCTATCAGGACCTACCGGGTAAAGGACGGTATCCCGCATCCTGTCAGTCCGCAAGAAAAAATACCGGAGAAGCGAAAGACTCCCCGTAAATCCACCGGCAGGAAAATATCATAACCTGTCTGGATATAAAGAAATTTAAAATATCACGATATGGAAAAAGAAACCGATTTGAAACAGATCGGACCGCTCGTCCTTTTCAATGTGGACAGAAAAGGCAGGCTGGCGGACTATGCCGTATGCCACAGTGACCATGAATGCGGCGATTATCTGCTCCGGCAGGCGGAGCTGGCCCTGGGCGGGGCGTATGTACCCAACGAGTCCGTATACTGCCTTGCAGGGGCGGAACGGACGGACGACGGCCTTCCGGAACTGCTGGACGACTATATCCGAGAAGGCAACATCCGCGACCTGCCCTCGATTGACCTGCACAGCCTCACGTTCATCCATGAAACTACAGGAGGCGGCCTGCCGGAAGGGATGTGGGCCATACTGGAAAAGACGGAACAGTTGTTGGATAGCCCGGATAACAGAAAAATACTGGAAGCGTACCATGCCTACCACGAAAAAAGGGAGAATGCCCTGCCCGAGCGCACCCTCTCCGCCGTCCGCACGGACAAGGGCGTGCTCCTGTTCGACGACTCGGGCCGGGGGCTGCAATGCCTGGAGGGTTACCTGCGGTACCACGCGGACCGGTATTTTTCCCCCGAGCTCCACGGGCTGGAAAAACTGGAGGTATACCATTTCAGCACATCCGATAAAGGCATATCGGACGCGGCCAAAAGGTGCGCCTTTATGTTCACCCCGCAGGGCCGGCGTGAGTTCGTCCCCCAAAAGGCGCGTTACCAGCCGGACTCCCTTGTAGCCGGCCTCCATCCGTCAGCCGGCTGTCCCATGCACGCGGACGGTGAGGCGTTCAGGCGGTTTGTCAAGACCTTCGGCCTCAATGCCACGGACGAGGCGAACGAGATCGCCGCCCTGACCGGAATCCGTGCCAGGGGACTGTCGGATCCCGGACAGTTGGAGAAGATATCCGTCCACCGGACCGGATTCCGCAGCCTGTATGAACGCCGGCAGGCCTCTTTGGAAAGGAACGACATTGTGATGTACCGGGCACTCGGACAGGCTTCCATGGACATGGCGGAGAGAATCCTCAGAACGGAATACAAGGTACGGGGATACGCGCCTTCCATGGCGGAAAAAGAAACCGGGCACAGAGCCGGTCCGCCTGCCGGTAAAAAGAAGACAAACCGATGGAGGAAAACAGATGGAACCCCTAAAAGACGGATATAGCATGGCATGGCTGGAACGACTGATAAGGTCTTGGAAACGCCCCCGGGAGGAAACGTCCGGAAACCTCTATCTGGAGCTGTGTCCGGACAACCGGATAAAATCCTTCATGGTGGTCCGGCACAGGCCGCAGGGCACGGATCCCTTCATGGAATTCATCGGGCATACCGCCGACAAAGTTCTAAGGGAGGGAAACGGAACGGTTCCGGACAACCTGCTGCTGGCCCTGGAAGGAGTGCCGGAAAGAATGCTCCCGACAAGGGACGAGCACCTGGAAGAACGTCCCGGAAACATATGGAAGCTCATCTCCGGATATGGCGAAATAGCCGGAGAAAATCCGGTCCCGCTCAGACGGGCCGTCTACCTGAGGGCGCACGGGAGGGAGATAGACCGTACCGCACTCAAAGAGATGGAGCATTCGTCCGGCTACCGGAACTACGAGGCCTATGAGAACGCCATGGAAAGGGCCTCGGAAGGGAAGAAAGCCCAGTTCCGCCTTACCTTCGTGAAGACGGAACGGGGTGTCAGGGTGTTCAATGACGGCCTGCAGGGTCCGGAGCGTATGCGCGGAATGCTGCAGGAGATGGCGGACCGTTTCTATTCCACCGCATGGGAAGGGCTGAAAACGCTTTCCATCTACCGGATCGAGACGGCTTCCCGGAAGCTGCTGGAAATGTCGCGGGACAACGGGCAGGATTTCCCCGCCTCGCAGCCCCCGCTGGAGATCCTTGCCCGCTATCTTCCGACAGCATCTTTCGACATGTCGCCCACGGCGGAGAACCTGGAGCGTTTCGTAAGGGCCAACTCCCTGACACTCTCCGCAGGCAACCGTGAGATCATGACCCTGCAGGATATCGCCCGGAAGGGATACGCCCACCTGTATATGGATGGGCCGTTCCGTTACGGGAAAGAGTTCGCCGGTATCGAGAAGGAGCTCCGCACGCTCGCGGGAAAGAGGGAGCTGTACAGGGATTTCCCCTATGAGGAGAGGATACACGGCCTTCGGGAAAAGTCCAGGGCCATCGCGGAATTCCTCCTGAGAAGGGAAGGAATCCGCAGGGAGATGCCCTCCCGGGAGCAGAAAGCGGACAAATATGCGGAAAGGATACGTCGCATGGCGGAAAGCCCGGAAAAGAAGACGCTCCCCCCGGCTACCGGCGAGAAGAAAAAGGAACCGGCCCGCAAACAAAAGGGTACGGCCTCCCGAAAAGTGAAACCCCAATTATAAACCGAAATGGAAACAACAGAATCATTCACACCCGAGGAGCTGCTCGATGCCGGAAGACGCACCATCGACCGCAAGGCGCTGCAGAAGACCATAAGGGATATTTTCTCATACCGGAACCCGCTCCGGCAATTCATGGAAGGCTACCGTTTCAATGTCATCCGTTGGAGCGCCACCAACCTGAGGAAACCCTCCTTATGGAAACGCGTCAGCCTGTTCTTCAACACCAAGGGACTTCCGGGGATTCTCCGTGAGAATTTCCGGCAGAACCGCGCGGACCTGCTCGCCCGGTGGGAACGGGGCGTCATAGGCGACATCAACCGCTCGCTCATCCGCCTGGGGAGCATACCGCTCTCCTCCAAGCCCCGAGACCTTTCCCAGCAGCTGAAGGACATATCCAGGAAAATATACCGGATGACCACTTATGACCGCTGCCCGAGCCTGCTTCAGGAGAGCCTGCTGCTGTCCACCTACGAGTATATATTCGCCTCGCCGCATGACAGGAAGTTCGGAAATCTGTGCCCCGACGAGATCTGCGGGATGCTCCGACAGAACGGTGTCCCGCAGGAAAGCCTCTGCTACCAGAACTATGAGAGTATCCTCGGCGGAAGGGAGACGGTCCTTTACGAGTTCACCTCCGACGGGAAAGCCACCCTGTACCTCAAGCCGATGGACCATGTGAGGCTGGAGATGACCTCCAAAGGGTATGACATGGTCCCCACGGGGCTTCCTCCCGCCCGGACTGTCCCTGCCACCACGGAAAGCATGGAGAACACGCCGCGGCTTTCCGAGAAAATCGGGAAGCCAAAGAAAGCCCGGAATGCAGAGAAACCCTCCAAAGGAGCCGGAAAATCGAAGAAAGGGCCGAAAATAGGATAATCCATCAACAACAGACAATAACCTGACAACAATAAAAATGTAAGAAAATGAAAGTCGTGATTTGTGAAAAGCCCCTCGTGGCTAAAAGACTGGCCCGCGTATTGGGCGCGGACAAGATGGAAGACGGGTATCTCATCGGAAACGGATACGCCGTCACATGAACGTTCGGCCACCTGCTGGCCCCGGTTTCCCCATTTTCCTGTATGGAAGGACCTTTTACAAGGGAGACGCTTCCCCTTGCCCTCCCCTCCGGACTCGCCGTCCGCCAGACAAGGACGGAAGACGGTTTCCGGGACGATCCCGTGGCCGTCAGGCAGCTGGAAATTATCGGCAGGCTGCTGCGGGAAGCGGACGGGGCGGTTACGGCCACGGACACCTCCCGCGAAGGGCAACTGGTCGCCCGCAACCTTTATGACTATCTGGGCTTCAAGGGGAAAACGGAACGCCTGTGGCTTTCCTCACTGACGGACGATGCGATCCGCGAGGCGTTCCTTGACCTTAGACCGGACAGTCTCTATGAAGGTCTGTACCTGGCAGGCAGGGCACGGAGGGAAGCCGACCGGATCATCGGGTACAACGCGAGCCTCGCGCTCGGCATGGCGGCAAAGAGAAAGAACCACTCGCTCGGACGGGTACAGACACCGGTGCTCGCCCTTATCTCGCGCCGTTACCTGAAGAACAGGGATTTCAACGCCGTACCTTATTACCTGCTGGAGCTGTCGGTCCTCAAGGACGGTAAAGAGCTTATTTTCACCTGCCCGGAAAAATACACGCAGCAGCAGGAGGCCGTCGCCGCCCGGAACCGGATCGCGGCATCGCATGTGGCGACAGTAATACAGGCGGAGAGAAAGGAAACGGTGGAGGAACCGCCCCTTTTGTATGACCTGGCCTCCTTGCAGAAGGAGGCGAACCTCCGGATGGGGCTGACGGCAGGACAGACGGCATCGGTCCTGCAGAGGCTGTATGAGGGAGGATACATCTCATACCCGCGCACCTCCTGCCGCCATATCCGGGAGGACATGCTGGAGAGGATGCCGGCACTGTTCTCCCTTCTGAAAGACGACCCGTGTTTCGCTCGTCATGCGGAAGCTCTGGAAGGCAGGAAGCTGTCCACCCGGACCGCCGATGACGGCAAGGTGAGCGGGCATCATGCCATCATCATAACGGAAAGCATACCCGGCAAACTGCCGCTTGATGAGCAGAACCTCTACCGGATGGTCGCAGGCAGGATGCTGGAAGCCTTTTCGGGTGACTGCACTGGGGAGGAGGCGGACGTCCGCATCGAATGCGGGAGAATCCTGTTCGAGGCCGGATACCGCCGGACGGTGCATGCCGGATGGAAAAACGTTCATAACGGGGCAGGGAAAAAAGAAGACACCGTGTTCCCCTTCTGGGAGCAGGACGAGGTGCTGCCGGTAACGGATATATCCGTCCGAAGTGAGGTGACCTCTCCCGGGCCGCTCTTTACGGAAGCATCGCTACTGTCCGAAATGGAATGGTACGGACTCGGTACACCCTCCACAAGGGCCGGTGTCATCGAACTGCTCATCGCACGCCGGTATGTCGAAAGACAGGGATGCGGCCTGCTGCCCACCCCGAAAGGGCTGGAGGTGTATGAGGCTGTCAGGGACAAGCTGATCGCCGCTCCGGAGATGACCGCCCGGTGGGAAAAGGACCTGCAGAAGATCGAGCGGGGAGAACTGGACGCGGACGTGTTCATCCAAAAAGTTGAAGAATACGCGCGGCAGATCGTGGAGGAACTCTCGGAGGTCCAGTTCGAGCATCCCGAACCGCCCCGCCACCGCTGTCCCAAATGCGGCATGGAGACACTGACCCTTCACCGGAAGGTGGCCCGGTGCGGTGACCCGGACTGCGCGTTCCTGCTTTTCAGGACATTCAACGCAAGGGAGCTGACCGACGAGGAGATGCTCCGCCTGCTGGAAGGAAAGAAGACGGATTTCCTGCCTTTTGTCAGCAAGAAGGGAAGGCCCTATGAGGCATCCCTTAAGATGGACGAGAACTACAGGATAGAGATGACATTCAGGGACACCCCGGTGGAGAGACAGCCGTTACCCGTCAGCGACCCGTCTGTAATGCAGGCGGCAGACATCCCTGTCGAAACTCCGTGTCCCGGCCAGCTCCCATAAGGAAAACCCGGGACCTCCCTCGAACAGGTGGGAGCCTTCCCCCTGGAAGCGGGGCAGGACATACAAGACCAGCTCGTCGGCCATGCCAAAGCGGAGCAGGCTGTCCGTAAAAGGAAGCGTCTCCAAAGCCGCTTCCGCAAGATATACGCCGGAGTGCCCGTGTTTCCATTCCGTAAGGGATATGAAGGAAACATCAGGGTCAAGGCGGGACAAGGCATCCTCCCGGATACGGGTGATGCCATATTTATCGGGGTGTTCCCACAAATCGGGAAATGTAGTCCTGCGGGCAAGGTAGCCGTCAAGGGTGATGAAAGCCAGGATCTGAACCGTCGCCATATGGATATGCCGTTTTATTATTTCGTAATGGTTCCGGCAGGGTCATGAAAAAAGCGTGACCCTACGTGGCTTCAAAACGGAGGTTCTGGCAAAACCCTTGAATAGTCGCCGCGTAGAAGCCACGCTATGACAACGCATAGCACAGCCTTACGCAGAAGCCTCTATTCCGATTGAAATTTTGCCAGATTTCCGTTTTAAGAGCGTTCTGCGGAACGTTATGTCTATATATCAGCAGAAACGGAGGTTGATCCCCGCCTCTGGATGAATTCATATTTCCGAGGTAAAGATAGGAAATAAATCCGGGATTACAGGCGGACGGGACAGCCGGATTTGACTTTTACGCAAAAAAATAAAGGACGAAGGGGAGTCGTGACTACCGCCCCCCTTCCTTGCCGCCCGGCATGGAAGAGGCCGTGAGAGAATACGGAAACATTTTATTTTGTGAGTGTTATGAATTTATAAATATAATTTTATGGAAATTACGATTATTGAAACAAGCGCGTATCTGGAACTGAAAAGACAGCTCAGCATGCTTTCCGTGCAACTGGGCGATTTCCAGAGGAAAGTGTCTCCGGCATCACCGGAGAAGTGGTTGGACGCCCAGGAAGTCTGCATGGCTCTTGGCATATCCAAAAGATGCCTGCAGAATCACCGGGACAGGGGGCTGATCCCTTATTCGAACATCGGAGGGAAATGCTTTTACAAGGAAGCGGATATCCGGCAAATACTGGAAGAAGGTCTCATTAAGAAAAGAAGAAAATAATGGCGGAAATCATCACAAAAGATTCGGAAGAGTTCAAGGAACTGGCCGGATGGATGAAAAAGATCGGCAGATCGGTGGAAGCGGCGACGGCAAGGATACGTCCCACCATCGCGGACGAGCATTACCTGCAAGGGGAAGAGGTGTGCGAACTGCTGCATATCTCAAAAAGGACCCTGCAGACACTGCGTGATGAAGGGGGCATACCCTATACCACCATCGGGGGGAAAATACTGTATCCTGAAAGTGTCCTGTACGAGACATTGCGGAAGAACTACCGGAACTACAGGAGGTACGCCAGATAGACGGCCCGGAACATGACAAAGGCAGGGGTGTCGAACAATCCGTTCGGACACCCCCGCCTTCCCGTTTTAACAGTCAAGACAGTACATGTCGCCGATTTTCTCGCGGACCTTGTCGGTATCCTCACCGACTTTGGGATTGATAAGCTCGGCATAAACCTGCGTGGAAAGGATGTTCTTATGCCCCAGCACCCGCTGCAGGGTCTCCAGCGGCATACCCTTGGTAAGGGTCAGGGTGGCATAGGTGTGGCGGCCGACATGCGGGCTGAGCCGGACGCTGCAGCCCGCTTTCTCACCGATACGCTTCAGGCTGTCCTCCATCGTCTTGCGGTTTCCGGCCGGGAACACCTTGTCCGGGGTGTCCTTGCCCTCCCTCACGTCCCGGTACCGTTCGATAAGTTCCACGGCTATCGGGAGCAGCTTGACCACGTAAGGCACTTTCGTCTTCACACGGTTGCCCGTCAACCAGGTACCTCCGTCGGAATCAGTATGGATGTTCTTGTAAGTCAGCTCCTTCAAATCGGCATGGGCCAGACCGCTGAAACACATGAAAACGAACATGTCCCGGAAAGCCCGCTGCCGCTTGTAACTCAGCTTGACACGGAGCAGACGCAGCAAGTCCTCCTCCGAGAGGAAAGGGCGTTTCTTGTATTCCGGACGGCACTCGAACTTCTTGAACGGATGCTTCCTGAGCCATCCGTCATCCACGGCCTTGTACATCAGCCATTTCATCGTATTGATACGCTCGAAGGCAGTGGATTTGGAAAGTCCCCGCACGGATAACATCCAGTTATAGAAGCCCTTGATGAAGTCTAAGTCCAACGATGCCAGCGGAACGTCTTCCACCCCCAACTTGTCCTTCAGATAATGAAGCAGGCATTTGCGGTCATTCACCAGCCCCCGATAGGTGCTTTCCGCCTTGGTCTTGCCGATCTGCCGCCTGTAATCCTCTATCTGGCTGTCAAAAATCTCCATCAGCGAATGTACCTCGTCCCCGAAGCCGTTATAGCGGTCATAGACTCTCTTGGCTGTCAGAAGCGAGTCATGGTCTGAAAGGTACTGGTAATGTTTTCCGATCTGGGCCTTGATATTGTCCAGGTCTTGGTTCAGCCGCCGTGCCTCGTCGGATTTGCCCCTGGCGCAGTTCCCCTTGGCGTCCCAAAGGGCAAGGGGAACGTCGCGCTTGCAACTGAAACTCGCCGTCGTACCGTTGACGGTGATACGGCCCATGACAGGAACACGGCCATTTTTAATGGACTGGTTCTTGGTGTAGAACAAAACTTTGAATGTACTCCTCATAAACTCAATTTTTTACTGTTACAAAGTTACTATTTATTGAGTTATCAGAGGATATGAAAAACAACGCAAGACATTGAAAAATAGCCTGTTGAGACCTGCCTTTTCCCACCTTTCGGGAGGTAACGATTAAGTAACGATACTCTCGCCCAAGTATGCTTTTTGCAGCGTCGTTATTCAATACGAGAACAGAACATTCTCCCATTAATACATTGATTAAGAGAGCGTAATCACCTTTATGTTATACTTTCTAAAAATCGCCGCTTTTGATTATTAAAACACCGGTGTTTTAAAAACAAGGGGTTCTTGTTAATGGTGGAATAACCGTATGCCTGTGAATGCCATTGTGATGCCGTATTTGTCACACGTGTCGATCACATGGTCGTCACGGACGGAACCGCCTGCTTGCGCGATATAATCCACGCCGCTCTTATGTGCCCGTTCGATATTGTCGCCGAATGGGAAGAAGGCGTCGGAGCCCAATGAAACACCTTTCAGCGTGTCTAACCAGGTACGTTTTTCTTCGCGTGTCAGGACTTCCGGCTTTTCAGTGAAGAATTGCTGCCAGATACCGTCGGCCAAAACGTCTTCGTGGTCGTCGCTGATGTAGACGTCGATCGTGTTGTCGCGGTCTGCACGGCGGATTTTCTCGATCCAGGGCAGGTTCATTACTTTCGGATGCTGGCGCAAGTACCAGATATCCGCTTTATTACCTGCCAGGCGGGTACAGTGGATACGGCTTTGCTGGCCGGCACCGATACCGATGGCCTGCCCATCCTTAACATAGCAGACTGAGTTACTCTGTGTATATTTTAGCGTGATAAGGGCGATGATCAGGTCACGCTTCGCTTCGTCCGGGAAGTTTTTGTTCTGGGTCGGGATGTTGGTCAACAGGCTTTCGTCTAATTTGATCTCGTTACGTCCCTGTTCGAATGTGATGCCGAAAACATCTTTGTGTTCGATGGAGGCAGGGCGGTAGTCCGGATCGATTTTGATGACATTATAAGTGCCTTTTCGTTTATTTTTCAGGATTTCAAGAGCTTCCGGCGTATAGTCAGGAGCAATGACACCGTCGGAAACTTCGCGGTTGATGAGGCGTGCAGTCGCTTCGTCGCATGTGTCGCTGAGTGCGATGAAGTCGCCGTAGGACGACATGCGGTCGGCACCGCGGGCGCGGGCATAAGCGGTTGCAAGCGGAGTGAGTGGAAGATCGTCCACAAAATAGATTTTCTTCAACGTATCGCTCATCTCGATTCCCACGGCGGCTCCTGCCGGGCTTACGTGTTTGAAGGAAGCGGCGGCTGGCAGTCCGGTTGCTTCTTTCAGTTCTTTTACTAATTGCCAGCTGTTAAACGCATCCAGGAAGTTGATGTATCCGGGACGTCCGTTCAGGACTTCTATGGGCAGTTCCCCTTGCTGCATGAAAATGCGCGACGGCTTCTGGTTGGGGTTACAGCCGTACTTGAGTTCTAATTCTTTTGCCATTGCTTTATGCTTTAGTGTTTTTGCAGTTTACATGAATAACCGTTTATATTCTCTTTCGAAGTTGGGGGTGAAAACTTCTTTCCCTATATTTTCAAGGATTTCGGTAGAGGACCAGAAACGTCCTCCGTCCAGTTCAGAAGGGTCGGGGGTGATCGGACCGTCGTAAGTGGTACGATAGGTGTTGACCAATTCTTTTTCTATAGCCGATTCGAATACATAACGGGTGATGAATTGCGGGATGAAATCTGTTATCCCTAATTCTTCCCGTACTTCCCGGCGAAGGGCATCTTCGACCGTCTCACCATAATCGATATGGCCTCCCACGGCTGTATCCCATTTACCGGGTTGGATATCTTTGTTCATCGAACGCTTTTGCAGGTAGAGGTCACCCGCGTCATTGAAAATATGCAGGTGCACTACCGGATGTAACATTTTTGATCCGCTATGGCACTCCTTGCGGGTAGCTTTTCCTATTATCTCTCCCTCTTCATTGACCAAAGGGAACCATTCTTCTGTCATTGATTTTAGATTTTGAGAACAAAGATAGAGAAATAAGGTTATCTTTACCAATAAATATATGATATATGGAATATAAAGAAATAAATGAACTGCCTAATCGTTTGCGTGAACCATTGGTTGAGTATCATGCAAAACAGTCGTTTATTAGGAATCCAGACACATTAAACCATATTATTTCCCAATCCCACTAATTACTTTAACTAATTCCTCATCCGATAGCCTTTCCCCATAAGTGGCATAATCCAGGCGGAACGTACAACCACTCTTATATTCGGAACAGCCGTAAGCCGTTTTCCCACGCAGGATGTTGCCTTTCTTACAGATCGGGCATACTGGTTTTGCGGGAGCGGTTGCTGTTTCCGGTTGATTGGCTGTCTTATCCTTCTTGGCACGCGGTTTGCGCGTTTTTTTTTCTTTCGGTTCCTTTTCGGCTTGGGGCTTTTCCGGGGCAGTCTGCTCGATCGTGATGGTGCGTCCGGTTTGGTCGGAGAGGACATTGATCACTACCTGGTGGACCATCACCTTAAGCTCTTCCAAAAAAGTACGGGCCTCGTAGGTGCCCCGTTCGATCTGCCGGAGTTTCTTTTCCCAGAGGCCGGTCAGTTCGGCGCTTTTCAACAGCTCTTCCTGTATCGTGCCGATGAGTTCCACACCTGTAGCTGTAGGAAACAGGTTCTTGCGTTCCTTGCGGATATAGTTACGTTTGAATAAAGTCTCGATGATGGCGGCGCGAGTGGAAGGACGGCCTATGCCGTTTTCCTTCAATGCATCTCGCAATTCGTCATTGTCCACAAGTTTACCGGCGGTTTCCATTGCGCGGAGTAACGTCGCTTCGGTATAGGGTTTGGGAGGCTGTGTCCATTTTTCGCCTAATGTCGGTTTGTGGGGGCCGCTTTCTCCTTTTACGAAATCTGGCAATACACCTTCTTCGTCTGACGGTTCGGCATCCGGGTCCTTCTGCTCTGCCCCGAACACGACGCGCCATCCCGGTTTCAGTATCTGTTTACCTGTTACCTTGAAATCCACTTTGTCGACTTTGCCTAATACCGTAGTAGTCGAGATTTCGCAGTCCGGATAAAAAGCCGCGATGAAACGGCGGGCCACCAGGTCGTACACTTTCCGTTCGTTGTCTGTCAGGTTACGTGCTGGTACGCCGGTCGGGATGATGGCATGGTGGTCCGTTACCTTTGAGTTGTCGAATACGCGTTTATCTTTCCGTATCTTCGCCTTCAGCAGCGGAGCTGTCAGGTCGGCATAATCGACTAAGCCACTGAGGGTGTTGGGTACTTTCGGGTAGATGTCATCACTTAGGAAAGTGGTATCGACACGCGGGTAGGTCGTCACTTTCTTTTCGTATAGTGATTGGATCAGTTTTAATGTATCGTCTGCCGTGAAAGCAAATTTCTTATTACATTCCACCTGCAACGAAGTCAGGTCAAAGAGGCGGGGAGCATATTCCTTACCTTTCTTTTCAGATATGTCGGTGACGGTGAAATCTTTTTGCCGGACTATTTCCAAGAAAGCTTCCCCTTCTTCTTTCTTCGTGAATTTGCCTTTGGTGGCCGAGAAGGTCGTGTTCCGGTAGACTGTTTTCAATTCCCAATAGGGTTCTGGCCTGAAATTGTCTATTTCAGCCTGCCGGTTTACGATAAGTGCAAGGGTAGGCGTTTGCACTCGTCCGATGGAGAGCACTTGCCGGTTTTGTCCGTAGCGGAGCGTGTAGAGGCGCGTCGCGTTCATCCCTAATAGCCAATCACCGATGGCACGGGAAAGACCGGCCTCATACAACTTGGTGAAATCGGACTGTTCTTTCAGGTGTTGGAAACCTTCGCGGATCGCTTCCTCAGTCAGCGAAGATATCCACAGGCGGTAGACCGGACATTTACAGCCGGCCTTTTGCATCACCCAACGCTGGATCAGTTCTCCTTCCTGGCCGGCATCCCCGCAGTTGATGACCATTTCGGCCTTTTGCATCAGCTCTTCTATGGTTTTGAATTGCTGTTCGTATGTCGGGTTACTGATCAGCTTGATCCCGAACCGGGGTGGGATCATCGGGAGGGAAGCCAAGCTCCATCGTTTCCAGTTGTCCGAATAATCGTTGGGTTCTTTAAGAGTGCACAGATGTCCGAAGGTCCAGGTTACTTGATACCCGTTTCCTTCCATATATCCGTTCATCTTTTTGGTTGCCCCGAGAACTTCTGCGATTTCGCGCGCTACACTGGGCTTTTCAGCTATACATACCTTCATCCGTAAAACACTCTTTTTTGAAACAGTCTTGCAAAAATACGCTTTTCAAGCGGCTTTTACATTTTTTAGTTGCAAAATAGTTGCAAAAAGTTCAAAGACCTGTGTAGTTGATAGTAGCCGTGTTTCTTTTTATTTGCTGACCTTTTCCGTGACAGGGACGCCGGTATCGGTTGTTATGCCTTGCAGCTCCACGTATTCCACGTTCAGCGGATTATTAGGGCTGGCCTTGACATACAAAGATTGTAGTATAGCCTGCCGATTGTCTATCTTGACACGGCAGACGAAGTGATCCCCCTCCCGGCAGATCGTCAGTTCCCTTTCCGGATAAGCCGTGAGGGTGATCGTGCAAGTATGTTCTGCCACTGAAACCACTTTGTAGCCGTAGGCCATCTTCTTTTGTATGAAACTTAATCCGTTGGTTTTCCCCGGCTCCTTTTCCCGGTTCAGCCAGTAAACTTTTACGGGTTCTTTGGTGTCCAGCTTGCCATTGGCTTGGTTGGCATCATAGCAGACGAGGTTGCGATTCAAGCTACGTGCAATGTGGAAAAGACGGTCCGGTGTCGGGTATGTGGAGTTTGGGTCAGTATCTCGGTTGTGCGCATAAGCATGAATGGAAGTACTCCATAACAGGTAATATAGCAATGATAGTCTTGCCATAAAGTGGATGATGTTGTTCATAATCGTTTGTTTTATGGTATGAATGTCATTAAATAAGTTGTTCCACAAGTGTGAGCTGGATGACTCACACCTATGGAACGATTTGTTGTTACCGAATTGTATCTTGAAAGCGGTGTGTCAAAATGTACTGTATTATTCGATATTCTTCCTGATCTTTGTCAGGTATTCCTTCATTCCTTCCGAATCTTTGTCTTTGATGATCCCCTGTAAAATGTCCAGTTCCTCCTGGATGCGTGCAATCTGGTGAGGCGTGCGCGGGTTGAAAAGGATCTCTGTCAATAGATAATCATCTTCGGAAAGCAGGCCTCTGGCGATCTTCATATGACGTTTGAAGGTCGTACCCGGAGCATCCTGGTGTTTCATCGTGGCAGCGAACACCATTGTGGATGCAAACGGAATGCCGAGCGAGTAAGCCACTACTTTGTCATGTTCCTCAAAAGTATATTCGCAGATATGCAGGCGCAGGCTGGAATAGATATCTTTGAAAAATATTTTTCCCAGATGATCCCCTTCGGAAATGATGATCGTATTTTCTTTTTCCAGTTGTCCCAGGTTGGCGAATGTCGGACCAAACATCGGGTGGGTAGAAACATACGGGAAGCCACATGTCTCGTAAAATTCTTTCAGGTGCGTCTTGACTGATGCGATATCCGAGATGATGCAGTAGGGTTGCAGGTAAGGCATGACACTTTTGAACGCTTCGATCGTATAGCTTAACGTCACGCAGTTGATGACTAATTCTGGCTTGAACTCGGCTACTTCTTCCGGCTTTTGCAGGCGAAGGGCGTTATAAATGAAACGCATCCGCTTCGGATCGTTTTCAAGTACGGCCACTTCATGTTCAAAACTAAGCAAATCGGTGAAGAAAGATCCCATCTTCCCTGCACCCAATATCAGTATTTTCATTATCAATAATTGTTTAATGTATTAATGCGCCAATGAGCTAATTTGCCAATGGCACATTAGTATTGGCAAATTATTATTGTTCATTCATGATGATCATCTGCTGACGGACGGATTCTTCATGGATTTCTTTCAGGATTTCTTTTACAAATTCCGTACTCAAATCCATCTGTTCACCCATGTTAGAACGCTTTTCCAGGATCTCGCTGTAGCGTGGTGATTGCAGGATCGGCATATTGTGTTCTTTCTTATACACACCGATCTCGCGGGAGATGCGCATACGTTTAGCCAACAACTCCAATAATTGTTCGTCGATACCGTCGATCTGGCGGCGGAGTTCGGCGAGGTTTTCCGTTGTCTGGTTGGAGTCGCGGATAACCAGTAAATTCAGAACGTAATCCAATACATCCGGGGTGATCTGCTGTGAAGCATCGCTCCAGGCGCAATCGGGGTTACAGTGCGATTCGATGATCAAGCCGTCGAAACTCAAATCCATAGCCTGCTGGCAGAGGGGAGCGACCAATTCGCGTTTGCCTCCGATATGGCTCGGATCGCAGAAGATCGGCAGGTTCGGCATACGGCGGCGAAGCTCGATAGGAATATGCCAGAGTGGGAGGTTGCGGTACATCTTCTTATCGTAAGAACTGAAACCGCGATGGATAGCGCCCAAGCGACGGATACCGGCTCCATAGAGACGTTGGAAAGCGCCGATCCACAACTCTAAATCCGGGTTAACCGGGTTCTTGATCAGAACCGGAATATCCACGCCTTTCAATGCATCTGCAATTTCCTGTACGGCAAATGGGTTAACCGTTGTACGGGCACCGATCCACAACACGTCGATCCCTGCTTTCAATGCTTCGAATACATGGTCTTTCGTTGCCACTTCGGTAGCCACGTACATGCCTGTTTCCTTTTTTACCCGTTTCAACCATTGCAAGCCTTCTGCACCGATTCCTTCGAATCCACCGGGTTTAGTACGAGGTTTCCAGATTCCTGCGCGGAACAGCTTGATGCCTTTATCGGCGATTCCTTTGGCTGTTTCCATTACCTGCTCTTCTGTCTCTGCGCTACACGGACCGGCGATTACAACAGGGCGCTGCGGGTCTATGCCGGGTAACATGATTGATTCTAATTCCATATCTTTATTTTTTTAATTCTTTAATTATTGATTCTTTAATTGTTAATCGAGACAATTCGTCGAAGCGCTTCCTCTAGGGTTTCGTTTTTGCAACAGAGCGAGATGCGGATGTATCGTTCGCCCTGGCTGCCGAATATAAATCCCGGTGTCAGGAAAACATTGGCTTCGTATAGAACTTTGTCGGCTATCGCTTCGCTGCCTTTTGCTTCGGCGGGGATTTTTCCCCAGAGGAACATACCTACCTGCTTTTCGTCATATTCGCATCCCAACGTGCGCATGATCTTTCCGGCGAGGTCGCGGCGACTGCGGTATACCCGGTTCATATTGTCATACCATTCCTTCGGGGCGCTCAATGCTTCGACGGCTGCGTGCTGCATCGGCTTGAACTGTCCGGAGTCGATATTGCTTTTCACTTTCAGGACCCACTGTACGAATTGAGCATTGGAGGCAAGCATCGCCATACGCCAACCCGGCATATTGTGGGCCTTACTCATGGAGTTCATTTCGATACAGATGTCTTTGGCTCCCGGTATGGACAGGATACTTAACGGATGCTCGTTCAGGATGAAGCTATATGGGTTATCGTTACAGATAATAATCCCATGCTTTTTTCCGAAAGCGACCAACTTTTCGTATAGTTCCATGCTGGCATTGGTTCCTGTCGGCATATTCGGGTAGTTGGTCCACATCAACTTGACATTCGACAAATCCATTTTTTCCAGCTCTTCGAAGTCCGGTTGCCAACCCAATTCTTCTTTCAGTTCGTAAGGGATCAGATTGGCCTCAACCAGTTTGCTTACCGAACTATAGGTCGGATAGCCGGGGTTGGGAACCAAAACTCCGTCGCCTGGATTCAGGAATGCCAGCGAGATATGCAGGATTCCCTCTTTGGAACCGATCAGCGGCTGGATCTCCGTTTTCGGATCGAGGTCTACGTCATACCATTTTTTATACCAGTCGGCGAAGCCTTTACGCAGTTCAGGAATACCTATATACGGCTGGTAACCATGTTCGTTCGGCTGACGGGCATGTTCGCACAATGTCTCGATTGTCTGCTGCGAAGGAGGAAGATCGGGACTGCCCACACCGAGGTTGATCACGTTTTTGCCTGCGGCATTCATTTCGGCTACTTCTTTCAGTTTCCTGGAAAAGTAGTATTCTTGTACGCTACCTACGCGGTTAGCGGGTGTAATTGTTTTACACACTTTGTTTTCCTTCTGCATATTCGCCTAATATTTTTAAATCTTTTGTCAACGGTCTGATGGCATCCAATGCCTGTTTGTAGCGCAGGTAATCCGTAAATGTCAGATTGATATAGAACAGATACTCCCATTCGCGGCCGATGATCGGCAAGGATTGTATTTTGGAAAGATTCATGTCGTAGAAAGAAAGGACAGAGAGAACTTTGGAGAGGCTGCCGGCTGTGTGGGGGAGGGCGAAAACGACTGACGCTTTGTTTTTGTCTTCACCTTTGAGCATCTCGTCTGCCGTCCACCGGTCGGCTATTGCCAGGAAGCGGGTAAAGTTTCGTTTGTTTGTCTCGATCCCTTCGGCAAGAACTTCCATGTTGTAGATCTGGGCAGCCAGTTTCCCACAGATGGCGGCGTGTCCTTTCAGTTGGTTTTCCGAAATCCACCGGGCGCTCATGGCGGTGTCTTCCTTCTCGACCACTTTTGCGTTGGGCAGCGTATCGAGGAAATCGGTACATTGCATCAAGGCGATCGGGTGGGAGTTGACCTCTTTGACATCGTGGATATTGGTTCCCGGAAGTGCAACCAGCGAGTGGGAGATACGCAGTTTGTATTCGCCGATAACTTGTAAACCGCTTTCACGTATCAGTTCATGGTTTTGCAACAAGCTACCAGCAATCGTATTTTCGATCGCCATCATTCCCAGAATGGAAGGATCTTTCTTGATGGTTGAAATAACATCTCTGAATGTATTGCAACCGATAATTTCAATCTCTTCACCATCGAAATAATTACGGGCGGCTATGTCGTGATACGAACCGGCTATTCCCTGGATTGCTACTTTCTTCTTCATCTTCTCTTTGTTTTTTTGTCTTTCAAATTGTCAATTGTCAATTCTCAATTGTCCATTAAAAAAAAAGTCCCACCGAAACCGGCAGGACTTCATATTTTGTTATTGATATATACATTCATTCATCAACGCTTTACATACAAACTCCTGCCTTCACTCTGCTAAAGTAAAAGTAATAAAAGTAATATGTAAAGCTAAATCGATTCATTTTGTCTCTTTGTTTTTAAATACGCAGCAAAAGTAACGCTTTTTTGGAAACTACAAGCATAAAGTGATAATTTTTTTCATTGTATCCGAAAAATTTATTTCGTCAGGGTGTCTTCTTTGCCAGATAGACATGAATTGGTCATATGTTTATTTCGCAGTACATCGGTGATTGTTTCCGTTTCTTTTTGCCTGTCGCAAAAATATTCGGGACTGTGATATCCGGCTATTTGTCAAAATGTCACTGCTACCCTATGAAAAATGAATTAGTACCCCATATATTTGGAATTAGTATAGCGGGTAATATTTTTTAACATTACAAAATGGGATGAAAACCGGCTTGAGAGGTATCATATTGTTATTCTTGTTGTTTTACTGTGGTTTTTTATTCCGGATAGTTTCTTGATTGATTTAGGTAAGTTGGATGATGCGGAGAGATATAGGACGAAAGCTGTTTTTGATTGCTCCCGTCCCATGAAAAACAGTCCCGTTTCAAACCACCCGCAACCCCGCTTGCAGCGTACGCATTTCTTTTGGAATAGATTTTCGGATGCTTTCGATCAAAATACCGGCGACCGAATGCCGGATAAAATCTTTGCGGGTTACCCAGACGATTTCACGTGCCGGTTTGGGGATGGCAAACGGGCGTACCAGTTCTTTCTGCTGTTCGCTTAACTGATAGGTAGCCAGCTCCGGAATGAAAGTGACGCCGTTGCCGCTTTCTACCATACGCATAAAAGTCTCCAGACTTCCCAGACGATAAGCTGCCTGGCGGAGTTTGACTTTTTCCATTTGACAGAAGCGCATTAGTTGATCGCGGAAACAATGTCCTTCATCCAGCAACCAAAGACGTTCGTCGCTGATATCGGCAGAACGGACCATCTCTTTCTTGAACACGCTTTCGTTGCGGGCTACATAAGCATAAAACTGTTCGTAGTATAGGATATCTCCCTGTAGCTGCATCTCCGTCGGTTGGTTCGCGATGATGGCGGCGTCTATCTCTCCGTTCAGGAGGGCTTTCGTTGTAGGAGCCGTTTGCATTTCCAGGATACGGATATCCAGATCAGGATGCTTCTCCGATACTTGCTGGAAAAAGCGGGGAAGCAGATAAGGAGCGATCGTCGGTAATACAGCGAGGCGGAACGTACCTTTCAAAGATTGCTCTTCTTCATTTACGATATCTTTAATCAGAGAAGTCTGGTAGAGGACGACGCGTGCCTGGTCGATCACCTTACGACCGGCAGGGGTAGGACAGACCGGCTGGATATTGCGGTCGAAAAGTTTCACACCCAGTTCATCTTCCAGTTTCTGGATCATCATGCTTAATGTCGGTTGGGTTACGCGGCAATGTTCTGCAGCTTTGGCAAAATGGCGGTAGGTGTCTACAGCCAGGATGTATTCGAGTTGTTGTATATTCATATTCTTTGTTTGTTGTTACGGACTCTATATCGATAATTTTTACGAAGATAGGAAAAAATCATGAAATACAATGCGAAACATATATGATTCGATTTCAAAACATATATGTTTCGTATTCAAAGTATCTATGTTTTGAAAGCAAAAGCAGGCCAGATGAAATATTTGTGTAAAAAAGACATTTTATTGCCAAAATACTTTTATAAGTCTGAGAAATAGATTTTCTTTGTGTTTGTTAACTGAGATATATAACCATACAACAAATAAAGTCTATGCTGCAAAAGTTAGTGTTAGCCATCGGAGTCGTAGTTGCCTTCAGCTCCTGTCATTCTACTTCGTATCATTCCGACGAACCTATAGTCGAGGTACCTTTTACAGAGGTGCATGTGACGGATCATTTCTGGGCACCCCGTATCGAGGTGAACCGGACTGTCTCTATCCCTTCCGCTTTCAGGCAGTGTGAAGCAAACGGACGTTTCGATAACTTTGCTTTGGCTGGCGGTCTGATCAAAGGGGAGCATAAGGGAGATTTTCCGTTCGACGATACCGATCCTTATAAAATCATCGAAGGAGCGTCTTATTCACTTGCCGTTAAATATGATCCGAATTTGGATGCTTACCTGGACAGTGTCATTACGTTGATTGGAGCTGCACAAGAACCGGACGGCTACCTGACTACCTGTGTGACGAATAAATGCGAACGGCTGAATCGCTGGTGGGGGACACACCGTTGGGAAAAACTGAACAGCCATGAACTCTATAACAGCGGGCATCTTTATGAGGCTGCCGTGGCCCATTATCAGGCGACAGGCAAACGTAGCCTGCTTGATGTCGCCATCAAAAATGCAGATTTGGTCTGTAAGGATTTCGGTCCGGACGAAAGGCAGAAACATGTACCCTCCGGCCATCCGATTATCGAAATGGGACTTGCCAAACTGTATAAAGTGACCGGAGACCGGAAATATCTGGATATGGCAAAATATTTCGTCGAAGAAACCGGGCGGGGTACGGATGGGCATCGCCTGAATGCCTACAGTCAAGATCATATGCCGATTTTGCAGCAGGAGGAGATTGTGGGGCATGCTGTCCGTGCCGGTTACCTGTATTCCGGTGTGGCCGATGTCGCGGCGTTGACGAAAGACACTGCCTATTTCCATGCGATCTGCCGGATATGGGATAATATGGCGACAAAAAAACTATACATAACGGGAGGTATCGGATCGCGTGCGCAAGGAGAAGGTTTCGGTCCGGAATATGAATTGCACAATCATAGCGCCTACTGCGAGACTTGTGCCTCCATTGCCAATGTATATTGGAATCAACGTATGTTTCTGGCAACGGGAGATGCCAAATATATAGATGTGCTGGAACGTGCTTTGTATAATGGCGTGATTTCGGGCGTATCATTAAGCGGGGACAAGTTCTTCTATGACAATCCTCTTGAATCGATGGGACAGCACGAAAGGGCTCCCTGGTTCGGCTGTGCCTGCTGTCCGGGTAATGTAACCCGTTTTATGGCCTCTGTTCCTAAATATATGTATGCGACACAGGGAAACAGTCTCTATGTGAATTTATATGTAGGTAGTGAGAGCCGGGTTGCTTTGGCGAACGATACGGTCACATTGGTTCAGGATACGGAATATCCCTGGGATGGACTGGTCAAATTGACTGTTTCACCGCGAAAGGCTTCTTCTTTCAGTTTGAAACTTCGTATTCCTTCTTGGACGGGTAATGAACCGGTTCCCGGAAGCGATTTATATACATATATAAAGAGAGACAGGGAACCTTGTGCCGTTTTTGTAAATGGAACGCCCTTGAAAGAGAAAGCGCATCATGGATATGTCGTGATCGAACGGGAGTGGGAGCCGGGCGATGTCATCGAACTTCGTATGCCAATGGATGTCCGGCGGGTAAAAGCGCATGAGAAGGTACGGGCAGATCAAGGTTTGCTGGCCGTTGAACGCGGGCCGGTCGTGTATTGCCTGGAGGGGGTGGATATGCCTGATCGTCATGTGTTCAATAAATATCTTCCGGAAGATGCCGATTTTACCTGTCAATATGAAAAAGAGAAGTTGAATGGTATCGTGGAGCTAAGTACTACGGTAAAGGAATTAGATCGTAATAAAGAAAACGGTATGGTCTCGGAAACGGAAGTCCCGGTGAAACTGATTCCTTATTCAACCTGGAATAATCGCGGTAATGCTGAAATGGCTGTCTGGATTCCGGCTTCAGCCGGTTATGCTAAACCGACGCCGGAGCCCGACATCGCTTCCCGTGCGAAGTCTTACACGATTGTCAGTGCGCCGATCCAAAAAGACGGCATTGCTTGTGAACCCCGTGAGTGGTGTTACGGAGTGAATGATCAATGGGACCCGAAGAGTTCGGATGATATGTCGAAACCTTACTGGTATTTTTGGTTGAAAGAAGGGACACAGGAATCGATCGAGTATGTGTTCGACCGTCCAGAGATGGTCCGGAATGTTCAGGTCTACTGGCTCGATTTCGATCATTACGATGGAAATTACCGTGTTCCGGCAAGCTGGAAAGTACAGTATAAGGCAGGAAGCGGCTGGAAGGATGTCGAGGCTAAAGGTGAATATGGTTGCAGGAAGGATTGCTATAATTCTGTCGATTTTACTCCTGTGAAAACTACCGGATTGAAGCTGGTTGTCCAGTTGCAGGAAGGTGAGTCGGGCGGTGTGATCGAATGGAAAGTAAATTGATATTGAATATGAAACGAATCTTATTACTTGCACTTGCCGGAATCAGTCTGGCTGGCGGTGCGCAGACACATGATGGCGGATATCCGATTACGCCTGTACCTTTCACATCTGTAAAAGTGACCGATAGCTTTTGGGGGCAAAGACTGAAAGCTAGCCGTGAGGTGACTATACCGCTCGCGTTCAGCAAATGCGAAGAGACCGGGCGATATGAAAACTTTGCAAAAGCGGCTCATCCCAGTAACGATTATAAGGTTGAAGGTTTCTCGTTTGATGACACGGATGTGTATAAAACAATCGAGGGGGCAAGCTATTCGATGCAGACTTACCCTGATAAGAAGCTGGACAAGTATATCGATAGCGTATTGATGGTAGTGGCGGCTGCACAGGAACCGGACGGTTATCTGTATACTGCCCGTACCATGAACCCGCAACATCCGCATGAATGGGCGGGTAGTAAACGATGGGAAAAAGTGGAAGACCTGAGTCATGAGTTTTATAATCTGGGCCATATGGTCGAAGGAGCTGTCGCACATTATCAGGCAACCGGTAAAAGGACATTTTTGGATGTGGCGATCAAATATGCCGATTGTGTCGAGAAAGCGATAGGCGACAAGCCCGGGCAACTCGTCCGTGTACCGGGTCACCAGATTGCCGAGATGGCACTCTGTAAACTTTATTTGGTGACGGGACAGAAGAAATATCTCGACCTTGCCAAATTCTTCCTTGACAAACGGGGATATACGGAACGTAAGGATGCCTATAGCCAGGCGCACAAACCTGTGTTGGAGCAGGATGAGGCAGTCGGGCATGCTGTCCGGGCCGCTTATATGTATTCCGGTATGGCAGATGTGGCTGCTTTGACGGGCGATACGGGATATGTCCATGCGATCGACCGTATATGGGAGAATGTGGTGACAAAGAAATTGTATATTACAGGCGGTATAGGCGCTACTAATAATGGAGAGGCCTTTGGTAAGAACTACGAACTACCGAACCTATCGGCCTATTGTGAAACCTGTGCCGCAATCGGGAATGTATATTGGAACTATCGTTTGTTCCTGCTTCATGGCGAATCCAAATATTATGATGTGCTGGAACGTACCTTATATAACGGCCTGATTTCGGGTGTTTCCCTTGAAGGCAATGGATTTTTTTACCCGAACCCTTTGGCTTCGACCGGTCAGCATCAGCGTAAACCTTGGTTCGGTTGCGCTTGTTGTCCGTCTAATATTTGCCGCTTTATTCCTTCGCTGCCGGGGTATATATATGCAGTTCATGACAAAAATGTATATGTCAATCTCTTTATGAGTAATTCTTCCGATCTGAAAGTTGGTGGCAAGAGCTTAAAGCTGACTCAAAGTACCGGATACCCCTGGGATGGCGATGTCCGTTTGGATATGGCTCCTAAGGGTAAGCAAGATTTTACGTTGAAAATACGTGTCCCGGGTTGGGTAAGGGGCGAAGTGGTTCCGAGCGACCTGTATATGTTTTCTGATGGTAAACAATTGGGCTATTCTGTCAAGGTAAACGGCGAACCGGTGGAAAGTAATCTGGATAAAGGCTATTTCTCGATTACCCGCCAGTGGAAGAAAGGGGATGTGGTGGAGGTCCATTTCGATATGGAGCCTCGCACGGTCAAAGCCAACGTGAAGGTGGAGGCCGATCGCGGGCGTGTAGCCGTAGAGCGTGGCCCTGTCGTTTACTGTGCCGAATGGCCTGATAATAGCTTTGGTGTCATGAATGTATTAATGAACCGGAAACCTGCATTTACGGTCGAACGCAAATCTGATTTATTGTATGGTATCGATGAGATCAAGGTGGCGGCGCAGGCTTTGAGCTATGGCCGGGACGGGCGTCTTTCTGCCGAAGATGTGACGTTGACCTTGATCCCTTACTATGCCTGGGCGCACCGTGGTAAAGGAGAGATGGCCGTTTGGCTGCCTCAGGAGGTGAATGCTGTGTCTCCGGCATCGGACCGGTAATCTGTTTTATCGAAATACGATAGAGTATGTCTATTCCGGTATAAAAATTATCTGTTTGACAAGTACTTATATCTGATGTATCTTTGCAATACAAGAAAAACAAAAAGTATAACAATTAAAAAGTAAAGTAGTATGAAGACATTAGATTATATCCATTTGGACGCAGTTGCAGCAGGCAAAGTAGTTGAAGCATTACAACAGTTATTAGCCGATTATCAGGTATTCTATACCAACCTTCGTGGTTTTCACTGGAATATCAAGGGACACGGTTTCTTTGTTCTTCACAGTAAATTCGAAGATATGTATAATGATGCCGCCGAAAAGGTGGACGAACTGGCTGAGCGTATCCTGATGTTGGGTGGTGTTCCAGTTAATAAATTCAGTGAATATCTGAAAGTTGCCAAAGTAAAGGAAGTATCGGGCGTATCTTGTGCAGACGAAGCGTTGGAAAACGTTCTGAACACTTACGGGCAGTTTATTGCAGAAGAACGTAAATTGCTTTCTCTGGCTTCCGAATCCGGAGACGAGGCGACAGTAGCATTGATGAGCGATTACCTGAAGGAACAGGAAAAATTGGTTTGGATGTTAGTGGCTTACTCTTCTTGCGACTGTAAGAAATAATAAGTGTGTAAGTAATTAATAATTTATTCGTTGCGTTTGGAAAAGGCGGCCTCGTGAGGAGACCGCCTTTTTGTTGGAGTTTAATGTCAATTTACAACCGGTTGTAAAGATATCGTGAACGGTTCTTCTTCGGAGCCTTTCACCCCTTCGTCGGCGAAGGGGAAAGATTCGGAAGCCTTATAGATACCACTGGTCTGTAGGCTGTAATACATGAAGTAGACAGGTGCGTTTTCTCCTTTTTTACCTCGTATTTCAAACTGGTACACTTTACGCCCATCTGTTTCGGTCAACGTCCCTACACCCCGGCATTCTTCTCCTACGAAGGCTGCCAGAATATCTTTGTCTCGTCGTTCGAAAGGCTGTGACTCGGCTAAAGCCACAGTAGCACTCATCGCTTCCGGGTACTTTCCAGATTCTTCGAATGGAGGAATGGCCGGGTCGGAAATCTTGCCATATGTGCCGTTTTGTGCGAAGTCGAACAGCTCGTTGCAGACATATAATTTTTTGTTCTTGGCACTGTAATATTTGAGGGTCACTTTTTGTGTCTCAGCCGAGTTTCCCCGGATATAGAGGAAAAATAACTTTTCCCCGTTATATTCTTGTGCTTTGACTACACCCCGGCATTCATTGCCGATAAATGCAGAGACTTCGTCTGTCTCGTCTGCATATCCTTCGAGGAAATCGGACAGTTTCATTATGCCGGTCATACTGAACTGATAGATTCCACTTTCCGGCATTTCCCATTCCGGTTCGGGATCGTTTTCCACCAACTCCAATTTCCAATCCGGTTCTTCAACGACCGTCGGTTTAGGATCATCGTCCTGACAGCTCCACAAACATGTGGAGACTGCCAAGATCATCATTTGATAAATGTATTGTTTCATCTTGTTTTTGTATTACCTTTTACTGATTTTATAGACATGTCTTTCACCGTTTATGATGACTGTCGCCATGTAGATACCTTTCGACATATCGGCTGCTGCATGGTAGCGGTGATGTATGTAACCGTCGGCAGCTGCCGTAGTCTGGTAGCGGTGGAACATTTGTCCAGCCATCGTGTAAAGCATGATTTCCACTTTATCGCCCGACTTGGCATTGAGCATGAAGTTTAGCTCGTGTTCGAACGGATTCGGATAAACCGATATTTCGAGGTCGTTGATAAAGTCGATGATCATCGGCTGTTCGATGTCACCTCTTACGGTATTGGCTGCATAGTCCAACATCGGAGATGTCTCTGCGATGATTTCCCCGCCACGTTCGAGAGCAAACGAAATGCCTTCGTTACGATCACCTCCTACACTGAGGAAGAAGAGCGATTCGCCATCGGACGGACGTTCTGTCACCATCGCTTCTGCTCTTAGCTCTCCATTAGCATAAGCCAGTAAGCGGTCTCCGGAATAAAGCGGCATATTGTCGGCGACTGTTGCGACTACAGACATATTGGCTGCATACTGTCCGGCCTGTTCGGCCACGGTTTCGATCGGCATACCGGCTGAACGGGTACTGATCGTACTGCGTGTAGTGGTTCCTGCCGTTACATCCGGGTAGGTCAATGTCGTTTTGTTCTTGCTGAACAACATATATCCTTTGCCCGGTTCCAGATACGTCAGACTGCCTAACCAACCGGTTGTTTCTCCATACATCGAGAAGCGGTCTTGCGATTTGATGATATCGCCTTCCACGGCCTCGAATCCGGCCAAAGCCTCTGAGATCGGCAGGTTGACGGTGCTCAGATAACTGATGTAGTTCCAGTTCGGGAGGATATCCAACTTCAGGTTTTCCTTTTCGTGGATCGCCAAACCTGAAACGCTTAATTTCTGTACCATCGGAGACTGAAGCAGGAACATATGGCGGTTGTCGAATTTCAATGCTTGGGCCGGATCGTTGTTGACCCATTGCTTCCGTACGCCGTCATACGTCATGTAGATACCGTTTGTCTCATCTTTCACCTGTTCGTCACCTGCAAAGATCGCTTTGCTCAAGACGCTTGCCGGATCGGAGAACAGCTCGCTTGCTACGTTGTAGGATATCCAGTTCCAGCCCTTGATCAGGTCTATATTCTGTACCACACGTTCTTCTCCGTCGAAGATGATCGGAGCGGAGGCCGTACCCCAAACCTTATCACTTTCGAATGAAATCTCTTCCGAAGGATAAGCCGTATAGACAAGTCCTGTGCTGGCATCCCATGAACGGAACTCGATCTGGTTTGCCGCCAAGCGGTTCGTGTTGCTGTAGACTGTCAGGAAGACGTACCACATATCATTATCCTTCAGATATTGGCTGTTCGCTACACCTATGCAACGTCCGCCTGCATCGAAGGCCGCCAACATGTCTTCAGCATCTGCAGAAAACAGTTTGTTGAAACGGATCCGTCCGTACACGTTCATGTTATAGGCGAAATCTCCCGGATTGACCGTCCAGTCTGGTTGTTCATCAAACACTTTCAATGTTACAGGCAGGGATTCGGCCACATTGTTGTCACCTTTGACATAGATCACTTCGTCATATCGGCCTACATTCGTCCCTTCGTCCACGGTAAAGAGGATTGTTTCCCGTCCCTGCGGATCAATAGAGCCGGATTCAGGTATGGCATCCAACCAGGCGGGTAAGCCTTCGATCGTGAAGTTCTTCACCGTTCCTCCGTGGTTCTCCACATCCACGGCGAATGTCATGGTCGCGTTTAGCTTTTTCTCTTTCGTCACGGACTTTTCGCTCCACTTCAGCTGGTTACGGTCGATGTATGCGCTCCATGTAACCGGGCTTTCCATCAAGTTGCCGTTCAAGTCGCTCACATCCTTCACCGTGAAATTGACAGTTGTCTTTTCGATCGCTTCGGGTGTGTCCATCAGATTGATCACCAACGCATCCTTGTTTACGACGAATGTAAACGGAATGGATGTTTCGGGGGCTTTCTTGCAAACAGGAGGTACTTCGCTGGTCGCCACTGCTTTCTCCAGCGTAACCAAAGTCGAGTCGGTTACCAGGTCGTCTCCGCTGTAAACCAGTTCCTGTATATTGGCACTGTTCGTGATATACTTGCTGAACGGCAGGTACATCATCAATCCCATCTCTGTTCCTTCCGGTGATATATTGTAGTTGTTGGAAACTGTCGAAGCCGGCAGGGCCATGTTCCAGATGCGCAATTCGTCGATCGCTCCGTCCAAATGCATATCCGTATGGTTGACCATCTGCTCTGCTTCCGTCCAGCGGCGTGCACCGGCATAGAGTTGTGTTGCACTGAAACCACCGACATTAGAAGCGTCGAAATAGCTGTTCAACACACCGTCCATGAAGATTTGGGCATTACCTGCCGTCCGGTTCACGGCCAGTACGAAATGGTGCCATGCGCCGTCACGGAAGTTACCTGCAACCTTTTGTTCATACCCGTTATTGCGGAATAAGAGTTCGTTATCTACGAAACCGACGAATACCTTGTTTGTATTTCCGTTACTTTCTTCGCCGACGCCCTTTCCGTTGGCCACCAAGGCGGCATCTTCTTTCTGATCGGCCGCTGCCTTGAACCAGAATTCCAGCGTGTAATCACTTGATCCGGTAATTGCCACACGTGAAGAATTGACCACTGCGATTGCATCCTTACCGTTGAAAGAAAGCGATTTGCCGTCCTGCGTACTCCAGGTTGCACCGTACATATAGGCTGTCGCACCTTGCGATTTGTCCATCGCCATGTCGCCCTTGCCTTCGTTCATCCGGTAGTAGGCCAGTAATCCGGCTTCGCGTCCGGTGTAGATACGCAACGAGTTGGCGATCAGGTCTGTCATTTCGACTACTTTGGTCCAGACGCGTGCTTCGTGCATCTGTCCGGCGAAGTAGTTTCCGCCCTTGAGGCTCCGTCCGAATCTCATCGGGCCGATACCGCTGTAGGGGACGGTCTGTACGCCTGTCACTACCTCCTGTCCACTGAAGTAGACGGATAACTGCTGGTTGGCAGCTTGGTAGGTCATGGCTACGTGTTGCCATTCGTCCAGTTTTACGTTTAATCCTCTGGATGAGTATTCCAGTTCGCCGATACGGACTTTCAGCGTGTTGTCTTTTGCCAAAGTCAGTTCCAGTGCGTTGGTCGCGTCACCATGACTGAAGAGGGTCATATCTTGTCCGGAGGCAGATGGGTTGATCCACATTTCCACGGTCACGTCTTTGGCTTCTAGGTTGCGTGTCACCTGCGTTTCGAGGTACGAGTTGCGTCCGTCGAATGTCAGTGCCGTCGAGTGGTCACCGTTCGAGCCGTTACGGGTTCCGGTCACGCGGAAGTTCTTTACTTCCGTCATATACCCTTCGGCGATGGTCTCGTTGAAGGTTAGGCGGATTTCGTCCTCTACTCCCAACACACCGTCTGCCGGTTCGATATTGCCGAAGACGACAGGCCGTTTCGTATCCTTCACTCCGGTGATAACGGGCGATTCCTTCGTCACGAACTCGTTGCCTACCTTTGAGAAGGTCACGGCGCGGATGTCGTAGTTCTGGTCCTCGGCTCCGAAGAAGCGGGTGGTGATGGTCGGACCTTCGATAAACGCTTTCGTGCCGGATGCTTCTTTGTAGTAGGCTGTGTCGGTGAAGAAGCTACAGATGTTCGTCCAGCGCGTGTCGGCTTCCGAAGAGGCCTTATACTGCACTTCGATGTGGTGGAATCCCTGGAAGTTCACGTCGAACCCGTCGATGGTCAACGGCATATAGTACTTGCCAGTCGAATCTTTCGACGAGTTGGTATTCAGTGTCCACTTGTCTGTCGGGCTTTTGATGTTGATGTCCGAAGACGACGGGATGAAGTGGGCGGAGATGTAAACCGTGTCGGCGATGATTTCCTGGAAGCCGGTCGGGTCTGCCTGACACTGCGAACTGAGCACAATGGCCAGGTCTTCGTAGTCATACTCTGTACCGCGACGGATTTCCAATGTCTTTTGCAATACTTCGCCATAATTGACCAGGATACCACGCTTGTCTGCCAATGGTACACCGTCAATCGAAAATTTGGCACCTTTCTGGTTGGCAGCATCCACGATCGAGAGGTTGAAATAGCAACCTTCGGCTGCTTCTGACTCGTTGTAGAGGTTCAATACGAACTTGGCAGCTTGGTCGGACGGGACATTCGACACAACCGGTTTTTCGGCTGAGATCTTCGGGTTCTCGATACGGAGTGTAGGTGCGTTGAGTCGTGTGCCCGGTGCATAGTATTCCGTCAGCAATTCACCTTCATACGGGCAACTGGTCGCGCCGCCTTTCGTCTTGAACACGAAACTGCCGAACTGTTTGCCGGTATATTTATCCAAGTTGTCAGCAATGGTTTCATTGAAGCTGCCTTCCGGTTGGGGGGCACGTAGCACGTCGACGGTCAGGTAGTCATCGTCGCCCTCATCGGCCAATACGAAACCGATTGTTTTGCTGTCTTCGGATGAAGAGCCGCTTTCCGTATCTTTCGTACCATAGCCCAGTTCTTCGATTGAAACGACAAGACCACATTTGTTTACCGTGAATCCTAAATCGGTAAGTAATCCGCCTCCGGCAATCAGGTTATAGGTATGGGTCTGTTCGGTCATGCTGGATGTCTGTTCGGAATGTTCGATCATACCACCTGCATGAAACGAATAGTTATTGATCAGATCTGTTGCCGTAGCCTTTTCCCGCTCGTTCATTTCCAGCAGGCGTTCCCATTCGCGTATACTTTGGTTCAGTACATACACGGAGTCGCACGTTCCGGTAAATGCTCCTGTGGGTAGAACTACTGTGTAGCTGTCACCATCAGAAAGATAGCCATCTTCCATGTTGTCTTCACCATACCCCTCTTCGTCAGCTTTCCGGTGGGTGATGTAAACCGGTTGGTTCGTATTGTCGGCCAGGTTTTGCGCTTCAGCTTTGGTCGTCCCGAAGGGGGCAAATAGTGAGTTGCGCACGGCACGGATGTTGTCTATCAGCGTGTTCTTGATGTAAACTTGTGGATAGGAGAAGAATGTCTCATGTTTTACGCCGATACTCAAGGCTCTTTGTCTGACAATGACAAAACCACCGGCTTCAATGAAGGGTTCATTGACATCCCCATAGAGTGTCCCGTCTCCTTTGGCTTCTATCATACGTTCCCATTCCTCTTTGGCCATGATGGTGATTTCGTCTGCCGGGCCGTAGATGATGTTGCTCGTCGTCCCTAAGAAGAGGTCGCCATCGGCACCGACATAAATCGGGTCGTCGCTTGTCTGGTAACGGTTGTTGATGGTTAGCGAAACCGATGAACCATTCGCATCGCTACTGGATGCCTCTTGTTCAGCTTTGACACCGACTGTGTTGATAAGCTCGTTGGAGATCATTACTCCGAATCCGCTTGTAGTGGAACAACCGTAGTAGCCATTGATCGTTTCGCTGCCTTTGTGAGCCTGTCCGGTTGCACGGGAGGAATGGTAGGTGTAGGTCTGCCCCGCCTCGCAATAGGAGTAGCTGTGGCTGCCGGGAGGATCACGCAAGATATTGAACAGAGTGATCGGCCCTGCTGTTACAAAACTCGCCCCTGCGACACGCGCTCCCAGGACGTATGCCTTCAGTTGCGGGGCGGTTGTTCCGTCGACAGCGAAGTCGAGTGTCTTCACGCCTTTATCTGCAAGGTTGCCGGCAATATCCGGGCTGTTCACTTCGATCTCCACTTCGGCGGTACCGGTTTCGTCAAGAGTGGCTGTACCCTGTGTATAGGTGCTCATCTCGTTCGTGATCTTCAATTCGCCACCTTGTGTCGGTACGAGGTCTACCACGACTCCTTCACCGTCCGTTACATTATTATAATAGTAATCTTCGTGGCTGGACACACGAAAGACGTAGGTCGCTTCGTGGAAGATCGGTTTGTCGAACAAGTACCTGTCGGTTGTCTTGTCGTAAATCACGACTTTCTGATTGTTGCCATCCTTGGTTGTAGTTGTAAAGTAGGCATCGCCGAAGTAGTCGAGCGGTTCACCGCCTTTGCTCCTTAACTGCACATAGGTCAATGCTGGATTGACCCGATAATTATAGTTGTAGTCCGCATTGTAGATATATCGGTTGGTGACACCTTCCTCGGTCGTATATTCGGATACCTGTTCTTCGAAACAGTTTTCCAAAGAGAGTGTCGGGAGTGCGTCTGCCCCCAACAGGTTATCAAATCCTTTCACATAGATTTCATCCACAGTATACTTTTCCGGATAGAGCCATGCGACGAACTCGCCGGTCTTCGGATCTGGACAGATGGTAATTTTTTCCTTCTCGTAGCTGACCGTGTTGCTGTGCTTGCCGTCATGGTGCATCTGCGTGCTGTCTTTCTTTTCCGTGCTTATGTCTGCTTTGGAACCTCCCTGCAACTTCAACGTCAAGTGTGCGTCATCACCGAGGTTGTTCTTCGAGAGCGAGAAGCCAAGCGGCTTGTTCCCTTCGACCGTACCACCGGCCACACGGCCGATCAGCTTCACTTTCGTGTTGTCCCAGAAGCGGAGGTCGCTCATCGGTTGGGTATAGTTCGGGTAGGATTCCTTGTCGGAGTTGTAGAGTATCCCTCCGTCAACAAAGGTATGGTTTTGCTTGATGACCTCTACCTTCTGCCGTCCGGTCGGCACACTGAATTTGAATTTACCGTCACTTCCACTTGTAATCAGGGTGCCGTTGCCGTCAAACACCGTCTGTCCGTTAATTTTGAACGTGGCACCGACTACCGGAATGGTCGAGTTTTCGTAGAAGACAAATCCGTCTATCATAATGGCCGAATTGTCAGTAAAGTTGATGTCTGACAAAGCGGTCGCCGTTGAACCAATCGTAACGGGGGTAGATGTCGGATTGAATGTATGGTTAGGGTAAGACGGAGTCAACGTATAGGAACTTCCATCCCCGTTATACGGAATGCCGGTAATCGTATAGACACCGTCCGTGCCGGTGATGCCGACCAACGCAAGTTGTCCCTGTTCCGGAATCTCAGAAGATATTGTTGCCTCGTGGATCTTTCCGTGGCGGGCGTTGTAGATGGAGGCATAGTTGGAGATGTCGTAGAACTCATCTTCCAAGCCGTCGTCGAACCGCCAGTAGGCGGCCAAACTGCTTTCATTACCGACCAGCAGACGGTTGAACGTCTGGTTGATTTCCGTGCGGCTCAACGATTTGTTCCATAGACGAACTTCATCGACATAGCCCTTGAAGCCTTTACCGATTGTTACCTCTTTGCTCGTCAAGCTGCCCCGTTGTGCCGGGTTTTGTATCTTGATTTGGGTGGTGTCGACATAGACAGTCCAGCTGCCGTCGGTGGCATAGATGGCTGAAAGCTGCGAGAATCCGTCGGTTGGCAGGTCATTGTCGCATATGACCCAGTTGCTGCCGCCGTTCGCGCTGAACGCCGGTTTGCCATTCTGCACCCCTAACAGGTAAGTACCGGCATCCACGACTACTGCCGTCTGGCCTGTTTGGGTCGGCTTCACGAATGCCTGGATGGAGAAGGCTTCGGCAGGGGTGAACTCCTCGTCGGTTTGTGCGTAGCTTGTTTCTACCCCGTTAAACAGAAGGCTCTTCCCTGACTGGATGTCCTTGCCGCTCAGACGGATCACTACGCCCGGTGCGGCATCTCCATATTCAAAGGTGACTTTACCGCTGATCATACCGGTCGGGCTTCGGAAACCGCGTACAATTTCGGAAGCTTCGGTTTTGTCCTCATCGGCACAATGCGTCACGGCCAACACCCGGTATTCGTAGATGTAACCGGCCAGAACATGGTCGTCCGAATAGGTATGGCTCTTTTGTGCCCCTCCCTCTTTCGATTCGACAGTCGTCCATTGCTCTGTGCCCGACAGGCGGCGTTCGATTTTGAACTCGTCAATGGCTATCCCATCGGTTTTCCATTCCAGTTGGACGTAGTTAGAGAAATAGCCTTTAGAGGCTGTGATTGATTCAATCTTGCCGGCCATGACCGGATAGATTGGGTCGCCTTTTAATTGGGCATTGACAGGTGTCTGCGTGGTGAAGTTGTTGTTGCCCGGTTTGACGTGGACGGTGTAGGTGTATTTGGCGCACATCTTGTTCAGTTCGTCGGTCAGGTAGCCGTTTTTCAGGTCATCTTCCGTGACAATCAGTTCCTCAGTCGTGACACCGCCGTTTTTGCCGGCATCCACCTTGCGGGTGACAACCAGCTGGGCACCGGTCGACCAAACCACATGTTTGTATTGGTCGTTGTCCTTTGGGGTCAATTCCCACTTGATGGTGGCTTTGTTATTTTCCTGATCCCACTCGGCGGTGGCAGATTTCACCTGCCGGTGCTCCGTTTTTTTATCGATTTGGTCTTTCTGCGAGACTGCCCAATCCCAACTGGCAGCCATCTTGGTACGGCGTATGCGGTAATACACGGTTTCGTTCAAGTTCAAGTCGCCACACTTATCCAAAATCTGATAATCGGTATTATTGCGGTTGAACTGAACTGTCCCCACACTTTCCGCCCCGTCGAAATTGGCGTTGGTGGCACGTTGGATCTCAAAGTTGTCACCTTCTTCGCAAGTGGCTTCCTTGTTGGCAATTTCCCATGTGAGGAGCGTACCGCTGTTTTCGGCCGGTTGCGCTTTGAAATTAATTGCTTGGTGGAATGCTTTTACCGTTTTCGTAACGGTATATTGTTTGCTTTCAAAATATTTATTCAGTTGATATATGACCTTGAACGTGTACTCTTGTTTGTTGTCCTGAATATTGACAAGCAACGTGCCGTTTTTGTCGGATGTTGTTGTCCAATTACTTTCGTTTTTGTTGTCGATGTTGTTCCATCTTTTGATTGGAGCTGTCGTTGTTGAGTAGGTCATTTGATACTTGCCGGCTTCTGTATTAGAGAGAGCCGGTTCGGACAATGTCGGATCGGAAAAAGAACGGCCGGTGAACAATTTTCCTCCAATCTGCATATTCGTTGCATCGTAATCATCCATGTTATTACAAGTTACATCTGCATCGATGATGAATTTCATCTCTTTCCCCTCGTATTCAGATGGATAATACCAATCGAATTTTATGTAAGTCACGAATTCTCCTATACGTGCGAACTCGTAGCTGAAATTTCCAGTACCGTGATTTAAATATCCCTGTTTTGTGTCAAATTCGCCATGTCCTGATTTCAATTCCATTTTCGCTGTTGCAGTTGGGACATCTTTTCCTCCGGTGTCAGAGCCATAGATCAGGATCGTTTTTTTTTCACCGCTATCGATCTGGACTGATAATTGGCCATCTCCCGGTCTTACATATTCATTATTGCCATCATCATCATAGAATGGAATTTGAAAAGATATATATCCCTTTTCAGAAGCAATTACAGTATAATTTTTGGGATCTGCTATTCTGAAGTCCTGCGCCTCGGCCCTTTGCCCGACCGTCAGCAGCAGTGTGAACAACAGCCATATTCCAAGCCAACGGCTTCGTTGTCTTTTCCCGGCTTTGCCATGTCGTTTTAGTAGATTTGTAATCATATGTTTATTTTTTGAGTTATTAATTTGTTTTCTCTTTGTTTTGGAACAAGCGATATCCCTGTCCAGCTTACAATTCTTCGGGATGTTCTTCTTCGCCACTACTGGGCTTGCCTCTTATGTACACGTGGTGCTTACGCTATGCGACTCTTTCAGCAGGCTACGGTTACTGTCAGAATGTAAGTTCTGTTTTTCACTCGTCGTAGACTTGGTCGAGGGAACATTACTTGCCGTTCCTTCCGTCTGAATCAAATCATCCTTATTATTGGCCGTCGCACTCTTGCCGGCCATCCAATCTTTGTGTGTGTTTAGCATATTATATATTGTATAAATTAAAAATTTCGTTCTGTCAAAATGATACTACTATCCCATGTAAATCAGATTACTACCCCATCTTTTTGGAATTACTATAGCGGGTAATATTTTTTAACGTTTCTTCTCGACATTGAATACCCCTTTTTCCTTGTCAGAATGTCAAACTGTTATTGTCTGGAAAAAGACGAAGTCCGGAGGTTTTCCGAATGTCGGCGGAATGGCCGGACTTCGTCTTGTGGATATTGCGATTTGACCGGCTTATACCGGCGGGTTAGAATTGCGGCATAAAGGTCGGGGATGGATTCGGAACGACTATGACAAATAGTCCCTATAGGCGATAAATACTCCCTCGAATGTGTGGTAGCGCTTGATTTTTAACCTTGAGGACTATTTGTCATAAACTTGTGACAAATTGTGATATCTTACTGGTGGATTGGTTTGCAGGGAAATGAAAGAAATGTTTTTTTTGTGGTTTGTTATGCAACCCTTTAATTAATCAATCATGAATTTTATACGGATAACAGCAGATGGAAATTTCCCCGAAACAATCACGCTCGATGCAGGAGAGATCCTGTTGCTTGTAGTCGTGATCTTGGTTTTGGTTGATATTGTCTTTCTGTTGGTCATGAAATATAAATATACGGTTAGGTTTAAAAACCGCAAACTCCGGGATCTTATCGACGAGCTGATTCGTATGCGTGGCGGATGAAGAGGAGGCGTGCTGTCTGCAACCGGTCAAAGTCGGTATGGCATGCGAAATGTTTGCCGTCAACCAGCTTCCGTTGTGGGTACTGGAGTTTTTGTATTGAAGTAATGTTTCTGAATATAATTTTTTTGTAGTAAGTTTGCCCCCCTAAAAACAAATACATGGTGAAGTTCTACAATACTCTATTCCTGTTGCTGATTTGCTTGTTCTTACCGGGTAAGAACATTAAGCAGGTGTGCAATGCACCTGCTTATGATGATATACCGGATAGTTTGCTGACAGTCGGGGAGATCCGGAAGACTGTCTTGTCGGACCCGGACAAGGCGTTGTATATGTTGGATGTGGCCGAGGAACGGAAATTGCTCCCGACTTATCAGATCAATTGGACACGTGCCCAGATATACGGTTCTGCCAAGAATATGGAACGTGTGGCGGTGAAATGGGGTAAATTGGTATTGGAAGACGATTCGGTGCGTAACAACACGCAGTATTATTTCAATATGTGCAAGAACCTGGTGGAGTCGATGATTGCCACCGGCGAGTATGAGGAGGCGATCCGGTATGCACGTTCTATGATTGATGTAATCGACCGGGCTGGCAAACAAAAGGATAACAATCATAATTCTTATTGGGCTATCGCCCGTGTCTATCGGGCTATGGGAAATCCGGAAGAGGCCTATAAGGCTATGGAGGAGGCGTTGCAGTTCTGCCGCCAACAGATCGAAAGGAAACGGGGAATGGGGCAGCCTGTTGTGTCAGACGAGATGAAACTTTACCTCTATTACCAAAATTTGTCGGAATGGTTGTGTGAAGATGGAAAGCTGGAGGGAGCACTTGAGGCAGTTCGTGAGATGCAGGCGTGTGTCGAAAGGCTGCGTCCCCTGAAAGGCGGAGCCTATCCACTGCAGATACCGGAGAAGGCCTTTCTTTCCAGAGAGGGGGTGGTGGACGGTAGGTTGGCAAACCTCTATGTGTTGCTGGGACAGGCAGGAAAAGGTAGGGAATGGTTCGCGAAGATGCGGGAAAATCCGTTGGTAGACAGTGATCCGGAGATGATCCGGCTGGAGATCGATTATTACGAAGATATGCGGCAGTATGGCAAGCTGATCGAGAAAGCACTTCCCTTGACAGATGTTGCCCTGTATGAAGATAGTATCAGTGTACGGCGTAAGGAGGCCTGTTTGGTTTTGGCGGATGCTTACCTGCGTTCGGGAAAAAAAGAGGAGTCGGTAGTCTACTATAAAACCGCTTTGGCCCTGACCGATAGTTTGAACCATAGGAACAATGAAAATCATGCACTCGAGATGGCAACTCTTTTGGATACGCGTGAAAAGGAACGGCAGATCGAGTTGCAGGTGGAAGAGTTGAGATGGCACAGAGTGGTGACCTCTGTCGTGGCCGGGGTACTTGCTTTGGTCGGTGTCATCTTTATTTTGATCGTTCGCCATTCCCGGATTGTAGACCGTAAAAACAAACTGATGGTGCAGCAGATCGATCTTTATCTTTCTTACCGTAGTGAACTGCAAGTTGCACGTGAACGGATTCGTCAGTTGGAAGATATGGAGGAAGAACCTGTTACCTTTGATGTGGATGGCGGGATCGGGAACGATCGGGAAGCCGAAGCGGTGAAAGTGGAACCGGATGATGGCGACAGGAAATATTTTGAAGAATTGGATTTGAAAATCCGTGGTGAACAGTTGTTCTTGAATCCGGATCTGACGAGAGATATGATCCTCCGGTTGACTCCTGTTGGTAAAAACCGCATATCCCCGCTGTTGCAAGCTTTTGCCGGGGGAAATTTCAATGGTTATATCAATAGCTTGAGACTTGAATACTCGCTTGTCCTGTTGAAAGATTTCGAAAATTATACGGTCGAGGCGGTCGCTATCGATTCGGGTTTCAATAACGTGCGTACTTATCAGCGTATCTTCCGGGAAAAATACGGAATGACTCCGGCCGAGTATAGGAAGACCTTGAAATGATGAGGGGTTTGTCCGGTTTTCTGTTTATATTTGTCCGAAAATAGGATCTGAATGATGGACAGGATGGAAAAAGAACCGCTTATACAGGAAGGCAGGCGTCTTCCGGATGTGGCGGATATAGACGGTTTGGTCTCTTTTATGGGCCGATTAACGGAAGAACAGGAGAGTTTTTATCTTGATTTGCTGTTGGCTTCTCTGGTCCGTTTGCACCCGTTTATAAAATCGGATGATGTGAAACGTATGATGCCGGTTTTCGAATGGGCAGGAACTGTAATGGAAATGCCGGAAAGCGAGACAGGAGGGTTGGATAAGCTTACCGCATCTTTTCTGCTTGATTATGCCGAAATGCTTTCCGGGGCGGAAAAGCGTGCCAAAGGAGCAAAACAACAACTTTATCAGGACTATAAACCCTATCTGGATCTTGTGAAGTTAGCTTTTAACCGGATAAAAGATTATAATACGTTGCCTTTGCTCTCGACACCGACCCACCGTCCGGCTTGGATCGATCCGTCCGTGCTTGTCTCCCGGTTGTCGAAATATCAGAAAAAGGGTATCAAACCGGATAGTCTGGACTTTCAAATTGCACTTTCGCGTGTGGCATTGGATGATACGGACGAGGCTGTCCGGTCAGTCGAACAAGCGCTGGCGGGCGAATATCGCGAGTTGTTGCTTTTCCTGTTCAAGCCGGAGGCACGTCCTAAGGGGCCTTTTACGTTTCAGGCTGTTTGGATGACTGCTGCTTTGGTCAAAAGCCCTGATACCATCTATGACGAGTTCGAGAATTTTCCTTATTCTGCTGTGAACCGGGCCTATCTGACGGGAGATATTCCCTGCGACGTATTTATTTTTGAAAAGCCGTTTGGAAAAGTCGATCGTATCTTGCAGTTGATTCCTCCGGCAAGCAAAAATGTTGCGATCAAATGGAGGTTTGGAGGTTATGCCTTATATATGACTTATCGGCCTTGTTCCCGTATTCCGCTTTTGGTGGAGACTTTTTGGAAGATACCTTTGAGGGAAAAGGATCTTAAGAGGTTTTTGTTGCTTTCTCCGAATGCACCTCGGATTTGGTTGGCCTTATTGGTGCGGGATCGCGTAAGGGATGCGTATTGGAACGATTTGGAACTGGCAAGGCTTAACCTGGTTGCCCTTGAGACTTTGCGCGAACTTGATTTGGAGTGGAGAGGGGGAATGGCTTTGACATATCTGGCAGTGTGTCTGTTGAGTATCGATCGCCCTGTTCGTTTGTGTGCGGCGGATCTTTGGGGGGAGCTTGTGGAAAAAGACCTGATAGACAATGTGGCTTTAGGCCGAGTGTTGGGTAAGATTCAATCGTTGGAATGGGCTCCTGCACAGAGAATTTCAGGTTTGGTTGTTGAGATGCTGATAAATAGATCGTCTTTTCATAACAAAGAACTGTCTGTGCTGTTTGTCTCTTTTTTATCTTGCCTGCCGGAAAGCCCAGTGAAGGATTTAAAGCGCTTACTGGAGGTTTTTGCGGAGCTTCAGACAGTCAACAACTGGCCGAAGATAACATACGCCCCGCTTCTTTCTTTGCTTGAGACATGGAAGAAAAACAGCAAATTGACAGAGATAATAGAATCTTTGTATTAGTTATCCCTCTCTGGAGAGATAAAACGAAGAAATGGATCGTAACTCATCTCTTATATTATTTTACTGCCACTAAGATACGATTTTTCCCCTCAGGATTTCAGTATGATCCGTGACTTCCCTGGAAGATCTATCATCTTCACGCGGAAGATGTATCATCTTACACTGATAAGATGTGTCATGTTATTGGGGTAAGATGATACATCTTTCCAGAAACAACTATCATGCTGTTTTTAGAAAGACAAGCTACTTTTACCAGAAATACCAGTAGAATGCAGCTGTAATACCCAAGATGATTACGGAATGGATCACATCCCAATGATTCCAGCTTGCACGTGTGGCCGCCCGCTCTTCTGGTGTTGCTGTTCCAAATACCAGACCTTGTATTTTTCCAACTTCGGGTGCTTTTGTGCAAAGGCTGACAACAATTGTCAGGATGATGCAGAAGAGGAACATCCATCCGCAGAAGAACAGCCAGTTCATATCATAGAACAAGGCTTTGAACAGGTTGTCGGATGCGTCGACCGCATTGCTGTAATAAACTTTGGCTCCCAGGCGGGTAATACCGATGATGATACCAGCCAGCATCCCCCACATGCCTCCTTGGGCGGAAGTTCGTTTCCAACAAATACCCAACAGGAAAGCGGCGGCGATACCTGGTGACAGTACGGATTGTACGTCTTGAAGATAATTATAGAGGACATCCCCGACACTGCGCATAATCGGAATCCAGAGTATACCCAGGATCACGATTACGACTGTTGCGATCTGGCCGATTACAACTAGTTTCTTTTCGGGCGTTTCAGGTCTGAAACGTTTATAAAAGTCGATTGTGAACAACATAGCTGACGAATTGAACAGAGATGCCAGTGAACTCATAAGAGCTGCCAGAATACCGCAGACGACAAGTCCTTTCACACCTGCCGGAAGCAATTTCGCTACCAGTGTCGGGAAGGCTGCATCCGGAATAGATAGCTTGAATACTTCGCCATTGATAATCACTCCGTTTTTACTCAATGCAAAAGCGATCATTCCCGGAATCAGGAAGAGGAATACCGGGAGTAGCTTCAGGTATGCCCCGAAGATGGCGCCACGGCGGGCCTGTTTCATATCTTTGCCTGAAAGGACTCGCTGTACGATGTATTGGTCAGTACACCAGTACCAGAAACCGATGATGGAAGAACCGATCAGTGCACCGAGCCATGGATATTGCGGATCACGGTTGTCACGGATCAATTGCGTCATGGTATCGCCGTAGTCGTTTACGACGACGGATTTGCAGGCTGTCATCATTTCGTTCCAGCCACCTAATGCTTTAAAGCCGAGCACGAGGATAATCAGCGAACCCAACAGTAGGATAGGGGTCTGGAGTACGGATGTGTAAAGAACGGATTTCATTCCTCCTACAATCGTATAAAGAGCGGTTAATAAGACCAGTCCGATCGCCGCAATCCAAAAGAAGTCGATTCCCCATAGTTCCTTAATGCCAAAAACTTGTTGGAATACTAACCCGCCGGCATAAACCGTAACGGCTACTTTTGTCAATACATAACTAATTAATGAGATGAAGGAAAGAATAGTACGGGATTGCGGGTTATATCGTCTCTCTAGAAACTCCGGCATTGTATACACCATACTGCGCGTATAGAAAGGAACGAATACCCACCCAAGGATCAATATCATCCATCCCTGGATTTCCCAATGGGCCATCGCCATACCGCTGGAAGCCCCTGCTCCTGCCAGTCCGATAAGATGTTCTGAGCCGATATTGGACGCGAAAATGGAGGCGCCGATGGCGAGCCAGGTAGCATCACGGCCACCAAGGAAATAGTCAGCAGAGTTGTTTTGTTTTTGTTTAAGTACCCATATAATAATCCCGATTAGAGCTAAAGCGAATAGCCCTATTACAATGAAGTCTAATGTTGCCATAATAGTGTTTTACATGATTTTAGGGAACTAAAAATTAAAAATTATGAAGTAAGGAGTACGGTCCTGCATTTTTTACTTCATAATTTTTAATTCTTAATTTCACAAAGGGATTTTGTCAATCCTGCGCTGATGTCGACCGCCTTCGAACGAGGTGTTTAGAAAGGCTTCGACCGTGTGAGTAGCTTCCTCTTGACTGATAAATCTGCCGGGCATTACAAGTACGTTGGCATCGTTGTGCTCGCGTGCGAGACGTGCTATCTCTTCCTGCCAGCATAGAGCGGCCCGTATTCCCTGATGTTTATTGAGTGTCATGGCTATTCCGTTTCCAGATCCGCAGATCGCTATTCCGGGATATACTTCGCCCGCTTCTACAGCTTCAGCAAGCGGATGGGCGTAATCGGGATAATCACAACTTTCTGTCGAGCAGGTTCCGAAATCTTTATAGGTTAACCCTTTCGAGTTGAGTATTTGTTTTACGAATTCTTTTAGTTCGTACCCTGCGTGGTCACTACATAAACCTAATGTTTTCATATTTATCTGTTAGAGGAGTTTGGAGATTTATGATTTATAATTTATGATTTATGAATAGTTGGTAAATCATGAATCATAAATTATAAATCATAAATCTATTAGTTCAATAATTCTTTTACCTGATTGTATACGTTCTGGCCCGTGAAGCCAAGTTTTTCATCCAGTACCTTGTACGGAGCGGAGAAACCAAATGATTCGAGTCCCCAAACCTTGCCGTTGGCACCAACCAACCCTTCCAGGTTGACCGGTAGGCCGGCTGTAAGTCCGAATACCTTGCTTCCTGTCGGAATGACAGACTCCTGATATTCTTTGCTCTGGCTGCGGAATAAACCTTCAGACGGAACAGATACGATGCGAACCTTGATATCGTCGGCGCGAAGCAATGCTGCTCCTTCCTCCAATGTGGAGACTTCCGAACCGGAAGCAACCATAATTACATCAGGGTTTTCATCACCTTCTACAATATAAGCACCCTTTTCAGCCTGCAAAGCTTCGTCGTAACGATTTCCCTTTGCGGGCAGGTCTGTGATGTTCTGACGGGAAAGAATCAAAGCTGTCGGAGTAGCTGTGTTTTCCATAGCCATCTTCCAGGCAATTGTCGTTTCAGTCACGTCTGCCGGGCGAAGTACCAACATGGAGTTGTGTCCCTTGTGGTTCTTCAGTTTTTCCATCAGACGGATCTGCGCTTCCTGTTCGACCGGTTCGTGTGTCGGTCCGTCTTCGCCTACGCGGAAAGCATCGTGCGACCAGACGAACTTAACAGGCTGTTCCATCAAGGCTGCCATTCGGATCGCTGGTTTCATATAGTCAGAGAATACGAAGAACGTACCGCAAGCCACGATTACACCTCCGTGGAGTGACATGCCAATACATACGCAAGCCATCGTCAGCTCGGCTACGCCAGCCTGAAGGAATGCACCGCTGAAATCGCCTTTCACGAATGCATGTGTCTTCTTCAAGAAGCCGTCGGTCTTGTCCGAGTTGGAAAGGTCGGCAGAAGAAACGATCATGTTTTCCACTTGGGTTGCCAACAGACCTAAGACGGTTGCCGAAGCTGTACGGGTTGCCTGGTTCGGTTTCTGTTCAATAGCCTTCCAGTCAATGACAGGTGCTTTACCTGAGAACCACAGTTCCATCTTGGCTGCCAGTTCCGGATTGGCTTTCGCCCATTCTGCTTTGGCGGCATAGCGTTCTGCAACGATTACTTCCAGTTCTTTGGCACGTTTAGCATACAGTTCCGCAACTTCGGGGAAGATCTGGAACGGATCATCTGGGTTTCCTCCTAAATTCTGGATAGTATCTGTGATAGAGACGCCGGCTGCTGAAAGAGGTTGTCCGTGTGTGGACACTTTGTTTTCGTAGCTGCTCTTGTCAGCACCCACGGCACCCTTACCCATGATCGTGTTGCCGATAATCAGGGTAGGACGGGATGTTTCGGCTTTCGCTTCGGTCAATGCCCGGCGGATTTCCGTCACATCGTTTCCGTTGATTGTGATGACTTTCCAACCCCATGCTTCGTATTTCATGGCTACGTTTTCTGTAGTTACTTCACCTACGGTTGTGGAAAGCTGGATGTTGTTGGCATCGTAGAACATAATCAGATTGTCCAGTCCCAGCGTACCGGCAATACGTCCGGCTCCCTGGGAAATCTCTTCTTGAATGCCACCGTCGGAAATATATGTATAAATCGTCTGATTCATGACGTCACCCAGGCGTGCTTTCAGGAACTTGGCGGCGATAGCAGCACCTACGGCGTAAGTGTGGCCTTGTCCCAACGGACCGGATGTATTTTCTATACCACGCATCACGTTGACTTCGGGATGTCCCGGCGTCACGCTACCCCACTGGCGGAACTCTTTCAGCTCATCGATCGTGAATTTGCCTGTGAGGGCGAGTACTGAATAAAGCATCGGAGACATGTGTCCCGGATCCTGAAAATAGCGGTCTCTGCCTTCCCATGTGGGATTCTTGGGATCATACACGAGGAACTCTGAAAACAGTACGTTCACAAAGTCTGCACCACCCATTGCACCACCGGGGTGACCGGATTTCGCTTTTTCTACCATAGACGCAGCCAGGATACGGATGTTGTCCGCTGCTTTGTTCATTAAATTAATATCGTTCATTGTGATGAATTATTTTTATTTTTTTGCAAAGATAGGCAATCTCTTCGTAATGACCATCCTATCCATGAAACAATTCATTTTCGGTAAAGTTTCCTAATTTCCGATATTTCTCATAGAGAGCAAGATACGCCAGGTGATTTTCGTGATTCGGTTGGTATTCTTTTGCAAAACCTTGTCCCATAGCCTGCTGTGCATCCTCGATTTTGGTATATATACCAGCAGCTACGGCTGCGAACATGGAGGCTCCGAAAGCGCAAGCCTGTTCCGCTTTGGCTACTTTGATCGGCATGTCCAACACATCTGCCAAAGTCTGCATGACGAACGGGGATTTCAATGAAATGCCACCGATTCCGATTACGCTCTCGATCTTTATGCCGTTTTCCAGGAAACGATCGACGATGGCTTTTGAGCCGAACGCTGTCGCTTCCACCAGGGCCCGGAAGATAAGCGGAGCAGAGCTTGCCAGGTTGAGGCCGGTAATCGTACCTTTCACCAGTTGGCTGGCATCGGGTGTGCGGCGGCCGTTCATCCAGTCTACTGCTAAGATTGTACTTTCGTTTACTGGCACTTTGGCTGCTTCTTCGGACAGGGCGGGGATGATCTTGTCTGCTGTTTCCTCGATCAGCCTGGCTTTTGTATCTTCGTCGACTAGGGTGCTCTGGCTCAAGATGTTTTCAAGTGGCCATGCCAATACGCGCTTGAACCAGGCATAAATATCGCCGAAACCGGATTGTCCGGCTTCTAATCCGATCATACCAGGGATAACGGAACCGTCTACCTGGCCGCAGATGCCGGGAACAAGTTTTTCGCTCATTTCTTCGTAAGATGAAACCATAATGTCGCAGGTCGATGTACCGATCACGCGCACGAATGTACGAGGAGTGATCTCGGCACCGACAGCTCCCATATGGCAGTCGAACGCACCGACTGAAACTGCTACGCCGGTTGTCAAGCCGAGGCGTTCCGCCCATTCCGGCGTCAATGTGCCTACTTTCACATCGCTGGTATGAGTTTTCTCAAACAGATGACTACGGAAACCGGCCAACTTCGGTTCGAGTGAGGTCAGGAATTCTTCGGTTGGCAATCCACCCCATTTTTCCGACCACATGGCTTTATGTCCGGCTGCACAACGGCTGCGGTACACCTCTTCCGGTTTGGTTTTTCCGGTAATAAGGGCTGGCAGCCAGTCACAATGCTCGATCCATGCATAGGCCTCCTTGCAGACACTGTCGTCTATGCGGAGGACATGCGCCATCTTGGCCCATACCCATTCGGAAGAGTAGATGCCACCTTCATAAGCAGTGTAATCGATACCCCAGCGTTTCGCCAGTTCGTTGATCTCGGCGGCTTCCCGGATGGCGGTATGGTCTTTCCAAAGGACGAACATCGCATTCGGGTTTTCAGCATATTCGGGCAATAAGGCGAGGGGAGTACCGTTCTTGTCGGTCAGGACAGGCGTGCTTCCGGTCGTATCGAAAGCAATGCCGACCACGTTCGGGGCTTTCCCGTCAGGGCATTGTGCGAGTGCATCCTTTACTGTGGCTTCCAACCCTTCTATGTAGTCCAACGGATGCTGGCGGTACTGGTTTTTTGCAGGATCGCAGTATTTCCCTTCCATCCAGCGGGAATAGTACTTGACAGCTGAAGCTATTTCGTGACCTGTTGCAGCATCTACGACTACGGCGCGACAGGAGTCGCTACCGTAGTCCAGGCCTATAACATACTTTTCGTTTGCCATGACTTAAGCCTGTAATGCTCGGTTTAACATGTAATACAAATCGTTGTACTGCAATTCTTTCTTGAAGCTGGAAATGGTCGTATCCTTATCGATCACCACCAGTTCGATACCGGCGATATCGGCATAGTCTTCCATATATTCCACTGTCAGGTCGTAGGAAAAACTCGTATGATGGGTTCCTCCGGCCAGTATCCAGGCAGCAGCACCGATCTCCAAGTTCGGTTGTGGAATCCAGAGTGCGCTGGCTACTGGAAGGTTGGGCAGCGGCTTGCTTTTGATGCAATCCACTTTGTTCACGATCAGGCGGAAACGGTTTCCCATGTCGACGATTGTGGCAGCAACGCCTTCACCCGGTTTGCTGGTGAATACGAGGCGGGCTGTTTCACTGTCTATACCGATGCTTAAACGGTGTACCTCCAGCTTTGGCTTATGTTCGGAGATCAGGGGGCAAACTTCCAGCATATGTGCCTGGAGGATTGCACTCTTTTCGCCATCGAAATTCAAAGTGTAATCTTCGAGGAAAGAGCAACCATTCGGCATTCCCTGGCTCATGAACCACATGGTGCGGTATAGGGCTGCTGTTTTCCAGTCTCCTTCGGCGCCGAAGCCATAGCCTTCTGCCATCAGGCGTTGTGATGCCAGGCCCGGAATCTGGTCGAAATTGCCAAGGTCGTCAAAATTGGTTGTAAAGGCTTTTGCCCCTTTGTCTTTCAGGATACGGCGGATGGCGATTTCGGCTTTTGCCGAGTTCCATACTTTTGTGTAGGCTTCCGTCTTTTTATCTTCCAGTTCGGGCACATGATCGTACTCGGCGAAATATTGTCCGACAAGTTCCTCTATGTCTTTGTCTTCTACCGTGTCGTAGTATTCCATTAGGTCATTTACCGGACAGTAATCGACATGGTAGCCCAATTTCAGCTCGGCTTCCACCTTGTCACCGTCTGTAACGGCTACATTATTCATCTGGTCGCCGAAACGGATGATCAGCATGTCCTGTGCATCGGCCCAGGCTGCTGCTACGCGCATCCAGACTGCGATCTTAGCTTGTGCTTTCGGGTCTTGCCAATGTCCTACCACGACTTTACGGTTTTTACGCATCCGGCTCACCATATGGCCGAATTCGCGGTCTCCGTGAGCGGACTGGTTCAGGTTCATAAAGTCCATATCCATCGTTTCCCAAGGTATCTCTTTGTTAAACTGGGTATGGAAATGAAGCAATGGTTTTTTCAATTCCTGCAGACCGTGGATCCACATTTTGGCTGGAGAGAAGGTGTGCATCCAGGTTATAACACCGATACATTTGTCATCGTTGTTAGCGGCTTTAAATGCAGCCGTTACCTCTTTTGCTGAGTTGACAGTCCCTTTGTAGACTACGTTTACAGGCAAGTTCCCGGATTCGTTTAATCCTTTTACCATTTCATTGGAATGAGCGTCCACCTGGATTACCGCATCGCCTCCGTACAGAAGCTGTGCTCCCGTTACGAACCATACTTCAAGATCTTTAAAATTTGTCATGGTTTATTGATTTAATTGTTATGTTATTTATTTTTTATTTTTGTCCGTAATAAGCATTTGGGCCGTGTTTGCGCTCGAAATGTTTTGTGATAAGATATTTGTTCATGGTCAATTGGGGATTGATGCCGTACGAGATATACGCCATCTTGGCCACCTGTTCCATTACAACTGCGTTGTAGACAGCTCCTGCCGCATCCTTACCCCATGCGAATGGACCGTGATTTCCCACTAGGACTCCCGGAATGTGTACCGGATTCAGTTCTTTAAAGCGTTCGACGATCACATTGCCGGTCTCTTTCTCATAATCACCTTCAATTTCTTCCTTCGTCATTGGACGGGTACAGGGTATCGCATCACTGAAATAATCGGCATGTGTCGTACCGATATTCGGGATGTCGCACCCGGCCTGCGCCCAAGATGTTGCATATGTAGAGTGTGTGTGTACAATTCCCCCGATTTCCGGGAATGCCTTGTACAGGACCAAGTGGGTAGGAGTATCTGATGACGGTTTGAGGTTACCTTCCATAACATTCCCGTCCAAGTCGAGCACCACCATGTCGCTGGTTTTCATTGTTTCGTAAGAAACTCCGGAAGGTTTGATTACGATCAGGCCTTTTTTTCGGTCTATGGCACTTACGTTTCCCCAGGTAAAAATGACCAATCCGTGTTTTACCAAATCCAGATTGGCTTTAAAAACCTTTTCTTTTAACTCTTCAACCATACTTATTACTTGTTTATTTGTGGTTTGTATGTGTTCGGGTGTAAAAGTAACACTTTAGTGTAGTGGGTGTACAAAAAAAGCTATGTTCTACAACATAGCTACCTTTGTTTTTGCTTTTATTCCTCCGGCATGGAATTTCAGTTTCATGGTCATAAGATGTCTGTTCCATGCCCGTGGAATTATAGTTTCATCTGAATGGAACTGAAAAAATATCCGATATCTTTTCCTATAAGGAAAAATAGAACCCTTGTTCCAGTAGATGATCGTATTTTTCTTTGTTGAACATATAATAGAAAGCCCCTCTTTTGGAACCTTTCTTGTCCTTTTCATCCAACTTTTCCAGAATATCCATCGCATTCAGTTTTTTGCGGAAGTTACGCTTGTCCAGTTGGGTCTGGTAGATCGCTTCATACAGGCTTTGTAATTGCGGTAACGTGAATTTTTCGGGAAGAAGATTGAATCCGACCGGGCGGGTAGCCGCTTTCCGACGGAGGCGGGCCAATGTATCGGTGATCATTTTGTTATGGTCGAAAATAAGTTGCGGGACCTCGCTGATCTTGGTCCAGACCGCATTGTGTTCTTCCAGTGTCTCGGCACTGAAATCGTTCATATTGATGAGTGAATAGTATGCTACGGAGATCACCCGCTCTCCGAGGTCGCGGGTAACATCTCCGTAAGCACCTACCTGTTCCATAAAAAGATTATCGATGCCGGTACAGTCGGTGAGCACGCGTGACGCGGCTTCCTCAATACTTTCACCTGCTTTGATAAAACCGCCCATCAGAGACCATTGTCCCATCATGGGTTCAAATTTACGTTTATAAAGTAAAACATTGAGCTCTTTTTGATCGAATCCGAGTATGATACAATCTACTGCAACGTAAAATTTGGTTTCGTTCTGATAAAAAGCGGCTGTCATGATTTTTATGGAATTATAATTAATTTATTATGCGAGTTTGCGTGCGCCGTCGCTGATTACTACATTATACAACTTAGGTTCGTGACCGAATTTAGCAGTGTAAGATTCGAATGCTTCTTTTACGAATGCATCGTATTTTTCTTCTTTCACCAGGTTGATTGTACAACCGCCGAAGCCTCCACCCATTACACGTGAACCGGTTACACCGCATTTCTTGGCAACATCGTTCAGAAAGTCCAATTCTTCGCAGCTGACTTCGTACAATTTGCTCATGCCGTGATGTGTTTCGTACATCTTCTTGCCTACGGTTTCATAGTCGTCTTTTTCTAAAGCGTCGCAAACGTCGAGTACGCGTTGTACTTCTTCGATCACATATTCGGCACGCATATAATCTTCAGCGCTAATGTCGCCTTTAACTTCGTTCAGCATATCCATTGTCGCATCACGCAGGAATTCGACTTCCGGATGATTGCGGCGGATTGCGGCGGCGGCGCTTTCGCAAGACTGGCGACGTTTGTTGTAAGCCGAAGATGCCAGTTCGTGCTTAACGACTGAATCCAGCAAAACCAATTTGTAACCGACCGGATGGAATGGGAAATATTTATATTCGAGTGAACGGCAGTCCAGGCGGATCAAACTACCTTCTTTTCCGAATACGGAAGCGAACTGGTCCATAATACCGCAGTTTACACCACAATAGTTATGCTCCGTAGACTGGCCGATCTTAGCTAATTCAAATTTATCGATGTTCAGAGAGAACAAGTCATTTAGAGCAAATGCATAAGTACTTTCCAATGCAGCAGAAGAGGACATACCTGCACCCAGAGGTACATCACCTGCAAACACGGTATCGAATCCTTGGATCTGTCCGCCACGTTTGATGGTTTCGCGGCAAACACCGAAAATATACCTTGCCCAGCTTGCTTTCGGAGCGTCTTCTTCGTTCAGACCGAATTCGGCGTAGTCGTTCAGGTCAACAGAGAAAGCACGGACTTTACCTGTTCCGTTCGGTCTGATTTCGGCAATCATACCTTTGTCGATAGCCCCTGGAAATACGAAACCGCCGTTATAATCGGTATGTTCGCCAATCAGGTTAATACGGCCTGGAGATGCATATACGCTACCTTCTGTTGAGAATAACTCCTGAAATTTATTTCTGATTTTTTGTCTCATGATAGATTTGTTTTTAATTAGGTTATTAAACAATTGAAGAAATTATCCGACTACAAATATAGTTAGATAATTTCTTCAATCATATAGTTACACTTGTTTTTTATTCAACCGGGATATCCTTGTTTACGTTCTTGCAACCAACCAAAGCATAGAACAACAGATAAGCTAGCGCGATCAGAATAACTACATAGCTGGTCATAAATCCGGACATGTCAGCGATTTGACCCTGAATCAGCGGTAAAATACCACCACCGCAAACCAATACCATGAAGATACCGGAAGCTGCTTCCGTATATTTACCCAGACCTTCGACAGCCAAGTTAAAGATACCCCCCCACATAATAGAAGTACAAAGACCGCAAAGCGCCATAAACATGATGCTGATAGGAACTTGTGCTACACCGAATGAAATATCACTCTTGAATACCGGCATACTAACCATTGTCGTGATCGGACAGATAAAGGCAAGGATAATGAACAGGATACCGACACCTGATGCTACTGTAAGCATAGCCTTACTTGTGAACTTACCTCCTAAAGAAGCACCAACCAGACGTCCGATTAACATCAGGAACCAATAGGTGCCGACTACCGAACCGGCAATTGTTGAGTCGATTGCCAGACCTCCTCCGGCTTCGGGTGTCATCATGAACAGACCTGCGAAGTGAGGAATACCGACCTCAATACCAACATATACGAAGATAGCTAATGCACCTAATTTGAAGTGGCGGAATGCAAGCGGGCTGTGTTCGTTTTTTGCATTGTTGTTTGCTTTTGCCAGACTTGGTTCCGGGATATTCATGATGAATAATACCAGGAATGCCACGGCGAAGATGGCCATTGCAATGTACAGAGCCGGTAATGCTTTAGCGATTGTACGTTCTTCAACGACGGTTCCCATCAGATAACCGACCAAAACCGGAACGATGGTAGCTGATACCGAGTTCAACGAACCACCCATCTGGATTAACTGATTACCTTTCTTACCGCCGCCACCTAATGTATTCAACATCGGGTTTACGACTGTATTCAACATACACATGGAGAAACCGGAAACAAATGCACCAGCAACATAAGTGGCAAATCCCATTTTAGAGGAAAGAACTTGAATGCCGACACCTACAAAACCGACTACGATTGCGATCAGTGCTGTTTTCTTATAGCCGATCTTCTGTAAAAGCATACCTGCCGGAATACCCATGAAAGCATATGCGATAAAGTTTGCAAAGAAGCCTAAAGTAGCCTCAAAATTGGATGCTCCGAATTCATTTTGAACAATAGCCCCGAAAGGTTGAGGCAGACCTGTAACGAAAGAGATCATAGCGAACAATGCGAACATCATCGCTATAGGTAATACATAATTTTTTTGTTTAGTTGACTCCATTTCTTTTTAGATATTTAGATTATTAATTATTTAGATCGATTGAATAGGCTTTATTCTACTGTGAATTTGTAGATTGTCTTGCTTTGGAATGTTTCGCCCGGCCGCAGGACGGTAGACGGATATTCCGGTTTGTTCGGGCTATCGGGATAATGCTGTGTTTCCAGACAGAGGGCGGCACGTGCCGGATAGCGTTGTCCGTTCTTGCCGACAAAATTGCCCGTCATCCAGTTGCCTGTGTATAATTGTACGCCCGGCTGTGTCGTGTAGCATTCCATTACGATGCCGGTTTTGGGTGATACGCAACGGGCGCAGAACGACAGTTCGTTTTCTTCTTTTTTGTTTAATATATATGTATGGTCATAACCTTTTCCGAAATTCAGTGCTTCGAAATCTTCATCGATACGTTCACCTACTTCGTGTGGAGTGCGGAAGTCCATCGGGGTTCCTTCCACTTTTTCCTTCGGACCGTAAGGAATAGCCGTCTCGTCGGTCGGCAGATAGTAATCCGCATTGATTGTCAGTTTGTGATCATATACAGAAGGATCACCCTGGCCGGAGAGGTTGAAGTAGGAGTGATTGGTCAGGTTCAGGACGGTCGGTTTGTCTGTTACCGCATGGTACATGATTACGACCTCATTGTCATCGGAAAGATGATAAGTAACCGTTGTATCCAGTTTTCCGGGGAAACCTTCTTCACCATCGGCAGACGTATATTTCAGCTCTACCGTCTGGCCGTCGATCTTGTTCAGATCCCAGACTACGGAATTGAAGCCTTTCAAACCTCCATGCAGGCTGTTCGGCCCGTTGTTGATAGCCAATTTATCGTACACAACACCATCCAATGTGAATTTTCCACCTGCGATACGGTTGCCATATCGTCCACAGATAGCTCCGAAATAAGGTTCTTCGGATACCAGGTATTCGTCTATAGAATTGTGTCCTGTCACTACATCGGTTAACTTTCCGGACCGATCCGGTACCATAAGCGATACAATTTTTGCACCGTAGTTGGTAATGGTAAGTTCTGCTCCTTTGTTATTTGTAAGGATGCACAGCATCGTCTCCTTGCCATCTATTTGCTTGCTGAAATTAGCTACAGTCAAGCCAGACAGCGTGCTTTCGTTCTTCATGTAAATATAGTTTCAAAATTGTGTGTAAAATTACTCTCTTCTTTGTATTCATGTACTACTTTAAAGATGTTTTATAGCATAAAACGGCTTTTTGTCTGCTAAAATGAATGATTTGTCTCCCTTCTATCGAAATTATTAGTGTATATTTGTGACTAAATAATCTTTGTATTCACGGAAAAACACATACCTATGACAAAAAGTATGAAAAAAGCCATTTCCCTATGTCTATTTAGCATGGGTGCTGTCGGTTTAATGGCACAAAGTAATGAGTTTAAAATAGATGTACAGAAAACAGGTGCACCTATCCAGTCGACCATGTACGGGATCTTTTTTGAAGATATCAATTTCGGTGCCGATGGAGGCCTGTATGCCGAACTTATCAAGAACCGTTCTTTCGAGTTTGAAAACCCTTTCGGAGGCTGGATGCCGTTCGGAAATGTCAGTGTACAGACCAAGAATCCTTGTTTTGATCGTAACCCGCATTATGTCCGCCTTTCTTATGAAAAGGAACTGACCGGAACCGGCCTTGACAATGAAGGCTTCAAAGGAATCGGTATCCGGGAAGGGGAGAAGTACGACTTCTCTTTATATGCCCGTACCCAGTCCGGTATGCCGGTTAAGTTGCGTATCAACTTGGTGGACAGCCGGAACGACCTGTACGAACAAAAAGAGATCGAGGTGAGTGGCAAGGAATGGAAGAAATATACGGTTGTCCTGACACCGGGAGTGACGGAGGCCCGTTCCCGTCTGCGTATCACGATGGCGACGAAAGGAACTGTCGATCTCGAACACATTTCACTGTTTCCGCAAAAGACATTCAATAACCGTCCGAACGGTATGCGTGCCGATTTGGCACAGGCATTGAAAGATCTGAAACCGGGTGTCTTCCGCTTTCCCGGCGGTTGCATCGTGGAGGGTACGAACAAAGCTACTCGTTACCAGTGGAAAAACACGATCGGTCCGGTCGAGAATCGTCCGATCAACATCAACCGTTGGAACTATACATTCTCACATAAGAAATTCCCGGATTATTACCAGTCTTACGGCCTGGGCTTTTTCGAATATTTCCAGTTGAGCGAAGATATCGGGGCAGAACCGCTTCCCGTGTTGAATTGCGGCCTTTCTTGTCAGTATGAGAACCAGGATCCGAACGAGAATTGCCCGGTGGACAAGTTGCAACCTTATATAGACGATGCCCTCGACCTGATCGAGTTTGCCAACGGTCCGGTAACCAGCAAATGGGGAAAGATACGTGCCGATATGGGACATCCGGCTCCTTTCAACCTGAAACTCATTGCCATCGGCAACGAACAGTGGGGGCCGCTTTATCCCGAACGTCTCGAACCGTTTATCAAGGCGATCCGTGCCAGATATCCGGAGATAAAAATCATCGGTAGTTCCGGTCCGCAATCGGAAGGCGAGGATTTCAATTTCCTTTGGCCGGAGATGAAGCGTCTGAAAGTGGATTTGGTGGACGAACATTTCTACCGGTCTCCCGAATGGTTCTTGAACGGAGCCAAGCGCTATGATTCGTATGACCGCCAAGGACCGAAAGTTTTTGCCGGCGAATATGCCTGCCATCCGGCCAATCGCGAGAACAGTTTCCTGACCGCCTTGTGCGAAGCCGCCTTTATGACAGGTTTTGAACGGAATGCGGATGTGGTGCACTTATGCACGTATGCCCCGCTTTTTGCTCATGTAGACGCTTGGCAGTGGCGTCCGGATCTGATCTGGTTCGACAACCTTTCGTTGGTAAAGACTCCTAACTATTATGTGCAGCAGCTATACGGTCATAATGCCGGTACAAATGTCGTTCCGCTGACCATGCAGGACGAACCAGTCACCGGACAGCAGGATTTGTATGCCACTGCGGCAGTCGATAAGCATTCGAACGAACTAATCATCAAAGTCGCCAATACGGGAATCCGTAACAAGAGGATCAAGTTGAACTTGAACGGTCTTTCGGCCGGTAAGCATAAAGGGACGCTTACATTGCTCCATTCTTCCGACCTGGAAGCCAAAAACACGTTGTGCAATCCTTCGGCGGTAGTCCCGGTCGTTTCCGATATCGAGATGGAGGCTCCGCAAATGGATGTGAACTTGAAACCGCTTAGTTTCTCTGTTTATCGTATCAAATTATGATTCATTGGGGGCAAAATCCCCTTGTGGGGGTGTGTCAAATTGACATTACTGGACGCAGATTTATTTTGTTGATAATTAATATATCTGCGTCCGTCTGCGCTCGTCTGCGTCATCTGCGTCCTATGAATACCGATATTTGACACACTCTACCTCCTTATTGTATATTTCCCAAAATCCCCATTGGTCCAAATCGAAAATACCATTGCGTCTAATTCGATTTTGTATCCCATGTAGATAAAATTACCCGCGGTAGTAATATTTTTTAAGAAACAGCTCTTTTTTGTAATGTGGTAGTAGCCAGTAGTATAGATATATTATTGGCAAATGAGGGGGATATTGTCATTTATTTCTGATTTTTCCTGATTGTCGTCCGGCTTTATCCTAAGAGTGGTTATGAACCGGTTTCAAGGATTATCTGTTGTATTACAAATATATATAAGGAAGAAATATGGAAAAATATTATCGATTGAGCAAAAAAGAGAGGAATGGAACTCGTGTATTTGGAGATTATATAAATGAACGTGCACATGATAAACGTCTTCTCGGGAAAGACAGCACTGCCGATCTGTATCAGGCAGCCGGTTATCATTTTCGGAATTTCTGCGGAAAGGAAAAATGCAGGCTGTCGGATTTGAATTCGACTCTGATCATGGATTTTACTAATTATCTGCAATGCCTCCGGTTGAAGACGAACACGATCAACAGTTATTTGAGCAGTTTGAGGGCCATATTCAATGCGGCTTTACGGAGCCAGTTGGTTAAGGTGAAAGATCATCCTTTCGGTGAACTGAAACTGAAACGTGAAGTAACGGCCAAACGGGCTGTCTCGGTCGATATCATCAAGCAGATAGCGGCCGTGGATTTAAAAAAAGACAGGAAGTTGGAATTGGCTGCCGATCTTTCTTTGTTCGGTTTTATGGCCTACGGAATGCCTTTTGTGGATATTGTCCATTTGAAAAAGGAAAATATAAGTGGAGACGAGATCATTTATAATCGTCATAAGACCGGTGTCCAAATCAGGATAAAAATGACGACCGGCATGCAACTCTTGATGGAAAAATATCAAAACGAAGGACCTTATATCTTTCCGGTACTGACGGACGGGACCGATTACCAAGGGTATAAATTATTGTTGGCCGGTCACAACAGATCTTTGAAAAAGATAGGCGAGCTGTTGAATGTCCCGGCAAAACTCACGTCTTATGTCATGCGCCATACCTGGGCATCGGAAGCCTTACGTTGCAATATCCCGATAGCCGTAATCAGCCAGGCGATGGGGCATACGTCGGAAAAAACAACCCGGATCTATTTGGCTCAATTGGATGTTTCGGTATTGAACAAAGCTAATCAGGTGGTGACAGGAGGACTGGAAACGTTGTTGACAGGCAAGCAATGTCACTTATTTGCGAAATAAGTGCGATTATACCACAAATACCTGAAAAATAAAGCGTTTATTAAATGGGATTACCATGAATAAAACGGACTTTTGGTTTTCTAATACAAAGGAAGAAGATTAATTTTATTAAAACAAACATTTTATCTCGTTACAGATGGTTTTTTTACGAAATATAAAAGACCAAATGGGGGCTTGTTGTGTGTTTTTATCTTTGAAAAACAATAATTATCTAAAAAACTTATTTCTGAATGTAATCCTCCTGAAGCATCTATATTTTTAACAGATTTTACTGTTTATATATGCTTTTTGTATCCTCTATAATCAAGCCTTAATTAAGCCTGTATGTTGTAATTATACTTTTGGTATTGGTTATTTTACTTCAAAATCTATGATTATTAAGGATAATTTGTCAAAAAAACATAGCCGAATCTTATTTCGCAAATAAGTTGATAAACAAAGTACACGGGCTATAATATACAGAATGAACCATAAAATAATAGTAATCAATGAATAAACATAGCTTGGTTGAAATTATATCTGATCGACTCAATATGCCACATGAGCTGGTTTGCAGTGTGATCAATACGTTGGCCGACGTTATTGCAGACAGTCTTTTGGAAGAAGAAAGAGTCGTTATTCAAAACTTCGGAAGTTTCCGGTTATGGCATCAGGCCAGTCGGCCCGTGCGGAATCCGAAAACCGGAGAACCTATGATTTTCCAGCCACGAAACTCGGTCAAATTTGTCCCGGGGAAGCATCTGGTCGACCTGCTGAACCGGCAGGCGGACGATATGGAAAGCGACAAAGCATAAATATAATATAATCGATATATCCAATGAAAATAAACAGACTTGTTTTGTTTGTGGTTTTGATTTGTACCACATTTGCCTTGAACGCCCAGGAGCAGCACCGGATCGAAGATAAAGGAGCCGTCGTAGGTGTCAAAACCAATATTCCTTATTGGGGAACGGCAACATTCAATGCCGGAGTAGAAGTGCGGCTGGCTAAAAAATGGACGTTGGAACTGGAAGCCGGGTTGAACCCTTTCGATGGAAAAAAGGATGACGGCAGTTACGGGCGTTCATTGAAACACCTGCGTCTGCATCCGGAACTGCGCTATTGGTTCTGTGAAAGTTTTCATAAACATTTTCTCGGTTTGCATATCCCATATTTGCTGTACAACGTGTCGGACGTGAAGTTGCTCGGAGTGGAAAACGAGCGTTCGCAAGGCTGGGGGACGGGTGTCGGCGTCAGCTACGGATACCAGTGGCTGCTGTCGAAACATTGGAATCTGGAAGCGACTGTCGGTGTGGGATACCTCTATCTGGATTACGACAAATATCCCTGTGCCAACTGCGGGTCCAAGATCGAAAGCGGGCACAAACATTATTTCGGTCCGACGCAGGCCGCTATCAGTATCATGTATTTATTCTAAACGAACTCCCTTATGAAACGCATACTAACGACAACTGGTCTTTTTTTAGGAGCTTGTTTTCTGCTTTCCGCACAGGAAACGGGAAATAACCGCTTGGTCATAGAAAGAAAAATGGTGGAACGCGCCGATTCCTGGCTGGTAGTGGACATGACGGTGGACTTGAGTTCGCTGAAAGTCGCTTCAGACCGCTCCATTCAGTATCTCCCAACTGTCCGTCGCGGCGATAGCCTGGCGGTACTTCCACCATTGATCGTAAACGGCCGTGCACGCCATATCCTTTACGAACGGATGGATCGCGACCGGATGGAAAACAATGAGTTCGAGGTCTATCGCAAGAACGGGACGGAGCAGCGCATGGACTATCACGCCCGTGTGGAGTTTCGCGACTGGATGAAGAAATCCGAATTGGTGATGACGATCGATACGTGCGGTTGCGGCTGGGACGCGATCGGCAACGGCGAGGCGAACCTGTTCCCGATCAACATCGGCAAACCGTTCGTTTTGGCCCCTCTCATGGCCTATATCACCCCCGAAGCCGAGGCGGTCAAAGTGCGTACCAAAGAAGGGAGCGCCTATCTGGACTTCCCGGTGAACAAGATCGAGATCTATCCTGAATATCGCAACAATCCGTTGGAACTGAAAAAGATCCGTGAGACGATCGAATCGGTGCGCAACGACAAATATGCCACGATTACGGAAGTCAGCATCAAGGGGTATGCCTCTCCCGAAGGCAGTTATGCCAACAACGCTTATTTGGCGGAACACCGTGCAAAGGCTTTGTCGGGCTACGTGCAGGGGCTGTATGACTTCGGCAGTGCGAAGATGTTGATCGATTTCGAGCCGGAAGATTGGGCAGGCCTTGAAAAACGCCTCCAGACGATCGATGTCGAAGCGAAAGACGAACTGCTCGCTGTCGTCCGTGCCGACGAACCAAAGGATTTGGACAAAAAAGAATGGAAACTGAGACAGGTGGCGGGCGGCGCTCCCTACAGATATATACTGCAAACGGTCTATCCGGCTTTGCGCCATTCGGACTATGTGGTGCAATATAAGATTCGCAACTTCACGGCCGACGAGGCGAAAGAGTTGCTTTATAGCGACCCGAAGCAGTTGAGCCTGAACGAAATGTTCCAGGTGGCGCAGACTTACGAACCGGGCAGTGACGCCTTCTGCGAAGTGTTCGAGATAGCTGTCCGTATGTTCCCGGACGATCCGGTGTCGAACCTGAACGCCGCCAACACGGCGTTGCAATTGGGCCGTATCGACCAGGCACACCGTTACCTGGCCAAAGCCCCGGATTCTCCCCAGAAACGTCTGGCCGAGGCTGTCGCCCTGCTTTTGGAAGGAAACCTCGATGATGCCGAAACCATTTTCCGTGCGCTCGAAAACGAACCTTCGGTCAAGGAACAGGCAATTTATAACCAACAACAAGTAAAGCAAAAAAGGGAAGAGTTAAACTAATTCTATTTGATTCTGACTCTTTAATTATTAATCATTTAAAAAACATTTTTTTTGTATGAAAGTAAAGAATTATTTTTGGACACTCGCGGCGGCATTGGCGCTGGTAGGGTGTAGTGACGATCTGGAGACCCAAAAGGGGGGACCGGAGGAAGGAACTGAGCAGGCTAAAGGAGAGTACTATCTCTACTTTTCCTTGGATACACCGGAAACTAAAGCCAGTGATAATCCTACAGGTGGTGAAGAAGGTGACGGTAACGAAGCTGGTACGTATGCGGAAAACTATGTAGAGAATGTAGCTCTGTTTTTTGTAGAACGGACTAAGGGTATTCAGGATGCAGGGGCTAAAATTGTTGGAAAACTGTTTATTGGTGAAGACGAATTGACGCATCCGGAAGAAACTGCGGCAACAACCAATTATGTCAAAACGATAGAACCTATTTTGATCTCGGAGAAGTACTATAGCGTTATAAAAGATGAAATTGATAAAAAAAATACTCCGAGATATGCGGTTCTTGCTATTACTAACTTGGCTGATGGAGATCAAAATGCTTTTTATGCAAAGATTACAGAAGGAACAAGTACTGTTAAAGACTTACAAGATGCTGTTATCGCAGAGGGTAAGACTAACAGCAACGGCGAAAAAGGATCTTTTGTCATGTCTTCATCTGGCGAAAGTTATGTCACTTTCGACCAATATAATAATAGCAAAGAATCTCCGGCAAGGTTGTCTGTAACAGTGGAACGTCTTTCTGCACGAATTGACTTTAAGGCTACACTTGTTAATGAACAGAAAGAGGCTAATGTCTATCCGATTTATGCAAAAGATAAGGATGGAAATACGGATAAGAAAAACCAAATAGCATCTGTACAATTAACAGAAATGGCAGTTGTAAATCAGTTTAAGGGAAATGTTTATGACTTTAAGAGAGTATCTGCTGGCGTAAATACTAATATGATTGAATGGTTAGGTGATGAAATGCCTATTGCAGGGGTACAGAAAAATTATGTGTTAGACTATGATTTCAAGAAGAAGACAATTGAAGCTGATGGTTCTGTAAGCATGAATTTGGAAGCTAGATCTATAATTTATAAAAATCCTGTTTTTGCTCGTGATACGAAAACGTATCCTACTTTGGCTGCCTACTGGGGGGAATATTTCAGTACAGGTAATGTTTATACTTTGACTGATGAGACTACTTATGAACGTGCTATGTATGTAAATGAAAATACAACAATTGCTGAAGCACAGAAAAATGGTTATTCAACAGGTGTTGTTTTCAAAGGTACTGCTACAATCTTAAAGGCTTACGAGAGAAAATTCGCTACAACATCACATGAAGAGGTGTATGTTGAAAAAATAGCTTGGTCAACTGAGGACTTGAAGGAGGACGATCTTGTATATATGTATAAAGGAATGCCTTATAAAGATCTTGAATCCATTCAACAACTTTTTGTTCAAAAACCAATGGGTGGAGAACTGGATGGTGACGCTGTAGATAAAACTGCGACCGGTTGGGACTTTGCTGGAGAGGCCGGTGTAAAGGCTGTAGCTGAAATTAACTCTTTGGCTGAATTGGAAACTTATAAGGGATATTTTGCTTCTACGGATTTAGGCTATAGAAAGTATTTGGATGAAAAGTATGCAGAGTTAAAAAAGATTGCAGATGCAACCACGATCAACTGGGACGAGGTACAGGCTTACATTTCTTGGCAAACTTATAAGGATGATAAGTTATCATCTGAAGAGAACTTGAATAATCTTTATGATATTAAACAAGGAACTGTTACGGCTGTAGATTGTTATTACCCTTATTGGATCAGACACTCTAATAATATGGTTTCGTATGCTATGGGCATTATGGAATTCGGTATTGTCCGCAATAATATCTATAAGTTGTCAGTAAAAAGCTTGAATGGCTTTGGTATTACAGAGTTGGATCCTGATACTCCAGATGAGGATGTTGAATTATATTTGGAGGTAGATCTTTATGTTGAAGACTGGGTACTCCGCTACAACGAAGACATCGAACTCTAATAATTAACAAAAGATGAGAGTGTGTCAAAACTATCCTGTTCCCGCGCTTGACGCGGGATCGCATTAAAGCCAGTCATATAACCATCTGATTGATAAAGCTTGCTTTTTTTGCGGCCCCGCGAGGGGCGCGGGGACAAAGGGATTTTGACACACCCGCTCTTTTCCTTTTAAAATGAAAAACAGATTTTAAAACAAAGAATAATATGAACAGTTTTTTCCATAAACTATCTGTATGCCTTGGTGTGCAGTGCTTGTTGTTGGCCACTTCATGTGATTATATGTATGACGACGATCTGCCCCCTTGCGATTACCACCTTCGCTTCGTCTACGACTATAATATGAAGTTTGCGGACGCCTTCCAGAAAGAGGTGGAACATGCCACGCTGTTTATTTTCGACCAGTCAGGCGTTTTCCTGCAAAAACGGCAGATAGAAGGGGAAGAACTGAAACGCAACCGGATCGACCTGCCGCTCGATCCCGGCACCTACCAGCTCGTCACCTGGGCAGGGCTTTGCGACGACTGCAACCGGTGCAGCGAGATGCACCCCGGCACCTCGACCCTCGAGGATCTCTGCGTACGCACGCAATGTGACGAAAACCGCAACAACCCGAACGAGCTGTGCGGCCTTTGGCATGCCCTCGACACTTTGACCATCGAAAAAGACCAGACCGGCGAAAAAATCGTCAATTTGGCAAAAAATACAAACAAAGTTCGTCTGATCCTCCAGGACGCGAACGGCGAAAGCCTGAATGTCGACGACTTTGATTTCTCCATCACGGCAGACAACGGCCACATGCACCATAAGAACCAACTGATGGACGACGACAGCATCACCTACCTGCCTTACCTCCGCGAAAACGTGGAAGTCGGCGCCGTCTCGTCCTACGACGGCCTGCCCTCGCAGAAAGTGGCCCTCGCCGAACTCAACACCATGCGCCTGATGGCAGACGAAAACTATCGTCTGCTGGTCACCTACAAAAAACAGAAAGCCCCGGTCCTGAACGTCAACCTGAATGCCTATCTGGCCCTTACGAAGATGCTCGAACATTCGGACATGAGCGACCAGGAGTTCCTCGACCGTCAGGACCAGTATGCCTTGGTGCTTTTCCTCGCACGGCAGGATTGCCCGGAATGTCCTGATCCCGACCCAGATCCAGATCCTGACCCAGATCCCGACCCTGATCCCGACCCTGATCCCGACTACATCTATATGTGCATCGGCGTAGAAGTCAACGACTGGGTGATCCGCAACAACGATACAGATTTATAACCCCCTATATAAGGTCAGACCTATGAAGACATACTATTTATTAATTCATATATTACTCCTTTCGGCCGTGTGCGCCTCCTGCTCCAAAGAGGAAGGAGGCAACACGCCGGAACCGGAACTCCCCGCCACTCCCAAACTCAGCATCGAGCTGAACAGCCGGGATATTGCGACGAAAGCGGATGATGATTATACACCGACAAAAGAGCTTGAAGGGATCTACGATTATTACATCTATGTCGTCGATGCCGCAACCAACCAAGTGGAAGCAGCCGTTAGCGGAACAGCGCAATCTGTTGACAAAGTTCCGGTCGATGATATCGAAGTAGAGGAAGGCAAAAAATATGTTTTTGCTTTTGCCAATTTAAAGCGGATAGAAAGTGATCCTATCATAACCGATATTCTTAAATTAACAGAAGGAGCCTCGGCATACGGAATCCTGTCCAATGATCAAACAACACAAGCAGTCAGTTTTTTCGCCGGGAAGGAGACGAATCCGCTTTTGGTGGATGGAACACACCATATCCCGATGAGTGCATTGATGGATTCCACAGAAGTATCTGCGAAAGAGAGAGGATATGTGAAATTGGACCTATACCGAATGTTTGCAAAAATAGAATTCGAGTTCACGAACAAATATGAAGGTGAAGTCGTAATCGAAGAAATCAAGATGGACGGATTCCAGAATGGTAACGTCTATCTGATGCCGCATAAGTTTTTCCCGGCGATGGAAACTGAAATGGAAAAGGATGGTGTCGGTAATTATAAAGCCCAAGATAAACGAGACTATGCACCTTTCCTTCCTTCGGGTTCGTATGGGGAGATTGTACAACCTATCGTGTTGAACGGCGAAACTATAACGTTAGATGCAGCACCGAAAAAAATGGAAGGAAGCACACCTACTTATCCAAAAAGTTCCGGCCATATTTATTATGTCAACGAAACCGACCTGGCAACAACACGGGAGCAGACACCCTCAACTCGTTTCCAAATATCATTATTAATGACGATGGACGATGAGAAGGTTACGAAACCGATCTCTTTGCCCAACCACACCTATATCCGCCGTAACGACCACATGATCATCCCGATCACCATTAGCGACTACACCTTTGAACTGGCCGTCGGCAACAGCCGTGCCCCGATTGCCGGCTATCCCGACTATATGCAAGCAGGTGTAGCAGACGATTTCACCTGCACACTGGAATATGCCGGCAAGACAGAGCTGTTTTTCAATTTGCGGGACGTGACAGGAGAGTTGGTTGAGGGGCTGACCAAGGAGGATTGTCCCCTCACGTTGGTGGACGATCCGAACGGCCTGATCGCCAAAGATAGCGATGGCCAACCGGACCTCACACTCGAGTCCGTTGGCGATGGCACAGGCACTATCACAACGACGATCACAAACGCTTACGGAACAGCCATCCTGTCCCTGAAAATCAAACTGTTAGACCGTACCCTAAGCTACACAATCTACCTTGTACGTGAACGGGAAAACACAGGAAATTAATAACATGAATTTATACGCACATATATGAAACGAATCAATTATATAATCGGAATCTGTATCCTCGCCGCTTCGCTGATTACTGCTGCGACGCAAGGCGGTGATGTTTTTGATGGATGGAAGAAGTTGACGAAGGCGGGGGAAGAGGAGGTGCAGCCACCGCATAAACATCCTAATGCGTATTGGCGTTTTTGGGGGAAAGGTAATGGTTCATTAAATGTGGTAGTTGAAGAACCGGAGCCCTTTAAAGTTGTTAGTGGTGAGCCACTCATCATAGATACTGTTGAAATAGGAGAACAACAGAGCTGTGACTTAGACTTGTCTCAGATACCGGACTCTGCGTATACCTATTATTGTGTATATAGGGAAAGTGCTAATAGGTCTGACTCGATTGGTAGGATTGTATCATCTACATATAGTAATGATACAGTGAATACACAGATGCGTCCATATCAAGATCATGATTATTGTATTTGGTATTATGTAGATACTTATGTTGATTTAACAAAGAACAAAAATACTTATACTGCTACAAATATACTTGGGCCGGATACGTTTATATTAGAAGTAAGTACGAAAGATAATTATAAGTGTGTATATGCGAACCCCGATAACAATGGTAATGTTGTGGTTGGCCAAACCGGAGGATTTTTCTATAAACCATCAGAAGTAACACGATATAAAGTTGTAGTTGAGGATACACGAGTGTTGAAACATCCAAGACAGTATTGGAATGATTTAAGTAAAGTAAATGTAATGTATCCAGAAAGTGAGGTGGCAGAATCCAGTAAAGACACAACAGTAACAGGAAAGTTTTCCTTGAACATAAATCCGTTTGAAAATACTAAAGACGACAAGTTGGGAAATTATGACTATGCGTGTCTTGTGATTGATGATAATATAAGCTTTGAAGGTTTAACTACAGCTGGGGGAAATGGAGCTCCAAGGGAATATAAAACCAAGGATGGTAAAAAAATAGCAGTCTGGTACCGAACCACGACAAAGGATACATTGAATATTTCTTTTAAAGTAGGTTCTACTGTGGGCACTGACCCTGATACAACTGTTTGTGACCTTTATTATGGTAAAGGTCTTTTAAAGGTGGGGGACAATATACAACAAGCAGCCTCTATCTTGGATATATCCAAGATGGCAAATGTAAAAAAGTATATGTATACTATCTATCAAAAACCGTTGGATAAGTCTTTGGTAATCATAGATGAAAACAATATCCGCCATGAGAAAGTTGATACTTTATACGCGTTGCCGGGTGAAAAAATCAAGATATATCAGCAAGCTAATTCACTTGAAGGTATCAGCGGATATATTGCTTGGCATTCTCCAGAGAAGGACTATCTGTGGTATAAGAATCATATAGATTTTGCTGATGGTGGTTTTCAGTACTATCATAATGGAGTTGCTTTTTATAAAACAAAGGCATCAAATGGTACTACTCCTATGCCAGTAAGTTTGTGTTATATCTACTATACAGCGGATGAAAGGATGGAGAAAGATGAAGAAGTAACCTTATATTGGGATGCAAGCAGTATGCTGGGAGCGAAAGAGGTAACAGACGCAGAAGGTAATATAACGTTGTTCCCCCCTTCTCAAGTAACCATACGCCATAAATATATCATTAAACATGCAGAGAATAGCTCTGATAGGCTGCAAAAGGCTTTGGAGGAGCGTCGGCAGAGTAGTAGTTCAACAGATACAGAGCTGTTGAATAAAGCCGGTTTTTTTGAACAATTTGAAATACATACTCCATATAATGAGAATGGAAGTAATACGAGTTTCCGTTTAGTAGAGCCATTATATAATTATTATATTCCGGGTGGAACGTTTAATGGTGATGTCGATTATCAGGCTTGTGCCAATGCTGTGCTGTGGAAAGTATATGACGCGTCGGGCAATCCTGCGGAGTTTCTTGGACCGGACGGCACGTTTGTTACCGAGTTAATGCAATGGAAAAAGGGTTGGGGCGATGTGACTGGTGGCGGTACCGTAGAATGGCCTAATATTTTCTTTTGCCAGGGTTTGGGGAAAGATGCTGCAACTGCTAAAGGAACACTTCAGCAAAAGCAATTTTATATAACGGCGGAAGTCGGTCGTAAAAAAGATGAGTATACTGATGTTGACAAATGGTATCCGGTCTCACTTCTAACAGTTTATTTGGAGCCTTTTGCTGATTTCAAGACAGAACGGGAGTTAAAGGCTGCTGCTGAAAGTCCTCTGGATAACAATTATAAAGCGAGGTATCAAAGTGTAATAGAAAGAGATTATGTACTCTTGAATTCCATTACATTTGATGCACCTCCTAATGGGGAGGTGGACTATACCCCACTCATAGGCCTTAAAGGTGATGCTGAAAAAAATTATCGCTCCAGCACATTGCTTCCTGATGCATCAGAATATGCGGTAAGTGCGTCTTTTGCTTATGATGGTGTGCCAGGAGTAGAAGGAGTGGGTAGAGCCAGCGGTGCAAGAGGCGTTTATCGTGGAGAATATGCGCTGTTTAAGACATTGAATGTTCAAGGAGTGTCTGATAAAAATGCAAAGTATTTTGATTGGTTCGCTCAAGCAACTAAGAATGGTAAGGAGGGTGGTGATTATTTTGTCAAGGTTCACGATCGTCATTATGAACATAATAAAATTCATTCAGGGAATGAGTCGGAAATGGGTTTCTTCATGTATGTGGATGCGACAGAAATACCCGGGGTAATTGTAAAATTGCCAGTGGATAGTGGTGCGTTATGCCAGGGAACCCGTCTTTTGGTTACGGCTTGGGTTTGTAATTTGCAGTCAAAGTCAGAAGGCTCTATCGCTGCTGATCTTGGGTTTACCTTTAAAGGAATAACAGAAAAAGAAAATGAAGAGAGAGAAGAGACTATTCTGAATAAATTCTATACAGGAACAGCCAGGCAAGTGCCTGATACGGCTACTGTTAGCCAATCTGCAACAGAAAGTAATCCTTTAGAGGCCGAATGGCAACAAGTATATTTCTATTTCACGATCAAACCGGGGGAGGCCATTTATAACTCTTACCTGCTGGAAATAGCCAACAACTGCCGCCACTCGAATGGTGCGGACTTCGCTGTCGACGATATACGGATTTACAAAATGAATCCGGAGCTGTATGTGGAACGTGAGGAGGCTTGTGATGAGAATGATCTCGTGGTGCGTACCGGATATGAACACATATTAGGTGTTTATGGAAAGACGGCTGAAAGTTCCGACGAAACAAAGGTAGACCCTGATCAGGATTCCTGGATGAAGCAGCTTTTGCATCTGGGGCTGAGAGATCATGAGTTTAATGTGTATTATTCGTTCACAGATGAGTATAAATTCAATGCGCGTGCAGATAGCGTCCATTGGTTGTTTTTGGATTATAACAATAATGGTGATCGCGCTTCGCATGGACGTGTAGTCATTTCGACAAAGAAAGATTATTATAATGCATGGAATAATATAGATGACTCAGATCTGCTTGATACGTATCTTTATGAAGAGAGTAGAAGAAGAAAACTTAAGGCTATTCTGGATTATAAGGGTTTGTATGAAAGGTATAGCAAAACAGATAAACCGGATACTGTTTTAACACCAGCGAAGTTAGCAGAAAAAGCAAAGGAACTTAATATAATAGATGATTTATATAATAGTAATCCTATAGATACAGCGACGATTATTCAACACGAAAAGTTTATCGAGCTATCTAAATATTTTTTCACCAGTTTAGGTATGACCCCTATCCAGTTATCTTGGCAAACGGTTGCGGACAAGAGTCGGGGAGTGATCTCGCTGGCCCATGTTACGAAAACGGTAGATGCCCCCGAGCAAACACAAGCGGATGGTGAAGGTACGGAAAGTGAGATCGATCACGAGAATGACAAACTGGAAGAAGGTACGCAGTATCATGTCGGTCTGTTTAAAGATGAAGACTTTTATATAAATAAAGGACTCGTTCGAATGGACGAATGTTTCCCTGTTGCCGATTTCAAAGTTTCCTACAACGGTCTTTCTATTTTCGTTGATACTGAAACCGAGATTGATGATGCCTTTATTTGTTCATTCAGTTCTGTGAATCTGTCTGCCAAATTGAAGTTTAACTATCAGGGGAAAGAAGACTCTTTAACCGGAAAGGATGTTCCGATAGATTGGTATGTGGGAACCATGAAGGATAAAACGTATACTGATCTTACCGGTACTTCTGTCTCTTTGGAGGAAGCATTGGATGCTTTCCATGAACAGTGTGGTGAAAGTAAAGACTTCAGAGGAACGGTTGGTGATTTAAAAGGTATGATAGACTTTGAGTATAAAGATTATCTGTTAAAACTATGTAATGACAGTTTATTATATCTCGACGAAAACGGCTTTTATTTCAGCGTAACAGATACCAGAAGAGATATAGTTGCCATCCCCAACAGACGGGCAATCGAATATGGAAGTACATATAGCTATGTTATCTGTACAGAACCTGAAGATTTCACAATCAAGGTGAATGAAAATGTTCCGGAAGCCTGGTTAGGACTTGATGAGATTGATTACGAAGAGGGTTTCCAACCGGCCATACGTTTGGGATTGAAGGATATTGAAAACAGTCGAGAAAAGGAACTGACAATTCCTATTCGCAAGGTCGTATTTTCTCCGAAAGAAGAGGAAGAGCTTAAAAAAGTAGACCATTTAGGTTTCGCCCGAGAAGTGGGTAAAGATTTTTACGATATCATATTTACCGGTGAATCTACTGACCCGGAATGGAAGGACGCTGGACAAGTAGCAGTTTTGGAATCTATTGTTGCGTATAAAGATAAACGGGAGGAAGAATTATTGACACTCCGATTTATCGATTTCACAAATGATCAGGATAGTCGTTTGCATGGTCTAACCTTCCGCGAAGGTTTCGAATACGAATTGCAGGTACGATTCCATGAATACGATGCTGTCGGCAACTATCTGCAAGAATTTTGCGATGGCTTTATCAATTTCAAGATCAAGATTGTTCCGGAATATGTGACTTGGGCAGGCTCGGAAGATAGCCGTAACTGGAATAACGACGGCAACTGGACGCGGTCTTCAGCAAAAGAGATATATAAAGGTAGCGAATCTAACGATGTAAGCGATCCTAACCGAACTGATTTGAAGAACAGTTTCGCCCCGATGGAATTTACAAAAGTAACGATTCCGGGTGAAGGTGCTAATCCGATCTTGCTGGATTGTAAGTGGAACGGTGGGGATATATTAGAGTTAGAAGACGATCAGAATCCGGCAACCGATGACATCGAATTAGATTTAATGGTCGATCGTGAGAGCCACATCGCCGGTCGTTTCTATGCCAACACCTGCAAAGAAATCTATTTCAAACCCAACGCTACCTTGATGAGCCAGCAATACCTGACCTATGACACGGCCCGCGTAGAGTTCGAAATGAAAGAAGACCAGTGGTATCTGCTTTCTTCACCGCTTAAAGGTGTAGTAGCCGGCGATATGTATTCGCCCGGCAACAATGGTGGCCGACAGGAGACAGACGCTTTTGCTCCGATTGTATTCGATTATGAGAATGAAAAGAATGATCGTTTCGAGCCGGCCTATTATCAGCGGAAGTGGGACAATACGGCTGTTTTGTATTTCCGTAATCCGGATAATACTCCTGATCCGGACTATCATGATTCTTATTTGGAAGCGGAATGGAGTACGGAATATAATGATGCGAGAGTCAAATATTCAACGGGAACAGGCTTTTCTGTCCATGTGGAGAATTTGCCGGAAGGAGGTAATGGTGTCTCGTTGGTTCGTCTGCCGAAAGCCGACCAGGAATATTCTTATTATTCGAATCCACAAAAGGGAGATGTCGTGAATCCGGATGGTGCGCCTCAAAAAATTGATAGAGAAGGCAATAACGGCCGTCTGAATCCGGTGGATACCGCTGTTGTAATCGGAAATAGGAAAGAGGGCAGCAAGTTGTTCTTGGCCGGGAATCCGTTTATGACTTATTTGAATATGAAACAGTTCTTTGATGGCAATACAGACTTGAAACGTGAATATAGAGTGAGAAATGAAAAAGATGAGGAAATAGTTGTTCAAGTTTCGGGAGATGGAACAGTCACAACAAATGTCCCCGATGGACATTCCGGAGCCATCGCCCCGTTGGAAGGCTTTTTCGTGGAGGTGCAATCTACACCTTCTACTAAAGCAGCAGAGGAGATGCAGAATGAGAAGGTAAAAATTACCTTCTCTCCAGGCATGCTACAAGCCGACAAAGAAACCGAAAGTCTTCAAACACGCAGCCTTGTTTCAGGCGAACCGACCTTGTTTATCACTGCCCATCGGGACGGAAAGCAAAGTTCCGTTGCCTTGGTGAAACGCCAGCAGGCAAGTGTCGGGTTTGTCGATAATGAAGATGCTGTTGCGTTGTTGAATGTATCGGATCCGAAAACACCGTCGCTTTACTCGATCGCCGGTACGCAAGCCACCTGTATCAATGTAACCCCCGAAATGGCTAATATCCCGTTGGGCGTTTATAGTGAAGATGAGTCGGATGTAACGTTGCGCTTTGCCGGCCTCGAACATTTCGGCGACTCTCTCTACCTCTATGACGCCTTGAAGAATGAAGAGATTTTGGTCGATTCGCGCAATGCAGAAGTGACGGTGCCGGGGACTACGCATGGCCGTTATTTCCTGAATGTTTCACGTAGCATCCAGGTGGAAAGCCAGATACGCGTCTATACGCCGATGCCGGGACAGGTGGTAGTGGCCTCTACGGCGGGAGACCTGTTGAAGAGCGTGCGTGTGTACGATCTTTCCGGTAAGGTGGTCTCCATATTCGATCATCTGAGCACGACGGTGCATCAGTTCTCGTTGCCTACCGGATTTTATATCGTATGTGCGGAAAGTGAAAGCTGTACGGAGAAAAGCAAGATAAGCGTCCGCTAATTGAAAGCTATCATTGGAAAAACAACTGTCATACTATCATACTCTGTTATCAATCCATTAAAAATCAATGGATATATAGAATGATAGATGGTATGACAGTTGTTTTTCTACTATCATACTATCATAACATCAAGCATATTTTTTACCAAAGTATATAGCTTATTATTAAGCAACTACCTGCTTTTCCCTTTTGACATCCGGGCCTCGCTACCTTCGACATCCGGATCCGGGAGCCGTATAGATGGGGGGCGGAATTGAGCTTGAACGGGGGCTTGGTGGAAATTTCTACCTGTTTTGTGCTAAATTTGTCCGCTACTTTCCGGATCAACCCAAAGGAAACAGACAAATCATGATAGTGGAATGATAGTAGCATGATAGTTAAATTTGCTACTATCATTCCTGTATTTATTGATATTCAATGGATAGTCGAAACTATGATAGTGTGACAGTATATATCGCAAACTGAAAGTTCATGCTGTGACGTGATTGCCTATTTTATTATTTCAAATATTCAAGAAAAAAATGTTCGATTTTGTCAAACGGGATTGCCGATAGGTTGTCGTAAAGGTCGACATGGCTGGCACCGGGGATGATCAGTAACTCTTTGTTGTCACCCGTCAGTTTTTTGAATGCGTCTTCGCTGAAATAGCGGGAATGGGCTTTCTCACCATGTATCATGAGTACGGCACTGCGGATTTCGTCACTGTAAGCGAGTAGGGGCATGTTGATGAATGAAAGAGCCGATGTCTTGTTCCATCCTCCGTTGGAGTTGAGTGAGCGTTTGTGATAACCACGGCTGGTCTTATAATAGTCGTGATAGTCTTTTACAAACCAGGGAACATCATCGGGCAGTGGATCGATCACTCCACCGGCGAGTGCGTATGAGCCGCTCTTCGCGTCTGCCGTACGTTGTTCGTTGAGCTGGCGGCGAAGTTCATGACGCTGGTCGGCATTCATGGAGTCGAAATAACCGTTTGCGTTTACCCGGCTCATGTCGTACATCGTGGAAGTGACTGTGGCCTTGATGCGGGTGTCGATCGCGGCAGCGTTGAGCGCCATACCTCCCCATCCGCAAATACCGATGATACCAATGCGTTCGGGATCGACATCATCGCAGGTAGAGAGGTAATCCACAGCTGCGCAAAAGTCCTCGGTGTTAATATCGGGAGAGGCTACATAGCGGGGTGTTCCACCACTCTCTCCGGTGTAGGAGGGATCGAAGGCGATGGTCAGGAAACCGAGTTCGGCCATTGTCTGTGCGTAGAGGCCTGCCGCTTGTTCTTTCACAGCTCCGAATGGGCCGGATACCGCGATAGCCGCCATTTTCCCATTTACATTCTTTGGTCTGTACATATCGGCGGCAAGCGTGATGCCATAGCGGTTGCGAAACGTTACCTTACTGTGATTCACTTTATCGCTCTTCGGGAAAATCTTATCCCATTCTTTTGTCAATTCTAAGTTTTCCATTACTATATTCTTGTTATCAGTTTGAATTATATTCTCTTCAATTATCCTGTTTTCAGCCTCCATTGCCGTGGCTCCAGCCATCAACAATGCCCATGTTATTATTTTTTTCATATCTTCCGTATTGATTGGGCCGGTATGCCGCTAAAAATGGCATTGGCCGGCATATTTTTGAATTTATTGCATTGAATTTTTTGCAAAGGTCGGCATGTATTCTTTTTCTTTTTGTAGATAAATTACCGATATTATGCCCCGGATTACTGTTTTTGCTGATATACACCAACCTGTTCGTTTACATCGTCAGCAAAATCTGTGTCCGGTTTAGAAATAATGAACCTTCTGACACCGGCTATTGGGAAAATATCTGTACATTTGTCGAAAATCTTTTATAAACGTAAAAACAAATAAACATGGAAAACACAAACTCTGCTTCAAAAGGGTATCTATTCCCTTTGGTTGTTATTGGCGTACTTTTCTTTATGATTGGCTTCGCCTTAGGTATTAACGGATTGATTATTCCGTTCCTGCGTACTGCATTGGATCTGACTACTGCTGAATCATACCTGGTTTTGGCAGCGACTTTCTCCACTTTTGTTATTTTCGGTTATCCTTGCGGACTTATTATCAAGGCGATCGGATATAAGAAGACGATGATCCTGTCTTTTCTGTTCTTTGCCGTCGGATTGTATTTGTTTATTCCATCTGCCGAAAATAAGAGTTTTTCCATGTTCCTGCTTGCCTCTTTCATAAGCGGTATCGGTAATACGATGTTGCAGGCTGCTGTGAATCCTTATATTACGATTCTAGGCCCGTTGGAAAGTGCTGCCACCCGTATGAGTATGATGGGGATTGCCAATAAGGCTGCTTGGGCGATCGCTCCGATTTTCCTTGGCGTATTCCTGAACCTGAGCGACGTGAAACTGGAAGATATCAAGATGCCGTTCTATTTCATTTCCGGTATTTTTGTCGTTTTGGGAATTCTAGTTGCATTTGTCCCGCTGCCGGAAGTAAAAGCGGAAGGAGAGGATGAAAACGATACGGAGTCGGCTGCCTCCGCTTATGCCTCCAACAAGACGAGCATCTGGCAGTTCCCGCACCTATTGTTGGGGCTGGTATCGTTGCTCTGTTATGTCGGCGTAGAGACACTCGCGATGGCAAGTATCGTGGATTATGCCAAATCGATCGGACTGGCGGACCCGCAGGTCTACACTTCGTATACGGTGATCGGTATGGTGGCTGGGTATCTGGTCGGCGTATTTTTCATCCCGAAATATATTTCACAGGAGAAAGCGATGTTTATCTGTGCGATTATCGGTGTGGCCAGCTCTTTGTTGGTCGTATTCCTTCCTGTACATGTTTCTATCTGGTTTGTCGCGCTGTTAGGTCTTGCCAATTCTCTGATGTGGCCGGCTCTGTGGCCATTGGCAATGAAGGATTTGGGAAAATTCACCAAAACCGGTTCTTCCTTGTTGGTAATGGCTATTGTGGGCGGTGCTATCTTCCCGTTACTGTTCGGCTGGCTGGCCGATGAATTCGGTGATTTGCAGCAGGCCTACTGGATCTGTTTCCCTGCATATCTGATGATTTTCTATTATGCGTTAAGCGGACATAAGATCCGTGTATAACCGGATCATTCAGAATACAAAATCTCCCGGAAGGGGATGTTTGTTAGTTTGCTCTCAATCCAAGCTGTGAAATCAAAGGTCTTGAGAAGCTGTTTTTCATATTTGTCCTGTCGGATACGTGTGATATCCTTTTGGTATTGTGCCCACAACTTTTCCCGATCTTTTCTATAGATGGGCAAGGGGTGGGCCATCAGGAAGCGGAAAAGTAGTTTTTCGGTGATATACATCTGCTTCTCGTAGCTGATTGTCCGCTTGATGGAGCTTATTTCGTTTGCAAAAAAGTCATAGTTCCCCAGTTCCGCTTGGATCAGGAGGTTGACGAGGCGGGCTGTTTTGTAGGACGGCAATGTGTGGAAGGATTTGTCGGAGCCGAGTATCTTTTTCATACTTTTGCGAGCTTTTGACGGTTCTCCCAGGCAAAGATGAAGGATGGAAGAATAAAGAGCCAGCTTTAGCTGGGTTTCCGGTCTGGTCATGGATGCTTTCTTTGATAAAAAGTCGGTATGGGCTTCGGCAAGATGCGTTGCCGCTTCAAATTGTCCGGTGTTGAGCAATCCCGAAAGTTCATACAGGTAGGAGTGTCCTTGTACTTCCATCAGGAACTCTGTAGGGTGGTTGCCCGTGCCGATTTCTTTCAGTTTGGATAAGAAAAAAGGCATTTCCCGATATAATCCGGCAACATGCAGGCTGTTCAGTACCCCCTCTATAGCACTTAGGTAGTAGATCGGCGGGTTGAGGATCAGATGGCAGTTCGTTTCGAAAAGCGCGATCAGTTCCTGGTAGAAACGGATTGCCGATTTATAGTTTCCAGCATTCAGGTAATAGGTAGCCTGGAACAACAGGTGAAGTTTGTGTGCCTCGAATCCCTGGTAGGAATGGTTGGCGATCAGGTTCAGTTCGCTTAAAACAAGATCGTTCAGATTCTCTTTTTGCTTGTTCGAACGGGCGTACCCTTTATAGGTGATGCGGTGTTTCAAAATATCGTATAGTTGCAGGTGGAGGTTCGTGTTGCGGGCATATTTCATCACGTCGTTGATTTGCATTTGCTTGCCGACCAGCTCTTTCTCGCTGATGCCTTCGAAGCCGAGCGTGCTCAGATATTTCAATTCCGTACGATAGATCAGGAGGAGCAGCGGGTCGTTTTCATATGTAGTGGCCAGCTTCTTTGCTTTTTCCAATTCGACAAATGCATTGTTGAAAAGCTCCCGTTCGAAAAGGATACCGGCTTTTGTGATATAATTGAAAATTGTCGTCTGTATGTCCTGTTTTTCCCGCAATAGGACAAGGCAATCCAATAGTACCCGATAAAGATGTTTGGCCGCCATCTCAAAGCTTTTTTCGTTCACTTCGCTGCAAAACTTCTTGTATATTTGTTCGGCGGAGAAATCTTCACAGGCCAGGTCGTATAAAACCATATAATGTTTATCCCCGTTTTGCAGGTTGGTATAGAGACGGATATATCGTTTTTCCGCTTTGGAAAGCGACTGAATCAATAGGATGATCTGGTTGAGCTTTGTGGCCTGTTTCATAAACTTATCTGCTTGTCTGTAAGTTATATGTCTGTGTATACTTTTTACAAAAGTAAGATTTGGGTTTATCTTTCCCAAAGAATTATGTGGAAAAAAGAAGCGATATATGTATTATATTTGTAACGCTTCATAATTTAATACGAAATAGAACATGGACACAACACAAACATCTAGGCGACAAATCCTGGTGGTCGGTAGCAGCAATACCGATATGGTTATAAAGGCCGCTCATCTGCCTCGTCCGGGTGAAACGATTTTGGGTGGAACATTCTTTATGAATCCCGGAGGAAAAGGGGCGAACCAGGCTGTGGCGATAGCACGTCTGGGAGGTCCCGTCACTTTTATATGCAAGACCGGAAGCGATATTTTCGGTCACCAGTCACAGCAACTTTTCGAGGAGGAGGGCATTAATACCTCTTATGTCTTTTCGGATTCCGGGAACCCTTCCGGCGTAGCCTTGATCACAGTGGACGAAAAAGCGGAAAACTGCATTGTCGTCGCTTCGGGTGCGAATGCCAACCTTCTGCCGTCTGACCTGGAGAAGGCGGAGGAGGCTATCGAACGAGCCGATCTGGTCTTGATGCAACTGGAGGTTCCGATGGAAACCGTATGTTTTGTCGCTGATATCGCTTGGCAAAAAGGGAAGAAAGTGATTTTGAATCCAGCTCCGGCACATCCGTTACCGGCGGATCTGCTCCGTCATTTATATTTGATCACGCCGAACGAAACGGAAGCGGAAATGATTACTGGTGTGAAGATCACAGATGAATCATCGGCTGGTGAAGCCGCCCGTGCTCTTTCGGGAATGGGAGTGCAGCATGTCATTATTACGCTGGGATCGAAAGGTGCACTTATTTATAGCAACGGAAAGGCCGAGATGGTTCCTGCCCTGAAAGTGGAAGCTGTCGATACGACTGCTGCCGGCGATGTGTTCAATGGTGCTCTGACTGTCGCCTTGTCCGAAGGGCGAAGCTTGAAAGAAGCCGCCCGGTTCGCTTGCAAGGCTTCGGCTATCTCGGTGACACGTGTTGGGGCACAGTCGTCTGCTCCTTATAGGAACGAAGTGGATATTTTCGGTTGATATAAATCTTATTTTGTTGCTAATCGTGCTTGACGGAACCGGAATCGTGCTTAAAGGTTATGTGTGTGCTGCCGATGAACAATATATGACATTTATAAATTTAATAACATGAAGAAATCAATTCTTTTTATCTGTTTGGCTGCTTTGCTGGCGGCCTGTTCTGGAAAACCGGCTGCTACTGCTCCGGAAGAAACAATGGTGCAACCTGTCAATCTGATACTGGATACGGACTTGGGGCCGGATTATGACGATGTAGGTGCGATGGCTCTGATGCATGCATTGGCAGATAGCGGGCAAGTGAATATTTTAGCGACTGTTTCGTCCAATAAGGACGAGCATGTCGTACCCTGCATAGAAGTGCTGAACACCTATTTCAAACGGCCGGATATCCCTGTCGGTGCTCCGAAAAGCGAAGGAGGTGCTTCGCTGACCACTTGGCATAAGACGAAGTGGACCGAAGAGCTTCCGGCTCGTTATCCACATGAAACGGCAAAAACCTCGGATGCTTCGGATGCAGTGAAGGTCTATCGCCGGATTTTAAGTACGCAGCCGGATAGCAGCGTTGTGGTCTGTACGATCGGCTTTTTCACCAACCTAAAGGACCTTTTGCTTTCCGGTGGTGACGAGTATAGTCCGCTTTCCGGCCGTGATTTAGTTGCTAAGAAGGTGAAACGCGTGGTCTCGATGGCCGGTTTGTTCCCTGAAGGGAAAGAATTTAATGTCTATTGCGATACCCCGGCATCCCGTGTAGTGGCGGAGCAATGGCCTACAGAAATCATATTCAGTGGTTTCGAAATCGGGAATGTGATCTTTACCGGAAAGAAGCTAGTGCAGATGGATGTGAAGGGCAGCCCGGTGAAAGACGCCTATTTGCTTTGTTTTGCCGAAGGTGATCCGGACGGCCGGATGAGCTGGGACCTTACGGCTGTGCTGGTGGCCGTCAAGGGGTATGAACCCTATTATAATGTAGAGCGCGGGACATTCCGTGTCGTGAATGATGAAGGAGCCAATAGCTGGACACCGGACGGGAAAGGCAGAGACCTTCGCTTGATCGAGAAAGTACCGGCGGCGGAAATGGCTGTTCTGATTGAAAATTATATGATGCATCAACCTGTCTCAAAATAAGAAAGTTATGTTTATAGTACAAGATTATTCATTAGCGATCCTGTTTTGTGTTGTCACGATGCTCTGCTGGGGATCGTGGGGAAATACACAAAAGCTGGTCTCGAGGACTTGGCGGTATGAGTTTTTTTATTGGGATTATGTGATCGGCGTGTTGCTCTTTTCCATTTTTTCCGCTTTTACACTGGGTAGTTTCGGCTCTGAGGGACAAGGGTTTCTATTTAATTTGGCACAAGCCGATATGGGATCTTTAGGGAGTGCTTTCGTGGGTGGCATTGTCTTTAATGCTGCCAATATCTTGCTGTCGGCAGCTATTGCGATTTGCGGCATGTCGGTGGCTTTTCCGGTCGGGATCGGGCTGGCGTTGGTATTGGGCGTATTGGTTAACTATTTCGGAGCGGCTAAAGGAGAACCTTTGTACATCTTTATCGGCGTAGCCCTGATCACGGTTGCCATCCTGTTGAACGGGTTCGCGTATAAGAAAGCGTTGGTCGGATCGAAGAAAGTATCGGGCAAGGGTATCTTCATTTCTATCGCAGCAGGTGTGATCATGGCTTTCTTCTACCGTTTTGTTGCGGCTTCGATGGATTTGGGCAATTTTGCAGAGCCCTCACCGGGTAAGCTGACACCTTATACCGCTGTGTTTATTTTCTCTTTAGGCGTGTTTATTAGTAATTTCCTGTTTAATACGATTGCCATGAAGCGTCCGGTGGAAGGTGGGCCTGTTTCTATCTCCGGTTATTTCAAAGGGAATGCCAAGACGCATTTGGTGGGTATGTTGGGAGGTGTTATCTGGTGCATCGGTCAGTCTTTCAGCATGATCGCTTCGGAGAAAGCCGGGGCAGCCATTTCGTACGGTTTGGGACAGGGGGCGACGCTTGTATCGGCACTTTGGGGGATTTTAATATGGCATGAATTCAGAGGAGCTCCACGTTCTTCGGATTACCTGAATGCCGGAATGTTTGTCCTGTTTGTGATCGGGTTGGGCTTCCTTATTTATGCCGGAGCATGACGCCAGAGTCTAAAACAAGAGTGGTTCCGGGTGGAGTTACAATAATTTTGATGTGTTTTATCCCAGCTATAAGTTATTTATCGCGAAAAAGCCTTACATTTGTCTTAGTTTCTTGTTTATTGGATATGTACAAAACTAAAAAGCAGGCTTTATGAAAGAGGATAATGATATTTTCAAGAAGTTCCGGGACTCTTTTAGTAAGATTGACGGACATTTCCATATATTAGAACAGCGTGTACCCGTAGAACGGCAGATGGAGTATTTTAAATATTCGGAAAAGATCAGGAAAGATCAGGATAAGCCGGATATTTCGAAAATGGATTTTTCGGTTTTCGAGGATAGTCTGGACGATCCCGAATCGACTACGGAACATAAGAAGTATGTATTGTCTATGCTTGCTACTTCACGGCAGGTAAAAGCATACCGGATACTGGAAGAATATGCCCAAGCTCCGGACCCGGATGTGGCGGATTGGGCATATATGGCTTTGATGGAAAGCCGTATCGCTCTGGAATCCGAGTTGTCGGACGAGAAGCAGATTTACATCTCTACCGGCTTGGGAGGAAGAGGGGAAAAGTTGCGCTTTTATGTGCTGATCCTGGCGAATGAACTGAAACCGTTCCTGGAGTATCAGAAGAAAGTGATCGAACGTGAATTTCCTTACTCTCTGGAAAATGCGGATTGTGAAATCGAGCGGTTGACAATAGGTGAAAAACATATGGAACTGGTTTTCCTGATCCCGGTCCGGACAGATATCAAGCAAACGCTGGATAAGGTGATCAACGAATGTAACCAGTATGGGAACTTTCTTTCGCAGGTCTTCACGATAACGAACGTGAAGGAGCTGTCGGCCGAGGAAGTGGAAGAGATTATAAAAAAGAATGGAGGAAACAGTCAAGCAAGCCATTAAATATGGCATAGTAGGAGTGAGTAATACGGTGATAACCGCCGTTGTCATCTGGATCATGATGAAGTTGTTCGGATGTTCGGATGTCGTTTCGAACATGGTCGGTTATATAGCAGGCGTATTGAATAGTTTTATATGGAATAAGCAATGGACATTCCGGAGTTCGGCTGGATGGATCGGCAGTGCCGCTCGTTTCGGAGTCGTGTTCGGGGTGTGCTATTTGTTACAATTGGGGCTTTTAGTGTATGTCCTGAATCCACTCCTATCGATCGATCCTTATTATAACCAATTGATAGCAATGGCTTTTTACACGGTGATTAATTTTATCATGAATAAGTTTTATACGTTTAAGGCTTAAATGCAGATGAAGAAACTTGCGGTCATAGTCCCTTGTTATAACGAGGAGTTAGTTATTGCCGAATCATACCGGCGTACACGGGAGGCGTTGCAGAAGCTCCCTGTTTTAACGGAAATTATCTATATCAACGACGGCAGTAGGGACCGGACGCGTCTGATGTTGGACGAGATCGCGTCTTCCGATCCGCAGGTGAAGGTGATCCATTTCTCCCGTAACTTCGGACATCAGCCGGCTGTTACGGCAGGTATCAATAATTGTGATGCCGACTTGGCTATCATCCTGGATGCCGATATGCAGGATCCTCCCGAACTCATCCCTTCCATTCTTGAATTGCAGGAAAAAGAACAGGCGAACGTGGTTTATTGCGTCCGTAAGTCCCGCGAAGGGGAAGGGCTTTTCAAAAAAGTGACAGCGAAAGCTTTTTACCGTATGCTGAACTATATGAGTGATGTGAATTTCCCGTTAGATACAGGTGATTTCCGCCTGATAGACCGGAAGGTGATGGATCAGTTCGACCGTTTTCAGGAGCGGGGAAAATATATTCGCGGACTGATCAGTTGGGTTGGATTCAAACAGGTTCCTTTTTATTATGAACGGGAGGCACGCATCGCCGGAGAGACAAAATACCCGTTCAGCAAGATGTGGAAGTTTGCTACCACCGCCATGCTTTATTTCTCCAAGAAGCCGTTGCGCCTGGCGACAAGCTTGGGTTTTATAGCCGTATTGGTCGGTATCATACTGGCCGTCTGGTTCACCTTAGGCAAGATATATGGCTTTAGTAATGCAGAAACAGGCTGGACCTCTATCATGACCTCCGTTATTTTCTTTGGAGGTGTCCAATTGTTGACGGTTGGTGTGTTGGGCCAGTATGTCGGCATCTTGTTTGACGAGATCAAAGCACGTCCGGAATATATTATCGACGAGAAAAAGAATTTCTGAACGGATGGATTACCGAACAAATCTGAGTCACCAGTCTACGGATATTTTCTTTGGCAAACTCCGGCTTCATGGCGTTCTCTAAGGAGACTGGACCGGGGGTGATTGAGAATAGCCCCTGAAAGCCGGCCCGGTTCATCTGATCCGCATCTTCTATACTTCCTGCAAGTACGATGACAGGAATATTCTGTTTCCGGGCCTCTTCCAGGATACCGGAAGGCACTTTCCCCATTGCCGTTTGCCGATCGGCCCGTCCTTCACCGGTAAAGATCAGGTCGGCCCCCTTTATTTTCTTACCGAAGTCCAGTGCGTCAAGCATCAGACGGATACCCGGTTTCAACTCGGCATTTAGGAACGCGAGGAAACCTCCGCCCATTCCTCCGGCTGCTCCGGCTCCGGGGATATTCGAAATGTCTTTGCCTGTGGCCGACCGGATAACCTGTGAAAGCGCCTGCATACCGGCTTCCAGTTCTTTGACCATCTTGGCATCGGCTCCCTTTTGCGGAGCAAAGACATAAGTAGCTCCATCAAACCCGCAGAAGGGATTGTGTACATCGCAGGCAATTGTGAAGCGGGTTTCCTTTAAAGCCGGATGTACGGCAGATGTATCAATGGAGGCTACCTGCGACATGATCTTGCCGCCTGTTCCCAACAGATTTCCCCGCTTGTCCAGAAAACGGAATCCTAAAGCTTGCAGCATCCCTAATCCTGCATCGTTGGTGGCACTGCCGCCTATGCCCACGATAAAGCGGCGGCAACCTTGTTCGAGGGCATCGAGAATCAGTTCCCCTGTCCCGTAAGTAGTCGTCAGCATCGGATTCCTTTTTTCTTTGGGAACCAAAGGTAAACCGCTGATGGCTGCCATCTCGATCAGGGCTGTCTGCCCGTCTCCCGAAATACCGTACTGGGTCTGAATAAGTTCCATCAAAGGTCCGTGTGCCGGCAGGGTTCGATATTTCCCTTGTGTCGCGGAGATGAGTACGTCTAACATTCCTTCGCCTCCGTCGGCGATCGGAAACAGCAAGATTTCGCAATCGGGGAAGATTGTTTTGATTCCTTTCATTACCGCAATCCCGGCTTCTTCCGAGGTCAGGCAGCCTTTAAAAGAGTCGATGGCTATTACTATTTTATTCATTTTATCCGTCTTATAATACTTCAGATGATTTGTGAACTCAAATGTATCTAAAGTTTACGAGAAATGACGGATTCTTGGTTGTACTTTTTGACGCAGTTTTTTCATGTCCCTGAAAAGGAAAACGGTTTATAAGGACAGAACAGGGAATATTGCCAAATCTTAGGGCAAAATCACTATCCTCTGAAATCTAAAGGCTGTGTATTTTTGTACCATAGAAAAAACAAAACGATAAATAGAGGCTTGTTGGGAACAATTAGGTTGAAGGAAATGTTCCTTAAGTAGAAAATAAAAAGGAGGAAAAACAAAAGATGAAAAAGTATGATGCAATCATCATTGGTTTTGGTAAAGGCGGAAAGACGCTGGCTGCCGATTTAGGCAGCCGCGGATGGACTGTCGCCGTAGTGGAACGTTCGAAAGAAATGTACGGCGGGACATGTATTAATATCGGATGCATTCCGACTAAGACATTGGTGCACCTTTCCAAAGTGGCGCAGTATTCCCACTTCACGACATTCGAGCAATATGCCGATGCGTTCCACAAGGCAATCGAGGAAAAAAGGAAGATCACGGCTGCTTTGCGTCAGAAGAATTTTGAAAATCTCGACAGCAAAGAGACGGTAACTGTTTATACCGGTGTTGCCTCGTTTCTTTCCCCAACGGAAGTGGAAGTGAAAACCGATCGTGAGACGATCGTACTGCAAGCTGGTAAAATATTCATCAATACCGGTGCCTCCACCATCGTTCCCAACATAAAAGGGATCGAAGGCAACCCTTTCGTCTACACCAGCACTTCGATCATGGAACTGGACCGGCTGCCCCGTCGTCTGGCGATCGTGGGAGGTGGTTATATCGGACTTGAGTTTGCATCTATTTTTGCCAATTTCGGATCGGATGTGACGGTTTTAGAGGGAGGCGACAAGTTTATTCCTCGTGAAGACCGCGATATCGCCGATGCCGTCAAGACTGTTTTGGAAAAGAAGGGCATTTCGATCCGTCTGAATGCCGTTGTGCAGGAGATCGGGCACGATGTCGGCAAAGCTACCGTCGTCTACCGGGATGCTCTGACAGGCGATACGGAACAGATCGATGCCGATGCGATCCTGCTGGCTACCGGACGCCGCCCGAACACCGAAGGGCTGAACTTACAAGCTGCCGGCGTGAAATTAACGGAGCGTGGGGCAATCGAGGTGGACGACCGCTTGCATACGAGTGCGGATAACATATGGGCGATCGGGGATGTGCGTGGCGGTTTGCAGTTCACATATCTTTCGTTGGATGACTACCGTATCATACGTGATGAGCTTTTTGGAGACGGCAAACGCAACACCGGTGACCGGGAGGCGGTTGCCTATTCGGTGTTTATCGATCCGCCCCTGTCACATGTCGGTCTGAATGAAGAGCAGGCACTCCGGACAGGACGTAACATAAAAGTTTCCAAAGTCATGGCAGCCTCGATGCCGAGAACCCGTACGATCGGACAGCCGGAAGGATTATTGAAGACGGTCGTGGATGCCGACACGAACCAGATATTGGGAGCTACGCTGTTCTGTGCCGAGTCGAGTGAAATCATCAACCTCGTGTCGTTGGCGATGCGTACGGATAATGATTATGTCCTCCTTCGTGACAATATTTTCACTCACCCTTCTATGAGTGAGTCTCTGAATGATTTATTCAACATAAAATAAAACAAATAAAATATGAAAGCAGATATAGGATTGATCGGGCTTGCCGTGATGGGCGAGAACCTGGCACTCAATATGGAAAGTAAGGGTTTCACAGTTGCCGTATATAACCGGAGTGTACCCGGCGAAGAGGGAGTTGTCGACCGTTTTGTCAATGGCCGGGGCAAAGGCAAACATTTTATCGGAACGCATTCGATCGAACAATTGGTCGATTCAGTAAAAAGTCCTCATATCATCATGATGATGGTCAAGGCAGGGCATCCTGTAGACGAGCTAATCTCGCAACTACTCCCTTTCCTTTCGCCGGGCGATGTGATTATCGACGGAGGCAATTCTGACTTCCACGACACGGAACGTCGTGTGAAGGAATTGGAGGAAAAAGGGATCTATTTCGTTGGAACCGGAATTTCGGGAGGAGAGGAGGGAGCCTTGCATGGCCCGTCCGTGATGCCCGGAGGTTCGGTGGAAGCTTGGCCGCTGGTGAAAGACATCTTGCAGGGGATTTCCGCCAAGCTGGACGACGGTTCGCCTTGTTGCGAATGGATCGGAGCGGGGGGAGCTGGCCATTTTGTGAAGATGGTGCACAACGGCATAGAATATGGCGATATGCAGCTTATTTCCGAAGCCTATTCGCTGTTGAAAAACCGGAAAGGGTTGGACAACGATGCGATGGCCGTCGTCTTTGATGAGTGGAACGGAGGGGAATTGGATAGTTTCCTGATCGAGATAACCGCCAATATCCTGCGTTTCCGTGACGAAGACGGAAAACCGTTGCTTGACAAAATATTGGATGTCGCTGGACAAAAGGGAACCGGCAAATGGAGTGCGATTGCAGCTATGGACGAGAATGATCCGCTGACGTTGATTACGGAAGCGGTTTACGCCCGCTTGCTTTCAGCCTTGTATTCCGAACGGGTGAAGGCGGCAAGACTTTATAGTGGGAAGTGGAAAGTGGAAAGTGGAAAGTTATCAGACGATGCTCAACTTTCAACTTTCAACTTTCAACTTTCAATTGAAGACGTTCGTCAGGCACTATACGCAGCTAAGCTGGTTTCTTATGCACAGGGATTCTCCTTGCTTCGTCGCGCTTCCGAGCATTATGGCTGGGATTTGGATTACGGGACGATTGCCCGTATCTGGCGTAAGGGATGTATCATCCGTTCCGTCTTCCTGCAAAAGATCACAGATGCGTACCGGAAGGACCCGGACTTGGAAAACCTGCTCTTCGATGACTTTTTCCGCAGTAAGATACAGGATGCTCTTCCCGCCTGGCGCCGAATTGTCGCCGAAGGGGCGCTGAGCGGTGTTGCCTTGCCTGCCATGAGTTCGGCCCTAAGCTATTTCGACGGGTTGCGTACGCTGCATTCGGCTGCGAATATGATTCAGGCACAACGAGACTATTTCGGGGCCCATACTTACGAACGTACCGATCGCGAACGTGGTCATTTCTTTCACACCAATTGGACCGGAGAGGGAGGTAATACAATTTCGGGCACGTATAGCGTCTGATTTATCAACATCGTATATTTGTAGGGGCAGGGCTCTGCTCTGCCCATCGGTATCTGATAAGGTGACGTTATTTTCCATTGGGCGGAGTAGAACCCCGCCCCTACGGATTCCGACATCATTAAATTAAAAAAAAGCAAATGAAAACAGCAAGCAATCAATTATTAGTTATATTCGGAGCTTCCGGTGACTTGACAGGGCGGAAGCTCTTGCCCTCGCTCTATGAACTGCATGTTCGGAGATTATTGCCGGAGCGCTTCTGCATTTTGGGAGCAGCCCGTACGGAATATTCCGATGATGAATACCGTGCTTTCGAAAAGGTGCATATCCGGGAATCCCTAAAAAAGAAAGAGGTGGACGAAGCCGAACTGGACAGTTTCCTCCGCCGTGTCTTTTACCTTGCGTTCGATTCGACCAATTCCGCCGAATACCATAAACTGAAAGATCGTATCCATCAGTTACAGCAAGAGCAGCAGTTGCCGGACAAGATCATTTATTATCTTGCTACCCCGCCGGTGATGTATGAACTGATTCCGACCTGCCTGAAAGAAAACGGGATGAATGTTGCCGGAAGCGAGGATGGCTGGCGTCGTGTGATCGTGGAGAAGCCTTTCGGAACGAGCCTCGAATCGGCCGAACGACTGAACAAGCATCTCATTCATATCTTCGATGAAAAGGAAATTTACCGTATCGACCATTATTTAGGAAAAGAGACGGTACAGAACATCTTGGTGCTCCGTTTCTCCAACGGCATATTCGAACCGTTGTGGAACCGTAATTATATCGATTCGATTGAAATCAGTGCTTCGGAAACACTTGGCGTGGAGAATCGCGGAAAATATTATGACGGAGCGGGAGCCTTGCGCGACATGATTCAGAACCATTTGATGCAACTGATGGCATTTACGGCGATGGAGTCGCCTTCGGTGTTCGATCCGGAGCCGATCCGTGACGAGATTGTGAAGGTGTTCCGCGCTTTGCGCCCGTATAAGACGCATGATATGGACAACCTGATTGTGCGTGGCCAGTACGACGGCTATCGGGAGGAGAAGAATGTGGCGCCTGACTCCACTACGGAGACGTATGTCGCTATGAAAATGTTTATCGATAACTGGCGTTGGAGCGATGTCCCGTTCTATATCTTTACAGGAAAGAAATTACCGGAAAAGAGTTCGGAGATTGTGGTGAACTTCAAATCCACTCCTCACCAGCTTTTTGCCGGACAATGTTCGGGCGGTTCCTGTAACAAACTGATTATCCGTATCCAGCCGGACGAGAGCATCACGCTGAAGTTCGGTCTGAAGATGCCGGGAGCCGGTTTCACGGTGAAGCAGGTGGGGATGGATTTCCGCTATGATTCGCTTTCGAAGAACTATCTGCCTGATGCTTATGAGCGCCTGTTGCTCGATGCTATGTTGGGTGATTCGACTTTGTATGCTCGTAGCGACGCTTTGGAGGCAAGCTGGCGACTGATCGATCCGATCCTCCATCACTGGAAAGAAGAGGGGGCGAAGAACCTGTTTTTCTATGCCCCCGGTGAGGACGGTCCGCTCGAAAAGGCCAAGTTGGGGATGATACCGAAGGAGTGCCCTTGCCAAAGTTGTCAATGATATAAAATAGATGATTATGATAATAGAGAATTTTAAAGACGATAAAGAGGCTCTCCGGGCAATGACCGGGGAGCTTGTCCGGTATATGGACCGGAAAGATGACGGCCTACCTTTCAACCTCGCTTTGTCGGGAGGAGGGACGGCACAGAAGATGTTCACTCTTTGGGTAGATGAATATAAAGACAAGATCGATTGGGATGCGATCCGTTTCTTTTGGGTGGATGAACGATGTGTTCCGCCAACTGACCCGGACAGCAATTATGGACATGCAAACGAGCTTTTGTTCAAGCCGTTGCATATACCCGCCAATCATGTGCACCGCATTCATGGTGAAGTGGAACCTGGTACGGAAGCGATGCGTTATTCGCGTGTCGTGAAGGAGTATCTGCCTCGGCATGGACAATTGCCCTATTTCGATTGCATCATCCTGGGGATCGGAGGTGATGCGCATACTGCATCCATCTTCCCGGATACTTTGCCGTTGTTGACGGACAGCCGTAATTATGCTGTCTCTCAGCATCCCGAATCCCGCCAGTACCGCATCACGATGACCGGTCCGCTGATCCTGAATGATTCGCCGTTGCTGGTTCCTGTTTTAGGGGCAGGAAAGAAAGAGATGCTCGAAGAACTGAAAAAAGGTTATTCGGCAACCCATCCTACGCCTGCCGCCTATATCCTTTCCCATGCGGTAGAGGCGTTTGTATACACGACAAACGGGTAGAAATCCGGGTAGCCGGTAGTTCGGATGGCGAATCGGACAGTTCAGAACCGATTCGGGCAGCTTTAACCGATTCTTGTTTTAAGGCAGAGATATGGGAAATATCTTTGCCTTTGTTATTTGCAGACGAATAACATCTAACTCACAATTAATCGAAGAATATATGTTTAAAGCTATTGTCCGTTTTTCCGTCCGGAAGAAGTTGTTTGTGGGGCTGACGGCATTGTTCCTGCTGATCGGAGGAATCTATGCGATGCTGACGCTCCCGATCGACGCTGTCCCGGATATCACCAACAACCAGGTGCAGATCGTGACGGTCTCGCCGACACTGGCTCCTCAGGAAGTGGAGCAACTCATCACGTTGCCTATCGAGATTGCGATGAGCAACATCATGAATGTTGAAGAGATCCGTTCCGTGTCGAGGTTCGGTCTTTCGCTTGTGACGGTCGTCTTCAAGGAAAATGTCCCGACATTGGATGCCCGCCAGCTTATCAACGAACAAATACAGGCTGTCTCCGGCGAGATCCCAGCCGAATTGGGGACGCCGGAACTGATGCCGATAACGACCGGGTTGGGGGAAATCTATCAGTATGTACTGAAAGTCGCCCCCGGATACGAAAAGAAGTACGATGCGATGGAACTGCGTACCATCCAGGACTGGATTGTCAAGCGGCAACTGTCGGGCATTCCCGGTATCGTCGAGATCAACAGCTTCGGAGGATATTTGAAACAATATGAAGTGGCGGTCGATCCGGACATCCTGTATTCATTGAACATAACGATCGGTGAAGTGTTCGAGGCGCTGAACCGTAACAACCAGAATACCGGGGGAAGCTATATCGAGAAGGTAAACCGTGCCTATTACATCCGTTCGGAGGGAATGATCGGACACATAAAGGACATTGAACGTGTCGTTATCACCAACCGGGGAGGAATACCGATCCACATCAGCGACATTGGAACCGTACGTTTCGGGGCTCCCAAACGCTTCGGAGCGATGACGATGGACGGCGCGGGCGAATGTGTCGGCGGTATCGCCATGATGTTGAAAGGCGCGAATGCCAATGTGGTGACGAAGGAGCTGGAAGCACGCGTGGAGAAGGTGCAGAAGATGTTGCCGGAAGGCATCAGTGTGGAGCCTTACCTGAACCGTTCAGAGCTGGTGAACCGGAATATCTCGACGGTCGTGCGGAACCTGATCGAAGGAGCCTTGATCGTTTTCATCGTCCTGATGTTGTTTTTAGGGAATGTGCGGGCAGGGCTGATCGTCGCCTCAGTGATCCCGCTGGCAATGCTGTTCGCCTTTATCATGATGCGCCTGTTCGGGGTGTCGGCCAACTTGATGAGTCTTGGGGCGATCGACTTCGGTATCGTGGTGGACGGCTCGATCGTGATTGTCGAGGGGATCCTGGCCCATCTTTACACCCGGAGGCTGGCGGGACGTACACTGTCGGGCGAAGAGATGGCGGACGAGGTCGAAGCTGGTGCTGGCGGTGTCGTGCGCAGCGCCACCTTTGCCGTCTTGATTATCCTGATCGTATTCTTCCCGATCCTGACGTTGTCGGGGATCGAAGGCAAATATTTCACACCGATGGCGAAGACGCTGGTCTTTTGTATCATCGGGGCGCTCGTCCTTTCGTTGACCTATGTGCCGATGATGGCATCCCTTTTCCTGAAGCGTACGGTTTCCGTGAAGCCGACTTTTGCCGACCGTTTCTTCGTGGCTCTGAATAAAGTCTATAGGCATGTCCTTCGTTTCTGCCTGCGCCATATCGTGGCGACGGTCGTTTCCGCCTTTGCCTTGCTGGTCGGTTCCCTACTGCTCTTTACCCGTCTGGGGGCCGAGTTTATCCCGACGCTCGATGAGGGTGATTTCGCCATGCAGATGACGTTGCCTGCCGGAAGCTCGCTCACGCAAAGCATCGAACTCTCCCGTCAGGCACAGCAGGTCTTAAAGGCGCAGTTCCCCGAAATCAGACACGTGGTGGCGAAGATCGGGACGGCCGAAGTCCCCACTGATCCGATGGCGGTGGAGGATGCCGATGTGATGATCATCATGAAGCCTTTCAAGGAATGGACCTCCGCGACGAGCCGTGCGGAGATGGTCGAGAAGATGAAAAAGGCACTCGAACCGGTTGCCGGCGCCGAGTTTAACTTCAGCCAGCCGATCCAGTTGCGCTTCAACGAACTGATGACGGGTGCGAAAGCCGACATCGCCATCAAGCTCTATGGCGAGGATATGGCGGAACTGTATTCGAAAGCCAAAGAAGCGGCCCGGTTTGTGGAAAAAGTGCCGGGAGCTTCCGATGTGCTCGTCGAGCAGGCGATGGGACTCCCGCAACTGGTTGTGAAATACGATCGTGCCCGGATTGCCCGCTATGGCATGAACATAGAAGAACTCAATACGATTATCCGTACGGCCTATGCCGGCGAAGCGGCGGGCGTGGTGTTCGAGAACGAACGCCGTTTCGACCTGGTCGTCCGGCTGGACAAAGAAAAGGTGTCAGACCTGAACCTCGACAAGCTGTTCGTCAGGACGGCGGAAGGTGTGCAGATTCCGGTCGGCGAGGTAGCAAGCATCTCCCTTGTGAATGGCCCGTTGCAGATCAACCGCGATGCGACCAAGCGCCGCGTCGTGATAGGCGTGAATGTGAGGGATGCCGACATACAGCAGGTTGTGGCTGATATCCGGGAGACGTTAGATCGGAATATCAAGCTCAGCCCCGGTTACTATTTCGAATACGGCGGCCAGTTCGAGAATCTCCAGAATGCGATCGACACCCTGCTGGTCGTGATTCCGGTGGCGTTGTCGCTGATCTTGTTGTTGCTGTTTTTCGCCTTCAGGAGCGTGACCTACACGTTGGTGGTCTTTTCGACCGTGCCTCTGTCATTGATCGGGGGGATCGTGGCGCTCTGGCTGCGCGGGCTGCCTTTCAGTATTTCGGCAGGAGTAGGATTTATCGCCCTGTTCGGGGTTGCTGTGCTGAACGGAATTCTCATGATCAATCATTTTAACGACTTACGGAAACAAACGAGATATCGGATGACGACGAATAAAATTATAGCGAGAGGGTGCCCGCATTTGTTGCGCCCTGTTTTCCTCACCGGTTTGGTTGCTTCGCTGGGATTTGTCCCGATGGCGATCGCCAAGTCTGCCGGTGCCGAAGTGCAGCGTCCGTTGGCGACGGTCGTGATCGGCGGGCTGATTGTGTCGACGATCCTGACGCTGATCGTGATTCCGGTCTTCTATCGCTTGGTAAATGCTGCTCCGGTCTGGTGGAAACGGGTGCGGAAGCCGAAGGGAGGAGCGCTCCTCTTGTTGGTGGCCGCCCTGTCGGCGAGTCCTGCCTTGATGCAGGCCGGTGAACAGCTGCAAGGCGGTGACATGGTTGTAGCCCGTGTTGTCACGTTGGACGAGGCGATCGGTATCGCCCTTCGTAATCATCCCCGCTTGAAAACGGCGGAGGCGGCAGTCGACCGTTCCCGTGCGGCACGCGGAGAGGCTTGGGAGATGGCGCCTGCTTCTTTTTCTTATTCTTGGGGACAACTTAACGGCGAGTATCGCCATGATAACCAGTTAGAGGTGACGCAGTCGTTAGGATCCCTGTTGACACCCTTTTATAAGAACGCCCTTGTCTCCAAACAAGTCTCGACCGGACAATATTATCGCGAGATGGTGAAGAAAGAGGTGACCGCCGAGGTGAAACGTGCCTGGGCGTATTGTCTCTATGCCACGAATCTCTGTTCCCTTTACCGGGAGCAAAACGAATTGGCGGAACGTTTGCAGAAGGCCGGGCAGCTTCGTTACGAGCAGGGCGACATCACGCTGTTGGAACGTAATATGACGAATACGCTGGCTGCCGACCTCCGTACCTGCTTGATGCAGGCGGAGGAGGAACTTTCGCTGGCAGGCCGCCGTCTGGCTTGGGCCTGTTATGCGGATGGGGAGCTGGTTCCGGCCGATACCGCCTTGTCGCTTTTCCCGGCAGGGACGGATACGCCTGTTCCTTCTTCGTCCCATTTAGGCTATTTCCGCAGCCAGGCGGAAGAGAAACAGGCGATGCTCCGGGTAGAGCGCAGCCGTTTCTTCCCTGAACTATCCTTAGGATATGTACGACAGAAGATCGCTCCGCAAAACGGCCTCGACTCGTGGATGGTAGGTGTCTCCTTCCCCGTTCTCTTCTTTTCGCAACAAAGCAGGGTGAAGCAGGCGAAGATCGATTCGTATATCGCCCGTACCGAAGCGGAAGCCAATATCCGGCAGCTGAATAATAAGGTCGATGAATTGCAAGCCCTCCTGCGTAAGCAGTCCGAAAGTATCCGTTACTATACGACTGGCGCCCTTCTGGAGGCGGACGCCTTGTTGTCGAGTGCCTTGCTGTTGTTTAAGGAGAGCGAGACCGATATCACCCAATTCGTACAAAGCCTGACGGCAGCGAGGGAAATCCGGCGTGGATATATCGAGGCTGTCTATTATTATAATGTGGCGGCTTTGGAACTGGAAATGTACACATATTGATTTATTAATGTATAAACGTAAAAACGAATGAAAAGAATACTGATCCCGGTTGCCGCTTTATTGCTGGTCGCCTGCAACCGCCCGACACAACCGGAAGAAACAGCAGCCGCAACCGCTTCCGACACCGCCGTCTTGATCGTGGAACCCCAGGCGACATCCGATCCGACGGCCCAAGTGGATGCTGTCACCTCTGCTACGGCTATGCCCAACCATTCCTCCTTTAACGGCACTTTAGTGATACCGCCCCAGCGTCACGCCACCGTTACGCTGACAATGGGAGGAACCATACACGGCACCTCCTTGCTTCCCGGCGAGTATGTGAAGAAGGGGGCGGTCCTGGTGACGCTCCAGAATCCGGACTTCATCGACCTCCAGCAAACTTACTTGGATGCCTATGCCCAGACCGAATACCTGCAAAAGGAGTACGAACGCCAGGAACGCCTGAGCTCGCAGGAGGCCGCTTCGCAAAAACGTTTCCAGCAAAGCAAGGCGGATTACCTCTCGATGAAGAGCCGTCTTGAAGCTGCTGCCGCCCAATTGATCATCTTGGGCATAGACCCGGATGAGTTGCTGAAGGGCGGGATTCGTCCGTATCTGGAAGTGAAGTCGCCCCTGAACGGCTATGTCGCTTCGATGAACCTGAACTTAGGTCGATATATCGAAGCCGGCCAGCCGGTCTGCGATGTGATCGATAAAGGGGAAACGTTGCTTTGCCTGACTGCCTACGAGAAGGATTTGCAGGATCTCGAACCCGGCAAGCCCGTCCAGTTCCGCGTGAACGGGATGGGAGAGCAGACATTCCATGCAACCCTGCTGTCTGTCGGCCAAGAAGTCGACGCGACGAGCCGTTCGTTGGAAGTCTATGCCCGCGTGAAAGAATCGAACGCTCGCTTCCGGCCCGGCATGTATGTGTCTGCCCGTGTTGAAAAATGAGTATCTTTGCCACGATGGATATGAAGTGGATAAATAGAATAGACCGGTATGTAGTAGCGCTGGGGGTGATTTCCCTTGTGGTCGCTTTCCTGACACATTTCCCTGAGCTGATCTCCCTGTTCGACCGTTCGGGGCAGAACGACCTGTTTCCGGGGATGCATTGGGCGGATGTGGCGAACGAGATATTATTTACCTTTATCGCCTTGCTGCTGCTCTTCGTATTGAATACGGTCTTGTTCAAGTTCGGCTGGTCTACGGGGTATATCACTTGGTGGAAATTGCTCTTGTCCTTCGTCCTGACCTGGATCGCCAGTAATTTGTTGGGGCAGGGGTTCGTCTTCCTGCACCATCGTTTCGATATCCCGGCGATCGATGCGATGGTTCATCATTACCTGCATCCGTTGCGTGACTTTATCATCACTTGTATTGTGGTGGGAAGTTGCTACATGAGTTATTTGCTCCGGCGGAGCCAGCTTGTGTTGCTCGAGAACCAGCAACTTCGCACCGAGAACCTCGTGAACCAGTATGAAGCCTTGAAGAGCCAACTGAACCCTCACATGTTGTTCAACTCGCTCAACACGCTCCGTTCCTTGATCCGCGAGACGCCCGACAAGGCGCAGGATTATTTGCAGGAGCTTTCCCGCGTCCTCCGCTACACTTTGCAGGAGAACGAGAGCCAGTGTGTGACGCTCGGGGAGGAGATGGAGTTTGTCCGCGCCTATATCTTCCTCTTGAAGATGCGGTATGAAGACAATCTCTCCTTCGACATCCGGGCGGATGCCGGGACGGAATCTTCGCAACTTCCGCCGATGTCCGTGCAATTGTTGATCGAGAATGCCGTCAAACATAATGAGATCAGCAACCGTCATCCGCTCACCATCTACATACAGGCGGAAGGAAATTGCCTGACGGTACGCAATTCGCTCCAACCCAAGCTGACAGCGAGCACAGGAACCCGTATCGGGTTGGCTAACTTGGCAAAACGCTACCAGCTGCTCTTTAAGCAGGAGATTGTGGTCCGGGAGGAGAACGATACGTTTATAGTCACAATACCTTTGATATAGAAACGCTATGAAAGCACTGTTAATAGAAGATGAAAAAGCGGCAGTCCGCAATTTGCAGGCTTTGCTCTTGGAAGTTGCTCCCGATGTGGAGATATTGGCTGTCCTGGACAGCATTATCGAGACGATCGACTGGTTCGGAACACATGCCATGCCGGATCTGGTCTTTCTGGATATTCATCTTGCAGATGGTTCCGCCTTTGAAATATTCAGCCATGTGGAGATCGCTTGCCCGATCATCTTCACCACGGCTTACGACGAATATGCCTTGAGAGCTTTTAAAGTGAACAGCATCGACTACCTGCTTAAACCGATCGACGGCCATGATATCCGGAAGGCGCTCGACAAGATGGACTGCCTGCACGGGGAGTCTTCTTCTCCCGGCAACGAACCGGACTATAGCTCGCTGATTCGTGCCTTGAAAAAAGAGGAGAGCTACAAGACACATTTTCTGGTTCCGGCTAAAGGGGATAAACTGATACCCGTCTCTGCTGATATGATCCTGTTTTTCCATATCGACGACGGCGTGGTGAAAGCAGTGCTGGCCGATGGGAAAGAATGCCTCTTCCCGCAAACCTTGGATGAACTTGCCGACAGTCTCAACCCGGCTCTTTTCTTCCGTGTCAACCGCCAATATCTGATTTCCAGAAAGGCTGTTTTAGACATCGACCTTTGGTTTAACGGCCGCCTCTCTGTCAATCTGAAAGTCCCTGTCACCGAGAAAATCCTGGTAAGCAAAGCCAAAGTCGGAGAGTTCAAAGAATGGTTTACGGGAGGATGAAGATATCCTTGTGGCGTTGTGTCGAAACTATCCTGTTCCCGCGCTTGACGCGGAATAGGGTAGTGTTTATTTAGCCGTCTTCATAGAGAGCTTTTCCAGGAAGTAAACGATAGCGTAGCCTAGAATCATCAGGCCGGCAGCTTCCCAAACAAGTTGATTCGGCATGATGTTAGCTTCGACTAAAGGTTTTACAACGCCATGACTGTCCGTATACGTCTCGATCGTTTCCTTCCAAGGCCAAACCTTGTTCAGCGAACCGAGCATAAAACCGGCTAATACGGAGATCGTAATGTCATGAAACCGGCGAAGAGCGAACGAAAGCACACGGGAGAAACTGGTGATACCGATTACAGCACCGCAAATAAACACTAACATCACGGGGATATTGAATGTCTTTACCGCCTCCATGATATAAAAATACTTGCCTAACAGTACCAGGATAAAACTACCCGATATACCCGGCAGGATCATGGCACAGATGGCTATCGCCCCGCAAAGGAAAATAAAGAACAGGTTGGAAGGCGTCTCGGCTGGTGTTGCAACCGTTATGTAGAATGCAATAACGATCCCGATAATATAACTTAGAATTGTTTTCCAATCCCATTTCTTGATATCTTTGGAAACGAACCAGGTGGAAGCCAGTACTAATCCGAAGAAGAAGGACCAGACCAGGATCGGGTGGTCGGTCAATAGCCAGGTGATGACTTTCGCCAACGAGAATATACTGATCCCGATCCCTGCAACGATGGATAGCAAGAAGTTGGCATTGATCGCTTTCCAGAATGCTACGATTTTTCCGGTAAAGAGCAGTTTGAGGCTGGCTCCGTTAATACTTTTGATCGAGTCGAGCAACTCTTCATAAATTCCGACAATGAAGGCGATGGTTCCGCCTGATACGCCCGGCACGACGTCTGCCGCACCCATACCCATGCCTTTTAGAACTAAGAGGCCGTAGTCTTTTAGATTTCTTTCCATGTTTAATTATTGTTATCCTTATTCTTGAGAAATTCTTTCACCAGATCTTCCGGTGGAATATGTTTGCTACCGATACGCTCGACTATCCCTTCATAACTGAGCCCGGCATTTTTCAGATAATTGAGCAATTCTTCGGGAGAAGTCTGCCTGTAATGTTCGCTGAAATGTTTCATATCTCCTTTTGCCAGATATGCCATTGCCATATGGAGATGCATATAAGGCATTTCCGGATTGGCTTCCAACACCTTCTTATAGTATTGCAAGGCCTTGTCGATATCTCCTTTCATAAACAGATATTGTCCGGCGCGATACAAGCTCTCGAAGTCTTCCTGCTGCTTGTCTTCCACTTGGTCGAGGGCAGTGAAAAGGCGTTCAGTCGCTTCCATAGCCTTGTGTTCGTCTCCGTTTTCCAGGTATGTAAGGGCCAGCAAGGAAAGGATGCGGATATTCTTCGGGAATAGTTTGGATGCTTGCATCAGGACATCGGAGGCTTCTTCGTCACGTCCTGTTTCGACACAACATCGGATATAATTGATATAAGTGCTTGAGTCTTCCAGCTGGTTGTTCTGCTTTAATTGCTCTTTCAGCAAGACATAAGCCTTTTCGTAGTTCTCCAGCTTGACATAACATTCGGCAAGCAGGGGAGTGATGCGAATGCGGGTCTCATCGGTCGTTGCAATATCATTATATACCTCGATCGCTTTCTCGTAATTTTCGTTCATGTACAGGCAATAAGCCTTCAGTATCTTCAGCTCTTCATCCGAGTCGTCGCATGTGAGAGCAAAGTCGAATGCTTCGATCGCTTTCTCATAGTCTCCGCTGATGGAGTAGAGACGGCCCAAAGTGAACCAGTAGTCGTTGGAGTAGGGGTTCTTGTCGATCAGTTCGTTGCAAACCTCGATCGCTTTTTTAATATCGCCCTCTATTTCCAAGTTATAGCAAAGCTCGTCTTTCAGGATCAGGTTGTCCGGGAAAAGCATAAGACCACGATTAATGAAGTCGTGTGCTTCCTTCGTCATCTCCACATCCCCCAAAATCGGTGCGATGTATTCGAATAGCGTTTCTAAATACTCGCATTTGTCGGCGATAAGTTTTTCTACATGCCCGATGACTTTGTCGTACGAGTCCTGCATGACGTAACATTCGAGACGCAGCATGTCGAGATCCTGATTGTCGGTTTCAGCTATTGATTCGATCAGTACGAGTGCACTGTCATAGTCTTCGTTGTAGACATACGACTTGCATTGCCTGATCTGCAAATCGGGATTACCGGGATGAAGCCGCAGCCCTAAGGCCAGGACTTCATCATAGTAAGTATAATCATCAGATTCTTCAAAACTGTCCAACAGCTCATCGACTTCATCGGCATCAAAATAAGCATCCTTACCCTCCTGATGACCGGCCAGATAGCGTTGTAACAGGCGTGAAATATCTTTTTTTTTCATATCGGCCCTGTTATTTATCTTTCACCTTGCTCCAGGTATCTTTCAAGGATACGGTGCGGTTGAAGACTAATTTACCGGCTGTAGAATCTTTATCTACATTGAAATAGCCGATACGTTGGAACTGCAGGTAGTCGAGCGGTTTGGCATCAGCCAGGAACTTTTCGACATAACAATTTGTCAACACTTTCAAGGAGTCCGGGTTGATGATCTCTTTCATGGCATCTAAAGGCGAGCAGTTCTTAGCTTCGCGGATAGCCGCCATTTCGTCGCGCGGGTTCTCCACTTTCCACAGGCGGTCGTACAAGCGTACTTCAGCCGGCAGACAGTGTGCACAGCTCAACCAATGGAGCGTACCTTTTACTTTCCGGTTGCTATCCGGCATTCCGCTCTTGGTATTCGGATCATATTCGCAATAGATTTCCGTGATCTCACCGTTCTCGTCTTTCTTGCAGCCTGTGCATTTTACGATATAGGCGTTTTTCAAGCGAACTTCCTGGCCGGGGGTCATGCGGAAGAACTTCTTCGGAGCATCTTCCATAAAGTCTTCCCGTTCGATCCACAGCTCGCGGCTGAATTCGATCGTATGGCTGCCGGCCGACAGATCTTCCGGATTGTTGATCGCCTCCATCTCTTCCACCTGCCCTTCCGGATAATTGGTGATAATGAGTTTAACCGGGTTCAACACGGCCGATACACGGGTTGCGCGGATATTGAGGTCTTCGCGGACGGCACTTTCCAGCAGTGCAAATTCGTTCAGGGCATCATAAGTGGTATAGCCGATCTTGTCGACGAACTTATGGATCGCTTCCGGTGAATAACCGCGACGACGGAAACCGCAGATGGTCGGCATACGGGGATCGTCCCAGTCGTGTACAAGACCTTCTTTTACGAGGATCAGCAGATTACGTTTGCTCATCAGCGTGTAACTCAGATTCAGTTTGTTGAACTCTGTCTGGCGCGGACGGTTATCGTCGAGATCCTTGCCCTCTTTCAGCCAGTCGATAAACAGATCGTATAACGGACGATGTACGACAAACTCAAGTGTGCACAGCGAATGAGTGACACCTTCGAAGAAGTCGCTCTGCCCATGTGCAAAGTCATACATCGGGTAGGCTTTCCACTTGTCACCCGTGCGGTGGTGCGGAGTCTTGACGATGCGGTAGATGATTGGGTCGCGGAAGTGCATATTCGGGTTTGCCATGTCGATCTTGGCACGCAACACCATCGAACCTTCTTCCAACTCGCCGCTGTTCATTTTGTGGAACAATTCCAGATTTTCTTCGATCGGGCGGTCACGATAGGGGCTGTTTGTGCCCGGCTGTGTCGGCGTCCCTTTCTGGGAAGCGATCTGTTCGGAGGTCTGCTCGTCGATGTATGCTTTTCCTTCCTTGATCAATTGGATTGCGAAATCCCAGAGTTGCTGGAAGTAGTCGGAAGCGTAATATATATTATCCCAGTGGTAACCCAGCCATTCGATATCTTCTTTGATGGCGTCCACATATTCCAAATCTTCTTTTACCGGATTGGTATCGTCGAAGCGCAGGTTGCAAACACCTCCATATTTTTGTGCAATGCCGAAATCCAGGCAGATGGCTTTGGCATGTCCGATATGCAGGTATCCGTTGGGTTCGGGTGGAAAACGGGTTTGTACTCGTCCCTTATTTTTGCCTTCCGCCAAATCTTTTTCCACCATTGCTTCAATGAAGTTCAAGCTCTTTTTGCTTTCTTCCGGTTCGTTTGTCTTGATATCGCTCATCTTTGTAGTTAATTTGTCTATTCAAAGTTTGCAAAGATAGTGAAATAAAGGCCGGAATGCAACTGTTTTGCAACTTTTCTTTTATCCTGTTTTTTCAGAAGGGAAGAGCTTTCGCACGCATTTCTCTTTTCGAACGAAGTGAGAGAGATTTACTTTTCTTTTCTTTACTTTCCTTTTCTTTTCTTTGTGTACTTAAATGCCGTTTTGGGGGAGTTTTTTCCGACAAAACCCGGGTTTTGGAGAAATTTATTATTTGACTTATTGTTGTTTTTGATGGTTGAAAAAGCACTAGTTTTTGTCTGTATTGATATCTGAATGCACTTGCATGGAACGGTAATTACACTTGCATGGATTTTGGATTATATGAGCATAAAAATGAGATTGGATGCGGAAAGACAAGCGTTGGATGCAGATAAGATACAACATGGGAGTGTGTCGAAACTATCCTGTTCCCACACTTGACGTGGGATCGCACTAAAGCCAGTCATATAAACATCTGATTGATAAGGCTTGCTCTTCTGCGGCCCCGCGTCAAGCGCGGGGACAAGGGGATTTTGCCCCCCCACTCGCTGTCTTTAGGTTAGGGTTGGGGTTATTGTATTAAATCAGGCTTATCAGAAGCGCAACGTTTAAGAAGGTTACAAGTGCTCCTAAAGTGACTAAAATGATCGTTGTGGATCGTGAATTCACAAATTTGCCCATCACTTTTTTGCTGGATGTCAGGTAAACTTGTGTGAAAACGGTGATCGGCAACTGTATGCTCAGCAACATTTGCGAGTAAATTAGGCCTTTGAACGGATCGCCTACGACAAAAATAATGAGCAAAGCAGGGATGAATGACAACAAGACCCCTAATTTGGAGTGAAGGTCTTTGTGGTTGTACGCTTCACCGTAGAATCCGGCAAAGATAGATGCTCCGGCAATCCCGGAAGTGATCGTGGAGGAAATACCGGCCAGCAGGAGTGCTCCGGCAAATATGACACCTGCGTTGTTTCCGACCAGCGGGACTAATAGCTGTTGTGCCTGGTCCAATTCGTCTACCGCAATATTCTGTTTGAAGAAGGTGGCTGCTGCCAGTATAATCATGGCCGAGTTGATCGCCCAGCCGATAACCATAGATAACAGTGTATCGTAGAATTCATATTTCAATTGCTTTTTGATCACCGATTCGTCTTCGAGGTTCCATTCGCGGCTCTGTATGACTTCCGAGTGAAGAAACAGATTGTGGGGCATGACAACGGCTCCGAGTACACTCATGATGATCAGCATGGAATTTTCCGGGAAAGTCGGTTTTATCCATCCTTCGATGGCAGTTCCCCATTGTACGTCTACCAATGCCAGCTCATAGAGGAAGGAAAGGCCGATGATCGAAACGAACATGATGATCCAGCGTTCTATCTTACTGTATGTATTGGTCAGCAACATTCCGAGGCAGACTACCGTCACAATGACGGCACCTACTTTGATCGGCATTCCGAACAGCATCCTGAGGGCAATGGCACCTCCCAGTACCTCGGCAAGCGAGGTCGAAACACTGGCCAGCATGGCAGAGATCAGGATAGGGCGGCTCAGCATACGTGGCATATATTTGTTGGTTGCCTCCGAAAGGCAAAGTCCGGTCACGATTCCCAAATGGGCGACATTATGCTGGATGATGATCAGCATGATGGAAGAAAAGGTGACGACCCAAAGCAGGGCATAACCGAATTCGGAGCCGGCAGCCAGATTGGTCGCCCAGTTCCCCGGATCGATAAAGCCTACGGTAACAAGTAATCCCGGCCCGATATACTTTAACAGGTCCAGAGCGCCGGCACTCGGACGGTGGTTGATTTTGAGTTTGTCTAATAGATTCATATTGATAGTTTTATATTGTTATTGTAACGGAATGATAATTTTTATCGGCTGATCTGTTTTCCTTCTAAGGGAATGTCAGTACAAATGTCGTCCGTTTGGCGGCCGGCGCACTCTTCAGAGCGATGCTACCTCCCGAAAGGCGCATGATCTGGCGGGAGATGGAAAGCCCGATACCGCTGCCACCCTCTTTAGTGGTAAAGAATGGAACGAAAATGTGTTCGGCCTCTTCTTGCGGGATAACAGGCCCGTTATTGCTGACCTCGATCAGGACAGCTTCTTCTTCGTTGCAGTAGGCTTTTACCTCGATCAGACCATCTGCTTGTCCGCAACCGATTGCCTGCATGGCGTTTTTCAGCAGATTCAGGACGACTTGCGAGATCAAATTCTCGTCTGCATAGACGATCAGGTCGGAAGGCTCTACACTGACATTGATCGTGATATTGGGAAAATCAGTGTGATGGCGAGCCAACTTTACCATGCGTTCTGCAAACTTCTGGACATAGAAAAGAGTGGGCTCCGGCGTCGGGATATGTGTGAATTTACGGTATGACTCCACGAAAGAAATCAGGCTTTTCCCTGTTGTACTGATTACTTCCAGCCCGTTGCGTATCTCGTCATCCGCATTTTGGTGCAAAGAGAGAAGCGTGTCGCTTAGAGAGGTGATAGGAGTGACCGAATTCATGATCTCATGCGTCAAGACGCGTGTCAGGCGGATCCATGAATCGATCTCCTTATCGTCCAGCTCACTGTTAATATCATTGATTGCTAAAATGCGTACATGCTTGTCCTGTAGCGTCATCTCCGAAACGCGGATGGACAGATGAACGTTGCCGCGCTCGTTGGCAAAGGATATCTGGTGCTTGTCGCCAGGCTGAATGTTTTGTATGACGGCTTTCAGGTTCTCGTCTATACGGGCAAGCTGTTGCACATTTGTAAAGACAGCCAGTCCAAGCAAACGCAGAGCTTCGTTATTCGTCTGATAAATCACGCCGTTGTCATCGAGTACGATAATGCCGGTATTGACGCAATTCATAATCAGCTCGTAGTATTTTTCTTTCTGGGCGGCATCCGCTTTGGCCTGGAAAAGAATTTGTGTGATGCGGTTAAGCGATTCACTGACCAGTTTGTCGTTCGACGAGCGTCCACGCGTCGCATACCGGAAAGCGTAGTCGCTGTTGTCTATCGCATCGAACATGAAAGCCACCTTTTGAGCGTTTCGCTTGTCGGACAACAGGATTAGCCGGAGGAGGAAAGCCCATATGGATAGGACCGGTACAAACCACACCCATTCTTGGCGGAGAGCTAAATAGGTACCGGCTATCGTCAGGAGTACGAAAACGGCAATACGGAGATGGAAATTATGGTAAAGTCCTTTCAACAGCATTATAGTTCGTATCGTTTGATCTTATTGTATAAAGTCTGGCGGGAAATACCCAATTGGCTTGCGACGAGCGACAAATTTCCGCTGTACTTGTCCATTGCGTTTTTAATCATATTATATTCCATCTCTTCCAGAGTTGTCGCCTCTTTTGCCACCGGCTCCTTTTTCGCCCGTGGAAAATCGAAATCGCTGCCGTCCAACACACTTCCTTCGGCAATAATAACGGCTTTTTCGATCGTGTGTTCGAGCTCTCGGATATTTCCGAACCAAGGTTGCGCTTTTAGTTTCTCTTTGGCATCCGGGCTGAGACGCATGGCAGCTTTCCCATATATCTTGGCATATTTGGAAAGGAATATTTCGGTAAGGGGTACGATGTCTTCCGGCCGTTCCCTGAGCGGCGGTATCTCCACATGGATCGTATTGATGCGATAGAGTAAATCCTCGCGGAAATCCCCTTTCTGCACCATTTCTTGTAAATCGCGGTTGGTGGCGCAAATCAGGCGGATGTTGACCGGGATAGGCGTATTGCTTCCCACGCGGACAATGCTGCGGCGTTGCAAGGCAGTCAGTAACTTCGCTTGCAGATGATAGGAGAGGTTCCCTATCTCGTCAAGGAACAGCGTGCCGTTGTTGGCTACCTCGAATTTCCCCGGACGGTCTGCCCGAGCATCGGTAAATGCCCCTTTGACATGTCCGAACAATTCGCTTTCGAAAAGAGTTTCCGTAATAGCTCCCATATCGACCGGAACCAAAGTCTCTTTTTTTCGGTTGGAAAGCATATGGATCTCGCGGGCAAGCATTTCCTTACCTGTCCCGTTCTCTCCGGTCACCAAGATGTTGGCATCCGTCCGGGCTACTTTTTCGATCAGGGAACGAAGTTGCTGCATAGCGTTACTTTCCCCCCAGAACATTCCGCTTTCCTTGGAAACGACGAGCTTGCCTGTGGCGATCGAAATGCCTTTACGGTTTGCCGTCCGGATCGTATAGGCCGTTTTCAGTGTTTCCAGCAGCTTGGCGTTATCCCAGGGCTTGACCACGAAATCGGTCGCTCCTTCCTTGATTCCCCGTACGGCAAGGTCGATGTCTGCATAGGCCGTAAAAAGAACGACCTGTATCGAGGCATCTTCCTTTTTTATTTCCGAAAGCCAGAATAACCCCTCGTTGCCGGTATTGATGCCGGCACTGAAATTCATATCTAATAGGACCACATCTATATTTTCATCGTGCAGTGTGGCTTTTATCTTGTTGGGAGTAGAGATCGTAATCACCTTCTCGAAGCAAGTGCCTAATAGCATCTGTACTGCGGTGAGAATCCCTTTGTTATCGTCTACTACCAGTATGGTGCCTTGTTTTGTCATGTATGGTTTTACGTTGTTTAATAAATATCTATAACATGGTCATGATTTGTTTCTCTAATGCTTGTTTGATAAAAGCATTAATCGAGATACCGGTGCGTTTTGCCAACATTGCCACGCGACTATGTATTTCGGGAGTCAGGCGGACATTCAATAATCCCGAATAACTCTTATGCGGCTGTATCCCTTCTTCTTCACAAAATGCGATATAATCATCGACCGCTTCGTGAAAAGCATCCGTTAGTTCTTGAACACTTTGTCCTTCAAAATTGACCATTCCATTAATCCCTTCTATTTTACCGAAGAAAACGCTGTCTTCTTCACTAAAGTTGACAGAACCGATAAAACCTTTGTATTTTAATGTATTCATAACTATATCCTTTCTTCATTTAATAAAACCTTCATTTGTCAAATCATTTAATACCTGTCTTATTGCATAGCCTTTGATTACATTGCCAGGGTGAGGTTTATGAATCATTATGGGACGTTTATCTCCATTCTTAAATATAACTCTCGAACCGGATGTCTTGCCTTTATTTGATTTCTCATAACCAAATATGGATAACAGGCGTTCCATTTCCTCAAATGTAAAATTCGTAGGTAATGATTTGAAACGTTCGATAAGTTTTTCTTTTGTTCCCATTCATGTATTTAAGTTTCTGCAAATGTAACTACAAAATAGTTACAATCCAACAGCAGTTGATGAGAATGTATACTCAGTATTGAAAAGTTTCGATTACTGCCGGAAAATTGCTTTCATTGTCTAATTCTTTTACAGCAGTGTCTAATTTTTGGACACTTGGTAAAAAAGATAAATTTATTAATATGTTGAAATATAGATATTTATGTGTTTTGGCACGCTCTTTGTATTTTATCAGGTAGAAAATAATATAGCAATGAAAAAGATCATATTAACAACAGCACTTTCTTTTGCCCTGGTAGCCTCGGTAATGGCACAGGACAAAATATGGAGTTTGGACGATTGCATGCGCTATGCGGTGGAGAACAGTCCGAAGGTAAAGCAGCAGCTTTATACCAATAATACATACAAGGCCGAGCAGCAGTCTGCCATCGCTTCCTTTTTGCCTTCAATCAGTACGCAAGTGGATGCGCAGTATCGGTTCGGACGTTCTGTAGACCCGGAAACGAATACTTACGTAAACACTTCCACTTTTAACAACGGGTATGGTGCATACGCTTCTTTGCCGCTTTTCAGAGGTGGGCAATTGATTAACCAATGGCGGCTGGCAAATGTGAACCGCCACATGGGGAGAAATGATTTGCAGAAGCAGAAAGATGATTTGGCAATCAATATTATGGATGCGTTTATTACGGTTGTCTACTATCAAGGACTGGTGAAGATGTGTTCCGAAAAATTGGAAGACAGCCAGCGTCTTTTATACAAAACGCGTCGCCAGGAAGAATTGGGGTTGAAAGGAAAGGCAGACGTTGCCCAGATCGAATCGCAGGTAGCCGGTGACGATTACAATCTGACGCATCAGCAGAACCTTTATAATACGGCGATGATGACCCTGAAAAACGCGATGAACTATCCGTCGGATTTGGCTCTTGATGTCGATACCGTTGTGCCTCCCGTACGGGATATATTGGCTGAGGAATCTGTCAGTGCCATTCAGGATTATGCTATGGCAAACAATCCGACTGCTTTACAGGCTGATTTTCAATTGAAAGCCAGTAAAATGAATTACTTGATAACAAAAGGAAAGTTGCTTCCGTCTCTTTCCGTCGAAGCCGGTATCACTACCAGCTATTTTGAAAACCTGAAAGCGGAAAACGCTCCCGTTGCTTTTAAAAACCAGTTTAAAAATAATCGTGGAGAATATATTTATTTTAGTTTTAGTTTTCCTTTGTTTGACGGTCTGTCTCGGATTACCAATATGCGCCGTGCTCGTAACAATGTCCGGATCGCATACGAAAAGCAGACCGAAACGCTTCGTCAGTTGCAGAAAGATGTCGAGCAAGCTGTTCTTGATCGGGAGGGCTATGCTAAAGAAACGATTCAGATGGAGAAGAAAGTAAAGGCCGATGCTTTGGCTTATCAGGTAACTTTACGCAAATTTGAGGAAGGACTGATGAGTCCGCTCGATGTGCAGACAAATGCGACGACTTTGTTGAACTCAAAGGCTGATCTTTTACAGAGGCGTTTGCTGTACACAATGAAATGCCGACAGGTTGATTATTATAAAGGGCAACCGTTGATAGTTGAAAATTGATAGTTGAAAATTAAAGTTGAAGAAATAAAAAACATACAATCATGGATATACAGTTAGAAAAAAAGAAAGGTCTTCAAAAGAAGCATATTCCTTATGTAGCAGGTGGCGCTTTTTTCTTGGTTTTGGTGGGATGGATCGTTTTCGGTGACCACGCTTCGACATTGAAAGTGGATGCCCGCGGTGTCAATATTGGGAATGTAACGAAAGAGCAGTTTAACGATTTCGTCCGTGTGAACGGCCAGGTACAGCCTATTACGGTTGTGCAGCTCAGCCCGGAAGAAGGTGGTATCGTGCAGGAAAAAGTAGTGGAAGAAGGGGCACAGGTGAAGAAAGGGGATGTGATCATCCGTCTTTCCAATTCAAATCTCGACCTGCAGATCTTGGATGCCGAGGCACAGTTGGCGGAAAAGCAAAATTTTCTTCGTAATACACAGGTGACGATGGAGCAGGACAAATTGAACAATCAGTTGGAAAAAGCACAGCTGGATGTCGACATGACGCGCTATCGCCGTGCTTATAACCAGCAGAAAAAGTTGTATGAGGAAAACTTGATTGCAAAGGAAGAATTTTTGAAAGCAAAAGAGGATTTTGAGTTGGCAAGTAAAAAATATGACCTGGTTGTAGAACGCTTGCGTCAGGATTCGATCTCCCGTACGATCCAGATGGACGAAATGGAAACCAGTTTGTCCAATATGCGTAAAAATATTGCTTTGGTTCATGAACGTAAGGAACATTTGAATGTCCGCTCGCAGATCGACGGTGAATTGGGACTGTTGGATGTCGTATTAGGCCAGAACGTTTCGGCCGGACAGAAAATCGGGCAGATCAACGACTTGTCGGATTATAAGATCGAGGCTCTGATCGACGAACATTATATCGACCGCGTGAAAAAGGGATTGTCCGCAACATTCGAACGTCAGGGATCGGACTTTGAATTGAACGTACGCAAAGTCTATCCGGAAGTGCGAGACGGTAAGTTCCGTACGGATTTCGTCTTCACCGGCGAACGTCCGGATAATATCCGCAGTGGACAGACCTATTACATTAACCTGGAACTCGGACAGCCGACAGAAAGCATCATCATCCCGCGCGGAACCTTCTTCCAGAGCACAGGTGGCAGTTGGATATTCGTTCTTGACAAGGACGGCAAGAAAGCATATCGCCGCAAGATCAAGATCGGTCGTCAGAACCCGCAATATTACGAAGTCATCGATGGCCTTGAAGCGGGTGAAAAGGTAATTGTCTCCAGCTATGAAAGCTATAAAGACAACGAGGTATTGGTACTTGAATAGATAGTTACCGAATGAACTAAATGAATATGAGAGTGTGTCAATTTGATATTTCTGGACGCAGATAACGCAGAATACACAGACAAACGCAGATTTATTTTTTTTGATAATTAATAATATCTGCGTTAATCTGCGCTCGTATGCGTTGTCTGCGTCCCATGAAACCGATATTTGGCACACCCTTAATTCATAAAACTAAAAAAACTTTTGTGTCCTGACCACCTATAACGCCTGTTGTATCTTTTCCGTTCCTTTGCGGAAGTCTTCGATGATTTCTTTCATGACTTCGGTCACGGTCTGCGTTTCACGAAATAAGGATGCGACTTGTCCGATTTCCAGCTCGCCTTCCTGAAGATTTCCTTCGAAAATACCTTTTTTGGCACGGCCTTTTCCTAACAGTTCTTTCATTTCCTCGACGGAAGCCCCACGGGCTTCAGCTTCTTCGACAGCCGTAGTGAATTCGCCTTTCACCAAACGGGTGGGGGAAAGTTTCTTCAACAAGAGCTTCGTGTCGCCTTCGTTCAGGTTGAGACATAATTGTTTGAAGTTTTCATGTGCGGAACTTTCTTCTGTCAGGGCGAAGCGAGTACCGATCTGAACCCCTTCGGCCCCGAGAGCGAAAGTTGCCAGCATAGCGCTACCGGTCCCGATACCGCCGGCAGCCATCAATGGGAGAGTTGTGGCACGGCGTACGGCAGGTATCAGGCAAAGAGTCGTTGTCTCTTCTCGCCCGTTATGCCCGCCGGCTTCAAAACCTTCGGCAACGATGGCGTCGACACCGGCTTGTTCACATTTGACGGCAAATTTGGAGCTACTGACGACGTGGGCGACTTTTATCCCGTGTCCTTTTAGGAAACCCGTCCAAGTTTTAGGATTGCCGGCTGAGGTGAAAACAATCTTCACACCTTCTTCCACCAATAGATTCATCAGAGCATCGATTTCCGGATACATTAAAGGGACGTTCACACCAAAAGGTTTGTCGGTGGCTACCTGGCATTTCCGGATATGTTCGCGTAAAACTTCAGGGTGCATGGAACCGGCGCCGATCAGGCCGAGACCGCCTGCATTACTGACTGCCGAGGCAAGCCGCCAACCGCTGCACCAAACCATTCCGCCTTGTATAATCGGGTATTGAATACCGAAAAGTTGACAAATTCTATTCATATTCATCTTTGTTTATTGTGATTTTAGATTAGATCAAAGATAATGACAATTATTGGAAATGGGATTGTCTTTAGTTACCTTTGTATCCTAAACAAATTAATAATTACAAATATGAACAAAACACTTATGGCTGCCGGACTTGCAGTTATTTTGGGAGCATGTAACTCATCAAAGAAGAACGACGGGGCTGACACTTCCGGTATGAATCCATTCTTTACCGAGTACACGACACCGTTCGGTGTTCCTCCTTTTGAACAAATCAAAGTAGAACATTACAAACCTGCTTTCCTGAAAGGAATGGAGGAACAAACAGCAGAAGTAGAGGCGATCGTAAACAATCCCGATGAAGCAACTTTTGAGAATACGATTGTAGCACTGGACCGTAGTGGGGAATTGCTCATGAAGGTGGCTTATGCTTTCAGCGGTCAGGCGAGTGTCAACACGAACGACGAGATCCAGGCTCTTGAACAGGAACTTTCACCGTTGCTCTCCAAACATAGTGACGATATCAGCCTGAATCCGAAACTTTTTGCCCGGGTGAAGTCTGTATATGAGAATCAAGCAAAGTTGAACCTGGACAAGGAACAGAAGAAACTGCTTGAAGAAACTTATAAAGGATTTGTTCGGGGTGGTGCCAACTTAGATGCCGGCAAACAGGAGGAACTTCGCAGGCTGAACGAACAGATCTCCATGTTAGAACTGACTTTCGGGCAGAATTCGTTGAAAGAGACTAATGCTTTCCAGCTCGTGGTCGATAAGAAAGAAGACCTGTCCGGCTTGCCCGAAACATTGATTGCTGCAGCTGCTGTTACGGCTAAAGAGGCCGGAATGGATGGAAAGTGGATTTTCACATTGCATAATCCGAGTGTGATGCCCTTCCTGCAATATGCCGACAATCGAGCCTTGCGTGAGAAAATCTATAATGCCTATGTTTGTCGCGGTAATAATAACAATGCAAATGACAATAAGGACGTGATCAAGAAGTTGGTTACCGCCCGTTTGGATAAAGCTAAATTGTTGGGTTATGAAGACTTTGCCACATACGTGTTGGAAGAAAACATGGCGAAGGATGAAAAGAATGTATATGATTTGTTGAACAAGATCTGGACTCCCGCTCTTGTAAAAGCGAAGGAAGAATTGGCGGATATCAATGCCGAGATAAAGAAAGAAGGCGGTAATTTCGAAGCGGAAGCTTGGGATTGGCGTTATTATTTCGAAAAGGCTAAGAAAGCGAAGTTTGACTTAGACGAAAACGAAGTTCGCCCGTATTTGGAACTTAACAATGTCCGGGAAGGTGCTTTCTATGTGGCGAACAAACTGTACGGCATCACTTTTACTCCGTTGCAGAACATGCCGCTTCCCGATCCGGATGCCCAGGTTTTCGAATGTAAGGATAAGGACGGTACATCCTTAGGTATACTTTATATGGACTTCTTTACCCGTCCGGGAAAGAGCGGTGGTGCATGGTGCGGCGGTTATCGTGACCAGACGTATAAGGATGGTAAGCGTGTCGCTCCGGTAGTGACGACTGTATTCAACTTCAGCAAACCGGCAGATGGACAGCCTGCTTTGTTGAGTGCCGACGAGGCTGAAACTGTTTTCCATGAATTCGGACATGCTTTAAACGGACTTTTTGCCGATGTCCATTATAATGGAGTGGCTGGTGTTCCTCGCGATTTCGTGGAACTTCCTTCACAGGTAATGGAGCATTGGGTGTTTGAACCGGAAGTCTTGAAAGTTTATGCCAAGCATCATGAAACAGGCGAAGTGATCCCGCAGACTATTGTCGATAAAATAGTGAAGAGTGGCAAATATGGGCAAGGTTTTGCAACAACCGAATATGTGGCGGCTTCTCTATTGGATATGGATTATCATGTATTGAAGGAAGTTCCTGCCGGTTTTGATGCCGAATCGTTCGAAGCAAAAGTGATGGGAGACCGTGGTTTAATCCGCCAGATTCCGCCTCGCTATCGTTCGACCTATTTCGGCCATACGATGGAAGGTGGCTATACGGCCGGCTATTACAGCTATATCTGGGCGGAAGTGTTGGATTGCGATGCTTTCGAGGCGTTCAAAGAAACAGGGGACATCTTCAATTCCGAAGTGGCCGCCAAGTTCCGTACATACGTTTTGTCGCCGGGTGGCATTGACGAAGGCATGGCCATGTACAAAAACTTCCGAGGCAAGGAACCAAGTATCGATCCACTATTGCATAATCGTGGCTTGAAATAGGAAATAAGACTTTATTTGGTGAAAGGGGCTATGTCGCAACTGTCCTGTTCTCACGCTTGGCGCAGAGGCAGGGCAGTTGCAGCATAGCCTTTTTATTGTAGAAAGGCGGGGCGGCCTGACAACAGAATGCAAATCTGATTTTGCGAAAAAAACAATATCCTCCTTGAAATGTGATTTCTGGTCTAATTAATTGATACTTAAATGTGTATTAAAAATATGTGTTTGTTAAAAAATATTACCCTTGCGGGCAAATTGAATTACATAGGGTAGAAAATCAAAATAGATGCGGTAGTAGTTTCGATTTGGACCAATGGTTTTTTTATGAATATGACAATAAGGGGATAAAAAAACAAGATTTTTTCGGGATACAAATTAGAGGGTGTGTCGAAATCTCCTTGTCCCCGCACTTGATGCGGGGCCGCAAAAGAACAGACCTTATCAATCAGATTTTTATAGGGCCGGTTTTAATGCGATCCCGCGCGGGGCGCGGGAACAGGATAGTTTCGACACATCCTCTTTTCTGCGTCATCCGATATTTGACTCGGATTTATTTTATTGTTACAGTCAACGGCTCTTTCAGATTTTGTGCGAATTTCTGTACATACTCGAACCATTTGCCGGAGTTTTCAAACCCCCATTTGCTCCAACCGGCACCACTATAATATGTATAGCTGTTACCAGGGCTATAGGTACTGTAAGCTAAAACATGGCCGTCTGCGCCGCGTTCAGCCTTTTCTTTGTCAGAGAATATGACGGCTTTAGCTTCGTTGACCTTTTCCGGGAATACGGCCGCTACATAAATTTGTCCGTTTACAGGATCGGCAGGGTCGGCATAGGCAATGTAGCCTTTTGCAGCATCGGCCTGGTAGTCTTCGCTCGGCTCATGCAAAACGATACCGGTCACAACCGGAGTCGCTTCGGTCAGGTTGTCGTAAGTGATTGTGTATTTGTTCATCTGGGAACCTGCGTCGAGAGAGATCACGCGGGTTTCGATTACATTGTCATTGCCTTTCACGGTCAGAGGATGGTAAACCAGCTTTACGGTGAAACGCAGCGGACCGTTGTCTAAAATCTGATAGTCTTTGTAGCAATACGGATAGACAATAGAGTCGTTTGCCAATAGGGCGGAAGTGCCGGCTCCTAATGTCGGGCCTACCTTATAATAATCTAATCCGTTACCATGATCGATATGATAGGAAACTGATTCGGCTAATTGCTGTGCTGCTTTTGGATCGGTCTTACGCAGTTCTGAGATCTTAGCTCTTGTTTCCGGATCCAGTTCGGTTTTGTAACGCATGTCGACGATCGGTTCGGATACACATTTTACCCAAATGTCGCAACCATAAGCTTTCTCGCCGGTAGCTTGCAGGGCCGGACCGTAGGTGCGGAAGGCGATGCGATCGTTTTCCCAGGCAACATCGTCCACACGTTCGGGATATTGTTTACCACAGGCAATTGTTTTGAAAGTTTCAGGTGTTCCCGGAGTGATCTTATAGGTCACGTTTTCGCCACCTTTGACGGAAACCGGGAAAATGATCTTGTTGTCATACGTTACTTGATAGGGAACTTGTGAGCCCGTATTGTCTGAAATGACGAATGTCTCACCCTTCAGTTTGGCAACGGCGTCAGATGTGATTTCGGTGATTTCGTTCGTGCGGTCTGTGGCAGACGGATTGCTGATGGTTATCTCGACCACTTTCTCCTGCGTGCACGCAAACGCGGAGGCCGCTAACAATAAGCTGAAAATCTTTTTCATAAATTTGTTATGTGTTTAATTTTAATGTATTCGTTAGTACCGGTTTCTTAAAATCCGGTTGTAAAAGTAAGGAATATTCATTAAGTTTTCAAAGATAACCATTTGTTTGTTGAGTTGATTTCAGAAATTATCCGCTTGAATGAAGAATTTTGTTCCGGAAGCAGGAATCTGTTCCTTATTCTTTTATCTCTTTTGTGGATAACGGACGATCTCGAAAGGTACTCGGACGGAAACGCCACGTTTCATCAGTTCCGACAGGTTCGGGTATATGCGTTTCTTGAATGATTCCCAATCGCGATGTTCCATCTGTGTCCATCCGGCTTCGGCAAGTGCCAGACCGCGGGGGTACGTCATATAGGTGACGCGGTTGATGTCCGGCATCGCTTCTGCCCACAATGTTCCGTTGACACCTGCGATATGAGTTTGTTGGCTGGCAGGCAGACCGTAGCCCGGATCGAACTGGTAAGTGGTTTCCAACGTAGTGACCGGCATTCCCCAGTTGTTGAACTCAGGAAAATCGTTCTTATATTGCGGATAATCGAGATACGTGTATTCTCCCGGTGCCATAATCAGCGTATTTCCGTGACGTGCAGTTAGTTCCATGCATAACGGTGTCAGGCCGTAACGCCAGGTTATCAAGACTGCGTCTTTCGGATAGTCGAACAGGTATTCGTGTGCCGGCATACGGATATTGTCCAGTTCGCACCATAACATCGGTTTTTTACCATTTTTACGCACGACCGGTAGGATTTTGCCGAAGAAGTAGTTCATCAACTCGGTTGGTTTCGTATAACCCAACTGCTTCATAAGTGATTGGCAGTGTTCACATTTACCCCAATTCGTCTCGATGATCGCTTCATCTCCTCCCAAATGGATATAGGGAGCGGGGAAGATGGAGGCTACTTCTGTCAAGATATCCTTATATAAGGAATAGACTTTGTCGTTATTGGCACAAAGCATAAGATTGACGGTTTCGCCGACAATCTTGGGTATGGTGTCGGTATGGCTGCAACCTAATTCGGGATAAGCATCCAGTACGGCTACCGTATGCCCGGGAATATCCAGTTCCGGGATGATCTGAACATTCCGTTCGGCCGCATAATGTACTAAATCCTTTAATTCTTCCTGTGTATAAAATTCTCCTTTTTCGGTCAGCCGGGGATGTTTCTTTATTTCGATACGCCAGCCTTGGTCGTCTGTCAGGTGTAGTTGCAATACATTATATTTATATCGTACCATCTGATCGATATAGAACTTCACATCTTCGGGCGGCAGGAAATGACGTGCCGGGTCTAACATCAATGAACGGTAGCCGAAACGGGGTTGATCGTCGATTTCGACTGGCGCGATCTTTCCCGATAAAGTCCGGCATACATCTCCTAACAGGATCTGATCTAAAGTCATAAGTCCGTATAGGATGGCACCTTGTGTTGCTCCTTTTATGGTAACGGTTTCCTCGGATACGGATAATAGGTAATGCTCATCCCCTTTGATTGATGGATCCAGCATGAGGTGAATGGAGGAATTGCTTGAACCGTAAGAGGATAGGGTTGGTGTTTCCCCTGTTCTTTCCTGTAGGATGTTTTTTAGTTCTGCAATGCAAAAGGCTTCCTCCGGCAGATTCGTTTGTATGGTTGTTTTATCACTTATGATAAAATCTTTCTTACTATCGATTTGTTTGACTTGGTTCGGCATCGGAAGTAATGCTGATAAATTGTTCTGTGCCGACAAGTATCCGGCAAACAGCAACATGCATGTGATGAGTTTGTACTTTTTCATGGATTTAATTTTGACATTCTATCTACAAAAATACATAAATAAAATATAGTGTAATCTCCTGCTTTTGTAAAAAAGTTGAATTAATTGGTTTATTTGATATATTCTTGGTTATCGGAGGATAATGTCTCGGAAATATTTCTATCTTAGAGGCATAATCATTAAATCGAAAGATCATGGGAGCAAAGAAAAATTTTGTGCTTGACACGAATGTCATATTGCACGATTACAAGTGTATTGAGAACTTTCAGGAGAATGATATTTATCTTCCGATCGTCGTGTTGGAAGAGTTGGATAAGTTTAAAAAGGGGAGCGACCAGATTAACTACAACGCCCGCGAGTTTGTGCGCGAGTTGGACACGTTAACCAGTAATGATCTCTTTTTAAAAGGGGCCTCGCTTGGGCCGGGTAAAGGTACTTTGCACGTGGTAACCGGTGACAAATATCAGGAAAAGATTTATCAGTCGTTCCCGGAAAAGACCGCGGACCATCGTATTTTGTCCTGTACATTGTCGGTTGCAGAGGCGGAAAAAGACCGGAAGGTGAAAACCATTCTGGTGACGAAGGATGTGAACCTGCGTATGAAAGCGCGTTCATTGGGTATCGAAGTGGAAGATTATATAACCGATAAGGTTATTAATGTGGATATTTTCGAACGTGCGCAAGATACTTATGAAAATATAGATCCGGATCTGATCGATAAAATGTATGCTTCGCCTGACGGCATCGATGCCAATCTGTTCGATATAAAGTCGAAACTGGAGCCGAACGAATGTTTTATTTTAAAGAGTGTACGTAATTCTGTCCTGGCCCGTTATAATCCGTTCACCAATAAATTCAAGAAAGTGGAAAAAGGCAGTAACTATGGTATTCAGCCCCGTAATGCGGAACAGAGTTTTGCTTTTGAAGTGCTGAATGATCCGGATGTAAAACTTATCGGGCTGACGGGAAAGGCCGGAACCGGTAAAACCTTGTTGGCTTTGGCATCTGCATTGAAACAGGCGAATGTTTATAAACAGATTCTGCTGGCACGTCCTATCGTTGCTTTAGCAAATAAGGATTTAGGATTCTTGCCTGGCGATGAGAAGCAGAAGGTGGCTCCTTATATGCAGCCCTTGTTTGATAATTTGAATGTGATTAAGGGGCAGTTTGCACCCGGTGGATCGGACGCCCGTAAGATAGATGATTTGCAAAAGAACGGACAACTTGTGATTGAAGCATTAGCCTTCATCCGCGGTCGAAGTCTTTCGGAAACGTTTTGTATTATCGATGAGGCGCAGAATCTGACTCCGCATGAGATTAAAACGATTATCACCCGTGCGGGCGAAGGAACGAAAATGGTATTTACAGGGGATATCCAGCAGATCGACTCTCCTTATCTGGATGCACAGAGCAATGGTCTTGCTTATATGGTTGATAAAATGAAAGGGCAAGAATTGTTTGCCCACATCAATCTGATCAAGGGAGAGCGTAGCCAATTGTCCGAATTAGCTTCCGATTTACTCTGAAAAATGATTGCCCGTGTATTTGAAGAGGATCAAGTACACGGGCGTTTTTTGAACAAATACTCCTCCACAACAATTATATGTATATATAAATGTTTTTAATATGGAAAAGTCTTTTGAAAAAGGAATTGTGTTGGATTTGAAGTCCCTGATCGATTATTCGGAGGGAGGAGTCATTAGTAGGCAATTGATTAAAAGTGCTGCCGGTAATATCACTTTATTCTCTTTTGACAAGGGAGAGGGGTTAAGTGAACATACAGCCCCGTTTGATGCGTTGGTTCAGATTTTGGAGGGAACGGCAGAAATTACTGTAAACGGAAATAAGTTTACCGTTGGAAAAGGGGAAAGCATTGTTTTTCCTGTTAATGCACCTCATGCCGTGTTTGCCGTTGAACGGTTCAAGATGTTACTTACCATGATAAAAGGATAAAAAAGATGTAATTCTCATTGTCTTGTCACATATGTTACAATTTAAAATGTATATATCGTGTATTTTTGTCCAAAATCATTTTAATTATCTTATGGAACAGTTACATGCTCATGAAGTCCTTCATATGATGGAAGGAAACAGTTATACGGAAGCCTCTTTGAAAGAAGCTATCGTAGAGAAGTTTGGAAAAGATCAGCTTTTTTATGCTTGTTCGGCTGAGAATATGAATGTGGATGCGTTGATCGAGTTTCTTAAACAAAAAGGTAAATTTATGTTTTTGAACGACGGTTTTACGGTTGATGTGACAAAAGTTTGTAATCATTAAAGATGGATTCGGTTTAGTTCTTTTTTATTTCCCATTTCTTCGGATTTATATTTTACTGTTTTCATGTTTTTTCGTATTATTGCATACGAATACTCATACAGCTAAAATATAACTATATGGATATCCTTCTTATTATTCTGGGGATACTTTGTTTGCTGACCGGGCTGGCAGGTTGTTTCTTGCCTGTATTGCCCGGTCCGCCTGTTTCTTATGCAGGCTTGTTGCTTTTACACTTTACGGACAAAATCCATTTCAGTACTACACATTTGATTTTATGGGCTTTGCTGGTCATTATTGTCCAGGTGCTGGATTATGTGACGCCTATGTTGGGTACAAAATACAGTGGAGGCGGTAAATGGGGGAATTGGGGATGTGTGATCGGAACGATTGCCGGTCTTTTCGTTTTTCCTCCCTGGGGCGTGCTGATCGGTCCGTTTGCAGGAGCTGTAATCGGCGAGTTGCTTGGGGGAAAGAAGTCTGTCGAAGCCTTTAAAGCCGGGGTAGGGGCTTTTGTTGGTTTTCTGTTCAGTGTGGTGGTGAAAGTGTCGGTTTGTGGCTATTTTATCTACTGCTTTGTTGCGGCTCTATTTTAATAAACCTTATTTCTGCTTTTTTTGTTACCTTTGTAGATTAATAGGGCTGTGGCAAATAATTATCAAATATGAAAAAGATTATTAATCCCTGGGAGGGATTGGATGGGTATATGTGTTTTGGCTGTGCTCCGAGTAACCCGATGGGACTTCATATGGAGTTTTATGAGGATGGTGATGATATTGTGGCTTATTGGGAGCCGGAAGCTCATTATCAGGGTTGGTTAAATACGTTGCATGGCGGAATCCTAACAACATTGATGGACGAATTGGCCGGTTGGGTGGTGCTTAGGAAGTTACAGACTTCGGGAATGACTTCACGCCTGGATGCCCGCTTTCTGAAAAGTCTTTCTACCCGTGAACCCAGGTTGACAATTCGGGGACGTATCAAAGACCGTAAACGAAATGCAATCTTTATCGAAACGGAAATCTATAATTCACAAGATGAGTTATGTACGCGTGCTGACTTGGTCTATTTTATAGTTACACAGGAACAGGCTACGGAAAAATTTCATTTTGCGGGATGCAAAGCAGAAGGTGAATAAACAATAAAACATAAATAACAAATGAAGTATATTGGAGCACATGTGTCGGCATCAGGTGGAGTTGAGAATGCTCCGGTGAATGCGAATGCGATTGGGGCGAAGGCGTTTGCCTTGTTTACCCGTAATCAGCGTCAATGGAAATCTTCTCCGCTGACAAAAAAGAATATTTCCCTTTTCAAAGAACGTTGTGAGGAATTTGGTTATGCGGCAGAGCATATTCTTCCGCACGATAGTTATCTGATCAATCTGGGACATCCGGAAGCAGAAGGTTTACAGAAATCGCGGGATGCTTTCTTGGATGAGATGCAACGTTGTGAGCAATTGGGACTGGACCGTTTGAATTTCCATCCCGGAAGCCATCTGAATCAGATGGATGTGGAGGACTGTCTGACGCGCATAGCCGATTCGATCAATTGGGCGTTGGACCAGACTTCGGGTGTATGTGCCGTACTGGAAAATACTGCCGGACAGGGAACCAATCTGGGATATACCTTCGAGCAACTTGCTTATATTATCGATAAAGTAGAAGATAAATCCCGTGTCGGAGTTTGTATAGATACTGCCCATACACTGGCAGCAGGCTATGATATCAAGACTGTTGAAGGTTTTACGGAGACATTCCGTCATTTTGACGAAGTAATCGGTTTTTCTTATTTGCGTGGCATGCATATAAACGATTCCAAAAAAGATCTGGCTACCCGTGTGGATCGACATGACAGTATTGGGAAAGGAGTGATGGGATTGACTACATTTAAGATGTTGATGGATGATCCCCGGTTTGATAACATTCCTTTAATTCTGGAAACGCCGGACGAGTCTATTTGGGCAGAAGAAATTGAATATCTGTATTCTATATAAAAGCGAAAGGAGCGGTCTTCTCAGATCACTCCTTTCTATTTAACCAAAACCTTAACTATGAAAGCCCAAATGTATAGTGTTTTTTTTAAACATGCAAGAGTTTAGGGTAAAAAAACCTAATCTTTTGTTATTTGATAACAAATTTAAATATATTGTGTTATGTTTATTTTAATGCCTGTCATCTTTGTCTTAGGGATTCTTGCAATTGCGTTGGAAGATAAGATAAAGATAAATAAAGCTGCGATAGCTCTGTTTATGGCAATATCACTATGGATGATATTGATGTTTGACGCCTATGACATTTTTGTCGAACGCTCCAGTCCTTTGTTTCAGGAGTTCTTGATCCAAAATCCGGAAATGGCAAATGCCCCTCTGAAAGATCAGTTTATTACATTTATTACAAACCGTTCGATTGTTTATCATTTAGGGAATGTAGCTGAAACGCTTTTCTTTGTCATGTGTTCCATGCTGATTGTCGATATCGTGGATAAGCATGGTGGTTTCCGGGCTGTTACCGGATATATCCGTACCGCCAATAAAAGAAAATTATTGTGGTATATAAGTTTTGCCGCTTTTTTCTTTTCCGCTTTATTGGATAACTTAGCTGCTGCTATCGTCATTATGGCCGTGTTGCGGAAATTGGTTCCGGATCGGACAGATCGTTTGAAGTATGCCTGTATGGTGATTATTGCGGCTAATGCGGGTGGTTCCTGGTCTCCGATTGGCGACGTGACGACTATTTTGCTTTGGGTGGGCAAGAATGTCACAGCTATGCACCAGATTTCGCATGTGTTCCTTCCGGCATTGGTAAACTTGCTTGTACCGCTGACGATTGCCAATTTCTGGCTCTTCAAGAAAGATGCAACTTTGCGTGTGATGAGCGAGGAAGAAATGGCAGACGAATATACACCGGAAATTCCGAATCATTCGCGCCGGGTGATCTTTGTGATCGGTGTCCTTTCGCTGGCATTGGTTCCGGTCTTTCAGATGTTGACGAATCTTCCGCCCTTCTTAGGTGTTTTGCTGGGTTTGGTGATCCTGTGGTTCTATACAGATATCATGTATAGCAAACTGCATATGCACGAATCCAATAAGTTGCGTATTTCCCAATTACTTCCGAATATCGACCTGGCGACGATATTTTTCTTTTTGGGTATCCTGATGGCGGTAGGGGCGTTGGAAACTTCCGGCCAGCTGGGTTTGATGTCTGCTTTTCTGGATAAGCATGTGCATGAACCTTATCTGATCAGTTTCGTGATCGGTGTTTTGTCTTCCTGTGTGGACAACGTGGCTTTGGTTGCGGCAACGATGGGTATGTATCCGATTGTGCCGGATGCGGCCAATCTGGCTCCTTATGCCCAGTTCTTCGTATCGGATGGAGGTTTTTGGACATTCCTTGCCTACTGTGCCGTTACTGGCGGTAGTATTCTGATTATCGGTTCTGCAACCGGTGTAACGGTAATGGGATTGGAAAAGATCGATTTTATGTATTATACTAAAAGATTTTCAATTCTGGCATTGATCGGCTATTGCTGCGGTGCCGGTGTATATATGTTATTATTTGCATAAATTTTATTTATATGAGAAGAACATGGATTTTGATGGCAGCCTGTGCCATTACGCTTTCCGCAGTGGAAGCCTTTGCATGCACAGGACTGCTGGTAGGAAAGAAAGCTTCGGTTGACGGCTCCGTTATGATCAGCTATGCGGCAGATTCGCATACGTTATATGGTGAACTGTATCGCTGGCCGGCTGCGACTTGGCCGAAAGGGGCGATGCTGGATATCATCGAGTGGGACACCCATAAACCGTTAGGACAGATCCCGCAGGTTGAGCAGACCTATTCTGTGGTCGGCAATATGAATGAACATCAGGTTGCGATTACGGAAAGCACTTTCGGGGGCCGTTCCGAACTGGTCGACACGACCGGTATCATGGATTACGGTAGTCTGATTTATGTCACTTTGCAACGTTCCAAGACGGCGCGGGAAGCTATCCGGATTATGACTGACCTGGTGAAGGATTATGGCTACTATAGCAGTGGGGAAACGTTTTCTATTGCCGATAAGAACGAAGCTTGGGTGATGGAAATGATCGGTAAAGGTCCGGGTAATAAAGGAGCTGTCTGGGTTGCTATTCGCATTCCGGACGATTGTATTTCGGCTCATGCCAACCAATCTCGTATCCAGCAGATCCCGTTTGATGATAAGGAGAACTGCATCTATTCACCGGATGTTGTCTCTTTTGCTCGTGAAAAGGGATATTTCAGCGGCAAGGATAAGGATTTTAGTTTCCAGAAAGCCTATTGTCCGTATGATTTCAGTGCTCTGCGTGGTTGTGAAGCCCGTGTGTGGTCTTTCTTTCGCAAATATGATAAATCGATGGATCAATATACAGATTTGATCAAGGGGGATGTGACGAAGAAGCCGATGCCTTTGTATGTCAAACCTAATCGTTTGTTGTCTGTTCAGGATGTTCAGAACGGTATGCGCGACCATTTCGAAGGCACGGATTTAGATATGACGAAGGATGCTGGTGCCGGTCCTTACAAGGTTCCGTATCGTTGGCGTCCGATGACTTTCGAAGTGGACGGCCAGGAATATACGAACGAGCGTGCGATTGCTACGCAGCAGACCGGTTTTGTGATTGTTCCTCAGATGCGTAACTGGCTGCCGGATGCTGTCGGTGGTATCCTTTGGTTTGGTGTGGATGATGCGGATATGGCTGTCTTTACGCCGATCTATTGTTCGGTGACAGCTTCTCCCGAATGTTATCGTGTCGGAAACGGTGATATGATGAATTTTTCCTGGACATCCGCTTTTTGGATTCATAACTGGGTGGCTAATATGGCGTATGGCAAATATAACTATATGATTCAAGATATCCGCTCAGTTCAACAGGAGTTGGAGAACGGATATCAACAGACAATCCCGGCTATCGATAAGGCAGCATCAGAACTGTATGCCAAGAATCCGGCGGAAGCGGTCAAGTTCCTGACCTGGTTCAGTTCTACGACTGCCGACCAGGCAACGGCCCGTTGGAAGAAATTAGGAGAATATCTGTTAGTCAAATATATGGACGGTAACGTGAAGAAGGAAGAAAACGGACAATTCAAACAGAATGGTTACGGATTGTCTGAATATCCGGATTTCCCTGGCTATGACGAAGACTATTATCGTAGCATTGTAAAGAGCGCAGGTGATAAATTAAAAGTAAAATAATAGGCCTTTATAGGAAAAAATACTATATTTGGCGATAGATATTGTTGTACTAAATAAGAAAAGTATGAAAAAATTAATTGTTATGTTGATGCTGACGCTGTTCAGTATAGGTGCGTATGCACAGACGCAGCAAGGTCAATCCTCGTTTGGTTTCAACTTAGGTTATAATTTTAATGATATCGGCAATGCTACTATCGGCATCGATTATCGTTATTGTGTAACGGATGCGTTTCGTTTGACCCCGTCTATTACTCATTTTGTAAAGAATGATGGTCTGAATGCATGGGCGATCGATATGAATGCTCATTATGTGTTTAAATTGAGTGAGATGTTCGGCTTTTACCCGTTGGCCGGGTTGAGCCTTTCGTTTTGGAAAGCCAGCGTAGGTAATTTTAGTGTTAATGAAACTCGTTTCGGTGCTAATATTGGCTTGGGCGGTGAAGTGTATGCGACGGATCGGATATCTGTCGGGTTGGAAGCTAAATATAATATAATAAAGGATTTGGATGCCGCAGCATTAGCTGTCCGCGTTGGATACAATTTCTAAGTAACCGAGCTTTTGTCTATATAAAAAAGGGGAGTGGTAACACATCCCCTTTTTTATTTTCTAAAAGGACGATACATTTTCTGTTCCCGTTCTACCATTTCTGATATTCTTCGAACGTAATGTTTTGGAAATCGGGTATGACCTGATATACCTTGTCCTTCAAAGACTCTTCGGAATTGGTCGTGCTAAGTCCGATAACCCGCATACCCGCATTGGTCCCGGCTTGTATTCCGGCAAAAGAATCTTCAAATACCAAGCAGTCGGCAGGTGATACATGCAGATCGGAGGCGGCAAGCTGATAACACATCGGGTCCGGTTTCCCTTTTGTAATCCGGTCAGCGCTCACAACCGTATCGAACAGATTGTCGAGTTTCAAAAGGCGGAAAGCCCGTTCCAATTTGGCATTGTCGGAACTGGTGACCAAACCGACTTTTACCCCTTTACCCTTCAAAAGGTGGATAAACTCCATTGCACCCGGAACCGGTGGAAAAGGCATTTTCTGTTCGAAATCCATTGATTCGCGGGTTACCATTTCTTTAAATTCTTCAGACCGGTCGGAGAAATACTTATCCAATATATAAGGTAATGTCGTCCCTTTGATATGGGATGCGAAATTGGGGATTCCCGTCTGATAGCGTTCTCCCGCTTCATTCCAGTAAATATCGTAAATAGGTTCTGTGTCTACAACCACACCGTCGAAATCAAAAAAGGCAGTCTTCATAAACTGTTGTTCCATAAAAATCAATTCGTTTATAATAAGGTCATTTGTCTGCAAATATACTTCTTATTGGGATACAGGAAAATAAATTTGTAAATCTTATTGACTTTATTTTTTTATTGCGTAATAAAAAATGGCCTTACTGCCATATTATTCTTAAATCACTGTCAGTGATTATATGATCGGCGGCAGTGATTATATAATCGCCGACACTGATTTTATAATCACTGGCACTGATTTTAGAATAGTAGCAGGGAGAACGGGAAATAGACGGCTTGTAAAGAGCTATTTTAGTGTAGTTGTTCTAACTTTTTTGAGATTTAATGCTATGGTAGTGCAAAAACTTATATCTTTGTGCACGTACACATGTTTGTTAACTAAAGGAAATTAATTGTCTAACTAATTATAGTATCAGAAAGCAAATGAAAGCGTATTTGAAATTAGCAGCTTTGTCTCTGACTTTGCTGTGTGGTGCCTGCCAACCTAACGACGGATGGCAGCAATTGTTTAATGGTAAGGATTTTACTGGCTTCAAGCAGTTGAACGGTAAGGCTCCCTATCGTGTAGAGAATGGATGTATGGTCGGCCAGACTGTGGATAAAGAACCGAATAGCTTTATGGCGACAGAACAAACGTATGGTGATTTTATTCTGGAGTTTGAAGTGAAATGTCATCCAGACTTGAATTCCGGGGTGCAGTTTCGAAGCGAAAGTAAGCCGGATTACAACAATGGACGTGTGCATGGCTATCAGTGCGAGATCGACCCGTCCGACCGTGCTTGGAGTGGTGGGCTTTATGATGAAGCGCGACGTGGTTGGTTGGCTCCTTTGACGAATAACGAAGCCGGACGAGCCGCCTATAAGAAAGATGATTGGAACAAGTATCGGATTGAAGCTATCGGCAACAGTATCCGCATCTGGCTGAATGGCGTGAACACTTCGAATGTAGTGGATGATATGACACCGGAAGGTTTTATTGCTTTCCAGGTACATGGCATTTTCGGAAAAACGGAGAATGTCGGCAAGGAAATCTGGTGGCGTAATATCCGTATTAAGACGGAAAATCTGGAGGCAGAGCGTATGCAAGGCCCGTTGGCCCCGGAAGTGAACTGTATTCCGAATACGCTGACAGAAGCAGAAAAAGAGGCTGGTTGGAAACTGTTGTTTGATGGTAAGACTTCTAACGGATGGAGAGGTGCCGGACAGGAAACATTCCCCGAAAACGGATGGAAGATCGAAAATGGTGAACTGACTGTTATGAAGAATGGCGGTCCGGAAGGCAAAAGAGGTGGTGATATCCTGACTGTCGATGAGTTTGGTGCCTTCGAACTGAGCTTTGAGTTCAAGTTGACGGAAGGGGCAAATAGCGGTATGAAATATCTGATTCAGGAAAGCAAGAAGAATAAAGGTTTTGTGATCGGTCCGGAATACCAGGTTCTGGATGACAAGCAGCATCCGGATGCCAAACTGTACACGACTTATCCTGGTAGCCGTACAGTTTCCAGCTTGTACGATATTATCCCTGCGAAAAATAAACGCTTCAATGGTGTCGGACAGTGGAATAAGGGGGTTATCAAAGTATTCCCTAACAAGCATGTCGAACATTGGATGAACGGCTTTAAGACCGTTGAGTATGATTGGGCTTCGGATGCATTCCTGGAAGTCGTGAAGGGAAGTAAATTCGCGAAGAAGGAATATGCCGAATTCGGACCTTTCGGTACTGCTGAAAAAGGTCATATCCTTTTGCAGGATCACTGGGACGAAGTTTCTTTCCGGAATATCAAGATAAGAGAACTCAAATAGTTAACTAAAAAATAGGAACCATGACAACACGTAGAGATTTCCTTAAACACAGCGCCTTAGGTGCAGCCGGTCTGACTATTGGCGGACTGGGGTTCAGTACAGAGAGTTACGCTAACATAATGGGCGCAAACGAGAAGATTCGTGTGGGTATTGTCGGTTTTTCAGACCGTGCCCGCCATTCTTTGATTCCTGCTTTTATGGCTTGTGCCGATGAGTTAGGCTTTGAAATCGTCGCTATTTCCGACATCTGGAAACGGCGTAGAGAAGAAGGTGTTGTTTTCTTCCAGGAGAAATATGGAAAGAAAGTAAAAGCATTCCGTAACAACGAAGAACTGTATGACGCAAAAATGTGTGATGCTGTGATCGTTGCCACATCCGATTTTCAGCACGCTTTGCACTGTATCGAAGCAGTTAAAGCTGGATGCGATGCCTATGTAGAGAAACCTTTTGCAGAAACGATGGAAGATGCCCGTGCCGCCCGCAAAGCTGTGTTGGAAAGTGGAAAGATTGTGCAGATTGGTTCCCAACGCCGCTCGGCTCCAAACTATCATGCTGCCAACGACTTTATCCGCTCCGGTAAGTTCGGCAAGATCACGATGGTGGAAATGTGTTGGAACGTTAACCTGCCCGGACGCTGGCGTCGTCCGGCCTTGGTCGCACAATGTTTTGAGAAGGATACTGATTGGAAGCGCTTCCTGCTAAATCGCCCGTACGAAGAATGGGACCCGCGTAAGTATTTGGAATATCGCCTGTTCTGGCCGTATTCTTCCGGTATTCCCGGCCAGTGGATGTCACATCAGATCGATACGGTACACTGGTTTACTGGTTGCAACCATCCGAATAGTGTCGCAGCCAATGGCGGAATCTATCAATGGAATGACGGACGCCGCAGTTATGATACGATGACGGCGGTGTTTGATTATGGAAAAGCAGGCGAGAATTTCCAGGTCGTATATTCTTCCCGTATGCATAACTCGGCAGGCGGAACAAAAGAATTGTACTTTTCCAATGGCGGTACGTTGAACCTGGATACAAATAAAGTGACATCGGAAGGTGGCCTGACTAAACGTTTCGCGGATGAAATGGGAATGCAACCGAACCTGTTGGAAGAATTCGAATTGCCTTCCATCAAGGTGGAAACGGGTTCCAATACAGGAGCTGACCCTATGACAAACCTGCATATGCGTAATTGGATGGAATGCGTGAAAAGCCGCAAGCAACCGAATGCTCCGGTAGATGCCGGCTATAATCATTCCATTGCCAACATCATGTGTACGGCTTCTCTTCGGACAGGAGAAAAAGCGACATTCGATGAAGCAAGACAGGAAGTGCTTGCCGGTGGCAAAGTCTTTAAATATTGATTATTCGTTCCGTAAGAAGCTGCACAGTACGATTCTTTGACGTACGTCGGCAATAACATTCTTTGTGGAGGTAAGTAGACTGAATGTGTACTTATCTCCATAATTTTTTTGTACTGTTTCCAAGTCTTTCACGGTACAGAAAAAGAAGCCGCTTACTGGCTGTTCCTGCCCGAAATTATGGAACTTGTTGCCCAGATAGAAATTCAGCCCATAAAGATTTGCGTATGTCTTCAGATCATTCATTACATACATATTCATGTCGTCCAACGGATATTCTTTCTGAACCTGCTCGGCAAACGGACGGGCGGAACTTCCTTGGCGTATACCGCGCATGACAACCCCGTCGATCAGTAAGTTAATGGCAAAAGCCAATGCGATTGTCGCATACAGGATCTTGATGTTGATCTTCTTGAACATCTGATAATAGACAGTCGCCAGAATTGCCAAAAGGGCTATCAGTATACAAATTGTCAGTCCGCAGGGATATGCGAACATATTCGATACCAACTCGACCATTTCCAGTGTCGATTGGCGGCTTGTGTACTGACTCGCAATCTTGACTGGATCGATTGCTCCGGCCATCGTCAGGCCGACGGCAATTACGACGACGGCAGTAATGGAGGCCATGAAAGCGGCAAATACTCGGGTTACCTTCGTCCGGTATTCCGTAATATATAATGTATATTGAGCCAGGAAAATGGCAATAAACGGATATGCCGGCATCAGGTATACGCTTCGTTTGCTGGAAGGTATCGAATAGAAGAAAATGATACAAACCAGTGCAACTAAGCTGAACAGTTTCTCTTTTTCCATCGATCGAATATTATTCCAAGTGTCAGCCAGTATCTCTTTCACCGACTTTTCCGATTTGTGCAATTTTAATCCGAATAAAGAGAAAAAGAAGAAGATCGTCCAGGGAACAAATCCTGCAGCCAGTGTCATGAAATTGTACCAGACTCCGTTTTCATGCCCTAAATTGTAATGGATATCAGGCGTGCTGAGGTGGAAGAAACGACCGAAATTCTCTGCTAACACCACATTCAGGAACGCATCACCTCCTTGTTTCCAGGCAGCGACATACCACAATAGAGGTAGGAATATCGAAGAAATACCAGCATAAAGAAGTGTTTTGAATATCACTAAATAGGAGTATTTACGAAGCATCAGCAAATAGACCCCGAAAACAAATAGCGGCAGGATAATACCCACAGGTCCTTTTGTCAGTACGGCACATCCCAATAAGGCCGGAATGGCGATCGGCACTCCTTTTAGCTCCAGTTTGTCTTCCCACCTGTATAGCTGATAAAGCCCGATCACTATAAAGGTTGTCAGTAGCATATCCACACGCGTGGTCATAGCCGCCCGATGTATCTCGATACAGGTGATGAGCAATAGCGTGGCGATGAATGCCTGCTGGAACCGCAATCGCTTGCCAAAGAAAACCAGCGTGAAACCGATCAGTATGATAAAAGCCAACGCAGACGGTAGGCGGGAGGTGAACTCTGAAACATATCCCTGCGGTAGGGAAGCGACTGCCATCAGCCAATGCGCCAACGGCGGCTTATAAGCAAATTCGTTTGCATAGACCTGTGGCAAAATCCAGTTGCCGGTTTCGAGCATGGAAACGGCAACCGCCGCTTCGCGAGGTTCTCCCTTGGTCGAAAAATCTCCCAGCCCGATCCAGGGAAGGACGGCGATTATACAAATGACGATAATCATCGTTACCGGCTTTTGCAGATAAAGATATTGAAGAGTAGGTGTGCGCATAGTTTAAATCGGTAAGGAGCTTCCGCCCCGTTGAATAAATTTTTCTGAACTACAAAAGAACGACTTTTTACGGACTTTTTGTTCTTTTCGGGAAACTTTTTTATGTTCCTAAACATTCTTTGATGGAAGTCCGGATGACATTCGCATCTTCTTTATTCTCTTTCAGAATGGAGAGGACGAGGTTTAAATAACTCTCTTTATTACTGATCCCACAGTATTTGCAAAGCTGGGACTGAGGCAGCATCCCTTTCTGATTGTAGACGCGAAGGATATTTTTGTAATCTCCGGTTTCGGCAAACTGGATGAATTTCTCCTTGATCCCCGTATAGATTTCATCTACATGTACGGTGTCGCGGATGCTTTCTATATGCTCGGTCAGTTCGTCCACCGTGCTCATCTTCCGGTTCAGGGCTGTTTCCAACTTTTTCTGTACGCGATGGCGGGCATGAAGCAAAACCTGGCTTTCGAGATCTTTCAGGAAAAGCTTGATGACGTTTTCTTTGACCTGGTTGAAGACCTGTTCCGGATCTTTCATCAGGCGGGCGGCAACAGTCTTGATGACCGGCTCCAGCATCAGCAGGTTTTCTACTTCGGCCACGTTGGGCACGTAGATATGTTGTTCGCGCAGGTAAGCGATTTCTCCTTCCGTACGACGGTCACGATCGACGATCCCTTTCGAGTCCAGCGTATGGAAATCTTTCAACTGGGCGAATGCCTTTGTTGTTTCGATTACTTTCTGGCAACCTCCCATCGGTTTCACTTTGTAGTCGGGAAAGATAAGCGGATAGAGGCGGCTGTCTATGCTGTTGGAGTCGGTCCCTTCGATAAACAGGATCGGTTTGCGGCTGCCTAATATTTCCATATAGACCTCTTCCGGGAAACTGTCGTTGCTTTCGATCAGTTCGTAGTCCCATATCCGGGCATCCCCATTGTAAGAACGTATCCAGAGGCGTTTGCTGTTATCGCGGGAGGCGGCGAAGTCGATGTCGTGCGTCAGATACACATAGGTACAATCCGGCCGCATGGCTTCTATCTCGTCCCACAAAGGATTTTTGATGGAGTCGTGGAGCAGGACTTCCGGCTCTTCAATGATTAATAATGCATTTTCAGGAGCACAGAGTACGGCTCCTATCAGATAGAATACCAGCTTTTCGCCGTCGCTCATCCTGCCGGCCGTATAGGAATCTCCGTCGATACTGGTGGAGGCCAGCTCTATAAAACCCGATTTGCGTACCAGCCGGTTATGCGGGAACATCTTCTCCCAAATCGTCTGGATACGGTCTATCTTGGTGACCGGCGGCAATAGATCGGGGGCCAGTTTGCTTTCTTCTTTATACTGGACGGCAGCTTCGAATTCTTCCGTTTGCAAATGCAGGATCAATTTTTCGTATTCTGACATACGCGGCATGAAAAGTCGTTCTGCAATCATGGATTGGAGTCTGGCCAGCTCGTTGCCGTCCGCCGGAGCCTTGCTTTCTTCGCTGCTAAGGAAGAGGGAGTGCATTCCGGATATCCATACGCTTTGTCCGGCGTAGCGTTGGTGCAAGTTTCTGCCGAAGGAGCTTTTACCGGCCCCGTTTGCCCCGATTACGACCAGCACTTTCGTGTCAAGAGTAACGGGAACTGAAGTATTTTGATTGGTAGGAAGAATTAAATCCATAACTAGTCTCCGATTAGTTTCCCCAAAGGTAAATAAAATTTTATAGGCGGGAAACAAAAGTTCCATCGGCATGAAACAAAAATTCCATAAGCATGGAACAAGAGTTTCGTGCCTATGGAACTTTAATTTCTTCCGTATGTAAGGGACGATTTAATATGCCCGTGCGAACAATACGCGCTGTGCAGAAGGTTTGCCGGTCACCATACACTTGCCAGGAGTCTTGTCACCGTCCAGTGGAATGCAGCGGATTGTAGCTTTCGTCTCGTTCTTCACCTGCTCTTCCGTTTCGGGAGTTCCGTCCCAATGAGCCATGATGAAGTAACCTTCTTCGATCTTTTCCTTGAACTCTTCGTAGGTATCGACTGTAATTGTCTTTTCCGTACGATGATCGAGTGCTTTCTGGAAGATGTTCTTTTGGATTTCTTCCAGCAGGTTCTGGACGTATGTTTCGATGTTGTCGCAAGTCACAGTTTCTTTTTCCAGTGTATCGCGACGCATCACTTCTATCGTGTTGTTCTCCAAATCGCGTCCTCCCATAGCTAAACGTACGGGAACGCCTTTCAGTTCGTATTCGGCGAACTTCCATCCCGGCTTCTTGTTGTCGGCGTCGTCGAATTTTACGGAGATACCCAACGCTTTCAGCTTGGCAACGATGCCGTTTACCTTTTCGCTGATCTGCGCCAACTGCTCTGCGCTGCGGTAGATCGGGATGATTACCACTTGGATAGGAGCGAGGTGAGGAGGCAATACCAGGCCGTTATCGTCGGAATGGGACATGATCAGGGCTCCGATCAGACGGGTTGAAACTCCCCATGAAGTAGCCCAGGCGTATTCGTTCTTTCCGTTTTTGTCGATAAAGGTAACGTCGAATGCCTTACCGAAGTTCTGTCCTAAGAAGTGAGACGTACCGGCTTGCAGTGCTTTTCCGTCTTGCATCATCGCTTCGATCGTATAGGTATCCAATGCTCCGGCGAAACGTTCGCTTGCAGATTTGACACCTTTGACGACCGGCATCGCCATATAGTTTTCTGCAAAGTCAGCATATACACCTTGCATCTTCTTTGCTTCGATTTCAGCTTCTTCACGTGTCGCGTGGGCAGTATGTCCTTCCTGCCACAGGAATTCTGCGGTACGGAGGAAGAGGCGTGTACGCATTTCCCAACGCATCACGTTCGCCCACTGATTACAAAGGATAGGCAGGTCGCGGTAAGACTGAATCCAGTTGCGATAAGTGTTCCAGATAATTGTCTCGGAAGTCGGACGGATGATTAGTTCTTCTTCCAGCTTGGCGGCCGGGTCGACCACGACACCTGTACCGTCATGGTTTGTTTTCAGACGATAATGTGTTACAACGGCACATTCTTTGGCGAAGCCTTCTACATGTTCGGCTTCCTTGCTCAGGAATGATTTCGGGATCAGCAAGGGGAAGTAAGCATTTACGTGGCCTGTTTCCTTGAACATATCGTCGAGGATACGTTGCATCTTTTCCCAAATTGCATATCCGTAAGGCTTGATCACCATACAGCCGCGTACTGCAGAATTCTCTGCCAGATCCGCTTTGATTACCAGATCCTGGTACCACTGCGAGTAGTTCACACTTCTCGGAGTCAGTTCTTTCAGCTCTTTTGCCATTTCCTTATAATTCTTATGTTTTTTTCTATTGATTCCAAATATGACGTGCAAAGGTACAAAATTGAATTGATAATTGACAATTGACAATTGACAATTCATGCAATTCAATGCGTCATATTTGATAAAAAGCAATGAAAAAGGCCACTCCTCGAAAGAAGCGGCCTTTTATTATGAATAAGGATTATTCTTATTTGTATGCTTCGCCCTTAACAGCTGCAATACCCGGAAGAACTTTACCTTCGATGGCTTCCAGCAGGGCGCCACCACCTGTAGACACGTAAGAAACGCCGTTTGCCAGACCGAACTTGTTAACACAAGCAACTGAATCGCCACCACCCACTAATGAGAAAGCGCCGTTCTTGGTTGCTTCAACGATAGCTTCGCCAACTGCGCGGGAACCATCTGTGAAGTTCTCGAATTCAAATACGCCTGTAGGACCGTTCCACAGGATCGTTTTGGAGTTCTTGATAACTTCAGCATAAAGAGCAATAGTCTTCGGACCGATGTCAAGACCTTCCCATCCGTCAGGAATTTCGTTTACGTTGGCATAAGCAGTCTTGGCGTCGTTGCTGAAATCGTCAGCGATCTTAGCGTCAACAGCCAATACCAGATTTACACCTTTTTCTTTTGCTTTTTTCATCAGGTCGAGAGCCAGATCCAGCTTGTCATCTTCGCAGATTGATTTACCGATCTTACCACCCATAGCTTTTGTGAAAGTATAAGTCATACCGCCGGTGATGATCAGGTTGTCTACCTTGTTCAACAGGTTTTCGATGATTTCGATCTTGGAAGAAACCTTGGATCCACCCATGATTGCTGTAAACGGACGAGTGATGTCGTTCAATACCTTTTCAACCGCTTTTACTTCTTTTTCCATCAGGTAGCCGAACATTTTGTGGTCAGCATCGAAATAATCAGCGATCAATGCCGTAGAAGCGTGAGCACGGTGAGCTGTACCGAATGCGTCATTTACATAGCAGTCAGCATAAGATGCCAATCTCTTTGTAAATTCTTTCTGACTTTCTTTAACAGCTTTCTTGGCAGCTTTCTTTTCTTCGTCTGTTGCATCTTCAGCCAAACCTCTCGGCTTGCCTTCTTCTTCAGCATAAAAACGAAGGTTTTCAAGCAACAATGCTTCGCCCGGTTGCAAAGCGGCAGCCTTAGCGCCGGCTTCTTCACCGATACAGTCGTTAGCGAACTGAACATCAACACCCAGCAATTCGGAAACGTGTTTCAGGATGTGTTTCAGTGAATATTTGTCAGTAACGCCTTTCGGACGTCCCAGGTGAGAACCGATGATTACACTACCACCGTCTGCCAAAATCTTTTTCAGAGTAGGAAGAGCGGCACGGATACGAGTGTCGTCTGTGATGTTGAAGTTTTCGTCCAAAGGAACGTTGAAGTCAACTCTTACAAATGCCTTTTTGCCGGCAAAATTGAAATTGTCAATTGATTGCATAACTCTTATATTTAAGTTCTGTATTAAAATATCACGCTTAGCGGACGCAAACTTACACAAAAATATTTTATTTCGTTGTTTCATATTCTATAATTATTGGCTTGAATGCAAAACTTCCTTACGCTTCGATCAAAACATGTGAGGAAACGGGGAACGGGGGTTATTGTAGTAATTTTTTTTTAATACTTTTAATAGACAGTAATAAAGAAGACTTTTATATTTGTCGCCAGCTATTGATAAACAATTTTGTACTAAAATTTTTTATAGTAATGCGAACGAATCATCTTAATCTATTACTTGTACTCGTACTTGTATTATTTCCGATGAGTACACGCGCATATGGCGCCGGTGAATGTGTGATGTTGTATACTCCCTACACTAAGATTGCGGTTCCGCCGGGAGAGTCTATCAATTACAGTGTTGACGTCATTAATAATTGTGACGAAGTGAGAAATGCTTCTATTTCCGTCTCAGGAATGCCGCGAGGATGGAAGTATGAGATGAAAGCCGGAGGTTGGACGGTTGACCAGATATCCGTTCTGCCGGGTGAGAAGAAGAATTTTACTTTCAAAGTGGATGTCCCGTTTAAGGTGAATAAAGGAACGTACCATTTTACGCTGTCCGCTCCGGGTGTTGCGGAATTGCCGTTGACTGTAACTGTTTCTGAACAAGGAACTTATCAAACTGAATTTATGACAAAGCAGCCCAATATGCAGGGCAATTCGAAATCGACCTTCAATTTCAACGCGACGTTGAAGAACCAGACTGCCGACCAGCAACTATATGCGTTGATGGCAGACGCTCCGAGAGGATGGAACGTCACTTTCCGGGTGGCGGGCAAGCAGGCTACTTCCGCACAAGTGGAAGCCAATGCGACGGAAAATATCAGTATCGATATCAATCCGGCGGCTAATGTGCAGGCAGGCACTTATAAGATCCCGGTCCATGCGACAACCAGTTCGACCTCTGCCGATATCGAGTTGGAGGTAGTTATCACTGGTTCTTATGATATCGAACTGACGACTCCGAGAGGATTGTTGAGTGCTGAAATTACGGCAGGAGATATGAAACGTATTGATTTGGTCGTACGCAACAATGGGTCTGCCGAACTGAAGGATGTCCAGTTGACAGCCACTAAGCCGGTTGACTGGGAAGTAACCTTTGAACCTTCTAAAATAGACAAACTGACGGCTGGTAGCACGACGAATGTTACTGCGACTATAAAAGCATCCGGAAAAGCTCTTCCTGGTGATTATGTGACGAAGATGACGGCCAAAACACCTGAAGTCAATACGACTGCGGAGTTCCGCATATCCGTCCATACTCCCATGATTTACGGTTGGTTGGGAATTTTGATTATTGTGCTCGTGCTGGGCGGCGTGTATTATCTGTTCCGTAAATATGGAAGGAGGTAAGTCATGTGCCAGTATGTGATCGAACTTACCGGTTTGACGAAAAAGTATGGAAACTTTACTGCCGTGAACGACCTGAACTTGCAGATTCGTAAAGGTGAGATATTCGGATTGTTGGGGCCGAATGGGGCGGGTAAATCAACGACCATACTCATGATGCTGGGCTTGACCGAACCGACGACCGGCTCTGTAAAAGTATGTAATATCGATTCTACTACTCATCCGATAGATGTAAAGCGTAAGGTCGGATATCTGCCGGAGGATGTGGGGTTCTACGAGGATATGACGGGGATCGAGAATCTTATCTATACTGCTGCCCTCAATGGCATTCGGAAGAAAGAAGCACGTGTGAAAGCGGAGCGGTTGCTTGACCGGGTAGGGTTATTGAAGGAAGCGGATAAGAAGGCCGGTAAATATTCCAAGGGAATGCGCCAACGTCTCGGATTAGCTGATGTGCTGATCAAAAGTCCTGAAGTAATCATTTTGGATGAACCGACTTCGGGGATAGATCCGGCAGGAGTGCAGGAATTTATGGATTTGATCCGGCAATTGAGCCGGGAAGAGGGATTGACTGTCTTGTTTTCTTCCCATCATTTGAACCAGGTCCAGCAAGTTTGCGATCGGGTGGGATTGTTTGGCGGAGGAAAGCTGTTGGCGGAGATTGAACTGACAGACTTGCATAAGACCGAGCATGGGCTTGATGATATCTATAATCAATATTTCGGGGGAGGACGTAGCCATGAGTAATACGAATCATCCTTTCTGGGTTATTGTCAATAAGGAAATCTCCGATTATGTGAGAAGTTGGCGTTTTATTATCCTGATCGTTATCATTGCACTGACTTGTATGGGGTCGTTGTATACGGCTCTGACAAATATCCGTGAAGCGATAAAGCCGAATGATCCTGATGGAGCTTTTCTTTTTCTGAAACTGTTTACGGTTTCGGACGGAACGTTGCCTTCTTTTGCAGTATTTATTAGTTTTCTGGGACCATTGTTAGGAATTTCACTGGGATTCGATGCTATTAATTCGGAACAGAACAAAGGAACGTTGAGCCGTATCTTGTCTCAGCCGATTCACCGGGATTATTTGATTAATGCAAAGTTTGTGGCGGCTCTGACTGTAATCGGCATCATGTTGTTCATGCTGGGATTTCTGGTCATGGGATTCGGGCTGATTGCGATCGGAATCCCGCCTACGGCAGAAGAGTTTATGCGTGTTATCTTCTTTCTGGTCGTAAGTCTTTTTTATGTGGCATTCTGGTTGAACTTGTCGATATTCTTTTCGATCCGTTTTAAACAGGCGGCAACATCGGCATTGGCTTGCGTGGCGATTTGGTTGTTTTTCAGCGTTTTTTATAATATGATTATCAACCTTGTCGGAAAGGCATTGAGTCCTTCGGCTTGGGCTTCTGACTATCAGGTGATCGCTTACCAACGGTTTATGCTGAATTTACTGCGTTTTGCACCGAGTGAGTTGTTTAATGAAGCGACGATGACATTGTTAATACCTTCCGTGCGGAGTCTGGGACCGTTGACAATGGAGCAGGTGCATGGTGCGATTCCAAGTCCGTTGCCTTTAGGCCAGAGTCTTTTGGTTGTTTGGCCGCAACTGACTGGATTGATTGCTGCGACAGTTGTATGTTTTGCTTTGTCGTATGTCTCTTTTATGAGGAAAGAAGTACGGTCAAGGTGAATAATATGCTAATAAATCAATGTGTCAATCAGCAGGAGCTTTCCATCTATTGGTACGTTGATTTATTGGCATATTGGCACTTTATTTATCATTCTGTTAATTTGAAACGCAAGCGTAGCCGGCCGTCGGTATAATCGTATGTCAACATTTTGAAATGTCCGATTTCAGAAGTGTTATTGACATGCGCTCCGATACATGCGCAAACGTCATAATCTCCGATGCGGACAATACGCAGTGTGTCGCTTGCGTCTTCCGGCAACTTGCTAAGATCGACGATCTCCTTGGCTTCTGCTTTCGGTACAAATTCGATTGTAACAGGCAAATGCCGGTCGATCACCTCATTTACCCGGCGTTCCACCTCTGCCATTATTTCGGCTGTCGGTTCTTCCGGCAACTCGTAGTCACATTTACTCTTTTTCCTTTCTATATGTGCATTCTTCGAACGCGGGCAACCGAACATACGGACCATCGTCTGATTCAAGATATGTTCTGCCGTATGCATAGGAGGATATTCGGCTTTGTTGTGCTCGTTTAGTTGGATTTCCTGTTCCATGATTCGACTTCTTTTTTTAATATACTATATACATTAGTATCTACATATTCACCAGAAACCAACAGTTCGCCATCCCGCTCTGTTCCCTCCAATGTGAATCCTAAACGTTTCGGTATGGCGTTACTTGGATGGTTTTCGACAGCACACCGGATTTGGATGCGGTTTATGTTCCGTTTACAGACAGCCCATTGGCAAAGATAACGGACTGCGTGCGTAATAATTCCTTTTCCCCGGTAGGCGGGAAGTAGCCAGTAACCTATTTCGGTACGATGGTTGGGTGCATCGGAGAAATGGAAACCTGCCAGTCCACAAATAGTTTCCCCTTGTTCCAAAATGTAAACAGGATCGCGTTGCTCGTATGGAACAGCCAATACGGATTGCAGGAACCTTTCTTCATCCACAGCACTTTTAAGGCTGTCGACAAAAGGCAGCCAAATACGCAGATCTTCCCGGTCCTTATCGATCGCTTCAAAGATTGGGACTGCATCCATTAAAGTCGCCTCCCGGATTGTATAACCGGAAATACCGATGGGATGGGAGTGGGGACGAATCGTCTTTTCGAATGCTTTTCTTGCACTGTTATTCCGGTAATACACTTCGCCGCAATATCGGAAACCTAATGTGTCGATCAGACGTAACATATAAGTATTGTCATATTTCGTGTCCACACGGAAATTGTAGACACCTTTCTTACGGCTCACCTCCTCGGCTTGCAACATAAATTGCTTTGCCATGCCCTGCCGTTTCATCTCGTCGGCAATGGCAAGACGGTGGACGATGACATAAGGCAGGTCGTTTGACCATTTGCCCTCTATCTCTTTATAGACAGGTTCTCCGTCGAATGAAATGACTCCGTATGCAACAACCCGGTCTTCCCGGCAAATGACGTATCCGTTTCCGTCCTGTATGTCCTGATGGATATGCTCGATAGCTGGATAGCTTTCATCCCATTGTTGACTTCCAAGGCGTTGCATCTGGGCTTTTGCCTGACCGATGATTTGCCAGATTCGCTCGATATCTGTCTTTTCTGCTTTTCGAAATGTGTCGGATATATTTGAGGTTGCCATTTGTTTTTTGAATTTATTGTAATGAATCCTCAAAGATAGTTTTTTTCTTAAAGTAATTTTTCTTTTAGTAATGAGGTTTTTGGGCTGGATGTCATTTTATGACTATAATAGCATTTGATAGTTGACTTTACCGCAGAAAAAAATACTTCCGGTTAAAATATCTGTTTCTCCCATTCGTCTACCTACATGAAGAAACATAAAAGACGAATAAATATGGAAATAGAAATTTATGCAGACAAATGCATCGGTTGTGGAAAATGTGTCGAAAATTGCCCCAGTGGTGTATTGTCAATTACAAATGACGGCTCGCATTTTTGTGTCAGTGTTACCAATAAGGACTTTTGTTTCGGATGTAAAAGATGTAAAAGATGTACAAGACTTTGTCCAAATGATGCCATCAAGGTCAAGAAGAGCCACAAGAGAGAACATAATCGGACTGCCATCAAATCAAGATTTTGGTTTGTTTTTACCGTTTTTTTAATGGCTGTATTCTTTTTCTTCAGTCGTTAAAATGATGGAAATAGATATATTTACATATAATTGTACGGGTTGTGGAAAATGTGTAACTTGCTGCCCATGTGGGTGTTTTACATTGGTGGACAATGGTTCATGCCGTTTCGTCAATATTATTGCTGCTGATTTGTGCATCGGGTGTAAACTTTGTGAACAGCATTGTCCTAATAATGTGATTAAAATTGAACGAACTAAAAAAGATAAAATAATGAACGTATGGAAATTAAGAGCTAAATTCATGCTCAATATGACAGGCGGAATTTGTATGATTGCTCTGGTTGTAGGAATTGTCATGTGGTTATGGAACTGGCTTGTTCCGTCCATAACGGGATGGAGCAATATCAATTATTGGCAGGCTTTAGGACTGACGCTTCTATTCCGCTTCTTAAACGGGAATATACTTCCTCCGATGTTTCACATTAAGAAGAGAGGGAGTTTCGAGAAAATGAAAAAAATGTCGGTGGAAGAACGAAGTGCATTTATTCGCAGACAGTTATCAAGGTTGAGCCATGAGGATATAGACAATGAAAAGGCATAACGTTGCAGAAATATTCAAAAAATATCGCCGACAGTTATTTTCATTCATACGCTATAGAACTTCGGAAGATGAAGCAGAAGACATATTACAAGATGTATTCTTACGGTTTATCCAAGCGGATAATGTAAGTCCTATCAATCAAGTTTCGAGTTGGCTTTTCCAAACGGCAAGAAACAAAATTATCGATAACGGCAGGAAATGTAAAGAAGAACGGATGCCCGAAATTGTCATACAGCAAGATGGTGATACTTTTATGCAGCAAGTAACCGATTTTTTGATAGACGAGGAGCAATCCCCCGAAAAAGAATATCTGAAAAGCGTTGTGTGGGAAGAATTGGAAAAGGCTCTTTACGAATTACCCGAAGAACAAAGATACGTGTTCGAGCAAACGGAATTGAATGGCCTTACATTTATCGAATTATCCGAAATGTGTAAGACGCCCGTGAATACTTTGATTTCTCGAAAACATTATGCCGTCAGATATCTTCGTAAGCGGCTTAAAAATATCTATGAATCATTGATTTATGAAGAATAATCAATATCAAATATAGACTTTATATGTAAGAAAAGGCAGTATCATTTGCGGAGTATTGCCTTTCCGGTTGTAAATTTCCGCTTATGTTCCTCCGGATAGAGTTTTCCTGCATACTTCAACGCTTTTCCCTTGACGAGCGTTGCGATCTGCCCGTTGTTTAAAGGCGAATCGGTCTTTCTTGATTGTAAAACTATACAATAACTGCCCTGAAAAGTAGGAAAATTATATTGTTTTGTTATTTAGTGGTTTATGTGATTTTGAGTTTGTTAAAAAATATTACCCGCAAGGGAAATTTGAAAAATATGGGGTAGAAAATCAAATTTTATGCGCTACTATTTCGATTTGGACCAATAGGTGTTTGAGGAATTTATACAATAAGCTGGGAATGACAATAAGAAACTGTTTTGATTTCTTAACCAGGTAATTCCAATCAAAACAGTTTAATTTTTGTTATAAAGATAGATTTAAGTCTGAAACGGTCTAAACAAATTATTAGGTATGATACGAAAACTTTTGATTCGGGATCTGACTCTCCGGGATGGTCAGCAATCTGCTTTTGCGACGCGAATGTCACAAAAACAGATAGACAAAGTGCTTCCTTTTTATAGAGAAGCCGGTTTTTATGCGATGGAAATATGGGGTGGTGCTGTGCCCGATTCTATCATGCGATATTTGGGAGAAGATCCCTGGGAGCGGTTGGAGAAAATAAAAGCTTCGGTAGGGAATACCTCTAAGTTGACGGCCCTTTCACGCGGGCGTAACCTGTTTGGTTACAATCCTTATCCCGATAAGATTATTAAAGGATTTTGCCACAATTCAATAGAATCAGGATTGGATATCATGCGCATATTTGATGCGCTGAATGATGTGGAGAATATAAAATCGACAGTCAAATATGTAAAACGCTTCGGAGGAATGGCTGATTGTGCCGTCTGTTACACGATCGATCCGTATCATTCGGCTGTTGAAAGAATTGTCGCAGCTTTACACGGACATCCGTTGCATAAGCCTGTTTTTACAAATGAATACTTCTTGGATAAAGCGCTTCAAATGGAGGCTTTGGGAGCCGATATGATCACGATTAAGGACATGAGCGGCCTGATTCCACCGGGAAGAAGTGCCGAAATAGTGCGTTTGTTTAAAAAACATCTCAAAGTTCCGGTAGATTTTCATACTCATTGTACGCCTGGATATGGTTTGGCCTCGGTTTTGGCCGCTATTGTCAACGGGGTGGATGTTGTCGATACCAATATCTGGTATTTCGCCGGTGGAACGGCTGCTCCGGCAATCGAACTGGTGTATGTGTTTTGTAAGAAAATGGGGATCGAGCTGGATATCAATATGGAGGCAATCGCGAAAATCAATGCTCATCTGTTGGATATCCGCAAAGAGTTGTCTGTTTTCGATATGGCAAAACAACTACCTAAGCCGTTTAACCCTTTGACAGACAGAATACCGACTGAGATCGACCGTTTTTTTAACGATGCGATCGACGCAGCCCGGAAAGACAAAGAGGAAGATTTGCTTATCTTCTGCCGTGCTATAGAAGAATATTTTGGTTTCCCCGAACCGAATGAGCTGGTGAAGAAGGCACAGATACCGGGAGGTATGTATACGAATATGGTAGCTCAGTTGAAGCAATTGGGACAGTTGGACTTGTTGGAAAAAGCAATGTCGTTGATCCCCCAGGTGCGCATGGATGCAGGTTTGCCGCCTTTGGTAACGCCGACAAGCCAGATCATCGGGGCTCAAGCCGTATCGTGCGCGTTGGATCAACAAAAAGGGCGTCCGATGTACAGTAATCCGTCCAACCAATTCGTCGCTTTGGTAAAAGGCGAGTATGGAAAGACGCCGGTTCCGATTGATCCGGAATTTCGTTTGAAGATTACGGGTTCGCGGGATGAGGTCCCCTATGATCCTTCCGATTATGAAATGCAGGAAAATCCTGTAATAGAAGACGTTGGTGTCCAATTGGCTGAAAACGAAAAAGAACTCTTGCTTCTGGAGCTTTTTCCAATGATGGCGCATAATTTCTTATCGAAGAAGAAGCTGAAACAAGCACATGTTACCACATGATATCAGATTGTTTTTATGTATTTAAGAGCTTTTCCCCGGCTATTCGTCCGGAGGAAAGCTTTTTTGTTTTACATTTGTCTGCCGGAAACAAGTTGGAGTCGAAATGGGAAAGAGGTACAGGATAATTCTGTTTTTGTTTTTTACTGCAAATATGGTTTTTGCGGAAAGTAACCTCGACTCTTTATTAATCAATTTGGATCAAACGATTCTCCAGCATGAGATTTATAAAGACAGGAGAGAAGCCCGGATCCGTGAATTGAAAGGAAAGGCAACCAAGATAGCTCCGAACTCTATTGCTGCTTATCAGCTCAACGATAGCATTTATCGGGAATATAAATCTTATATGTGCGATTCGGCTGTCCTCTATCTGACCAAAAATATCAGGATCGCCTGTAATTTGCGTGATCAGGAGCGAGAGTACAAAAGTAAATTGCTGTTAGCCTCCCTGCATGCTGCAACTGGCATGTATCAAGAAGCGGTTGATGTATTGGAGGAAGTCCGCCGTGAAACTTTGCCAGCTTCTCTTACCCGTGATTATTACGCCTGTAAAGAACAGGTATACAGGGAGATCTCCGGTAATTCCCGTGATCCTCAAAGTATACGCCGCTATGAAGATAAATCTCTCGTCTATCGGGATTCTTTAGCGATGATGTTGCCGGAAGATGCCAGCAAGCGGGTTGAGTTGCAGGAACTGGCTCTGCGGGCTGACGGACATACTGATGAAGCCCTTCGGATCAATGATACACGTTTGGCAAAAATTCCGTTCGGAACTCCTGAATATGCACTTACTTCTTATCAGCGTGCGATGATCTACCGCCAAAAAAAGGATCGGGAAAAAGAAAAATATTATTTGGCCCTTTCGTCTTTGTCTGATATTCAGTCAGCTATCACAGATCATGCTTCCTTGTGGATGTTGGCTGATTTATTGCTTAAAGATGGCGATATCGAGCGTGCTTATCATTATATCCGTTTTTCTTGGGATGAGACGAACCGGTTTCGTGCCCGCTCAAGAAGTTGGCAGAGTGCGGATATCCTTTCGTTAATCGATAAGAACTATCAGGCTACGATAGAAGGAAAGAACCGGATACTGGTCACATATCTGACGCTGATTAGTGTACTTACCTTGTTATTGATCTCTGCCATCGTTTATATATACCGGCAGATGAAGCGACTGGCGGAGGCCCGCAATCATTTGCAGGAGACAAACGAGCAGTTGAAGGTGCTGAACGGCGAATTGCATCAGATGAACGATCGTTTGCAGTCTGCCAACCTCGAACTGTCTGAATCCAACCGGATCAAGGAGGAATATATCGGGCGTTTCATGAGTCTGTGTTCTTCTTATATCGATAAACTCGACGGTTATCGTCGTATGGTTTATAAGATGGTTTCTTCCGGACAGATCGGGGAACTGGTTAAAGTTACCCGATCGTCAAAGGGCTTGGAGGCGGAGCTGAATGCACTTTATAAGAATTTTGATACTGCATTTCTCCATCTATTCCCGAATTTTGTGACACAATTTAATTCACTTTTGCTTGAAGACGAACAGGTGGTATTGAAAAGGGACGAGTTGCTGAATACGGAACTTCGTATTTTTGCGTTGATCCGTTTGGGGATAAACGACAGTTCTCAGATAGCCGAATTCCTTCGCTATTCGGTGAATACCATCTATAATTACCGAGCAAAAGTAAAGAACAAGGCATGCGTTTCCAGGGATGATTTCGAGAATTTAGTCCGGAAAATTCATTAATCCTTTTATATTTGATCCACTTTTTTAGTAATATAATAGGTGTGTATCTTGTTGTTAAATAGATGTTTGAACGTTTTTCCTGTCCACTTATTTATTCACCGTCTCCCTAAGCCTTCCTTTTCTTCTTAATTTTGAATCACACATTTCAGATCAGCAGATTATTCATAAAAAAGTAATACGCATGGAAAAGAACATAGGGAAGTATCTTTCCCGCAAAAGTACGGAAGTAATCGCTATAGTGGCTTGTATCGGTTTGATCATAACTATTATTCTGGCTGCCGGGTCAATCAGAGCTGAGCAGGAGAAGGCCCATATGGCCTTGCATTCAAGCAGTCTGCAAACGAAATAGACAGATGCCTTTTTTCTAAAAAGAGTGTTTTAATTTCTCTATACATATTTATATCCGGTTCCTGTGCATAGCATAGGGATCGGATATTTTTATGTGTCTGAGAATCAGAAATGGAGGGATAAAACACGAAAAAAGTGAAAATAAATAAAACGAAAAACTTGCATAATTCAAATAAACCATCTACTTTTGCATCCGTCTTAAAGACAAGGAGAGATGGCAGAGTGGTCGATTGCGGCGGTCTTGAAAACCGTTGAACTGAGAGGTTCCGGGGGTTCGAATCCCTCTTTCTCCGCTGAAAGCAGCAAAAAGCTGCTTTTTATGTTTTATGGAGGCTGGTTGCTTCCGGATCTACATGATTTCAACCGAAAAAGGAGAGGTGCTCGAGTGGTTGAAGAGGCACGCCTGGAAAGCGTGTAAACCCCTAAAGGGTTTCGCGGGTTCGAATCCCGCTTTCTCCGCAAAGTCCCGATGATTTATTATCGTCGGGACTTTTTCTTTATGGGATTAATTAACGGTATTTTGAAATAAGATATGGATTCTTTATCTTTGCAAAAAGTTTTTTAGGGAAGGAATGTTAGTAACTACCGTGGATAAAAAGATAAAGTTTTACCAGCGTGTGATTTTGATGATCATGTTGGTCTTTATGCCGTTTTATTCGGTTGGCAGTGATTTCTTTCTGGAAGGTTTTCCAAGTTCTTCTATCGAGGTGGTGGAGAATGAAGTGCATGATGTACTTGATTTCGACGATAATGCCTCCTTGCGTACTGTCCGGCAGGAACAGATTCAAATCCAACTGTTTGTAGCAGACTTTATAGCCGATTGGCTGACTATAATAAATGTGCATGAGTTGATTCATTCTCTTGAATTACAGCAATGTACGTTCTTACCTATATTTTATCAACTTCATAAAACCCAGAGTTTTGTCTGGTTTTGTTCCTATCTGATTTAGGTCTTATCCGATTCTTTTTATTTTTCAGAGCGTGTATGGGTATGTTATGCCGGTATGCGGGATGTTTTGTCGTATCCCTGATATTGCACGCTTTATCATATTGTATAATAATAACCTAAAAATAAACTAATCAGAAACGATTTATGACGAGAAGATTATTTTTTAACTATTTACCTTTTTTATTTTTAATAGCCAGCTTTTTTACCTCTTGTAACCGGAGCCATGAAAAAAAATCCGGAAGTAAAAACAATACGCTGGTGGTGAAGCTGGCAGCTACGAGTATTGAAGTGGCCCAATCGTATGTAGCCGATGTGCAGGCTGTCCAGTTTGTGGAAATCAAACCGAAAGTGGAAGGGTTCGTTGAAGATGTCCTGGTTGACGAAGGAGAGCACGTGAAGAAGGGACAGGTCTTGTTCAAGCTTTCCTCTGCCGAACTGTATGAAGAGGTTAAAGAAGCGCAGGCCAACTATAAGCAGGTGCAGGCCGAGTTGAAAATGGCGGAAGTCGAAGCGGACCGTGTAAAGCGCTTGGTGGAAAAGGACATCATTTCGCCGATCCGCTTGGAACAGGCATTGGCGGAAGCCGATGTCGCCCGTTTGCGGGTACAGCAGGCTAAATCGCGTTTGCTTCGTGCGGAAACGAATTATTCATATACGACCATCACGTCTCCTTTTGAAGGATATGTGGACCGCATACCGTTTAAGGTCGGTAGCTTGGTCACGCCGTCCAGCTTGTTGACCTCCCTGACGGATGTTTCGGAAATGTTTGCCTATTTCAAGATTAACGAGAAAGAATATCTCGAATATAAACGTACGCAGTTGAGCGGAGTGGAGCAACCGGAGTATAATAACCTGGAATTGATCCTGTCGGATCAGACAACCTATCCGTACAAAGGAACGGTCGAAACCGTAGAAGGTGATTTTGAACGTGGTACGGGTTCCATTGCTTTTCGTGCGCGTTTTGCCAATCCGGACCGCCTGTTGCGACATGGTGTTTCGGGTAAAATCCGTATGCTGACAGAAATGGAAGACGTGATATTGGTCCCGCAACGTTCGACATTCGAGATTCAGGATTTTACTTACGTGTATACCGTTGATGAAGAAGGCAAAGTGAGTGTTCGCAGTTTCGAACCACTCTCCCGTCATGGTGCCTATTATGTAACGAAAGACCTGCCTGACAATACACTGATCGTTTATGAAGGAGTTCAGCAAGTGAGTGACGGAATGGTTATTACGCCTGAAATTGTGGATACTGAAACGGTCCGTAAACAATTGGAATTGTCTGATGAAGTCGAAAATAATAAGTAAGCCGTATGTTTGAGATATTCATCAGACGCCCGATTCTGTCCGGTGTCATTTCTGTTGTGATTGTTTTTCTGGGTTTGTTGGCTATTACCTCTTTGCCGATTACCCAGTTTCCCGATATTGTTCCGCCTTCCGTTACGGTGACGGCCCGTTATACGGGAGCCAATGCCGATGTGATGGCTAAAACTGTGGCGACTCCCTTGGAACGTGCTATCAATGGTGTGCCTGGAATGACCTATATGACGACCGTTTGTACGAACGACGGTATGTCGCTGACGACGATCTATTTCAAAGTAGGAACCGATCCGGATGTCGCTTCCGTGAATGTGCAAAACCGTGTGACGACAGTCCTCGACGAACTTCCCGAAGAAGTGATCCGTGCCGGTGTGATTACCGAGAAAGAGGTAAACAGTATGTTGATGTATCTGAACATCATGAGTACGGACAGTTCGCATACCGAGAAGTTCGTGTACAATTTCGCCGATATCAATATCCTGCGTGAGCTGAAGCGAATCGACGGTGTCGGTTTTGTCGAGATTATGGGGAGCCGCGATTATGCGATGCGTGTGTGGCTGAACCCTAACCGACTGGCAGCCTATAATATGTCGCCGCAGGAGGTGACAGCCGCTATCCGTTCGCAAAACATCGAAGCGGCTCCGGGTAAGACCGGTATCAGTTCGGATAAGATTCCGCAGCAGTTACAGTATGTATTGCAATATAGCGGGAAGTTCAGCACTCCCGAAGAATATGGGGAGATCGTGTTGAAGGCGTTACCGGATGGTTCGGTCCTCCGGTTGAAGGATGTGGCGACGATCGAATTCGACTCGGAAGATTATAATATGATTTCCATGACCGACGGCAAGCCCTCGGCCTCTATCATGATCAAGCAGCGTCCGGGTTCGAATGCTCGAGAGGTGATCCAGAATATCAAAGCCAAGATGGAGGAAATCAAGGAAAGCAGTTTTGCTCCCGGAATGGATTATAATATATCGTATGATGTTTCGCGATTTCTGGACGCTTCGATTTCGGTTGTGCTCCGGACGCTGTTGGAAGCCTTTTTGCTGGTGTTTATCGTGGTATATTTGTTCCTGCAGGATTTCCGTTCGACGTTGATTCCGGCGATAGCCGTTCCTGTTTCGCTTGTCGGGACTTTCTTCTTCATGCAGATGTTGGGCTTCTCCATCAATATGCTGACGTTGTTCGCGCTGGTACTGGCAATCGGTATCGTGGTTGATAATGCCATTGTTGTGGTGGAGGCGGTGCATGTGAAGATGCACAACGAGAAACTTCCACCGGCAAAAGCCACCGAAGCTGCCATCCGTGAGATCGGTGGGGCGATTATTGCCATTACCCTGGTGATGTCTGCCGTATTCGTCCCGGTAGGCTTTATGTCTGGTACGGTCGGTATTTTCTACCGTCAGTTCTCATTGACGCTGGCGGTGGCGATTGTCATTTCGGGTGTGAATGCCCTGACGCTGTCTCCTGCACTCTGCGCCTTGATGCTGAAGCCTGTCTCGCGTGACAAAAAGGTGAAGAAAAGTTTGTTGGCGCGTTTCTTCGACGGATTCAATAAGCGCTACGATCATCTGGAACGCCGTTATAAGATCAATCTGCGTTTGTTCCTGAACAGACGTTTCCTGACGTATGCGACGTTGATTGTTTTCTGCCTGGCAACATGGGGTATGACGTTTGTGCTGCCTTCGGGCTTTATTCCCAATGAAGATCAGGGAATGATTTATGTGAACGTCGATGCACCTCCCGGAGCGACCCTCGAACGTTCGGAGGCTGCTTTGAGCAAAGTGCAGGCCGCCTTGTTGCCATTGGAAGAAGTGGAAACAGTTTCCACATTGGCAGGCTATAGTTTAATGACGGAGACGGAAGGAGCCAGCTTCGGCATGGGGATGATCAACCTGAAACCTTGGAATGAACGTGAACAGACAGCTGAAGAGCTGATGCGCGTCTATGCCGACCGTGTGTCGCATATCAAGGATGCGGATATCCAGTTCTTCCTCCCGCCGACGGTTCCCGGTTTCGGTAATGCCAGCGGTTTCGAACTTCGTTTGCAGGATAAGACTGCTGGGACATTTGCCGAATTGGACGAGGTGGCCAAATCGTTTGTGGCCAAACTGAATGCCGATCCCCGTCTGTCGGGTGTCACATCCGGTTTCAATCCGAACTTCCCGCAATATCTGCTGCGGGTCGATCTGGCCAAAGCGGCAAAATTAGGAATCGATGTGAACGAGTCGATGGAAACTTTGCAATCATACGTCGGGAGTTTCTATTCTTCCAACTTCGTCCGTTTCGGGCAAATGTACAAGGTAATGTTGCAGGCTGCTCCCGAATATCGTATGAATCCGGAGGATCTGTTCGGCTTGTATGCTAAAAATAAAGAGGGAAATATGGTTCCGTATTCCAACTTCATGACAATGGAACGCGTATACGGTCCGAGCCAGATTACCCGTTACAACCTGTTTACTTCGGCCATGATTACCGGTGAACAGGCACCGGGAGTCAGCTCGGGTGAAGCCTTGGAAGCCGTAGAGGAGATTGCTGCCGAAGTGTTGCCGCGCGGCTACGATATAGAATGGTCCGGTGTTGCCCGCGAAGAGAAAGAATCCGGTGGACAATCCTTGGTTATTTTCGCGATCTGTCTGGTCTTCGTCTATCTTCTTCTGGCGGCCCAGTATGAAAGCCTTTTGCTGCCGCTTCCGGTTATCCTCTCACTTCCGGCGGGTGTGTTCGGATCATTCCTTTTGCTGTATGCGGTGGGACTGGAAAATAATATTTATGCCCAAGTGGCATTAGTGATGCTGATCGGTCTCTTGGGCAAGAATGCGATCCTGATTATCGAGGTGGCGAACCAGTGCCGCAAAGAAGGTGTCAGTATTATGGGAGCGGCCATCCAGGGGGCTACCAGCCGCTTGCGTCCGATCCTGATGACCTCTTTTGCCTTCATTAGCGGTTTGATCCCGTTGGCGATAACCAGTGGCGCTGGTGCTTTGGGCAATCGCTCCATCGGGACGGCAGCGGCTGGAGGTATGCTGATCGGTACGTTCGTGGGGATCTTCCTGATACCGGGGCTTTATGTGATATTTGAATCGTTGGCAACTTACTTAAAGGAAAAGAAACAAAAAGCAAATGAAGAAGAATATGAGTATTAAGATAATCGCTGCAGCTTGCCTGTGTGCCGCGATCGGCCTTACTGCTTGCAAGGCTCCGCAGCTTTCTCCGGACGGGGAACGTGCCGCACTGCCGGAAGGAGATGGGCATACCTATGACACTGCATTTGTAAAGCCGTTGGAGTGGAATGTGTTTTTCCAGGATTCCATCTTGCAGGGATACGTGGAGGTCGCTTTGAAGAATAACCATTCGTTCAAGCAAAGCATGGAACGGGTGACGATGAGCCGGGCCAACCTGCAACGGGCAAAAGGCTTACTGTTGCCGGAGGTTGGTCTCGGTATCGGGGCTTCGGTCAACCGTTTCGGTGAATATACAATGGACGGCGTGGGGAACAGCGAGACTAATGTTCCTTCCCTGTCGAAAGACAAACATATCCCGGACCCTTACCGCGATTTCGGACTTTTCCTGAATTTCCAGTGGGAAGCGGATATATGGGGGAAGCTGACACGTAAGAAACAGGCGGCTGCAGCCCGCTGGATGGCTTCGGTCGAGGCAACCCGTTTTGCGCAGTCGGTCCTGATTTCCGAATTAGCTGTCCACTATTATGAACTGATCGGTTTGGATAAGCGCCGGGATGTGTTGGAAGAGGCCCATATCAGTTCCAAACGTTCGTACGAGTTGACTCGCCAGTTGAAGAAGGAGGGAGCTGAGACGCAGTTGGCTGTCGACCAGTTTCATGCCCGTATGCTACTGATAGAAAGCAAACTGTTGGAAAATGACCAACTGATCGGGGAGAAAGAGCGTGCGATAGCCTGTCTGTTAGGTGTCTTTCCGTTTGAAATCAGGCGTATGAGTTTTGAAGAACTGCGTCAGATCCCTTTTCCGCTTTCAGACGGTGTTCCGGCGAATATGCTGACCTTGCGTCCTGACGTGCGGGCCGCCGAGATGGAATTGTTGGCTTCAAAGGCGGATGTGATGGCGGCTAAAGCGGCTTTCTACCCTTCGTTGGTGCTGGGTGCGGGAGGCGGCTTCAATAGCTTTGACGTGGGCAAATGGTTTACTGCACCTGCTTCGCTGGTCTACGACCTGGCAGCAGGGATTACTGCGCCTATTTTCCAGCGGAACCAGATTCGTTCGATGTGGGAGGAGGCGCGTGCTTCGCAACGGATTGCCTTGTCGCAATATCATGAAACGGCCTTGAAAGCTTATACGGAAGTATTGGATTTGTATTGTGCCGGCTTGAACCAAGTGGAGCGTGTACGCCTGAAAGAGGTGGAAACCGTAGCCCACCAACGTTCGGTCACCAATGCCAATGAGCTTTTCAAGTTGAACTATGTCGGCTTCCTCGAAGTGCTCTCCGCCAACGAACGTTATCTGGATAGCGAGTTGGAACGTATCGACATCATCACCGACCTTTGCCGGAAAAAGATCCTTCTCTACCGGGCGTTGGGCGGTGGTTGCTAAAGCTTTTAGACGAAAAGACGGATGTAGAAGGTTTGCATCCGTCTTTTTGGCTATCATGGAATTTTTGTTTCATCCAGATGAAACTTTTTATACTTTTGCATCGTTCTTAAAAACTGAAATGAGAAATGGAACATGCTCCTAAGATTAACAAAGTAGAGGTCCGCACTTTGCAGATGGCGGACTACCGACAATTATCTCAATCTTTTACAAGAGTTTATTCAGACGGCTCGGATGTGTTTTGGACACGTGAGCAAATCAAGAAGTTAATCACTATTTTCCCGGAAGGGCAGGTGGTTACGGTCGTGGATGATAAGATCGTGGGGTGCGCCTTGTCTATCATCGTCGATTACGACAAGGTAAAGAACGACCATACTTACGCCTTTGTTACTGGAAACGAAACCTTTAATACGCATAATCCAAAAGGCAATATCCTGTATGGAATAGAGGTCTTTATCCATCCCGATTACCGGGGCCTGCGTTTGGCACGGCGTATGTATGATTATCGGAAGGAATTGTGTGAAAGCCTGAATTTGAAAGCGATTATGTTCGGCGGACGTATCCCGAATTATCATAAATATGCGGATACGATGCGCCCGAAGGAATATATTGATAAGGTCCGTAAAAGAGAAATTTATGATCCGGTGCTGACTTTTCAAATATCGAATGATTTCCATGTTCGTAAAGTGATGACGAATTATTTGCCGAACGATGAGGAATCCAAACATTATGCGACTCTGTTGCAATGGGACAACATTTATTATCAGCCGACTCCGGAAATAGTTTCGACCAAGACGACTGTTCGCGTCGGCCTTGTCCAGTGGCAGATGCGGCCTTATAAGGGGCTCGATGACGTGTTCGAACAGGTGGAATTTTTCGTGGATGCCGTGTCTGATTATAAGAGCGATTTTATACTTTTCCCCGAATACTTCAATGCCCCTTTGATGGCTAAGTTCAATCACATGAGCGAGTCAGAAGCGATTCGTGAGCTGGCGAAATACACGGACGAGATGCTGAATCGTTTCATCAACTTGGCGATCAGCTACAACATCAATATCATTACCGGGAGCATGCCGTTGATCAAAGACGACGGGTTGTATAACGTCGGTTTTCTCTGTCGCCGCGACGGTAGTTATGAGACGTACGAGAAAGTGCATATCACGCCCGATGAAGCGAAGAGCTGGGGACTTTCCGGCGGTAAGATGGTGCAGACTTTCGAAACGGACTGTGCCAAGATCGGTGTCCTGATCTGCTACGATGTCGAATTTCCAGAACTGTCGCGTATCATGGCGGACCAGGGGATGCAGATTCTGTTTGTGCCCTTCCTTACCGATACGCAGAACGCCTATTCGCGTGTCCGTGTTTGTGCGCAGGCACGTGCGATCGAAAACGAATGCTTTGTCGTCATAGCAGGTAGTGTCGGCAACTTGCCCCGCGTCCATAATATGGATATTCAGTATGCACAGTCAGGTGTTTTCACTCCGTGCGATTTTGCTTTTCCGACAGACGGTAAAAGAGCTGAGGCGACTCCGAATACGGAAATGATCCTGGTGTCGGATGTGGACCTCGATTTGCTGAATGAGTTGCACACGTACGGAAGTGTCCGCAATTTGAAAGATCGCCGGCACGACCTGTATGAAGTGAAGATGAAGCGGAAGTAGCAGAAAGATGGAGAATAGGTTTCTTGTTTTGTCATTTTGTTGTGATTTGCAAGACTTATAAGATGTTTTATAAGTAACATGCTTTTGATGGTGGGAGAAAAATGTTATATTTGTAGACAGATGACTTCAAAATAACATTCAATAATCCTTCCTAAAAAATATTTGCTTATGATTAAAAGAAGATTACTTTCGTATGACATTTCGCAATTGACAAAAGCATTTAAAAAAGATTTTCCCCAACTGGTAACGATGGCGGAAGAAAGTGAGAGCGCAGCGCTTTTTAAAGAAGCCTTGCGCTCTTTTGTTTCTTCCCGTATTGACAGGACGGTTGGTGGGAGCAATATGGGAAATGTCGTGGCGAAGCGTATTTTTCTGTTGATCGAACATGACGGTATGATGGTCTCCGAGCTTTCGACAGGTGAGGAGATACCAGTACGGACGATTACCTGCCTGTGGCAGTTCTTGGCCGGGAAGCTGGAGGAAGATGTTTCGCCGGACTTCTTTATCGACCTGTACCGGCAATTCGAATTGCTGGAGAAGCCGGAGGAAATCGTTCCGGACCGTTCGCTTGTCAAACGGCAGATGAACCGTTGGCCGACCGGACTGGACGAGGAGGTGATGGCGATCCGTCACTCCAACAAAGAGCGAATCATTGCTGGGTTGATACGTAAGATCGAACGGTGTCATGCCCCGACCTCTCGGTTCCAGTTTACGGAAGAGATGAGCTATGCCGAGAAATACGTCAAAGTGCAGGAATGGTGGAATACTGGCCGTTTCCATCTTGCGATGGCTTTCAAAAGCCCGACGGAACTGAACTATTTTCTTGGCGGTTCCCTGTCGGCTGGAACGATGGACCTGTTGGCACGTGCCCGTAAGAAAGGCATGCCGTTTTTTGTGACTCCTTATTACCTTTCCCTGCTGAACACGAATACAAGCGGATATGACGATGCAACCATCCGCTCTTATATCCTTTATTCGGAAGAGCTGGTCGATACATACGGCCGGATCAAGGCGTGGGAGAAAGAAGATATTGTCGTGTCCGGACAGCCAAATGCCGCAGGGTGGTTGTTGCCGGAAGGACACAACATACACCGTCGTTATCCGGAAGTGGCGATCTTAATCCCCGATTCGATGGGGCGTGCCTGTGGCGGGCTGTGTGCTTCCTGCCAGCGGATGTATGATTTCCAAAGCGAGCGTTTGAATTTTGATTTCGAATCCTTGAAACCAAAGGAGGCATGGGATAAGAAACTGCGTCGGTTGATGCGCTATTTTGAAGAGGATGCGCAGCTCAGGGATATCTTGATTACTGGAGGTGACGCGTTGATGAGTCAGAACGCGACGCTCTGTAACATACTTGATGCCGTCTATAAGATGGCGGTCCGAAAACGAAAAGCTAACGAGAGTCGTCCCAAAGGGGAGAAGTACGCTGAGTTACAACGGGTCCGCTTGGGGTCTCGCCTGCTTGCCTACTTGCCTCTCAGAATCACGGACGAACTAGTCGACATCTTGAGGAGTTTCAAAGATAAAGCCTCACGTGTCGGTGTTACGCAGTTTATTATCCAGACACATTTTCAATCCCCGTTGGAGGTCACGCCGGAAGCAAAAAAGGCGATCGAGGCGATTCTCTCCGCCGGTTGGATCATCACCAACCAGATGGTCTACACCGTTGCCGCTTCTCGGCGTGGGCATGCGGCAAAACTTCGTCAGACGTTGAATGCGATGGGGGTGGTGTGCTATTACACTTTTTCGGTTAAGGGTTTTCACGAGAACTATGCCGTGTTCACTCCCAATAGCCGTTCTTTACAGGAACAGCAAGAAGAGAAAATTTTCGGCCTTATCCCCAAAGAGAAGCAGAAGGAACTGTATCGGCTGATCCGCTATGAGCGACCCTTAGGAAAGAAATTGTCCGGTTTTTTAAAAGAGAACCATCTTCTTTTTGCTGCCATCGACCGTAGTGTGTTGAATCTTCCTGCCATCGGCAAAAGCATGACTTTTCGGACGGTCGGTTTGACGCCTGAGGGGAAGCGTATCCTGAAATTCGACCACGACACTGGACGCCGTCACAGCCCGATTATCGATCGGATGGGAGAAGTCTACATCGTTGAGAACAAGTCCGTCGCCGCCTACCTGCGCCAGTTACAGGATATGGGTGAAGATGTGCGGGAGTATATCAGTATTTGGAATTATTTCGAGGGGGTGACTGAACTTCGTTTCAGTATTTACGAATACCCCGACTATCCATTTGATGTTACAGAAAAGATGACAAATCTTGAACTATAAAACGAGTAATTATTATCTTTGTTCGTGCTAAACCAATATTAAAATGATACAGAACGAAAGAGAAATACGACACGAGCATGTGTTACAGGCTGTTCGTCAGATGATGACAGCCGCCCGGACAGCTCCGAAAGGGAAAGGCATCGATATTATTGAAGTGGCGATGGTGACGGATGAAGATATCAAACACCTTTCCGAAGAATTAGTTATCATGTCCGGCGAAACCGGTTTGAAATTCTTTCTGCGTGATGCCGACAATATCCTTCAGGCTGAAGCCATCATGATTGTTGGTACGCGTCAGCAGGTGCAGGGCTTGAATTGCGCTCACTGTGGATTCCCGACTTGCGTGGAGAAGCCGGAAGCCGTTCCTTGTGCGATCAATTCGGTGGACTTGGGTATTGCGATCGGTTCAGCTTGTGCCACGGCTTCGGATTTGCGTCTGGATACGCGCGTGATGTTTAGCGCCGGTCTGGCTGCACAGCGTTTGGGGATGTTGGGCGATTGTAAGTGCGTGATGGCGATCCCGGTGAGCGCGTCGTCGAAAAATCCGTTCTTTGATCGAAAACCAAAAACAGAGTAAGTCATGATAAAGTTTGATAACAAACTCGAACTGCGATACTACTTCAGTGACAAGTCCAACTACATGGATGCCATGATCAAACACCGTTCGGAAAAAGAGGTACTCTCGCTTGTCCGGACGTTGGCAGACATGCTGGATATCAAGATGACGGTTTATTGCGAGTCTTTTGCTCAGCAGGAGGGATTCCGCGAAATCTGGTCGGTGGCAGGTGAGAACAGCCGTTTGATTTCCGTCCTTCTCAACTTATTTATGCAAGTGTGGGCACGTCCGTCCCTTTTGGTCGGCGGGCAGCCGGCCCAGGATCGTTCGGCGGCCGACGAGGAAAAGATGCAGCGCGAAATAGCCTTATTGCGTACGAATCTTAGGAAAAAATCGCCTGGCATAACCGTTACGCGCGAATTGGTGGAGTTGCTGAGCGCATCGCCTCGCGTCTGCAAATGCAAATCGAATTTTTACGAAGCTGTGCGCGGCTATCCGAAGGTGACGAAGTTCACCTTGCGCGAACTGAACGAAAACAACCGTAGCCGTTCGGGATCGTTGGAGGTCAAACGCGAACAATTCGACTATTACATCCTCCGTTCCGACGAGTTGCCTTCGGTTAAAGACAACAAGGCGACGATAGAAATCATCTCGCCTGTGCTGAAAGACGCTCGTTACCGTTGGAAAGGCATCTACAACAAAGGAGGCGAGACGATCGACTTCTATATGTGCGATGAAGACTTTAAGAAAGATATGTTCGATGAAAAGATTGTCTTCAAGAGCGGTATGTGTATTGATTGCGTGCTGGAGATACAACGGAAGATGAGCGAATTGGGTGAAGTGGTCAATATCAGCTATACGGTCGAAACTGTGATCCGTACCCGTTTCGATAAGATGGAAATCGTTACGCCGCAAGGAAAACGCCACCTGCGTAAGTTAGAGGCGGAGAAAAAGCAGTTGACACTCGATCTTTTCGGGTGATAAAACAAAGGTTGTAGAGGTATGGCAAAAGCAAAAACAGTATATGTCTGCTCCAACTGTGGGGCTGATTCTCCGAAATGGATCGGGAAATGTCCTTCCTGTGGGGAGTGGAACACGTATGTCGAGGAGATCGTGGCAAAAGAACCGGCCGGAAAGCGTGTCGGAGCGGGATTTATCCGTCCTGATGGAGCCGGTCCTGTGCGTCCTGTACTGCTTCGGGACATCACTTCCGAAGAAGAAACGCGCATCGACCTTGGTGATCAGGAGTTGAACCGCGTCCTCGGTGGTGGCCTGGTGAAAGGATCACTGGTCCTGATCGGCGGCGAACCGGGAATCGGTAAGTCTACTCTTGTCCTGCAAACCGTCTTGGGACTGAAGGGACTCCGCACGCTTTATGTCTCCGGCGAAGAGAGCAGCCGCCAGTTGAAACTTCGTGCCGACCGCATCATGCATGAGAACCCGGATTGCTTCATCCTCTGCGAAACCAATCTTGAACAGATATTTGTCCAGACCCGTAACGTTCAACCTGATCTCCTGATTATCGACTCAATACAAACGATTTATACGGAGGTGGTCGAATCTTCTCCCGGAAGTGTTTCACAAGTACGTGAGTGTAGTGCTGCCATCCTGAAATATGCGAAAGAGAGTGGCACGCCCGTCCTCCTGATCGGCCATATCAATAAGGAAGGAAGCATTGCCGGGCCGAAGGTTCTTGAACATATCGTTGACACTGTCCTTCAGTTCGAGGGTGACCAGCATTATATGTACCGGATACTCAGGAGCATCAAGAACCGTTTCGGAAGTACGGCTGAATTAGGCATCTACGAGATGCGCCAAGACGGGCTTCGAGAAGTCAGTAACCCTTCCGAACTGCTATTGACGCAGAATCACGAAGGGCTGAGCGGAGTGGCTATTGCGGCGGCGATCGAAGGAATCCGTCCTTTCCTGATCGAGACGCAGGCGCTGGTGAGTTCGGCCGTTTACGGGACCCCACAGCGCAGCGCGACGGGGTTTGATCTCAGACGTATGAATATGTTGCTCGCGGTACTCGAAAAGCGTGCTGGGTTCAAGTTGATACAGAAAGATGTCTTTTTGAATATTGCCGGCGGACTAAAGGTGAACGATCCGGCGATCGACTTGGCGGTGATCAGTGCGGTTCTTTCTTCCAGTCTCGATATTTCAATCGAACCGGGTATCTGTATGTGCGGCGAGGTGGGACTTTCGGGCGAGATCCGTCCGGTGAACCGCATCGAGCAGCGTATCCTGGAAGCGGAAAAATTAGGTTTCTCGCGCATTATCATCCCGCACAATAACCTGAAAGGCTTCGACACGTCCAAGTGCAAGATGCAAATTGTGCAAGTGCGCAAGGTAGAAGAGGCTTTCCGGCAATTGTTCGGATAAGTTTATATGTATATGAATAAAAGTGTTGTTTATCTATTTGTGAGTATTTTCTTCCTGTTTATAAGCTGCGAGTACCAGTTAGGGGAGAATTTTATGGATTTTGAAAAGCGGCAGGTCGATTCGGTCGCGATGAGTGTGGACTTCTATGGCCCGTTTATCCATGATGTGGAAAACGGAACCTTTGTGGTGGAAAACAGTGGTGATGCTGTTTGCCAGATCGATCCGTTGCCCGGATTCGAAATTGAGAAACAGATCATCCGCTTGGGTGAAATGGTCTGGGAAAGCAATGGGACACAGTGTGATTTCCGGTTGGATGTAGACCTGATACCGAATGGCTCTTATGAATTGTCGTGCGAGATTATTGCCCGTATGAACAGCGGGACGGTTGCCGGGCAGGTCGGGATTGAACATTATGTGGAAAAGCGCAGTTGGCCTCTCAAGGTAAATGCGCGTACCGAGACGGAACTTCCTTTGCTGTATCGGGTGAATGAAGAAGGACTGATTGAAATCTCTTGGGAGGTGGATGAGGCGTTTCGTGACGGGTTCGATTATTACCGGATTGAGTTTACTACGCTGAAGAAGGGGGCTAATTATATCTATACTACGAGAAGGTCGGATTTTGATATTCATTCATATGCCGATAAACGATATGCCGGTGAGAAAGGAACATACAAGGTCTATCTCTATTTCAAAGCGGAAGCCGACCGTCCCCGTTCGCTTGGATCGCTTGACTTGGAGCAGGCCAAACCGCAGGTTCAGGTAGAATATAGGACAAAGAACCGCGTACGTCTGTCTTGGACGTATCCTTACCGTTCGGCAGTCGATGTCGTCTACGGAGGTGAAGTTGTGGCGGAAAAGGTGACGGATGGCATGACGGAGTTTCCCCTTGCCGGACAGGAAGCAGGCATGGTTGAGTTGCGTTTCTCTCCCGTCGATAATTGGGGATATGAGAATGCTAATTATACGTTTAACCTTGAAAACTACCCGAAGAGATGAAAAAGGTATTGTTGTTTATAGCCCTGCTGTTCTTCTTCGGTCGTCTTGGGCAGGCTCAGTCGCTGACAGTCGAATATAATATCGGACATGGCTCGTACCAGATGTCCGATATGGAGGATTTTTTGAATAAGATGGAACTTCCCGTAAGCAATGCGCAGGTTACGGATAATTTCCCCGGTTATGTGACACAGGACACCCGTGTCGGGCTTGAATGGAGCCGCCATCATGCGGGAGTTCTTTTCAACTATATGAATACGGCAGGCAAGAAGGGGATAACGGATTATTCCGGTTCTTGCAACTTCGAGTTGCGCAACAAAGGATATAAGTTCGGAGCCTTTTACCGTTTCCGTTTGGTTAAGGAAGAAATTAGTATCTTTACATTCGAACCGTACATACAGTTTTCGACGGGTGTCGTGCTGAACAAAGTGCACGAGGCAAATCGTCTGTTTATCGAATCCGTTCCCACAGCCGGATATCTGCAGGAAGGTCATTTTTCCAGCAAGAATTTCTTTGCGGAGCCTGCTTTCGGTATCAAGTTCGGTCTGTGCCGTCACGTCGCGCTGAATGTGAACATTGCTTATGAATGGGATGCCGTAAAGCAGAACCTTAAGAGCCGGTATTCGGATTTTAAAGTGGACTGGAGCGGATACAGGGCGCAGGCCGGTTTGATTTTTTATTTGAATTTAAAGAAATAACGATGATACAAGAATTACAACTCCGTATACTGCCCGAAGAGGCAGTCAGCGAACAGTCGTTGAAGCAGGTGGTAGCCCGTGAAACGGGAACATCTGTCCCGCACATTCACGCTGTCCGTGTGCTGAAGCGTTCCATCGATGCACGTCAGCGGACTATCTTTGTGAATGTCAAGCTGCGTGCTTTTATCGATGAGGTGCCGGACGAACCGGAATTCCGGTCGGTGGAATATAAAGACGTGTCGGCCGGGAAACCTGTCGTGGTGGTAGGAGCGGGACCGGGTGGTTTGTTTGCCGCCCTTCGCCTGATAGAGCTTGGCCTGCGTCCGGTCGTGATCGAACGCGGGAAGAACGTGCGCGAACGTAAAAAGGATATCGCCTTGATCAGTCGCGAGCATAAAGTGGACGAAGAATCCAACTACAGCTTCGGAGAAGGGGGAGCCGGTGCCTATTCTGATGGCAAGCTTTACACTCGCAGTAAGAAGCGGGGTTCGGTCGATAAGATTCTGAATGTTTTCTGCCAGTTCGGGGCGAGTACCTCGATCTTGGCTGATGCCCATCCGCATATCGGTACGGACAAGTTGCCGCGTGTGATCGAGAATATCCGCGAGCAGATCATCCGTTGTGGCGGGGAAGTCCGTTTCGAGACACGAATGGACGCCTTGGTTATCCGAGGGGAGGAAGTCATAGGGGTTGAAACGAATACGGGCGAAAGTTTTTTAGGACCGGTCATTCTGGCAACGGGCCATTCCGCCCGCGACGTGTATCGTTACCTCCATGACCGGCAAATCCCGATCGAGGCCAAAGGTATTGCTGTCGGTGTCCGGCTGGAACATCCGCAGATGTTGATCGACCAGATACAATATCATCGCAAGGAAGGCAGAGGCAACTATCTGCCGGCAGCCGAATATAGCTTTGTGGCGCAGTCCGGCGGGCGTGGAGTCTATTCTTTTTGCATGTGTCCCGGTGGATTCGTTGTCCCGGCAGCAAGCGGTCCTCGGCAGGTAGTGGTCAACGGAATGTCTCCTTCCAATCGTGGTTCCCGCTGGTCGAACTCCGGCATGGTGGTGGAGGTACGCCCGGAAGACTATACTTCGCTAATGAATAATGAAGAATTAATAATGAATAATGGAGAGAGGGTAGAGTCGGATTCTCCATTAGCGTTGATGGCTTTCCAAGAACGTTTGGAAGAACTTTGCTGGCTGAACGGTGGGATGAAGCAAACCGCCCCTGCACAGCGGATGGTTGATTTCGTGAATAAGAAAAACTCTTTCGATCTCCCCGAATCCTCTTATACGCCCGGCCTGCTGGCATCTCCGCTGCATTTCTGGATGCCAGAGTTCGTCACCGGTCGCTTGCGCGAGGGCTTCCGCCATTTCGGTAAGGTCTCCAAAGGCTTCCTGACCAACGACGCAGTAATGATCGGGGTGGAAACCCGTACCTCTTCTCCCGTCCGTATCTTGCGCGACAAGGAAAGCTACCAGCATATAACCTTGAAAGGCCTTTTCCCTTGCGGCGAAGGTGCCGGCTATGCAGGCGGAATCGTTTCTGCCGCTATTGATGGTGAACGGTGTGCGGAAGGGGTTGCCGGATATTTATCCCTTGTTTAAAACATAGGTGTTTTGAAATCAAAGCATATATGTTTTAATGGTTATACCTGTCGCTATCCAAATGGGTATAGGGCAACCAAAAATTGCTATCCAAGAGAACTTCTTCTTATCAATGGAAATTGGGTTCTTCGTCAATTGGGATGCCCCTAAATTAATGAAGAATCCGAAATTTTGCAATACAACCATCATACTATCATGATTGGTTGTTGAAAGCTGGTTTACAGTTTATTAAAGCATGATGGTTGCTGTTTTTAACTATCATTCAACTATCATGTATCTATCATACTTTCTACTTGTGAATTTGCTTATGCGTCTGATAATATGTTGTTTATATTGACATGGGTGAAAAACAGCCATCACCAAAAAATGAGGTGATTTGAAAAAAACGCCCTTTTCCGCTGGATAAGATGTAAAAACAGGGCATAAAAGTGTCTCTGATATGGCAGATAAACATCTCTGCATCTCCGGCAGGAATCCACGAAGATCCGGGTCTGCACTTTTCCTACATCCGGATGTCCGCACCTTTTACACCCGGATCTCGAGTGGTTATCCAAGTTGTTTTTGGCAAAAGAAAAGCTTGTTTTGACGAAAAAAGAAGCCGTTTTAACATATTCTGCACCTGTTTCTGATCGGTCTTTATTTTTATCGTAAATTGATATACAGTATGTTATTGCTTTTTGCCATGATACTTATGATAGATAAATGATAGTATAGAACGGCAACCATCATAAATATAACATCTTGTGTTAAAGAAATATATGAGCAATTGTGATAGTATGATGGTTGTTTTTGCAAATACATTTATATATGTTTGTCCGTATCGGTGGTAAAAGTAGATGGGCACTTTATGATTTTGGTGCGGTTGTCCTATAAAAATATTATTTGGGACCTTTATATCTCGGATTTATTCGTACATTTGTCACAATTTCAAGTAGAAGCCCAGAGAGGTTTTGAACGGAAGGACATTTTGCAAAGAGCGTTTTTAAGATATTATTCTTGTCATAGAAAATCGCCAATTTTCAAAGCCGTACAAGTATAATAGCAACAGAAAGCGCTCACGTCTTTGGTATATGCATATCTCTCATGTTTGTGAGGAGTGTTATACATAAGGGCGTGGGACTGTTGTTTATTATTTGTACGGTGGGTGTTTGGCGATACCTCTATGACAGATAAGATATTAAACAGTTTCCACGCCTCTTTTTTATTTGTAACCTTTAGATATAGTAACGTCAAACGGAGGGAAACAGGGAGACAGACTGATAAATATGGTAGATACTGTAGATCTGTGGAATAAGGCATTGAAATCAGCTATGGCTATTCCTGTTGTCAAAGTGGATCGTGAATATTTCTTGCGTAAAGAATTAGCAGTTTATTGTAATTCTGGTCAGTTGAATATTGCCGTTTCCGATTCCCCACTTAAAGTTCTAAACAGAATTCAAATTACAAAAATTGCGAATGGTTGTATAAAGTATCATTTAACGTTGGTTTGTGGTACTTCTGCATTAGCCGGTTTGCCAGGAGGATGGGGAATGTTGGGAACTATCCCGGCTGATATAGCTCAATTTTATGCACATGTTTTTGCTTTGATTCAGAAATTATTGTATCTCTATGGATGGCCTGATTTACAAAATGAACGGGGTGAATTGGATGATGAAACAGCACAAATACTAACTTTATTTACCGGAGCTATGATGGGATCACAAGCTGCCGTCGAGACTGTACAGCGTTTAAGTACAGAACTTGCCAAACAAGTGGTAATTCGTTTGCCTAAAAAAGCATTGACTAAATATGCTGTCTATAATGTCGCTAAGCAAGTAGCTAAATGGATCGGAATAAAACTGACTAAGGATGGATTTGCTAAAAGTGTTTCTAAAATTATTCCATTGATAGGTGCACCTATCTCGGCCGGGGTGACTTATTGGACATTTAAACCAATGGCTAATCGGCTGAAAAAACATTTGGATGAACAATTAAACTTAATGATCTAATAACTTTCCTTTTATGATTATGCTAAAAAAAATAATTGTATTGATTTTTTGTCTGTTATCGGTTCAAATGAACGCGAAAACAGTCTACTATGTGAAAAGTGGAGCTACGGGTAGTGGCTCTTCTTGGTCGGATGCTTCAGGAAGTATTCAGGATATGATCGACAGGGCTTCGGTTGGAGATGAGGTCTGGGTTGCGGAAGGAACATTCTATCCAATTTCAGAAGAATATGGATGTTTTTCTATTCAAAAAGAAGTTAGTGTTTATGGTGGTTTTGAAGGAACTGAAAAGGAAAAAAATGAAAGAGTACGTATTGATAGAAATAAGAATGGGAAAATAGAGAAATGGGAATTTTTGCATGAAACGATACTTAGTGGAGATATTGATGGGATACCTGATATTTGGGAATATGATGATAAACAATTGATTTGGGAGGTAAAGGGGATGGATCATAACTATCAAAATTCATTGATTTCATTGATTTCTTCTTATCCTTATTCCTTTTCTCAAAATGTTTATATATCGGGATTTACTTGTATGGGGGCAGGAAGATGTGACGTTGTTATTTTGGAATCTAATTCAATTATGGAAGAGTGCGAAGTTTATCATAATCTCTCGGCTATCTCTATAATAGCTTTAAACAGAAATGGTTTATTGAGGGATTGTTATATTCACGATAATTATGTATGTGATGATTTTAGTGCTTCTGCAACAGTCTATAATTGTTCAACAGTTATGGATTGTATAGTGGCGGACAATGTTGTTAATAAGGGGAGAAATGGTGCGTTTGATGGAACCTCTAGATTTGCTACAGCAGGAGGTATTTATAATGTTGAACATGATGGTAGAATCTTTAGATGTATTATAAAAAATAATGTATCAACTTTAGGAGGTGGAGTTATGCATGGTGAATGTTATGAATGTAATTTGCAGAATAATATTGCTTTACAAAATGGGGGAGGTTCTTTTATGTCGAATTTATATAATTGTGTATTAAGCGAAAATAAAGCATATAAAAAAGGTGGTGGAAGCTATTATGGAAACTTATATAACTGTGAAATAAAGGGTAATTTTTCACAAAACGGAGGTGGTGTTTATGGAGAATCTACTTCTAGCTTGGCAGATTGTTCCATATTCAATAATAAAGCCGGAACAAGTGGCGGTGGAGTTTGGAATGATGGGCGTTGTTATAATTGTGATGTCTACAACAATTACGCTCCTGCCTATGGCGGGGTTGCAAGTGATGGCTATTATACCAACTGTACAATTGCTAACAACAAGTCTTTTTCAGGTAATGAGAATAATGGCAGTTTGACGAACTGTATCTTGGTCGGCTCTTTTGAAGGATATGCGTCCTATTCGATTTTCACAGACAGTTATATAAGTGGAGCTGGTAATTTCTTGGTAACATTAAAGGAAATCAAATTCCGGCGACCGACCTCTTTTATAGGAAATGCCGCTAATGACAAACAATTGGAAGAGTTGAAAAAAGCGGACTTTGGCCTTTCTGAAGGCTCATCTGCCATCGATATGGGGAGACAAGATGTTAATCAGGCATTACCGGTAGAAGATATATCGGGGTATCCCCGGCCGATGGGGGAAAAGACCGATATCGGTGCCCATGAGTTTTTATCTTTCAGACCGTTGCCGTATGAAAATAACTTTGATGAAAAGATACCATCAATCAATAGTGGCCGCTGGACTGTCGATAAGTTGCCCGGTAAAGACAACAACTATTGGTATACCAATGAGAGTTCGTATGTAACGACTACTTTTTTCGCTAAAACGGTCTCAAACAAAATCAATTTGTCTTTTGACTTCGCCGGAAAGTATGCAAAAAAAAACCAACAAGAAAAAATGCACGTTGTATTGGCCTATTTGGAATCGGACAAACGAGATACAATCATGACCATTTCAAATATCGATTATATCCGGGATTCCCACTTCTCGAAAGAAATCTCTCCGTGGGTGAAGAACAAAGTGTTCCGGGTCTTATTTGCCGTAGAGAAATCAGAAGGCGATAATATTGTCTATTGTGGTATTGCGAATTTAAAAATCACGAAACAGGATGCTTCCGTTGAAATTGTGGCAGAGGATAAGGTTTGTATGTATGATGGAAAATCTCATACGGTGGAGTATCAGATTAATGATACTCGGGTGGATAAAAGAAAGGCTGTCGTCACATATCGGAAAGAGGGGGAGACATCCTCCACGACAACGCCTCCGACAAATGCCGGAATCTATATGGTGCAAATCTCAATCGAGGATGGTTCTTATTATGGGATGAAGGAGGTGAAGCTGACTATTGAGAAAGCCAACCAAACCATTCAATGGACCCAGCAATTAAGAACGATGAAAGCGAAGGAAAGGATACGTTTGGAAGCCACAGCAACTTCGGGATTGCCGGTGACGTTCTCTTCCGGAAACGAAACAATTGCCAAAGTCGAACAAGACAACGGTGAATGGTGGTTGGTGGCCGATACCTTGCCTGGAGAGGCTATTATCAAGGCGTTCCAATTAGGAAATGAAAATTACAATTTGGCTAACTCCGTCTTGAAAACAATTCGGGTGGAAGCTGTTCCGACCGATGTGGAGTCGATTGTGGCAGAACACCCCGCTGCTTATTTTGTAAAAGCGGAGAATTATATTTATGTGAAAGGCCTGTATCCGAAAAGCAAATTGTTTTTGTATGATCCGTCCGGTCGCCTATGTTTGTCAAAAGAAGTGGGCGATATAGAGTCCCATATCTCCGTGGATGGCTTGGGTAAAGGATTATATTATTTGCAGGTTGTGAGTAGTAGGGATAAGAGAGATAATTTCAAAGTATTAATATATTAATGTAGAGAGATGAAAAGATTAGCCTGTTTGAGTTTGGTTGTATTGTCTTTGGTGGCTTGTAGCAAAGATGATGAATATAGATCTGTGGAGTTGGATTTGAAGACGGTTAAGTTGGATATTGCCGATGCAAAGATGCTGGCTCTTTGCGATAAGGGAACAAAAACGAAATCTAATCCTGAAGACCTGGACTTGTTCAAGATAGATGGAAACGGGAATATGCGTTCTGTTCTCTGGATTGCACCGGGAACGGCAGACACGGTACGCATTGTCCCGGAGGTGATACTGCCTTTGTCGGATGAGTTTGTCCTGTTTTCAAGGATACAGACGTTTTGTAGTAATCCTAATGCTCATTATTACATTGACTATAGTAATAGTTATATTATCCGAAAAAAGGACGGTGCTATTTTTGTGATAGATGATAATCAATATCCTGATTTTAGGAATATTGATTATAATGATGAATTGGAGAGAGGAATCGATGTCAATCCACGGGTGGATCAGTTTAATAATGCCTATTGCTTGGCTGGGGAGTATTCACCTACAAAGGTCTATAAATTTGCATTAAGCAGTTTGGATGACATAATGATGCAACAAGTAACATTGGACCAATTCCCTCTTAGTTATTACTCGAATCATCCTTATGAAGTGGATAAAAGAGGCAATTGTGTGACAACTGTGGATATTGAGGGGACAAGTGAAAAAAGAACGATCCTTTATAAATCCGAAGGAGGAATGTATGAGTTCCCGCAAAGTGATGGCGTATTCAACTATTTTGTAGGGTATAATGGTGATCTGTATTGTTGTTCGTTTTCGGATAAAGATTGGCAAAATAACAACAGGCAGTATAAAATATTCCCATTGGAAATCGGAGTGCAGGTCTCTTATGATTTGGTGAATGCGGCTTCAAAGAAAACACAAACATATTATGTAAGAAACGGATCTAAACTTCACACATTGGAAAACGGCTATATCCACGTCTTTTTGGCAACTGACGATACGAACAACATGCTTGTCTACAATTCCAAAACAGGGGTGATCAAGGAAGTCGGCTTCCTGCCTGGCGAAATGGAAGAGGTTGTAGGTATTTCCAATAACTGCATTTACCGTATCATGGATCACAAAATTTACAAATATGATTTTGTGGCAGAAGAAAAATCGGTTACGCCAATTGATTTCGATTTTAATACTTGTACTGTTTATAAAGATTGGATGGCTTATAACGTCCCGAACGGCAGTAAGTTCATTTTGGGGGCTATCCGCAATTCGGACATGGCTATCCTGCGGATCGAAGTCGATATGGAAATAGGAAAAACCACGGTTTTTGAAGATCTACAAGACCGTCCTATCGTGACATTGGTTCAGTTGTAAAGCACGCAGAAATCTGCTTATCGAGTAGTTTAGTCCTTACTCGATAAGCAGGCTTTTATTTGTATAAGATGCATTCGCTACGCTGAAATCATGGATAAAACTGTTCTGCTAAGAGGTGGATGGTGTGGCAAGCCAAAGGATTGAAGTCCGGATAATACAATAAAAAGGCATTTATCTCCGTATAAATCCGTATAAAATAGTAATTTTGTAAGCTAATTAGGTTATGTATATGCTAAGAACGGAAATTAGGAAACTGGGAGGATTGATTTGTTTCTTGTTTGTGGTGTTGGCCATTCAGGCACAGCAATATACGGTTACAGGAGGAAGTGGAACCCCTTATTTGTTGGAAAATCCAGGGAATCGTATACGGATTTATCTGGTGTATGGAATGGAGAATGTGGAGATTAGCTATACATCCTCGTCAGCCAATCATCAATGGTATCGATATAAGCAAAAGGCCTTGGACCGAGAGCCCGTTTCATGTGAACAGAACGGGGCGACATCCGTTATCCGGAATATAGAGGAGGATGCCGGGTATTATGTGGAGGACCCGGCTTCCGGCTTGAATGGTTGGTATGTGTGGATTATCGATTATAGTAAATACGCTTTTAATGTCGAGCGTATTACAGTCAAAGGGAATTGTGACGGCTTTTGGCTGGAAGGTTCTCCTGCTGTCCCGGTTATGTATTATTATACCCCGTCGGGAAGCCGGATGACGGTGAAGCGGGAGTTCGATGTTGCGTATCAAACATTGGAGTGGTCTGAAGACAACAAGTATTTTTCGCCTAAGAACGTGCAAAGAGTATTGACGGAAGGACCATATTCGGTAAAGATAAGCGATAACAATACAATTCCGTTGTGCGATACGGAAGTCACTCTTTCCGGTGATCAGTTTGCAAAACATTTTGGAGTGGAGAAATCGATCACCTCGGATACCTACCAGGCGGTGGCCGTAGAGGTGCATGTCGATACGACGTTTATGATGGATAATGCGGAGAATATGACAGCGGGAGACGGGGAATATATTTCCGCTCCGGCAACGGTCACTTTTCGGGCGTATGCCAATGATCCGGTAGCGACGCTGTATACCTGGAAGATATATAGGAGCGACCAGGAAAACGGAGCTGAGAATCCGCTGGTGGAATATAGGGATGAGGAGATCGATTATACGTTTACGGAGAAAGGTGATTATACGGCGGTTGCCACTGTCAGTAACGCGACGGGAGAATGCGAGGCGGTCTCCAATTCTATTGAAATCAAGATTGCTGAATCGGAACTTCAGATCCCGAACGCTTTTTCGCCCGGTACGACACCCGGTATCAATGATGAGTTTCGTGTCGCCTACAAATCGCTTGTGACCTATAAGTGCTGGATATTCAACCGGTGGGGGGTACAGATGTACCATTCTACTAACCCGGCTGAAGGGTGGGATGGCAAAAAAGGAGGAAAATATGTTGCTCCCGGTGTCTATTTTTATGTGATAGATGCAGTGGGATCGGATGGTATTAAATATAATAAAAAAGGTTCTATAAATATTCTTAGACCCAAGAAGATTGATGATGAAATTATTGAACAGTAATAGTATAGCCGGTTTTGTGGTGGGAAGTGCTGTGTGCCTGACCGCCTGCCTTTCCATTGGTTCGAGTGATTCGGAAAAAGTGAAAGAACAACGTCCGGTCGTTTCATCGGTGACCATGTCGCCTGATATTCCTTCTTCCGTCTCTTTTTGCGGCAAAGATATCGATTTGACGCGTTATAATATGCATGAAGGTTTTGACCGGGAATTGAGTAGCTTTACCTATTTCCATTCTACTACCATGCTGCTGATTAAGCGCGCAAACCGCTGTTTCCCGATCATCGAACCGATTCTGAAGGCTAACGGCATTCCGGACGATTTCAAGTATCTGGCGGTGATCGAGAGCCATCTCGATCCGCGTGTCTCATCGCCTGCACGGGCTGTAGGAACTTGGCAGTTGTTGGAAGGAACGGCCCGGCAGTACGGGTTGACGATAACACCTACGGTTGACGAACGTTGCGATGTGACAAAGGCGACCGAAGCAGCCTGTCGTTATCTGAAAGCGGCTTATGAAAAATATGGAGACTGGGCGATGGTCGCGTCTTCCTATAATGCCGGTATGGGACGTATTTCGGGAGAACTTGCCAAGCAGGATGCAGACAGTTCGTTCGACCTCTGGCTGGTGGAGGAAACAACCCGCTATGTCTATCGTATCATGGCTATCAAGCAGATATTTGAAGCTCCTTATAAATATGGGTTCGTGCTAAGAGCGCAGGATCTGTATAAACCGATCGCATGCGAGAGTGTTGCCGTCTCGACGGATATTCAGGATTTGTCCGGTTTCGCCAAAAAGAATGGTATCACTTATGCCGATCTGAAACGTTTCAATCCCTGGTTGCGAGATCGTAAATTGCTGACGGCAGGAAAAACATATACGATCCGGATCCCGAAAGAATCTGATATGTATTATAAAACGCCTAACACCTATGTGCATAATCCGGCCTGGGTGGTGAAATAAGAAAACTGAAAAACGATGAAGGATAAGAATGCATTGGAAGGCGGCCGTATTTCCGTTTTAGGCGCGCGTGTCCATAATTTGAAGAATATAGATGTCGACATACCTCGTAACAAGCTCTCCGTAATTACCGGTATGAGCGGTAGTGGTAAATCGTCTTTGGCTTTTGATACGATTTTTGCGGAAGGGCAACGCCGTTATGTGGAGACGTTCTCCGCTTATGCGCGTAACTTCTTGGGAAATATGGAACGGCCGGATGTGGATAAGATCACTGGCCTGAGCCCTGTTATCTCGATCGAGCAGAAAACAACAAATAAGAATCCGAGATCTACAGTGGGGACGACTACCGAGGTTTATGACTTTTTCCGTCTGCTTTATGCAAGGGCGGGAGAGGCTTATTCGTATTTGAGTGGCGAGAAGATGGTGAAATACACCGAGGAGCAGACGCTGGAACTGATTATGAACCAGTATAAGGGGAAGAAGACCTACTTGCTCGCTCCGCTTGTCCGTAACCGTAAGGGACATTATAAGGAACTTTTCGAACAGATGCGGAAAAAAGGCTATCTGAATGTCCGGGTGGATGGTGAGATGAAGGAGATCTTTCATGGCATGAAGCTCGACCGGTATAAGATGCACAGTATCGAGGTTGTGGTCGATAAACTGATCGTTTCGGAATCGGACGAACGTCGTTTGAAAGAAAGCCTGCGTGTCGCTATGAAGCAGGGTGACGGCCTGGTACTCGTGCTGGATGCCGAGACGGACGAAGTGCGCCATTTCAGCCGTCGGCTGATGGATCCGGTGACGGGTTTGTCTTACAGCGAACCGGCTCCCCATAATTTCTCGTTCAACTCTCCGCAGGGCGCTTGCCCGAAATGTAAAGGATTGGGACAGGTCAATTTGTTGGACATGAACAAAATCGTCCCCGATACCTCGCTCAGTATTTACAGCGGTGGGATTGTGGCGTTGGGAAAATATAAAAACTCCCTGATATTTTGGCAGATCGAAGCTATTTGCGAGAAATATGGCGTAACGTTGAAGACCCCTATCAAAGATATCCCGGAAGAAGCGATCGATGAGATCATGAACGGGACTGACGAACGTTTGCAAATTAAAAACGATTCGTTGGGCACTTCCAATTATTTCCTGTCGTATGAAGGTGTTGCCAAATATATCCTGATGCAGCAGGAGAGCGAGGCTTCTGCTTCCGCACAGAAATGGGCGGGACAGTTTATACGGATGACTACCTGCCCGGAGTGTAACGGGCAGCGGTTGAACAAGGAAGCGCTGCATTATAAGATAGCCGGAAAGAATATTGCCGAACTTTCGGCAATGGATATCTCTGAATTGTATGAGTGGTTGGAGGGTGTCGAGGAGCAGTTGAATCCTAAGCAGAGGCAGATTGCTGTCGAAATCTTGAAGGAGATCCGTTCACGTCTGAAATTCCTGTTAGATGTCGGATTGGACTATCTCGCGTTGAACCGTGCTTCGGCGACGTTATCGGGGGGCGAGAGTCAACGCATCCGTTTGGCGACCCAGATCGGTAGTCAGCTGGTCAATGTACTTTATATCTTGGATGAACCGAGTATAGGGTTGCACCAGCGGGATAACGTTCGTTTGATCAACTCGTTGAAAGAGTTGCGCGATACAGGTAACTCTGTTGTCGTGGTCGAGCACGACAAAGACATGATGTTGAATGCGGACTATGTGGTCGATATGGGACCGAAGGCTGGTCGTTTAGGAGGAGAAGTTGTTTTTGCCGGAACTCCCGGAGAGATGTTGAAAGCTGACACACTTACTTCAGCCTACCTGAATGGGAAGACGGAGATTGCCGTCCCGAAAGAGCGGCGGAAAGGAAACGGACAGTTCATCACGATAAGAGGGGCGAGCGGGAATAATCTGCGGAATGTGGATGTCACGTTCCCGTTGGGTACGTTGATCTGTGTCACGGGGGTATCCGGCAGTGGAAAGTCTTCTTTGATCAATCGGACCTTGCAACCGATTCTCAGCCAGCATTTCTATCGCTCCTTGGAAGATCCGTTGCCTTACAAGTCGATCGAGGGGATAGACAATGTCGATAAGATAGTCAATGTAGACCAGTCACCGATCGGGCGTTCGCCGAGAAGTAATCCGGCCACTTATACCGGAGTCTTTTCGGATATCCGTAATCTGTTTGTGGATCTGCCAGAGTCGAAAGTGCGTGGCTACAAACCCGGACGTTTCTCGTTCAATGTTTCCGGCGGACGTTGCGAGACGTGCAAGGGGAACGGATACAAGACGATTGAGATGAATTTCCTGCCGGATGTGCTGGTCCCCTGTGAAGAATGTCATGGCAAGCGGTACAATCGGGAAACATTGGAAGTCCGTTTTCGCGGGAAATCCATTGCGGACATTCTGGATATGACAATCAATATGGCTGTGGAGTTTTTCGAGAATATCCCGTCGATCCTGTCGAAAGTGAAGGTATTGCAGGATGTCGGCCTGGGCTATATCAAGTTGGGGCAACCTTCCACGACTCTTTCCGGTGGTGAGAGCCAGCGTGTCAAATTGGCGACCGAACTGGCAAAGAAAGATACAGGCAAGACGCTTTATGTATTGGACGAACCGACGACCGGTCTTCATTTCGAAGATATACGGGTCTTGTTGGGTGTCCTGAACAAACTGGTGGATAAGGGCAATACGATCATCGTTATCGAACATAACCTCGATGTCATCAAATGTGCCGACTATCTGATCGACATGGGGCCTGAAGGCGGACGTAACGGTGGGCAGGTTCTTTTCACTGGAACTCCTGAAGAAATGGTAAAAGTGAAAACGAAGAGCTATACGGCTCCATTTTTGAAAGACGAATTAAAAAGCGATAAGAAATGAAGAATCCTATTCAGATGATTAAACAATGCGTGGAGAAGGAAGAACCTTACTTCTTGCTGCGCGGACAGGATTTGTGTGCGTTGAAGGCCATCGAAACCTATTATGAGGAGGTGAAGAAGCACGTGAAAGATCCTTATTTTATTGAGGAGATAGAAGAGATAATGAAAGATTTCCGGGCTTTCCGGGAAGAACAGGAAACTCATATACCGGATTAAAAGATGGCGGACGACAGTTACAAGACCATTAAGCAGGTAGCTGAAGGGTACTATACGGAGAAGCGCAGCCGCTTTATCTCGTATGCGATCCCGGTGCGTACGGTGGAAGAGGTGAAAGAGCAACTGGACAAATATCGTAAACAGTATTATGATGCCCGCCATGTCTGCTGGGCCTATATGTTAGGTCCCGAACGCCTAACTTTTCGTGCGAACGATGACGGCGAGCCTTCCTCTACTGCCGGAAAACCGATTCTGGGACAGATCAACTCGAACGGGTTGACAGATATCCTGATCGTCGTGATCCGCTATTTCGGCGGAATCGAATTGGGGACGAGCGGCTTGATTGTTGCCTACCGGACAGCCGCCGCCGAAGCAATAGCTGCTGCCGAGATAGAAGAGCGCACTGTTGATGAAGATATCACCATTGCGTTCGAATACCCTTATCTGAACGGAATCATGCGTATTGTCAAGGAAGAGAATCCAGTGATCGTCTCCCAAAAGTTTGAAATGGATTGTGAAATGACTCTTCGTATCCGCAAAGGAGAGGCCGAACGTTTGAAAGCGCGGTTATTAAAGGTGGAAAGTGCCTATATTCCCAGAACCGAATTTTAAGTAAGTTGTTATATTATTATAATTCTAAACAAAAACAATTTGTAAATAATGAAGAAGATTCTTTTATTTTCTTTTTTTCTGATGTTGGGATTGGTTGTATCTCAATTCCTGCCTGCGATGGTAGGTGAGGGGTATTCGTCGGTGAAGACGATCTCCAATACCCTGTTGTATGTCTGCCTGGCCTTTATCATGATAAATGTGGGGCGGGAGTTCGAAATGGATAAAAGCCGTTGGCGGTCCTATACCGAAGATTATTTTATTGCAATGGCGACGGCTGCTTTCCCCTGGATCTTCGTGGCGTTATATTATATGTTCGTGTTGCTTCCCGATATTTACTGGAACAGTGGAGAAGCTTGGAAAGAAAACCTTTTGTTGAGCCGGTTTGCAGCCCCGACTTCAGCCGGTATACTGTTTACAATGTTGGCGGCGGCAGGGTTGAAATCTTCCTGGGTATACAAGAAAGTGCAGGTATTGGCAATCTTCGACGACCTCGATACGATTCTGTTGATGATTCCTTTGCAGATTATGATGGTAGGCTTGCGCTGGCAGTTGGGCGTTATCATTCTGATTGTGATGGGCCTATTGATCATCGGATGGAGAAAGATGGGAAGTTATGATATGAGGCAGGACTGGAAGGCGATTCTTTTCTATGCTGTCCTTACCTGTGGAATCACGCAGGCTGTTTATTTGGTGTCTAAGTATTTCTATGGCGAAGATGCCAGCATTCATATCGAGGTCCTGTTACCTGCGTTTGTATTAGGTATGGTGATGCGACATAAGCATATTGATACGAAGGTTGAGCACAATGTGGCGACGGCTGTCTCATTCCTCTTTATGTTCTTGGTAGGAGTCAGCATGCCGGTCTTTTTCGGAGTGGACTTCGCCGCGCAGTCTGCAGAGGCGACAACGATAACCGGAGCACAGCCGATGATGTCCTGGCCGGTGATCATCCTGCATGTCGTGATTGTTTCGTTCCTGTCCAATATCGGGAAACTGTTCCCTCTGTTTTTCTACCGGGAAAGGCGGAAGCGCGAACGCCTGGCACTGTCGATCGGCATGTTTACACGCGGTGAAGTAGGGGCCGGGATTATCTTTATTGCGCTTGGCTACAATTTAGGAGGTCCTGCGCTTATGATTTCCGTGCTCACCATAGTGTTTAATTTAATTTTAACTGGTATATTTGTCGTGTGGGTTGAAAAACTGACCCGCAGCGCTTATGAGCTGGAGCAAGCTGGCAAATAGGCGGACAGTTGTTAGGAAAAACTCAGAGGGAAGCGGTTTGCACGCCGCTTCCCATAAATATTTAAATACCATATGGATAGAACCATCAACGTTATCCTTAAACCGTTGCGTCGTTTCGCTATGCAGAAACCGAACGCGAGTATCTTATTGTTCATGGCTACGATTCTTGCCATGTTATTCGCCAATTCGCCCTGGGCGGAGTCTTACCACAATATCCTGTCGCATCCGATTGATTTGAAGATAGGCAATTTCACACCGTTTATGCATCATGGAGAAGCGATGCCAATGTTGGCCTTTGTGAATGATGCTTTGATGGCGGTTTTCTTTTTTGTGATCGGATTGGAGATTAAGCAGGAAATTCTGATCGGGGAGTTGAGCTCGGTACGGAAAGCGCTGCTTCCGATTATTGCGGCCTGCGGCGGGATGATCGTTCCGGTATTGTTTTATTTTCTGGTTTGTCATTCGGCACCCGAAGTGCGAGGTGTGGCTATTCCGATGGCGACCGATATCGCCTTTGCACTGGCTGTTTTAGGGCTGTTGGGGAAACGGGTTCCGCTCAGTATGCGTATCTTCCTGACGGCATTGGCGGTGGTTGACGATATCGGCGGTATCATTATTATCGCTTTGTTTTATAGTGGTGAGATTGCGTTCGAGCCGCTTCTGGTTTCACTCGTCCTGCTGGCCTTGCTATATGTGGGGGGAAGGATGAGAGTGAATAACATTGCTTTCTATTATATAATAGGTTTCTTCGTGTGGATGCTGTTTCTTGAATCAGGTATTCATCCGACAATAGCGGGCGTACTGGTTGCATTCACCGTTCCGGCCCGTCCGGTTGTCAAGCTGGATGATTTCACTTGTGAAATGACCGGCTATCTGAATATGTTGGATTACACCGAAGTGCGTCATTCCCGGAAGGCGGCGGTTCTTTCGCCGACACAGATTCAGGTACTCAACAATATCCATTCGTTAGCGGACAAAACGATCAGTCCGTTGCAAAGTATAGCCGACAAGCTCCATCCGTTAGTCAATTATCTGATCCTGCCCCTTTTCGCCTTTGTTAACGCAGGTGTTACTTTCGGAGATATCGGGATCGGTGCGTTACCGGGAATCCCGTTGGCGGTATTCCTCGGCCTGTTTGTCGGAAAGTCGCTGGGCATATTCCTGTTCACTTATGTTTTTGTCCGTTTGCGTCTTGCAACGATGCCGGAAGGGGTGAGCAAACGGAACCTTTTCGGGGTGTCGATGTTGGGCGGTATCGGGTTCACGGTAGCCCTCTTTATCGCGAACTTGTCTTTCGCCGGGATGCCCGATATTGGAGCAGAGCTGTTGAATCAGGCAAAGTTGGGCGTATTTGCCGGTTCGTTTATTTCCGGTTTGTGCGGCTACTTGATATTAAAAAAAGTATTACCTAAAAAAGTATAGAGATGGACAGACGCAAATTTATTCAAACAGGAGTTGCCGGAGTAGCCGGTTTATCTTTAGCTCACACGGGACTTGCCAATATACGGATGGCCGTTCCTTCGGATATATCGGTTGACAGGGTGAAACTGGGAAAGACCGGATTGAAAGTCTCCCGTATAGCTATGGGAACCGGGACGAAAGGCTGGAATTACCAGTCCAACCAGACCCGGCTCGGACTGGATAACTTTGTGAAGATGGCCCGTCACGGTTATGAACGCGGTATTCGTTTCTTCGACATGGCCGATATGTACGGTTCGCAGCCATTTGTCGGAAAAGCCCTGAAAGAGTTGCCCCGCGAGAAACTCACCCTGATGACGAAGATGTGGACGTACGAAGAAGGGTCGGAAAAACGTGAGCCGGTCAGCAAAACACTTGACCGTTTCCGCCAGGAAGCTGGTACAGACTATTTTGATATCCTTCTGTTGCACTGCATGACGAAAGGCGACTGGGCGGAAACCCGTAAGTTTTATATGGACGGTCTGGCAAAGGCCAAGCAGGACGGTATTGTGAAAGCTGTCGGCGTCTCCTGTCATAACTGGGATGCGATGGTCGAGGCTGTCGACAACCCGTGGTGCGACGTTATCCTTGCTCGTCTGAATCCGTTCCAAAGCCATATGGATGGCACGACTGAAGCTGTAAACGAACTTTTAGGTAAGGCCCGCAAAAAAGGTAAAGGGCTTATCGGAATGAAAATTTTCGGTGAAGGCAAACACGTTTCTGATGCAGAACGTGAACGTTCCATCCGTTTTGCCGTCACCGAAAGCAATCTGCATTGCATGACACTCGGTCTGGAGTCCATCGCTCAGATGGACGATGCGATAGAGCGGGTGATGCGGAATGCCAAAGGATAACTGCCTTATTCCACCACTCTGCATATCTTGTGCCGGTATTGGTAATCTATCGTCAGTGCGATAAAGATGATCAGTTCGGCACACGGAACAGCCAGCCATAGCCCCTTTTCTCCCAACAAATGAGGAAGAGCGAGGAAACATATGCTCATCAGGATGATTCCTCTCAGCAGCATGAAAAGCATCGCTTTCCGTGCTAATTCGATACTCTGGTAGTACCCGATCCATGCAATATTCAAAGCAAAACAGATAAACCCGGAAGCGAAGTAGGGGATTCCCTTTGTTGCAATCCCGTAAGCCGGACAGCCGGGTTCCAGGAACATCGCTACGATATAAGGACAGAACACATACATCACGGCAAAAGCTGTCAGCCCGGAGATAAAAGCCGTTTTCAACGAAAGCCGGAACGTCTCATGTACTCGTGCAGCATCTCCCGTGCCATAATTGTAGCTGATGATCGGCTGTGCCGACTGGGCGATTGCGTTCGCGATCATGAACACGATTGGCAGGCAATAGCAGGCTACACTGTATGCTGCTACGCCATCCTCTTTCAGCATCCGGATAAAAGCATAGTTGCCGACCAGCATCATGCAGGCGATCGCCAGTTCGCCCAGCATCGCCGAGGCTCCCAACTGGATCATATACCCTGTGTTCCGACAGGTCAGGCGAAGGCTTTTCATACTCATCTTCAACTTGTATAAATGTAACGTCTTGGAAAAGCCGAACAGGTAGACCAACACCATCAAGCCGCCTGCTACCTCTGCTAACGCAGTTGCCAGTGCTGCCCCGGTCAGTCCCATCTGCATCGGGAAAACGAAAACATAGTCGAGCACGACGTTTATCAGAGCCGGAACAACGTTGCACAGCATCGCGAATTTCGGTGAGCCATCCAACCGGATCATGAACATCCCGATGTTGGCCAGCATGCTAAAGATAGAGAATGGCACGATCCAGTTCATATACTCCAGCACAAGTGGTAGCAACTGATCGGAACTCCCCAGCATATAGGCCGTCTGTTTGTTGAACAACATTACCAAGGATATTCCTGCAGCCATCAACAAGAGGGACACCAGCAACGCTTGTGTAATATTAATGTTGGCCGCCTTCACTTTTCTTTGCGACAGGTGGACGGAAGCCACGACCGACGATCCCACCCCGAAGAGCAGCCCGATCCCTGTCGTCACCATAAAGATCGGGGCGACGATATTGACGGCGGCCAACGCGTCGCTTCCCACGCCACGCCCCACGAATATACCGTCGGCAATCGTGATACACGCCATACAAACCATTCCCAGTAACGTCGGGAAAAAGATTTTGCGGAATAGAACCGGAATGTTCATACTACCAAAATCAATACGATCTCTTTGCATAACTCAAATTACTTTTTATTTCGGTTTGCAAAAGTAGTCCTTTAAGTCCGGCTGGAAATTACCATTTGGTAAAAAATAGCAATAATGATATACACTTCATCCGTTTTTAAGGGCGTTTGCCCATTATCAAAATGTCACTGCCATCCCGTCAAAATCGGATTAGTAGTGCATTTATTTGAAATTACTATAGCGGGTAATATTTTTTAACATAGCAAAAAGATATGAGTATGGTAAAAAGGATAACCAAATGATATTTTCGGCAAAACATGGTTTTAAAAGCAAGAGCCGTAATCATATATGTGTATGGAAATGTTTATATTTGCAGATAGTCTGTTTGTTGAAGTTGTAATATTAAATGCTGGAAATATGGTGAAATATTTATATTATCTCTGCGTCTGCTGTCTTTCGCTTTTAGTCTGCGGATGTGAAGGAAAAGGTGAGTCCGAAGAGCTCCCTTTCAGTCCCTATGTGGAGGCGTTTACCTCCGGTACGATTTCAAGATATACACCCGTATATTTGATTTTCAACCAGGAAATAGCAGCTGACAGGATGAAGCCTGAACAGCTCCACGACTTAGTTCGGATCAAACCCGAGACGGCTGGCGAGTGGGCATTCGAGAACAATCGGACGATTGTATTCAAGCCGACTAAAAGTTTCGAGCGCGACACCCGTTACGAGGTAAAGGCAGACCTTTCAGAGTGGTTCGATACGGAACGGAAAGACAAGTATTTTACATTCAGATTCTCGACACAACCTCTGTTGCTGCGGGCCAACCTGCAATCCGTCGATATCAACCGGAAGAATGAAAACGGTTATGACATCGTCTGCTCGGTGTTCACGCCGGACAAGGAGATGCCCGAAACCGTAGAGTCGCTTGTCCGTTTCTCTGAAAAGGCGGATGCCACCTGGCAGCATAGTCCCGATGGAAAGAGGCACGAAGTCTTCATCCCGAACATACAGGCCGGGACGGACGCGGCACGTGCCTTCAAACTATCTGTCGCTCCGAACAAGCTGAAAGTGCCGGAAGAGGAACTGCTATCCGTCGACATTCCTGAACTGAATGATTTTGCCGTGTACGAAGTCGAATATGTCGCAGAGCCGGAACGTTACGTCGAAGTCACCTTTACGAAACTACTCGATGCGGCACAAAACATGCAGGGACTTGCCTGGATCGACGGTAACAAATCGGAGACCGTCAATGTCGAGGGCAATAAGCTCCGCCTTTATCCCGATGCAGGTAGCAAAGGTGCCCTTAATGTTCATCTGAGTCAGAACATCAGAAGCAAAAACGGGCTGAACCTGAAAGAAAGTATCGTCCGCCAGATCGTAGTCAGTGATGAGAAGCCGGAAGTCCGTTTTATCGGCAACGGAGTGATCATCCCGCAGTCCACACAACTGACCGTTCCTTTTCAAGCCGTCTACTTGCGCGGCGTAGTAGTGCGTGTCATCAAGATATTCGAACAGAACATCGGACAATTCCTTCAGGTGAATGATCTCGAAGGAACGAGTGACCTGATGCGTGTCGGTCGCCTGATCGCGCGTAAAACGATCTTCCTCGATGAAGATGCCACCCAGGAGCTCAGCCGCTGGAATACCTACGCGATCGACTTGAAAGAACTGATCGACCCCGAACCCGGTGCCATCTACCGGGTGGAACTGTCGTTCAACCGGGATTTGTCTGTCTATCCCTGCGAAGACCTCGTCAAGAAAAGTAAAGAACAACTACTTGCCGATGATGAGATCAAGTTCAAGGAAGAAAGCAGCCGTTTCGATGGAGGCGGTTATTACTACTATAACGGCGACTTCGACTGGTCCGACTACGATTACAGCAAACGTGGCGACCCCTGTTCCAACAGCTATTATTATAACACGACCGTCGGCAAGAATGTCCTCGCCACCAATCTCGGTCTGTTGGCGATGGCCGGCGAAGATAACGATATGACTGTCCTTGTACATAACATTCTGAGCACCCATCCGGAGAAAGGCGTCGAAGTCGTTGCCTACAACTACCAGCGTCAGGAATTAGCCTCCGGCATGACGGACGACAAAGGACAGGTGCGTTTCTCGCTGAAAAACGGCAAGCCGTTCTATCTGACTGCTTCCCTCGGACAGCAACGCTCGTATCTTCGTGTAGACGACGGTTCCGCCCTTTCGCTGAGTTCCTTCGATGTCTCCGGAGAAGTCGTGCAGAAAGGCATCAAGGGCTTCATCTACGGCGACCGCGGTGTATGGCGTCCGGGCGACACGCTGCATCTCGGCTTTATGTTGAACGACCGCAGCCGGATGCTCCCAGCCAATCATCCGGTCATCATGGAACTTTACAATCCGCTCGGCCAGCTCTACCTGCGCAAGACACAGACAAAAGGTGAAGCAGGACTTTATGTTTTCGATATGCCGACCGAACCCGACGCACCGACAGGCGCGTGGAATGTCAACGTGAATGTAGGCGGCGTCACCTTTACGAAGCGTCTCCGTATCGAAACGATCAAACCGAACCGCTTGAAGATATCCCTTACGATGCCCCCAAAAAAATTGCTCCGGGGCGAACCGCTTGATGCTGCTATGCACGTGGAATGGCTACAAGGAGCGACTGCCCGTAATCTGAAATACGACATCCAGGGAACCTTTATCTCGACCCCGACCACCTTTTCCGGCTATAAGAAATTCTATTTCGATGATCCTTCGAAAATTTTCAACAGCGAAGAAAGCAAAGTGATTTCCGGTACGACCGATGCAGCGGGCAACGCCATCATCAAAGCCCGTTTCGAGATCGGTGCTTCGGCTCCCGGCATGTTGTTGGCGAGTTTTGTCACCCGTGTGTATGAGGAATCCGGCGATTTCAGCATTGACGCCAATCGGGCGTCCTATTCACCCTACCGCCGCTATGCCGGCATCAAGTCGCCCCAGCAAGATGGGGAACCGCTGAAGACCGGAACCGAATATAAATATGAAGTAGCTTCCGTCGACTATCTCGGGCAGGCGGTAGCCAATACTGAACTCGAAGTGAGAGTCTATAAAGTCCATTGGTACTGGTGGTGGAGCTCGGACAACGGCAATCTGGCTAACTATGTCTCCAATTCGTATAACAAGCCGGTGAAAACCTTCACCATCCGTACTGGCACGAATGGCACGGCCTCCTTCAACTTGAAATATGCCGATGCCGATTGGGGAACCTATTTTATCTCGGTGAAAGACAAAGAGAGCAAACACTCTACCGGTGTGATGAACTATTTCGACTGGCCTTACAGTGAAGGCAGACGCGATGCTGACGGTTCTCCCTCCGCCAATATGCTAACCTTCAAGACCGACAAGGACACGTACGCGCCAGGCGAACAGATCGTCGTTACCTTCCCCTCTGTCAAGGGAAGCCGCGCGATCATCAGCATTGAGAACGGAACACGTGTCCTTTCGACCACTGAGCACATGTGCAACGACAGGCAGACTACGGTCAAGCTCGACGTCACTCCGGATATGCAGCCAAACGCGTACCTTTATATAACACTCTTGCAACCGCATGGTGTCACGAAGAACGACTTGCCAATCCGTATGTACGGTGTCGTCCCCTTCACGGTGACTTCTCCCGAAAGCCATTTGGCTCCGGTTGTCCGTATGGCGGACGAGATCAAGCCGGAAGCACCTTACCACGTGACGGTTTCCGAGAAGAACGGTCGTGAGATGGCCTACACGCTGGCGATTGTCGACGAAGGGTTGCTTGACCTGACCCGCTTCCGTACGCCCGATCCCTGGCAGGCGTTTAACGCCCGCGAAGCATTGGGTGTCAATACCTGGGATTTGTACAATTATGTGGTCGGCGCGTATGGCGGCCGCATCGAGCAACTGTTCAGCATCGGTGGCGACGACGCTTTGAATAAAGGTCCGAAAGCGATCGTGAACCGCTTCAAGCCGGTTGTACAATTTGCCGGCCCGTTCCTGCTGAAAAAAGGAGAAAAACGGCAGCATACCTATAAGATGCCGAACTATAACGGACGTGTCCGCGTCATGGTCGTCGCCGGAAACGGGGAGGCTTACGGTAACACGGAGAAGAGCGTGCTCGTGCGCAAGCCCGTCATGCTGCTCGGTACACTCCCGCGCGTTATCGGCATAGGAGAGGAGATGGTGGTTCCCGCTACCGTCTTTGCTACCGAAAAAGGAGTTGGAGACGTGCAGGTCACGATCGCCTGCTCCGGTAACATGGAGATAGTCGGCGAGGCAAGCCGTACGCTGCATTTCGAAGCGGTCGGTGACAAATCGGCGCAGTTCCGCATCCGCGTGAAAGATACCCCCGGAGCCGGACATGTAAGGATCACGGCTATTAGCGGTGGTGAGAAGTCCGTATATGAAACCGATATCGAAATCCGCTCCGTGCGCCGTCCGCAAGTCAAGGTGACGCCTGTGACGCTCGAAGCCGGAAAGAGCTGGAAAGGGACAGTCGGCCTTCCCGGCGTGGAGGGTACGAACTCCCTTATGCTCGAAATGTCGGATGTCCAACCTGTCAATCTCTCCACGCGGTTGTCCTACCTGTTAGGCTACCCGCACGGATGTGTCGAACAGATCACCTCGAAGGCATTCCCACAACTGTACTTGAGCGGGTTCGCCTCGTTGACCCTCGAACAAGAACAATTGACTGAAAGGGCTGTGAAAGAAGTAATCCGCCGCCTGCGTTCCTACCAGACAGTAGACGGCTCTTTCTCTTACTGGCCCGGTGGAACGAGCAGCAATGCCTGGGGCACTGTCTACGCTACTCATTTCTTGCTGGAAGCGGAGAAGAAAGGTTACCTTGTGCCCGAAGGTATGAAACGAGATGTGTTGAACGACTTGAGCCGCATTGCCCGTAACTGGAAACCGGAAACCTCCTATTGGGCTGAATCCGAAGAAATGACGCAGGCATACCGTTTGTTCGTCCTCGCTTTGGGCCAAACTGCCGAGGTAGGCGCCATGAACCGATTGAAAGAGAGTAAGGCACTTGCACCTATGAGCCGCTATCTGCTGGCAGCCGGTTATGCTTTGGTCGGTCGCCCGGATGTATCGAAGGAGCTGGTTGCAAAGACGACAGTTCTGACAACGGCTTATTCTGAATATGACCGGACGTTCGGTAGCGACCTGCGCGACAACTCAATCCGCCTGATGACGCTCTGTCTGCTCGATGGCGGTAAGGAAGCGGCTCTCTTGGCAAATGAAATCTCTAAGACGCTCGCATCCGACGATTGGCTGAGCACGCAATCCACGGCATTCAGCCTGGTGGCCCTTTCTGATTATATGAAAAAATACAAGGTGTCTGGTTCTATGGATTTTTCTTATACTTTGGGTGGCAAGACGGAGAAGGTTTCCACCACCCGGAATATCTGGACGGAGACTTTGCTTGACAAGGCAGCCTCTTCCGTCTCCTTGGAGTTGAAGAACACCGGCAAATCCACTCTGTTCGCCCGCCTTGTGACCGAAGGTATCCCGGCCGAGGGCAAAGAGAAAGCCTATGCGAATGGTCTGACGCTTGCCGTCAGCTATATGGATCATGACGGTCATCCGGTGAATGCCTCCACTTTGCAGCAGGGTACGAACTTCACGGCTGTGGTGACTATCGCAAATCCGTCTCCTCGTGGTTATAGCCATTTGGTGCTGACGGAGGTTTTTCCGGCCGGATGGGAGATATTGAACACGCGCTTCCTTACAGGCGGTACGGCAGATAACCGGGCGGCAGGTGTCAACTACCAGGATATTCGCGACGATCGTGCTTACAGCTATATCGACTATCTGCCTGCCGGAAAACAGGTGACGGTCCGCATCAACCTCTGCGCCGTTTATCCTGGTCGTTTCTACTTGCCTCCGGTCTATTGCGAGGCGATGTATGACCATCTCGTCCGGGCGAATACGGAGGGGGAGATGGTGACGGTCGAGTGATCTTATTTATCGATGGCCGGACGGGGAATGCTGACGCTTCAGCGTACCGTCCGGCTATTTTTTTGCCTTGTTTTTAGCAAAATCATGAAAATAACTAAAAAAGGATTTCTGAAACCCGCATCAGGAGAGGAAAGTATAATGTTAAGAAAAGTTATGGTGTATATAGGGATATGCTTTTGTGGAATTTGAAATACAAGGCCTATACTGAAATGTAAAATGACGAATTAAAACGTTCGTTTTTTTTAGTCATTTTTTTTACTATTAAAATTTGGATTTCTCGTTATTTTTTACGCACACCAAAACATAGCTAAAATATTGATTTTCAAAATATTTTATTTTTAAAATCTCTTGATTATCAAAACATATATTCTACCTTTGCAAATGACTAAAAAAAACGAACGTTTTAATTCGTCATTTTGATAATCCCCTATAGCGATTTTGCAAGTATGGCTTTATCAGAAATAACCTTGTTGGCATACGAGATAGCAAACAGGCAAGTATAAATGCCCTTGTAGCTATACGGAGAGACAAACAAGTGGTTTGAAAAGGGTGTGTCAATTTGATATCACTGGACGCAGATGACGCAGAACACACAGACGGACGCAGATTTATTTTGCTGATAATTAATAATATCTGCGTTAATCTGCGCTCGTCTGCGTTGTCTGCGTCCCATGAATACCTTATTCGGCACACCCTCAAACAGGTGACAAGATACAATTGATAATATCCAATCTTAAAAATGCAATTATGGCAAGAATTCAAACATTCCCTAAATCGAGGCTGAAACTGGATGATAAACTAATATTATTCTCTGATGTCGTTAAAGAATATTTGCCCATAGGTCTTGAACTCTATGACAGGAATGGTTTGCTAATCGATGCAAATAAGGCCGAAATGGAAATTATGGGGGTTGTCGATTTAAATGAGGCACTTGGAATCAGCCTGTTTGAAAATCCAAATTTCTCAGATAAAATAATAGATGATATCAAAGCCGGTCAGGATGTTCATTTCTCTCTGGAATATGACTTCGATAAAGTAAAAACAACTGACTATTTCAAGACGGTCAAAAAAGGCATAGATCATATTGATGGAACAATCTCCATCATTCGTAACAAGCAAAAAGAGATAATCGGTTATCTGGTTATTTCGCAGGATTACGGGGCTATTCAGTTTAAGTACGAGAACCTTTACAATCAGATGCTGACAATTATGAATTCACTGCCTGTAGGAATAGAACTTTATGATAACGACGGTACGATTTCTTTTTTGAATGATACGGATGCTGCTATATTCGGGATATCCGATATTGAGGGTGCTATCAGGAAAAAGCCTTCTATATATGATAACCCGAATGTTCCTGATTGTGTGAAAAATGCTGTATACAGTAAAAAACCGATCAGTGTCCGGTTTCCTTACAATTTCAAAACAATAGCACAAACGAAATATTACAGTACGAATAAAAATAATGATGATGTTTGGGTCGAATGTAACGGAAAGCCGATTATCGATCCGAATGGCCGGATTGGCAGCTATACGTTTGTCATGGAGGACGTGACTGAAAAGACACGTGCCGAGGAAGAGCTGAAAGAAAGCAATCAAAAGGCGGAGCTGATACTTAATAATATAAACTCAGGACTGGCTTATATTACCCCCGACTATGTCGTTCAATGGGAAAATATGGTGAAGTGTTCGACCGCTTTTCCAAATGGAGCTTATAGGCAGGGAGAGCTTTGCTATAAAAGTACTTATAATCGCCGGTCTCCTTGCGAAAATTGCGTGATACAACGGGCTGCCGTATCGCATAGAGTGGAGCAGATGAGGATTTTTCTCGAAGAAAACAGGATGGTTGAGTTATTTGCCACCCCTGTGTTTAGAAATACCGGTGAAATTGATGGCTTCGTCATTCGCATAGATGATATAACAGACAAGGAACGCATGATCAAAGAACTCAAGCATGCAGAGGAGTCGGATCGGTTAAAATCGGTTTTCCTTGCTAATATGAGCCATGAGATCCGTACGCCCTTAAACGCTATCGTAGGATTCTCGAATCTGCTTGTCGAAACAAATGATCCGGATGAAAAAGAAGAATATACCCGGATTATCAACAATAACAATGAATTGCTTTTGAAGCTAATCAGTGATATCCTCGATTTGTCCAAAATCGAATCTGGAAGCGTAAAATTGAAGTATGAGGATTTTGACTTGTCGGGTTATTTTGACGAGCTTGCCGTATCGATGAAACAACGTATTACGAATCCGGATGTGAATTTGGTTATCGTGAACCGGTATGACAAATGTTTGGTTTGCTTGGACAAGAATCGTGTGGCGCAAATCCTGACAAACTATATGATCAATGCAATTAAATATACTGTTAAGGGTACGATTGAAATGGGATATGATGCAACGAAAAGTGGCATTTATTTTTATGTCAAAGATAGTGGTATCGGTATCCTTGATGAAAAGAAAAACAGGGTTTTTCATCGATTCGAGAAATTGGACGAATTTGCCCAAGGGACCGGCCTCGGATTGTCGATCTGCAAAGCTATCGCCGAGGCAATGGGAGGTAAAGTCGGTTTCGAATCTACCTATGGTAAAGGGTCCTTATTTTGGGCGTCATTACCTTGTGAAACAAAAAGTGAGGTTTCGTGATCATATCCTCGATCTGTTACATGGGCAAAAAGGCACAGAGCTGTTCCAGATATTCCGCATCCATCTTGTCAAACTCGCTCAGCTTGTCGCTGTCGATATCCAGTACGGCAACCACTTTTCCATCTCTGATCACCGGTACGACAATTTCCGACCGCGAGGCGGAGCTACAGGCGATATGCCCCGGAAACTGCTCCACATCCGGGACGATGATTGTCCGTGCTTCTTTCCAGGCTGTCCCGCATACGCCTTTCCCGTACCGGATACGCGTACAGGCAAGAGGACCCTGGAAAGGGGCGAGCACGAGCATCTCTTCTTTCACGATATAAAAGCCTACCCAGAAAAAATCGAATGTTTGTTTCAAGGCAGCGGCGACATTCGCCATATTGGCGATGATGTCTGTTTCTCCCGCTGTCAGCGATTGTAATTGAGGGAGCAGCGTCTCATACAGTTCCCGCTTGTTCCCACCGTTGATGATTAAATTTTCCGCCATTTTTTATACTTTATAAGAAAACAAAAGTAACCTTTTTTTCGGATTCTCCGTACCTTTGCAACATGAGTAAACAAAATTCTCCTTTAGTGCTTGGAACCGAGCATATCAGCAAGTTGTTGACACAGTACGCCATACCGGCCATTATCGCCATGACCGCCTCTTCTCTTTATAATATGGCGGACAGTATATTTATCGGACACGGGGTAGGACCATTGGCAATCTCGGGCCTGGCTTTGACTTTCCCGTTAATGAACCTTGCGGCTGCTTTCGGTTCGCTGGTCGGGGTGGGGGCTTCGACGTTGGTGTCCGTGAAGTTGGGACAGAAAGATTATGAAGGGGCGAACAAGGTACTCGGAAACGTACTGGTGCTGAACGTAGTCTTGGGGCTTGCGTTTACGTTGGTGTTTATGTTGTTGCTCGACCCGATCCTCTATTTCTTCGGGGCGAGCGAGAACACGATTTCGTATGCCCGCGACTATATGAATGTGATCCTGATGGGAAATGTGATTACTCATATGTATCTCGGACTGAATGCGGTGTTGCGTTCTTCCGGTTTTCCGAAATTAGCGATGTATGCGACGCTGGCGTCAGTGGTGATCAACTGTGTGCTGAATCCGCTCTTTATCTTCGGCTTCGGTTGGGGAATCAAAGGATCGGCATGGGCTACCGTCATCTCTCAGGTCATTTCGTTGGCCGGACAGTTGATCCATTTTTCCCGCCCGAAGGAGTTGTTGCATTTCAAGAAAGGCATTTACAGGCTGAAAAGAGAGATCGTGAAGGGGATTCTTTATATCGGGATGTCGCCTTTCCTGATGAACCTCTGCGCTTGCCTGATCGTGATCCTGATCAATCGGGGGCTGAAAGAACACGGGGGCGATATGGCGATTGGGGCATACGGGATCGTGAATCGGGTGGTATTCCTCTTTATCATGATCATCATGGGATTCAACCAAGGAATGCAACCGATTGCCGGCTATAACTTCGGTGCCCGCCAGTATTCGCGTGTGACGGAGGTGACGAAGCTGACGATGAAGTGGGCGATAGGGGTGGCGACAACAGGGTTCTTGCTCTGTCAGTTGTTCCCGTCTATGATTGTCCGCATGTTTACGACCGATCCGGAACTGATCGAGGCGGCAGTGTATGGTTTGCATATCGTCTTTGCAGTCTTTCCGATTGTCGGTTTCCAGATGGTGGCGACAAACTTTTTCCTTTCTATCGGGATGTCGAAGAAGGCCATCTTCCTCTCGCTCACCCGGCAGATGCTGTTTCTTGTTCCCTGCTTGCTGATCCTTCCCCGATGGCTTGGAACACTTGGAGTATGGATCAGCATCCCGATCGCCGACACGACAGCTACGATTGTTACGGCCCTCGTCTTGATAAACCAGTTCAGGAAGTTTCATTCTAAATAAATTTTATTTACCTTTGTCTTGATACCAAAAAGATAGATAGACATGGATAATAAAATCATATTGACCATCGGCCGGCAGTTCGGCAGCGGTGGTCGTGAGGTAGGACAGAAGCTGGCAAAAGAACTGGGCATTGGCTATTATGACAAGGAGCTGATGGCGCTTGCCGCGAAAGAAAGCGGACTGAGCGAGGAGTTTTTCGAGAAAGCGGATGAGAGGGCTTCCAGCGGTTTGGCGTATGCCTTTACAATGGGCTATTCGTATATGGGGTTGTTTCCACCGTATGCCGATGTGTTGTCTAACGACCGTTTGTTTCTGTATCAGAGCGATACGATCCGTAATCTGGCGGAAAAAGGTTCTTGCGTGATTGTCGGACGGTGTGCCGACTATATCCTTCGTGATAATCCCGACTGCTTGAGTTTCTTTATTCATAACAACAAGGAAAACCGTATTCAACGGATCATCGAAAGCCAGGACCTGACGGTCGAGCAGGCGGAGGAATTGATGCTGAAGACCGACAAGTCGCGTGCTGCTTATTATAACTATTACACGAATAAGGAATGGGGAGTTGCATCCACCTACAACTTTTCGATAGATGTCTCCGTGTTGGGAGTAGACGAGACGGTTGCTTTCATGAAGAATTTTGTGGAACGGAAAATGAACAAGCGTCCGCCGCATTTCGGATAATTTATTATCTTTGCAACCGACTTATCATAGGGGTGCCTTACTATACAGGCTGAGATTATACCCATTGAACCTGCCGGATAACGCCGTGAAGGGAAAAGGTAGAATTACTAAATAAAGGGAAGCGTTACCTCTATGTGCTTCCCGATGTTTGAACTCTAATTATTATTTTGTAATGGAACAGATTGTTTCAACAGGAATTATCGACTCTTACTTTGCGAAGTTAAAGAGTAATTTGTCTATTGATGTCGCTATTGTCGGTGGCGGTCCTTCTGGTATCGTTGCCGCTTATTATCTGGCTAAGGCCGGAAAAAAGGTGGCTTTGTTCGACCGTAAGCTGGCTCCTGGTGGAGGTATGTGGGGCGGCGCCATGATGTTCAACGATATCGTGGTTCAGGAAGAGGCTATGCCGATCGTACGTGAGTTGGGTGTAAGTTATAAGGATGCCGGAAATGGTACTTATATCATGGATTCCGTGCACACAACCTCGGCTTTGATCTATAGTGCGACGAAAGCCGGTGCGACTATTTTCAACTGCTATTCCGTAGAAGACGTGGTGTTCCATAACGATGCCGTAGCCGGTGTAGTTGTGAACTGGGCTCCGGTTATCCGCGAGGGGATGCATGTAGACCCGCTGACGATTATGTCTAAGGCTGTCTTGGAAGGAACCGGCCATGACTGTGAGATCGCGCGCGTGGTGGCTCGCAAGAACGATATCAAGCTGAATACTCCGACTGGGGGTGTGATCGGCGAACGTTCGTTGAATGTCGAGCTGGGTGAGTCTACAACCGTAGAAAATACGAAGGAAATCTATCCGGGACTGTTCGTTTCAGGTATGGCTGCCAATGGGGTGAGTGGTAGTTTCCGCATGGGGCCGATCTTTGGCGGTATGCTGATGAGCGGTAAGAAAGCGGCTGAACTTATTTGTGCCAAACTGGACAAATAAAGGTTTATTCCCTAATAACAAGGAGATGTCAGAATATCTTCATCACGATTTTTTAGGCATGGATTGTATTGGTTTATATCCATGCCTAATTTATGTCAGTTCGTAGGTCAGTTTATATTGACACAGCTTTCTTCCCTGCCGGAAAAGATCTTAAAGCTCCTTTATATGCTCCCTTTGGGTGTTGAAGAACTGGATGCGTTGTATTTCACCGCTAACCGATATATTGGTTGAAAATCTTTTGAGAGATTTGATCCAGTCTTTCTGGCTTTTACAAAATGCTTTATCCAGGGAAGTGATCGAGTTGATTGAATAAATTCGGATCATGCCGATCTCCAGGTTCTCTGTTCCCGCATAGCTGTATGTCGCTTCGAAATCGATATTCGAGATATAGACATTGACGCTGTTGCGGGTTTTCGGAAACATTCCTATCGTGGCGACTTCTTCAAGTTCGTTCAGAAGAAGAATAAGTTCTTCTTTCAGTTTCTCCACTTCCTCTTCCGTGACAAGATTGATATCCCGGAAATATTTGATGTCGTTCACCAAATGTATGATAATCATCTGATCCCATATATAATTAGTCGTACGGAAATCCTGATTGGCTTTAACGAACGCCTTTTGTGCGTCTATCAGTTCTTGTGTCAGTTGCAGTTCCGAGAATTTCTGGACACAGTTGACTTGTTTATGTTGATACATCCATTTGAACAGACGGAAACGTGACAGATAGTCGTATTTCAGGTAAAAAGCCTGCGGCAACATATTGGAGGCCGTACTGAGCACTGATTTCGGATCGCCGGACATCGTTTCTAAAATCTCAGCATAGCGCCGGATCATGGATGAATAGGTCTGTAATGGCTCCGAATAGTGTAGAAAATTCAGATTGAACATTGCTGTGTTTGCAGAGCTGATTCCGATAATCTGGTCTAATGAAACACCCAGGCTTTTTGATATAGCTGCCACTTCGGCCAATGTGAAGGGAACTTCCCCCCTTAATCTACGGTAGACCGCCTCTTTTCCAATATATAAAATATCCATTAGTACGTTTGCCAGGTTTGTACCGTCGGGTATTCTGATTCTCATCGCCTCAATCAGATTATTATTGAGAACTTCTGTAATCATTTTCTTATTTCTCCCTTCTTTAATTATAAAATAGCACCTTTTATATAAACGCAATAAAAAGGAGTTTTGTTTCAAAAAACGAAATAAAAATGGGCCGGAGGTTTGTTTTGAGTGTGAATACATTTAATTTAGGAGGCATAATTGCGTAATAATGAAAAACTTCTTATTTTTGTAGTCGGAAGTATGAGAGTTAAAAAGAAAATATATCAATATGTGATGCTGCTTGTTAGTATCGTGATGCTTATGTCGGTAGTTGTACCGCACCATCATCATAGTAATGGGTTGCCATGCTATAAATCACTGTCAGCCGAGGCTGCTCATGGTGGGCATGGGAGTCCTGAGTCACATGATTGCGGATGCAGCGGGCATAATATCGCACTCTACACTTCCATTTTCTCTCATGTGACGGATGGAAACGTGAACCAGTTTCTTTTCCCTTTGCTTGTCCTGTTTGATTATATAAATCCTCCTGCTCCGGTCTTTTATAAGCTCTTGTTCGAGAATGACCGGGCTTACTACATCGAGTCCTTGCATGATACGTGGATTGTTTCTGCATCAGGGCTTCGTGCGCCTCCGTATGAATTTGATTTATGATTTATAATTTATGTGTTGATGATAAGCCATAAATTATAAACCATAAACTGACTTTCTTTTATTCACAAATCATAAATCAAAATTCATAAATCATAATGAAAAAGGTATATTTAATGTGGGTGGTTTTCGCCTACATCCTGGCAGGTTGCAATGGCAATACTGCGACACATGGAGAGCATGAACATGAGGCCCATGAACATGAGGCCCATGAACACGAGGAAGGACATGACCACGATCACGAAGGGCATGACCATGAACATGAGGGACATGATCATGAACATGAAGAGGCCGGAGAAGGACATGCCGGTGAAATCTCGTTTAAGAAAGCATTGGCGGAAGCGGTCGGACTGCAGACGTCTAAGGTTGGGCCGGGTGCTTTTACCGATGTGATCAAAACAAGCGGGCGGGTGATGGCTGCGCAGGGAGAGGAGTCTACTGTGGTAGCTACGGTTCCTGGTGTGGTGACATTCGGCAACCTGTCGTTTGTCGATGGAACGGCGGTTCGCAAGGGACAGGCTATTTTGAGTCTTGCTTCGAGCAGTTTGTCTGACGGTAATGTGGCGGCTAAGGCTAAATATGCATACGAGAATGCAAAGAAAGTATATGAACGTATGGAAACTCTGGTAGGGGATAAGATCGTCTCTGCCAAGGATTTTGAACAGGCGCGTCTGAATTACGAGAATGCGAAGGTGGCTTGGGAAGCGGTGGCAGGAAAACAGACCGCTAACGGTGTGTCGGTCGTTTCTCCAATGAATGGTTATCTGAAAAACTTGCAAGTGAAAGAGGGCGATTATGTGACGGTAGGCCAGCCTTTGGCCACGATCTCGCAGAATAACCGCTTGGTGTTGCGTGCGGAGGTTTCAGAGAAATATTACAACTATTTGCCTTCCGTACAGTCCGCTAATTTCCGTACACCATACGATAACGTGACTTATAAACTATCCGATCTGCATGGACGTCTGCTTTCTTATGGCAAGGCCTCCGATACTAACTCTTTTTATGTCCCGGTTACATTCGAGTTTGATAACAAAGGGGCTATTATTCCCGGCTCATTTGTCGAGATTTATCTGCTTACTGCTCCGATGCAGAATGTAATCAGTGTCCCTGTTTCCGCCCTTATCGAGGAGCAGGGTGTTTATTCTGTCTTTGTCCGCGTGCATGAAGAAGCCTATAAAAAGGTTCCTGTGACATTAGGTGCCGACAACGGCTCCGAAGTTCAGATATTGAGTGGCTTGAAAGCTGGCGACGAAGTGGTGACGGTCGGTGCTTACCAGATTAAGCTGGCTTCTGCTTCTAATGCAATTCCTGCACATACACATAACCATTAATGAGTTGACAATTGACAATGGACTATTGACAATTGGTTGTCGTGTCCTTTAATTGTCAATTGTCAATTATCAATTGTCAATTAAAAAAAGATTATGCTGAATAAGATAATATATTACTCGCTGCATAACAGATTAGTTGTACTGATCTGTTCCCTGCTGCTGATGATTGCCGGGACATATACCGCTTTCCATACGGATGTGGATGTGTTTCCGGATTTGAATGCGCCGACCGTTGTCATTATGACAGAGGCGAACGGTATGGCTCCCGAAGAGGTGGAGCGTTTGGTCACTTTTCCGGTAGAAACGGCTGTGAATGGTGCGATGGATGTGCGCCGTGTCCGTTCGTCTTCTACGACGGGTTTTTCTGTTGTGTGGGTTGAATTCGATTGGGGAACGGATATTTACCGGGCTCGCCAGATCGTTTCCGAAAAGTTGGCTGTAGTCAGTGAGAGTCTGCCGGAGAATGTCGGGAAACCGACGCTGGGACCGCAGTCTTCCATCTTAGGGGAAATGATGATTATCGGGCTGACGGTCGATGAGGCAAGTGAGAGTAGGGACGATTCGCGAACTACCTCAACTACCCAAATGGACCTGCGTACGATTGCTGACTGGACCATCCGTCCCCGATTGCTATCGACAGGAGGGGTGGCGCAAGTTGCTGTGATCGGTGGCGATATCAAGGAATACCAGATATTGCTCGATCCTGCCCGCATGAAACATTATGGTGTCAGTCTGGGCGAAGTACTGACCGTTACCCGTAACATGAACCGGAATGCCAATGGAGGTGTCCTTTATGAATATGATAACGAATACATCATTCGGGGTGTCCTTTCTACTGCGAATGCTGAGGAGATCGGAAAGGGAGTCGTTAAGACTGTCGGAGATTTCCCCGTCTTGTTGGAAAATATAGCAACTGTGAAGATCGGTAGCAAGAGTCCGAAGCTTGGAACTGCTTCCGAACGGGCGAAACCTGCCGTGTTGATTACGGTTACCAAACAGCCCAATACCAGCACGATCGATTTGACGGAAAAGTTAGATGCGATTATGGCGGACTTGCAGAAGAATCTGCCTGCCGATGTGCATGTTTCGACCGACATATTCCGTCAGAGCCGTTTTATCGACAGTTCTATTAATAATGTAAAGAATAGTTTGTTCGAAGGCAGCTTTTTCGTTGTTATTGTCCTGTTCCTGTTCCTGATGAATGTCCGTACGACGGTGATTTCGCTGGTTGCCTTACCTCTTTCCTTGTTAGTTTCCATACTGGCGTTGCATTATATGGGATTGACCATCAATACCATGAGTTTGGGAGGGATGGCGATTGCTATCGGTTCGTTGGTTGATGATGCGATTGTCGATGTGGAGAATGTGTATAAACGCATACGAGAGAATCGTTTATTGCCGCCTGATCAGCAGCGTTCCATTCTGGAAGTCGTGTTCGATGCTTCTCGTGAAGTGCGTATGCCGATCTTGAATTCGACACTCATTATCGTGGTCAGCTTTGTGCCCCTTTTCTTCCTGCATGGGATGGAAGGACGTATGTTGGTGCCACTGGGGATCGCCTTTATTGTTGCGCTGTTTGCCTCTACGGTTGTTGCGTTGACGCTGACTCCGGTGTTGTGCAGCTATCTGCTGAACCGGAAGTCTACGGACAAGAAAGTAGAGAAGGAGGCTTGGGTGGCCCGCAAGCTAAAAGAATTATATGGCAGGGCCTTGAATGGTGCATTAATACATAAGAAGATAGTGTTAGGATGCACGATTGGTTTGTTTCTTATCGCATTGGGAACATTCTTTACGTTAGGGCGTAGCTTCCTGCCGCCGTTCAACGAAGGTTCGTTTACGATCAACGTAAGTTCTCTTCCGGGTATCTCTCTTGAAGAATCGGACGAGATGGGACGACGGGCAGAGGAACTGCTGATGCAGGTTCCCGAAATCCAGACGGTTGCCCGAAAGACCGGACGTGCCGAACTTGACGAACATGCTTTAGGAGTAAATGTGTCAGAAATCGAAGCTCCATTTGTCTTGAAAGACCGTAGCCGAGATGCCGTTATGAATGATGTCCGTAAGAAACTATCTACCATCAGTGGCGCCAATATCGAAATAGGACAACCGATTTCTCACCGTATCGATGCCATGCTTTCCGGTACGGAGGCAAATATCGCAATCAAACTATTTGGTACGGATCTGAACCTGATGTTTACGGTCGGTAACCAGATCAAGGAAGCCATCCAAGGAATCCCCGGTCTGGTGGACTTGAAAGTGGAACAGCAGATCGAGCGTCCGCAGCTAACCATTACGCCGAAGCGCGAGTTGATGGCACAATATGGCATCACATTGCCGGAGTTTGAGGAGTATGTCAATGTCATGTTGGGTGGCGAAGCTGTCAGCCAGGTGTATGACGATGGCAAGACATTTGACTTGACAGTAAAGACTTCAGACGAAAGCCGTACTACAATGGAGGATATCCGTAATCTGATGATTGATGCAGGCGGCAAGAAAGTCCCGTTGAGCTATGTTGCTGAAATCCGTTCCGTGACAGGCCCGAACACCATCAACCGTGAGAATGTGCAGCGTAAGATTGTGATCAGTGGTAATGTCTCCGAGCGTGACCTCCGCAGTATCGTTAATGAGATACAGCAGAAGGTGGATGCTTCCATCCAGTTGCCCGAAGGCTATCATATCGAATATGGAGGACAGTTTGAAAGTGAACAGGCCGCCAGCCGTACATTACTGCTTACTTCGTTGATGTCTCTGTTGGTGATCTTCCTGTTGCTCTATAATGAGTTTAAGGATGCAAAAGAGAGTGGTGTTGTACTGTTGAACTTGCCGTTGGCGCTGATCGGGGGTGTGTTTATCTTGAAGCTGACTTCTGGCGAGGTGAGTATTCCGGCTATTATCGGTTTCATTTCCCTGTTTGGTATTGCCACTCGTAACGGTATGTTACTGATCAGCCACTATACACATCTCCGGACCGTAGAGAATGTGCCGCTGAAGCAAGCTGTCTTGCAAGGTTCTATGGATCGTTTGAATCCTATCCTGATGACGGCGCTCAGTTCGGCTCTCGCATTGATCCCACTTGCGCTGAACGGCGATCTGCCCGGCAATGAGATACAAAGCCCGATGGCTACCGTTATCCTGGGTGGTTTGTTGACATCCACTTTCTTGAACGGCTTCATCATCCCGATTGTTTATTTATTAATGAATAAAGAAGATAAAGAATGAAACGATTCATATTAACAATAGCATTGCTTTCTTCCGCATTGGTGGCCGGGGCGCAAACTTCCATCGAGGAAGTGCTCCGGAGCGTAGAAACCAATAACAAGGAATTGCAGGCAAACCGTCAGATGGTGACGGCACAAAAGTTGGAAGCAAAACTGGACAACAACCTGCCTGATCCTACCGTTACCTATTCTCATCTGTATGGAAACAAAGAGGGGATGGGATTCACCGGTGAATTAGTCGCTTCGCAATCGTTTGACTTCCCGTCTCTATATATGCAACGGAACAAGCTTTCCAAGCAGAAGGGCGAAAACTACGATCGACAGGGCGAAGAAGTACGCCAGCAGATTTTGTTGCAAGCCAAAGAGGCCTGTCTGGATTTGATCTTTCTGAACCAGCAAAAGAACCTGCTGGATATCCGTCGGAAAAGCGCCGAACAGCTTGCTGTACTCTATCAGCAACGCCTGGAACAGGGTGATGCCAATATTTTGGAAACGAACAAGATTGAACTCGAACTCTTGAACGTCCGTAACGAGGCACGCATGAACGAAGCGGCCCGTGTGAATAAGCAGCGGGAATTGGAAATGCTGAATGGAGGGATTGCTGTTCAATTAACCGATACGGCTTATGAGGCTGTGGAACTTCCACTCTCATTTGCCGACTTGCGTCAGGAAATCTTGGGAAATGATCGGCGTCTGTTGTCTTTGCAAAGTGCAAAGGCCGTATCATCGAGACAAATCAGTGTCAATAAGACGATGGGATTGCCTTCGTTCGAGTTGGGTTACCGTATGAACCCATCTTCAGGTGGCGAACGTTTCAATGGCTTTTTGGTCGGTATCAGCATTCCTCTTTTCTCTAATCGCAACAACGTGAAGCAGGCGAAAGCACAGAGCCTTTACACCGATTTACAGCTGGAAAGCACGACGACGGCGGTAGAGAACGAATTGCTCCAACTCTATAACCAGTCAGTGGCCTTGAAGACTTCCATCGACGAGTATAGCGAAGTGCTGAAAAGCCAGAACAACCTGGTGCTGTTGAACAAGGCGATCCAAGCAGGGCAAATCTCGATGATTGAATATTTTGTGGATGTCACCACGCTTTATCAGAGTATGCAGAATCACATGCAGTTGCAGAACGAATACCAGAAGGTGATGGCGCAACTGTATAAGTTCAAACTATAAAAAAGAGGAGGGACTATATTCTACCGGACGATTCCCTCTCTTATCCCGGTTGTTTCCCGTAAGTGAAACTCTTGTTTCACTTGCGGGAAACTTTTGTTTCATGCCTATGAAACTATTCCTCCATCAGTATGAAATTTTTTCTTCCTGCATGCAACGCTGTGTACCTCCCTGCGTTTTGTTTTGATACAGTGCCATAGTTCTGTAAGAACTCGGTATATTTAGTTGAACCTGTTGAAAATAAAAAGGTTTTTAAATCTCTCAATAAAAAGGTAGCATCTCCGCTTTCCCGAATAAAGGATATAAGCTAATTCCCTGACTATGTATATGGATGCTGATAATGATTATAGTGAAAGAAAGCACAGTTACGGGTTATTAATCGTAATCATATTAATAATTTGTTTTGTAATATATTACGATCAAAACGTTGGTAAATGGATTATTTGTTTGAAAATTTCGTATCATGAATAAATCTTTTATATCTTTGTTGTGCGATGAAATTCTGGAGTTCTTACAGAACTTAGTTATTTAAAGAGAGTGTAAAGATATATAAGTGAATGAGCAAACCTATTTCTATCGAAGGTAGCATACAGAATAATTTTGACAGAATTTATGTCACATACTATTCCCGTATGCTCCGTTTTGCCAGGGAATATGTGTTGTTTGAGGAAGATGCTGAGAATGTTGTCCAGGATGTGTTTCTTCTTTTATGGGAGAAGCGGGAAGTGTTGGATATACAAATTAGCCTGGTTTCCTATCTTTTTTCGCTTGTGAAAAACCGGAGCCTTGATTATCTTCGCCATAAAGTGGTGGCGGAGGAATACAAGCAGGAACTGACCTTTAAGTTATTGGCCCTTGAACAATTGAACTATACTTTTACATCTGAAGAAGATATAGAGAAAGTGATAGCCAACGCTATCGATAAACTGCCTGAACGTTGTCGTGAAATATTTTTAAAAAGCCGTATAGAAGGAATGAAATATCGGGAAATTGCCGATGAATTAGATATCTCGATGAATACGGTGGAGAACCAGATGTCCATAGCCTTAAGAAAACTTCGTATTGAACTCAAGGACTACTTGCCCCTGTTGCTATTCCTTATTAGTGTTAAATAATATTTATTTACAATTGTCTTTTAGTGGTAAATGAAAAGATAATCGCTCTTCCTTACAAAAGCATGAGAAATGTATGAACTGATAACAAAATATTTTTATGGGGAAATAACTGCTAAAGAGAAAAAGCTGTTATTTACCGCTATGGAAACAGATGCAGAATTGAAAAAAGAATTCTTATCTGTTCAGAATCTTCGTGCTTTGACCTCGTGGATTCCGGCAGGAGAGGACGAATCTGTTGCCGTGGGCAAGCTTCTTGAATTTAAGCAAGCCCGTAAAGAGAAATCATTTGTAATTCCATATAAGCATATCTTGGGATATGCAGCAACCGTTTGTGTCGCTGTCTTTTCTACCTGGATGATTACCAACCGGACAGAGCAACCTACGGTTGAAGAGCCAGCAATCGCATATGAAGAATTTTCCACCCCTTCCGGACAACGTGCGCTTTTGAAGTTGCACGATGGGACAACCGTTTGGTTGAATGCCCGTTCGACTTTACGCTACCCCAATCATTTTGGAAAAAATGAACGGAAAGTAGAATTGGACGGAGAGGCTTTCTTTGAAGTGAAACAGAATGGAAAAGTTCCTTTTGTCATCTCAACGGAAAAAGCAAACATCAAGGTGTTGGGTACAAAGTTCAATGTCTTTGCTTATAAGGGACATGAGGAATTCAACACATCTTTGGTTGAAGGTTCTGTGAAAGTTTACCAGGGTGAAAGCGATGCAGATGCTTTGGATATTACACCGCATGAATGTGTATTCCTGTCAGATGGAAAACTTGTAAAAAGTTATTTCGATAATTCTGATTTCCTGTTGTGGAAAGAAGGTATTTATGCTTTTGACGATGTGCCTTTCAGCTATATTATTAAAAAACTTGAGCTATATTATGATATAACAATCATACAAAAGAACAAGAAACTGGATCAATATAGATTCAGTGGTAAGTTCCGTCAGCGTGACGGGGTGGAGAGCGTACTTCAAACCTTGCAGAAAGTGTATTATTTCTCGTTTGTAAAGGATGAGGAAAACAATTGTATTACTATTCGCTAAACGGATATGGAAATAAGAAAAACATGTTTAATCTTTAATTTAATGCCGTCGCCTATGATTTAGAGAGAAGAAAATATAAAAAGACCGATAGGTGTTCCCGCACCTACCGGTCTGAAAGCTAACACAAAATTCCAACAAATTAAGTATTAACAAGTAAACGAAGCAAAGTTATGAAAAAAGAACCGAAATTTCTAAATGTCATGAGAATTTCAGCCTTCCTTCTTTTCCTTTGCGTATTCTCTTCATTTGCAGCCAAAACAAGTTCGCAAAATGCAAGAGTCAATATCAGTGGAAAGAATTTAACGATCGGTGAGTTTATCGATCAGGTAGAGAAACAAACGGATTACCTGTTTGTCTATAGTAAAAATGAAGTGAATACGAACGATGCCATTTCCGTTAAGTCAGGAAATAAAACGGTCGCTCAGTATTTAAGTGAAGCATTCGGTGATTCGAATGTAAAGTATGCTTTTGAAAACGATTATATCGTTTTGACAAAGAATGCAAATCCGGTAGTAGCCCAGGAGGGTAAAACGATCTCTGGAGTTGTCAACGATGAATTTGGTCCGGTTGCCGGTGCCAATGTCATTATTAAAGGTACTACGAACGGTACAATGACAGATATGGACGGTAACTTTACAATTACTAACGTTCCGGAAGGAGCAGTCCTGCAGGTGTCCTTTATCGGTTATCTGACAAAAGAGCTTCCGGTTGGAAATCAGACAACATTTAACGTTATGCTGACAGAAGATTCGCAAGCGTTGGAGGAAGTTGTAGTCGTTGGGTATGGTGTGCAACGTAAATCCGATGTAACAGGCTCCATCTCTGTAACAAAAGCGGATGAGATGTTGAAACAGCAATCTTTCAGTGCTTTGGACGGATTGAAGGGTAAAGCTGCCGGTGTAAATATCTTTTCAAACTCAGGTCAGCCGGGTGGTTCAAGCCGTGTGATTATTCGTGGTATGAGCACTATTAACTCTTCAACAGATCCGTTGTATGTGGTGGATGGTGTTGTTATGGAAGACTTTAAGTTTGTCAACCCGAATGATATCGAACGTATCGAAGTGTTGAAAGATGCTTCTTCCGCGGCTATTTATGGGGCGCGTGGTGCTAATGGTGTTATCATGGTAACAACAAAACGCGGTAGTAAGGAAGAAGGCGTACAGGTCAGCTATAGTGGATCTGTTAGTGTCGGTACAATGTCTAAATATATGGATCTGTTGGATGCAAACGAATGGATGGATGCTTATAAAATTGCATCGGACAATTGGATGAAGTATGCAGGCGAAAATAAGCCGATGAATTTATCCAACCGTGATCTTTTCAATGCAGACGGAACGCCTATCTATAATACGGATTGGCAGAGAGAAGCTACTCGTACGGCTTTTTCACATAATCATCAGTTGAATATTCAGCAAGGTGGAAAGAAATCTTCAATGGGTGCGTTCCTGAACTATACAGACCAGCAGGGTATTATGCTTAACTCTTATATGAAACGTATCAATGCGAAAATGGCTTATGATGCAGATCCTATGAGTTGGTTGTCTACTTCGGTCAATTTGTTGGTAAACCATACATGGGGAAATGAAGCGGAAGAAACAGGTGGACATCAGATGCCTCGTCGTTCGATGATTGAAATGGTTCCTTGGTTACCCGTTCAATTCCCTGACGGTTCATGGTCAAATTCCACAACCGGAACGGATGGTTGGGGTCTGGAAGGTATGGCCAATCCTGTACATGTGTTGAAAACTCAGAAACGTATGCGTTACAGAACACAGATGTTTGGTAATGCAGCTTTGACATTCCATATTCTTCCGGGGTTGGATTTGAAAACACAGATCGGTTTGGATGCCCATAATAATAAGGAAAGCGATTATTCTCCAAAAGATCTTATTAATTTGTCTTATCCGAATGGTAGCGCACGTATCAAGAATATAAATACTTTGTACTGGCAGGAAGAAACGTATTTGACTTACAATAAGACATGGGAAAAGCATCGTTTGAATGCAATGGCCGGTTTGTCATGGCAACAACGTACAGAACGTTGGAATGAGTCTAAAACAGAAGGATTTGCAGATGATTTCTTCGGAACCGATAATATGGGTGCCGGTACTATCCCGTCTGCTCCTACGTCTGCATATTCTTCATGGGCGATGAATTCTTATTTCCTTCGTGGTTCATATTCTTACAATGACAAGTATATGGCTACTGTAACAGGGCGTGTCGATGGTTCTTCTCGTTTCGGTGATAATAATAAATATGCGTTTTTCCCTTCTGTCGGTTTGGGGTGGTTGATATCGAATGAAGATTTCATGAAGAATGCAACTGTTGTTGACCAGTTGAAGCTTCATACCAGCTTTGGTGTGACAGGTAATACCGAGATTGGTATTTATAAATCATTGGCAACTATCTCTTCAGGGAATGACCTGTTAAATGGAGGTCGTGTTCCCGTAAGTAATACTGCTCGTCTGGCCAATCCGGATCTGAAATGGGAAAAGACAAACCAGTTCGATATTGGTTTTAATCTGAACCTGTTCCGTAATCGTTTGAATTTTGATATTTCTTATTATTATAAATTGACGACTGATTTGTTGTTGGAGCGTCCGGTTCCTCATACAACCGGTTTTACCTCTGTAATGGATAATATTGGTAAGGTCGCGAACCAGGGGCTTGACTTCATGGTAAATACAGTTAATATCGACACTAAAGATTTTGGATGGAGCTCTACCTTGAATTTCAACTATAATAAAAATGAGATCAAGAAATTAGGCGAGAATGACGAAGATATTCTCACCGGTCCCTGGTTTATTTCCGGAAATCTGGTAATCCTTCGTAAAGGCGAATCTTTAGGCTCTTTTTGGGGATACAAGCGCGAAGGCATTTGGGGGGAAGATGAAGCTGAAGAAGCGAAAGCTGCCGGTGCCGGTGTAGGACAACCTAAACGTTCTAAAGACAGAGAGATTTTAGGTAAGGGTTTGCCTGATGTAACAGGTAGTTTCATTAATAATTTCCGTTATAAGAACTTCGACCTGACCGTAGATTTGCAGTTTGTATTGGGAGTCGATGTTTACCAGCAGTTCTTACATTCGACTGAGGACCGTTTCGGAATTGCCAATGCTTTGTCCTCTGTCCTTTCTGAAGGATGGACTCCGGCAAACACGAATACGATGATTCCGGCTCTTTATAGCCAAAATTCACAGCCGGACTCTCATTGGGTGGCAAATGGTTCTTATCTGCGTGCCAACTTGATTCAGTTAGGTTACACATTCGAACCTTCAGTGCTGAAAGCGCTGCATCTGGGTAGCCTTCGTGCTTATTTCAGTGTAAACAATGCATTCTGTATTACTTCAAAGGACTTTAAGGGATATGATCCGGAAGGTACATCACAGGGTACTGACCAGTGGGGACAGAATATTATGTTCTTCCAGTATCCGAAACCCAGAACGTATACATTAGGTGTGAATGTTTCATTTTAATAAATAAGGAGAACAGTTGATATGAAAAAAATATATATTGCATTAACTTGCATGAGTATTCTCGGAGGTACAACCGCTTGTAGTGATTTTCTTGAAGAAAATCCGAAATCGGAAATCTCCTCAAGTCAGTATTTTACACAACCGGATCATGCACGTGCCGCTGTTAATAAACTATATCGTTCTGGTGTTCCTCAGTTCTACGATGCTGATGCCTATGCCGGAAGTAAGATGATGTATGGTGGGTATATGTCTGGTTTCTTCGATAATGAGAAGAAGGCACAGGAAGAAATGGTACGTTATTGCCAGTCTCTTTCCTATACTTCGCAAAATTTGTCCGGTCCAATCGAAAAATTGTGGGATGATTGTTATGTCGGGATTTCGAATGCAAATACGGCTATCAAGTATATTCCGACAACTCCCGGATTGGAAGAGGCAGAGAGAGAGAGTTTGATGGGACAGGCCAAGTTGTTTCGTGCCATGAACTATTTTCATTTGGTGAAATTCTTTGGAGATGTTCCTTTAATTCTTGAACCGTATGAAAGCTTGGAAGATATGTTTGTATCGCGTACGGCTTCAAAAGAAGTATATGCACAAATTATTCAGGATTTGCAAGACGCTTCTGCCGTTTTGAATGATGCTGCTTATACGCAGAATGGCTTCCGTGTGACAAAATGGGTTGCCGAAACAATGTTGGCAGATGTTTATTTGACTTTGAGTGGTTATCCTGTTCAGGAAAATCATTATGCAGATGCAGCAAAGGCTGCTCGTAATGTGATTAATAGTCATCGTCATGCAATGATTGAAAATCAGGATACGGAAGCAAATAGTGCTTATAACCAGATTCGTACTCTTGATGATTCTAATGAGTACATTTTCTCAAGAGAATATGATGCGAATATTTCCGGTAATAATCCGCAACCGGGATTTAGTTTCCCGTTGGGCGCTGAAGGTTGGGGAATTTTTCAATATTCTATTTTGTTGAGAACTTATACTCCGACAAAAGAACTGTATAATATTTATGATCCGGAAAATGACTTGCGTGTTCAGGAAAAACAATATTTCCATACTTCTTATACTTATATAAAAGATGGTAAGGAAATCACACAGACGTTTGATGCCAGCCCTTATGTTTGGTATAATGAAGAAGCCTTATTGAGCACAGGCAAGAATGGAAAAGACCTTCCTATCTACCGTTATCCTGAAATCTTGCTGATTGCAGCAGAGGCAATAGCAGAAAGTGAAGGGGTTACATCTGAAGCAATTGGCTATTTGGCTGATGTTCGTGCACGAGCTTATACAAAGATGGACCGTGCTGCTATTGTAGCTAGTCTGGCTGGCTTGTCCAAAGAAGACTTTATCCATGAAGTATGGACGGAACGCCTCCGTGAGTTCATCTTTGAGAACAAGATTTGGTCGGATATCCAGCGTACACGCCAGTATCCGCAAACATCTGAAGCTAATAGAGGTAAAGTTACTTATAGAAATGTAATCGGGGCGACTAATCCGTGGGGAGCTACCTTCGAAGAGAAGCATTTATTGTGGCCGATCTCTCACAACGAGATTCAGAGAAATCCGGCATTGGAACAAAATCCGGGTTACGATAGATAACCGAATGGAACCGATTGTATAATGAGGTATTGAGTTAAGATCAGAACCCATTAAAAAGCAGTCTTGATCAGAAGGGAGGTTGTTCGTCACGGGCAACCTCCCTTTTTATTGATTTTTGAGAAAAATCCACATTACTTGCTTTTACTTAAGGGGTTGTTTGACTTATCTTTGTAAGTAGAATATTAATTGTATAAATAAAAATGAAGAAAAAAAGTATATGGGCTTTTGCCCTTATTGCTATGCTAACCTGTTTGGGGAGGCCTGCCGTTGCGTCAGACGGTGCTTTTGATCCGGTAGAGTATGTTAATCCTTTAATGGGGACGCAATCGTCGTTTGAGCTATCGACCGGTAACACCTATCCGGCTATAGCACGTCCTTGGGGTATGAATTTCTGGACACCGCAAACCGGTAAGATGGGGGACGGATGGGGGTATACCTATACCGCCAATAAAATACGCGGTTTTAAACAAACTCATCAGCCAAGCCCCTGGATCAATGATTACGGGCAGTTTGCGATCATGCCGGTTGTCGGCGCTCCTGAATTTGACCAGGATAAACGTGCCAGCTGGTTCTCTCACAAAAGTGAGATCGCAAAACCGTATTACTACGAAGTCTATCTGGCGGAACATGATGTGAAGACCGAGTTGACACCGACAGATCGTGCCGCCATGTTTCGTTTTACTTTCCCGGAAAATGAACATTCTTATGTCGTAGTGGATGCGTTTGACAAAGGTTCCTATATCAAAGTGATCCCTGAAGAAAACAAAATTATCGGTTATACGACCAAAAACAGCGGCGGTGTACCGGACAATTTCAAAAACTATTTCGTCATCGAATTTGACAAGCCCTTCACTTATGAAGCAACTTTTGCCGATGCAACATTGAAGGAAGGTATTCGTGAGCAGCAATCCGACCATGTCGGTGCCGTTATCGGTTTCAAGACGGCGAAAGGTGAGATTGTACATGCGAAGGTAGCCTCTTCGTTTATCAGCTTCGAACAAGCTTCGTTCAATCTGAAAGAGTTAGGTGCTGATAATTTTGACACACTGGTACAAAAAGGCAAAGACATTTGGAATAAGGAGCTGAGTAAGATCGAAGTGGAAGGTGGTACGCTGGACCAGTATCGGACGTTCTATTCCTGTATGTATCGTTCGCTTCTGTTCCCCCGTAAGTTTTATGAGATAGACGCGTCAGGGAAAATCGTACATTATAGTCCTTACAATGGAGAAGTGTTACCAGGTTATATGTTTACGGATACCGGTTTTTGGGATACGTTCCGTAGTCTGTTCCCGTTCTTGAACCTGATGTATCCAACCATGTCGAAAGAAATGCAGGAGGGTTTGATTAATGCTTATAAGGAAAGTGGCTTCTTCCCCGAATGGGCAAGTCCCGGACACCGTGGTTGTATGGTGGGCAATAACTCCGCTTCGGTTTTGGTGGATGCTTACATCAAGGGTATAAAGGTGGATGATCTCGAAACTTTGTACAGAGGTTTGATCCACGGAACAGAAAACGTACATCCGACGGTTTCTTCTACTGGCCGCCTTGGGCATGACTATTACAATAAACTGGGATATGTGCCTTATGATGTAAAGATTAACGAGAATGCCGCCCGTACGTTGGAATATGCCTATAATGACTGGTGCATCTACCAGATTGCAAAAGACTTGGGACGTCCTAAAAAGGAACTGGATCTGTATGCCAAACGTGCAATGAACTATAAAAACTTGTTTGATAAAGAGACCAAATTGATGCGTGGAAAGAATAAGGACGGCAAGTTTATGGCTCCTTTCTCGCCGTTGAAATGGGGAGATGCTTTCACGGAAGGAAATAGCTGGCATTATACATGGTCGGTATTCCACGATCCGCAGGGATTGATCGATTTGATGGGTGGACGTAAAGAATTCATCACGATGTTGGATTCCGTATTTGCCGTTCCTCCTGTATTTGATGATAGCTATTACGGACAGGTGATCCATGAGATCCGTGAAATGCAGATTATGAATATGGGAAACTATGCACATGGCAACCAGCCGATCCAGCATATGATTTATCTGTACAATTATGCCGGTGAGCCTTGGAAAGCCCAATATTGGCTACGCCAGGTAATGGACCGTATGTACACTCCGACCCCGGATGGTTATTGTGGTGATGAAGATAACGGACAGACTTCTGCCTGGTATGTCTTTTCCGCTCTCGGCTTCTATCCGGTTGCTCCGGGAACAACACAATATGTATTGGGCGCACCTTTGTTTAAGAAAGCCACTCTGCATTTTGAGAATGGAAAGAGCCTGGTTATTAATGCACCGGAGAACAGTGACAAGAATATCTATATCGAGTCTATGTCCTTTAACGGAAAGGATTATACGAAAAACTATCTGGAACATTTCGAACTCTTGAAAGGTGGTGTCCTGAATATCAAGATGGGAGACAAGCCGAACATGGACAGAGGAGTGAATCCGGAAGATTTCCCATATTCATTTTCAATCAATGAAAAACAAAAGAAATAAATGATGGAGATACTAAAGAAAACCGGAAAATTTCTATTGGGTGTCGTTATCGGAATTGCTATCGCGATGATGATCAACAGGTATTATGTTAAAGGCAAGCAGTTGATAGCTGCTAATTTACCGAAAGAACCGGTAGAATATGTTAATCCCTATATGGGGAACATCAGCCATCTGTTGGTGCCGACCTATCCGACCGTCCATCTGCCGAATAGTATGTTGCGTGTTTATCCTGAACGTGGAGATTTCACGGGCGACCGGTTAGGAGGATTACCTCTCATCGTGACAAGCCATCGGGGTAGTTCTGCTTTCAACCTGAGTCCTTACCAGGGCGATGAAGCAGGCCTGAAACCGGTTATTCAGTATAGTTACGATCGGGAAAAGATTGTCCCGTACCGATATCAGGTATATTTGGACGATGCGAATATCGAGGTCGATTACGCTCCCTCTCACCAAAGTGCGGTTTATAACCTTACATTCGAGAAAGAAGAACCGGCTTATCTGGTGTTCAATAGCCGAAATGGAGAGTTGAAATGTGATGGAAATACGGTAAGTGGTTTTCAATATGTAGATAAGAAAACGAAGGTCTATTTATATGCTGAAACAGACAAGGCACCGGAGAAATCTGGTGTCTTGGCCGGTGGAACCGTGAAGTATGGTGAATCGTTCGTAGAAGGGAAGGATGCCGCTCTGGCATTGGCTTTTTCCGGTCAGAAAGAGATCGGAGTTCGTTATGGTATCTCTTTTATCAGTACGGAGCAAGCTCGGAAAAATCTGGAGCGTGAAATCGACTCATATAATGTAAATGTAATTGCTGAGATCGGACGAAACGAATGGAACGATGCTTTGGGCAAGATACAGGTAAGCGGAGGAAGTGAAAACGACAAGACCGTTTTCTATACTTCCCTGTATCGTTGTTATGAACGTCCGGTGAATCTGAGCGAAGACGGTAAATACTATAGTGCTTTCGACGGCAAGATACATGAAGACGGTGGTCATTCGTTCTATACCGATGACTGGATTTGGGATACTTATCGTGCCACTCATCCGCTTCGTATCCTAATCGATAAAGAACGTGAAACAGATATTATCAATTCATATCTTTTGATGGCCCAGCAGATGGGAACAAACTGGATGCCTACATTCCCTGAAGTGACTGGTGATTCCCGCCGTATGAATTCCAACCATGCCGTTGCCACCGTTATCGATGCATGGCGGAAAGGGGTTCGCGGTTTCGATCTTGAAAAAGCGTATGAAGCAGCCCGTAAAGGCATAGAGGAGAAAACTTTGATTCCCTGGTCGGCGGCTCCTTCCGGATGGCTGGATGAATTTTATAAGGAGCATGGTTATATCCCGGCTTTGAAACCGGGTGAAAAAGAAACGGTGGCCAACGTTTCCCCGTGGGAAAAACGCCAGCCGGTCGCCGTTACTTTAGGAACGGCTTATGATGAATGGTGTCTTTCTCAGATCGCAGCCGAACTGGGTAAAAAAGAGGATGCGGAATATTTCCTTGCCCGATCTTATAACTACCGGAACCTCTTTCATCCGGAAACTCGTTTCTTCCATCCGAAGGATAAGGACGGCAAATTTATCGAAGGAGTGGATTACCGGTATTCCGGTGGTTTGGGTGCTCGTGATTATTATGATGAAAACAACGGCTATGTTTATCGTTGGGATGTACAACACAACATCGGCGACCTGGTTTCGCTTATCGGGGGAAATGAAGTCTTTACGGCTGCCCTCGATTCGATGTTCGACACTCCTTTAGGAATGTCCAAATGGCAATTCTATTCATTCCTGCCGGATCACACCGGTAATGTCGGTATGTTCTCGATGGCAAATGAACCGAGCCTGCATATCCCGTATCTGTATAATTATGCCGGGCAACCTTGGAAGACGCAGAAACGCATCCGTGTTCTGCTTGACCAATGGTTCCGTAACGACTTGATGGGAGTTCCGGGTGATGAAGACGGTGGTGGCATGTCTGCTTTTGTGGTGTTTAGTATGATGGGATTTTATCCGGTGACACCGGGATCTCCGACTTATAATATCGGTAGTCCAGTCTTTTCGGATGTGAAGATCGATCTCGGTAATGGTAACGTGTTCGAGATTGTGGCAGATGGGGCTTCCCATGATAATAAATACGTGCAATCGGTTACGTTGAACGGCGAAGAGTTGAGCGGACCTTGGTTCGATCATAGCCGGATCACCGCAGGCGGTGTCCTGTCTCTGAAAATGGGGCCGAAAGCAAATAAAGAATGGGGGATTGGAAATCCACCACCATCGGTTGGCCCGATGCAGAAGTAATAAAAAGAAGGTGTGTCAAAATCTCCTTGTCCCCGCACTTGGTGCGGGGACATAAGAGTAAAAATTTATCAATCAGACTTTTATAGGGCTGGTTTTAATGCAATCCCGCGTCAAGCGCGGGAACAGGATCGTATCGACACACCCTCTTTTTATTCGAGTGGTAGTGTGAACCAGAAAGTAGAACCGGAACCTTTTACAGAGTCGACTCCGATTGTCCCATTCAAGCTCTCGATGATGGTCCTGCTGATTGTCAGTCCCAGACCGGTCCCTTGTTTAAACTCGTTTATTTTGATGAAGCGTTCGAATATGCGTTTACGGTCATCTTCAGAAATACCGATTCCGGTGTCTTGTACGCTTACGCGCAAGTAATTCCTTTCTTGTTTATAGGAGATCGTAATACTTCCTTTCTCTGTGAATTTGATTGCATTATTTACGAAGTTCGATATGACTTGCATGACTCGTTGAGGATCTGTTTGCAGTCGGATGGAAGGTAACTCTTTGTCGAATACTAACTTTACACCCGGTTTCATCTTGAGAGAGCTTGCCAGGAATACTTCTCCGCAAATCTCTTTGATATTCGTTTCGGTAATGTGATAATCAAGCGTGCCGGATTCTATCTTTGAGAAGTCCAGAATATCATCTATCAGATGGAGTAATAAATCATTATTTTTATGGATGATTTCCAAGTATTCTTTTTTCTCGTCTTCGTCCGGAGTTTCGGCTACTATATCAGAAAAGCCGACGATTGCATTTAAAGGTGTACGGATTTCATGGCTCATGTTTGCCAAGAAAGCGGATTTTAGTTTGTCTGCTTCTTTTACGCGGATCAGTTCATTGTCTCTTTCCCGTTTCTCTTCAGCTTTCCGATAATTCTCTGTATCGTCTAAAACAATATACAGGTACCCGAATATTTTATTTTGCCAATCTTTTAATGTAATACCCGTTACTTGCAGGTGTTTTTCTCCATCATTGATGACAGTTGCATAATATTGGGTGTCTTTGATGGAATGGAAACTATAGTCTAATGTGAAAGTGACGTCTTCTCCGTTTTTTAGTTTATGATTAACCCATTCCGGGATATTCGGATTTTGAAACATATTGACGCCGATTGCACTTTCACGTGTCGTACCGAATATTTCCAAATCGGCATCATTCAGATCGAGTAAAGTTCCGTCAATATCATATAGTTCGACTCCCAAAGAAAGCTTTTCGAAAATAATGCGGAATTTAGCTTCGCTTTTAAGCATCAAGTTTGCAGAATGTTCCATGATGTGCTGGGCATGTTCCCGTTCGATCGCTATGGATACGATATCGGCCAATACCCGTAGATTTTCGATATCAAGGGCATTCCAGTTTGAATACTTCTTGACGGAGTCCAAACCGATAAACCCGTACACTTTTCCTTCGCTCGAAACCGGGAGGGCCAGGAGTGAGAGGACGTCTTGAAGTTCCAGCAGATGTTGCTCGGCTGCCGCAACCGGAGGCATTTTTGCCGTATCATAGATGATAATGTCTTTCCCTGCTTTGATCTGGTCTATCCACCAGGGGATATCGTCTTTCGATAACTGTCTTAACAGATCTTCCCGCATCGAGATAATACCTTCGGAGGTCACTTCATGGGTAAAATCGACGATGGAACTTTGCTCGTCGAAGATGCCGATATACACACGTTCTACATCGAAGAAATGTAGGATATGCAACAACGCTTTGTCTATGACGACTTCGTCGTTAGTGCTAAGTAAAAGGGAAAGGACATCCGATATTGTTCTGCGTAAGACAATCATATTGACCATCATTTTGTTTGAATTGGAGATGGAATCATTCTCAACCTGTTCCTTCTTTAGCCGTTCAATTTCAGATATAAGGTCTTCCCTTGAATAGTGTGCATATTTGTCCATAGGTGAAATTATATGAGGTGCAAAATTCTATTTTGCAAATGTAGAGATAATTATTGATATTCAAGAAAAATAAAAATATTAATCCAACTTGTTTAGGAATGGATAAAGGTTTATTGGGTACCGACCATTCCATGTATGAAAAATAGTCGTATATTTGTGTACGTTATGGAGAAAAAAGAACTTAAGAGAAACGCCGATAAGACAAGTTGGTATGTATTATATACCGCTCCCAGGGCGGAAAAACAGGTGAGGGACCGGATTGATGCACTTGGAATCGAGTGCTGGCTTCCGCTTCATCGTACACCCAGGGTTTGGTCTGACCGTGTCAAGATCGTGGAGTTGCCATTATTTAACTCTTATCTGTTCGTGCGGTGTACCGATCCGGAGTTAAGAAATCTGATCCGAGTGTATGGCGTGGCCCGTATCGTCTATTATAATGGAAAACCGGCTGTTGTTCGCCAAAAAGAGATCGACGCCATCCAAGAATTTCTCGACCAGGCATCCGAACATGCTTTATGCCCCGGCGAAGAGGTTGAAATCCTTTGTGGGGCTATGAAACATGTTTCCGGAAAAGTAAAGAAAATCAAAAAGAACCATCTGGTTCTTTACCTTGAACAATTGGGGGCTACTGTCTGTGTTAAACTGGACGATGTCGCCAGAGTGGACCGGCTGAAATAGGGGTCAATTGTCGATAGACATACTCCATATCGACATGTTCCCTGACTAAAGTTGCCAATTTATCGTATTGTTCTTCTTTGAATGCGGCATAGTCGAAGGGGATATCTGCTGTTTCTTTATCAAATCCTTCGGCCAGATTTTCCAGGACTTCCGGGTTATCCAGTATTCCGTGCATGTAGCTACCCCAGCATGTGTTATCCAGATAATAACCGTCTGTCCGTCCGTCGTCGAGGATGGCTACCGGACTTTCGGGAACGTCGCCAAGCAGAGCTGTCCGCCCCATGTGTATCTCGTAGCCCTTACAGGAACCGTCCTTGCATAGCCCAGGTCGAAAGGCGAAAGTACTTTGACGAGTTATTTTTTCCGGTTCGATGATCGTGCATTGCGGTAGCAGACCCAGTCCGGGAACGGCACGCAGGTTTCCCTCGATCGCTTCTGGATCTTCGAGGTGTGCTCCCATCATCTGATACCCTCCACAGATGCCGATGACCTTTTTCCCGTTTTTGTGAGCACGGATAATTGTTTCGGCTATACCGCTCGCCCGCAGGCTTTGAAGATCTGAAAGGGTATTTTTGGAGCCGGGGAGCAGGATGATATCCGCCTTTTCTATCTCGTCGATGTTGTTCGTATAATAAGCATTGAAACGGGGGTCCATGTCCAACACGTCGAAATCGGTGAAATTAGACATCCGTTTTAACAGGATAATCGCTACGTTGATCTTTCCGTCCCGGTAAGTATTGCGTTTCATATCAAGAGCTACCGAATCTTCTTCTTCGATCTTGATATCGTGAAACCAGGGGATCACACCTACTACCGGTACGCCGGTCAAGTCCTCGATAATCTTCCTGCCGTCGTCAAAAAGAGAAGCATCTCCCCTGAATTTATTGATAATAATCCCTTTCATCAAAGCTCGTTCTTCCGGTTTCAGAAGGGCAATTGTTCCGTAGACAGACCCGAAAACACCACCCCGGTCTATGTCGGCAACCAAAAAGGTAGCCGCTCCGGCCCGCTCAGCCATCCGCATATTGGTGATGTCCCGGTCGCGCAGGTTCAGTTCGGAAATGCTGCCGGCTCCTTCCAGGACGATCGGGCTATAGCGGCTTTCCAAACGGTGGAAAGCTTCGACCGCTTCTTCGAATAATTCCTCTTTCCGGTTTTGCATACCGAAATAATCCCGTGCCGACATGTTTCCGACCGGCCGGCCGTTCAAGACGACTTGGGAACTTTTATCATTTGTCGGTTTCAGTAACACCGGGTTCATATCCGTGTGTGGAGCGATCCCGCAGGCTTCGGCCTGTACCACCTGTGCACGTCCCATTTCTCCACCTTCGGGAGTAGAGTAGGAGTTGAGCGACATGTTTTGCGCTTTGAACGGTGCCGGATGATATCCGTCTTGTTTGAATATACGGCAGAAAGCCGCATTGATAACGCTTTTGCCGGCATCCGAACAAGTGCCGACAAACATGATCGGTTTTAGGCGTACGTTCATTCCTTTACCTCCATTCTCATGATGTAATCGTTCATGTAATAGCCACTCCCGATGTGGAAATCACGGGTTGCATATTCATGGAACCCCATATGCTTGTAGAAACCTACGGCCGGGTTGTGGCGGTTTACGTTCAACTCTATCGTGAAAGGGCCCGGGTGGATCGTTTTCAGGTAAGCTATTCCCTGTTCGATGATGAAACGCCCGATTCCCGAACCATGCAGGGAAGGCAAAGAATATATTTTTTGGAATTCATATACATCCTTTTCTACGGTTTCGATGGACAGATAGCCGGAGGGGACACCGTCGGCATAGATGATGAAGAACTGGTGATGAAGTTCGTTCATCTGTTTTTGAAGGCTCTCATGGCTGTACATCATCTCGAACATATAGTCGAGCTGTTCGCGGGAGAGGATGGAACCATAGGTCGGTTCCCAGATATGGGATGCCAAAGTCCGGATCAGGGGACAGTTTGCGAGGGTTGCTTTTTCGATGGAAAACATATATGTATGATTTACTATGAATGACAAAAAAATGTGACGCAAAGATAGAATGCGAATTGTCATTTCGGCAGAAAAAAAGACTGTTTTCAGTAGATTTGAAATGTTAAAAAATATTACCCGCCATACTAATTCCAAATATATGGGGTATTAATCCAATTTAGATGGAGGTGCAGTGACATTTTGATAGTCGGGAATGGCAAGATAAAAAATCGTATAATCGTAAATTTTTAGGATAGACTGGATGCTAATTCAAAGAAAAGAATAACTTTGTAGGCGTTAAGTACGGACGGTTCGCGAACCGCCTCAACAGGGAACAACTTAAAAAATATATAGAAATGGATACAAAGATTCAGGAACTGACCGACAAGATCTACAAAGAAGGTGTAGAGAAAGGTAACGAAGAAGCAGGGCGAATCATTGCCGATGCAAATGCTCAGAAACAGGCTATCTTGACTGAAGCAGAAGCGGAAGCAAAACGTATTGTGGCACAGGCTGAAAAGCAAGCCGCTGAGTTGAAAAAGAATACGGAAGCCGAGTTGAAATTGTTTGCTACCCAATCTGTAGAAGCGCTGAAGAGCGAAGTGGTAAACCTCATCACGGGAAAAATTACTTCCTCCAATGTGAAAGCGATCGTTTCTGATACAGCATTTATGCAGAAAGTGATTTTAGAAATGGCAAAGGAATGGGCGAAGAAGGAAGCGATTACAATCCGGACAGCCGATGCCGATGCTCTCACCAAATATTTTGAAGCCAATGCCAAAAGCCTTTTGGATGGAGGTGTGAAGATTGAAAAAGTAAGTGGCCATGATGCTTCTTTCACGATTGCTCCGGCTGACGGCTCGTATAAAGTAAGTTTCGGAGAAGACGAGTTTGTCAGTTTCTTCAAAGAATTCCTTCGTCCCGGGTTGGTAGAAATGCTGTTCTGATATGGGTAAGTATTATTGCTTAATCGCAGGACTCCCCAATATCGCGCTTGATGATAGCAAGCTGACCTATTCCATCAGTGAATTCAGACAGGAATTGGACGGCATACTGACGAAAGCCGATAAGAAGCTGATCGATCTGTTCTTTCTCAAATTCGACAATAAGAACCTGATTGCTCATGTCAAACAACCGGATCGTGATCCGGACCCCCGGGGATATATAACGTATGATGAATTCAATGCTCTGTACAAAGCGTTGAAAGAAGAAGAAAAGCCACCCAAGAATGACCGGATACCTCCTTATTTCAAGGATTTTTTCAAACTTTATCTTGAAAACGAAGGTAAAGAGAACAAACAGGAAATTCCGTGGGAAGACCGCTTGGCCACGCTCTATTATGCATATGCCATGAAAAATCCGAATAAATTCGTTAGCGATTGGTTCTGCCTGAACTTAAATATCAACAATATGCTGACCGCTATCACTTGTCGTAAACATGGTCTCGATAAAGCCGGGTATATCGTCGGGGATAATGAGGTAGCTCAGGCGCTTCGTACATCCAACGCCCGTGATTTCGGGTTGGGAGATACGGTGGATTATTTGCCCGATCTGCAACGTATTGCTGAAGAAACGGATTTGATGGCTCGTGAGAAGAAAGTGGATCTTTTGAAGTGGGAATGGCTCGAAGAGCATACATTCTTTAAGCCTTTCGACATAGAGAGTATATTCGCCTATCTGCTAAAACTGGAAATGATCGAACGCTGGGTGACATTGGATAAGGTGACCGGTGAAAAGACTTTCCGTGAGATCGTCGGGGCGATGAAGAAAGGCAGCAGGATCACTTTGAATGAATTCAAAGCGAAATTAAAAAAGTAAAGAATTAAAGAATAAAAAAAAAGCTATGGCTACGAAAGGAATTGTAAAAGGGATCGTTTCCAACCTTGTTACCGTAGAGGTGGATGGACCGGTTTCCCAAAATGAAATCTGTTACATTTCCGTAGGAGGCGTGAAGCTGATGGCGGAAGTTATTAAGGTAATAGGTAAGAATGCTTTTGTACAGGTATTTGAGAGCACTCGCGGTATGCGGGTGGGTGACGAAGCCGAGTTTGAAGGACACATGTTGGAGGTAACGTTGGGACCGGGTATGTTGTCACGCAACTACGATGGTTTGCAGAACGACCTTGACAAGATGGAAGGCGTTTTCCTCAGACGTGGAGAATATACTTTCCCGTTGGACAATGATAAATTGTGGGATTTCAAGCCTCTTGCCAAAGTGGGTGACAAGGTGGCCGGCGGTGACTGGCTGGGTGAAGTGGACGAAAACTTCCAGCCTCACAAAATCATGGTCCCCTTTACCTTCAAGGGAGAATATACGATCAAGAGCCTGAAAGAAGCAGGACAATATACCATCAATGAGGTGATAGCCGTCTTGACAGACGAAGCCGGTAAAGAAGTGGAGGTGACGATGATACAACGCTGGCCGGTAAAACGTGCCATCACCTGTTATAAAGAGAAACCACGCCCTTATAAGTTGCTCGAAACGGGTGTCCGTACAATTGATACGGTGAATCCGATCGTAGAAGGGGGTACAGGATTTATTCCCGGACCGTTTGGAACAGGAAAGACCGTGCTTCAGCACGCTATCTCTAAGCAGGCGGAGGCCGATATCGTGATCATTGCCGCCTGTGGTGAACGTGCAAACGAGGTGGTGGAAATCTTTACCGAGTTCCCGGAGTTGGTCGACCCGCATACGGGCCGTAAATTAATGGAGCGTACCATCATTATCGCCAATACGTCTAACATGCCTGTAGCTGCCCGTGAAGCATCCGTATATACGGCCATGACAATTGCCGAGTACTATAGGAGCATGGGGTTGAAGGTGCTTTTGATGGCCGACTCTACTTCCCGTTGGGCACAGGCCTTGCGTGAAATGTCCAACCGTCTGGAGGAACTTCCCGGACCGGATGCGTTCCCGATGGACTTGTCCGCAATCGTGGCTAATTTCTATGCACGTGCCGGCTATGTACATTTGAATAATGGTGAAACGGGTTCTGTTACCTTCATCGGTACGGTATCGCCTGCCGGTGGTAACCTGAAAGAGCCTGTGACGGAAAATACGAAGAAGGTGGCCCGTTGTTTCTACGCATTGGAGCAGGAGCGTGCCGACCGTAAACGTTATCCGGCGGTGAACCCGATCGATAGTTACTCCAAATATCTGGAATATCCCGAATTTCAGGAATATATTGCGGGGCATATCTCTCCGACTTGGATCGACAAGGTGAACGAGATCAAGACCCGTATGTTGCGCGGTAAGGAAATTTCCGAACAGATCAATATCCTCGGTGACGACGGTGTACCAGTGGAATATCACGTGATTTTCTGGAAATCGGAATTGATCGACTTCGTGATCCTTCAACAGGATGCGTTCGATGCGATCGATGCGGTAACTCCTCTCGCACGTCAGGAGTTCATGTTGGACAAGGTGGTAAAAATTTGCCATACCGAGTTCAAATTCGACACTTTCCTCGAAGTAATGGAATATTTTAAGAAGATGATCAACATCTTCAAGCAAATGAACTATTCCGAATATGAGAGCGAACAGTTCAAGAAGTTTAATGAGCAACTTGATGCGTTGATCGATGGACAATCGGGCAAATGACCGTGACGTGTGACAATATGACAAATGACAATTAGTAATTGATGATTGGAGAAATATTTAATTGTTAATTATTAATTATTAATTTAAAACGAAGTTTTATGAAGGCTTTTCAAAAGATATATACAAAGATTACCCAGATCACAAAGGCGACCTGTTCGCTGAAAGCAACGGGAGTAGGGTATGACGAGCTGGCCTCTGTCGATGGCAAGCTGGCTCAGGTGGTAAAGATCATCGGCGACGAAGTGACTTTGCAGGTCTTTTCCGGTACGGAAGGTATCCGTACGAATGCCGAAGTCGTATTCATGGGAAAGGCTCCTTCCCTGAAAGTGGGCGACCAATTGGCCGGCCGTTTCTTCAATGCGTATGGTGATCCGATCGATGGCGGTCCCGTTCCCGAAGGTAAAGATGTTGAAATCGGTGGTCCGTCTGTGAACCCGGTTCGTCGTCAGCAACCTTCCGAGTTGATCGCTACGGGTATTGCCGGTATTGACTTGAACAATACGTTGGTAACCGGACAGAAGATTCCGTTTTTTGCCGACCCCGACCAGCCGTTCAATCAGGTAATGGCGATGGTTGCCTTGCGTGCTCAGTCCGACAAGATTATCCTGGGCGGTATGGGGATGACGAATGATGACTACCTGTTCTTCAAGAACACGTTTAGCAATGCCGGTGCGCTGGATCGTATTGTCAGCTTTATCAATACGACGGAAGACCCCTCTGTCGAACGTATCCTGATCCCCGATATGGCCTTATGTGCGGCCGAATATTTTGCTGTGCAGAAGAATGAAAAAGTATTGGTGTTGCTCACCGACATGACTAACTATGCGGATGCTTTGGCAATCGTGTCCAACCGTATGGATCAGATCCCGTCGAAGGACTCTATGCCGGGTTCCCTGTATTCTGATTTGGCTAAGATTTACGAGAAAGCCGTCCAGTTCCCTGCCGGAGGTTCGATCACGATTATTGCCGTGACGACTTTGTCCGGTGGCGACATCACGCATGCCGTGCCTGACAATACGGGGTATATCACCGAAGGGCAGTTGTACTTGCGTAAGGATAGCGATGTCGGTAAAGTAATCGTCGACCCGTTCCGAAGCCTGTCCCGTCTGAAACAGCTGGTGACCGGAAAGAAGACACGCGAAGACCATCCGCAGGTGATGAATGCCGCCGTCCGTCTGTATGCCGATGCCGCCAATGCGAAGACAAAGATGGAGAACGGTTTCGACTTGACGGACTACGATAACCGTACGCTGGCTTTTGCAAAGGATTATTCCGAAAAGCTATTGGCTATCGACGTCAATCTCGATACGACCGAAATGCTCGATGTGGCATGGAACTTGTTCGGCGAGTATTTCGAACCTGCCGAGGTGAATATCAAGCAGGCGTTGGTGGATAAATATTGGAAGAAATAAAAGATTTATGATTTATAATTTATGATTTATCATCGACTCATAAATTATAAATCATAAATCATAAATGTATAGAAAATGGCGATTAAGTTTCAATATAATAAAACCTCTCTTCAGCAATTGGAAAAGCAGCTGAAGATGCGTGAGCGTTCTCTGCCGACGATCAAAAGCAAAGAAAGCGCCCTGCGTATCGAAGTGAAGCGGACCAAAGATGAAGTGACGAAATTGGAACTTCAGCTTGAACAGGAAATACAGAGTTATGAAAACATGATGGCTTTGTGGAATGAGTTCAATCCCGAATTGATTGCGGTACGGGATGTTTCTCTTTCCACCAAAAAGATAGCCGGCGTGGTGGTTCCTGTGTTGGACGAGATCGAATTTGAGATCGGCCGTTACAGCCTGTTCAATGCCCCTGCTTGGTTTACTGACGGTATCGAGTTATTGAAGAAGTTGGCACGTACCGGTATTGAAGCCGAGTTTTCGGGTATGAAGCTGGAGTTGTTGGAGCATGCGCGGAAGAAAACCACTCAGAAAGTGAATCTTTTTGAGAAGGTACAGATTCCGGGTTATAAAGATGCGATCCGCAAAGTGAAACGATTTATGGAAGACGAGGAAAGTCTCTCCAAGTCATCACAAAAGATCATGCGGGCTAATCAGGAAAAGCGTAAAGCGAAAGAAGAAAAAGAGGAGGCTGAAGTATGATAGTAAAGATGAGTAAATATGCCTTTATGGTATATCATAGAGAATATGATGCATTCCTCACGACTCTCCGCGAATTGGGTGTTGTGCATGTGAAGGAAACGAACTCGATTCTGGATAATGCGGAACTACAGGCTTTGTTGACCGAACGGAAACAGGTAAGTACGGCGATTCGCTATTGTAAGAGCTTGAATTCCCAGACGAAAGGGGTGACCCTTGCTCCGGCACGTGAACTGACGAAAGCCGAAGGATTGAAACTGGTAGGCAAGCTCGAAGAGATGCAAGAAAAGCAGGTCCTGTTGCAGGCAGAGAAAGCCTCGTTGGAGAAGGATATCGCTTATATGGATATCTGGGGAGAGTTTAGCTATGCAAATATCCGGCGGTTGAGAAAGGCGGGTTTCGACGTGACCTTCTTTAGTTGTCCGACTTCCAAGTACGAACCCAAATGGGGAGAAGAGTACAATGCTTTTTTGGTCAATAATTTTCAGTCGGTTACCTATTTCGTGACGGTCACTAAGGTAGGAACACCAATCGATATCGATGCCGAACGTCCGAAAATGCCCGATCGAGGATTGGCGAAACTTCATCTTGCGATGGAGCAATTACTGGATAATATCAAGGCATTGAACAATCAGTTGAAGGAGTATGCGGCTGGGCAATACAATACATTGGTCGAGTTGGAAAAGAATATCCAAAACGAATTCAATCTCTCCAATACGCTGATGCAGACGGATCGAGAGGCCGGTGATAAGTTGATGTTGCTGGAAGGTTTCGTTCCGACGGAAGAGGCTTTGGCTATGGAGGCTGCTCTTGAAAAAGACGGCTACTATTTCCAGGAGTTGGATATACAGGATGGGGACCGGGTGCCGATCAAGCTGAAAAATAATAAGTTCAGCCGATTGTACGAACCGATCACCAAGATGTTCTCCTTGCCGAACTATGCTGAGTTTGATCCGACGCCGTTTTTCGCCCCCTTCTTTATGCTTTTCTTCGGGCTTTGTTTCGGAGATGGTGGCTATGGCTTACTGGTGATTATTGCTTGCGCGATTATGAAACGTAGGGTTGGAGCTGATTTCAAACCTTATCTGAGCTTGTTCCAGTATCTCGGTCTGGCAGCGTTGGTTGTCGGGACCTGTACGGGATCGTTTTTCGGTATCGCTCTGGTCGATGTACCGGCATTTGCCTCGGTTAAGGATTACTTTGTGAATAGTGATAACCTGATGACATTCTCTATTATCATCGGTTTGGTACAGATCGTATTCGGAAAGGCTGTTGCCGCTTTAAAGATCATGTCGCAGAAAGGAACGAAGTATGGTATCGCCCCGTTTGCTTGGGTCTTTATCATTATCGCTCTGTGTTGCGCGTTTGGTCTGCCGATGTTGAACGTACAATTGTCTGACACAGTGAAGAACGTATTCTTAGGTGTTGCTGCGGCCGGTTTGTTGGTGGCTTTTCTCTACAATTCTCCGGGAAAGAACATCTTCCTGAACTTCGGCACAGGACTTTGGAATACTTATAATATGGCTTCGGGCTTGTTGGGAGATACGCTTTCTTACATTCGTCTGTTCGCGATCGGTCTGACCGGGGCGATTTTGGGAGGGGTGTTCAACTCGTTGGCCGTCGATATGACGGAGGGGATGAATGTCGTCCTGCGTGCGGTTTGTATGTTGCTGATCCTACTGGTCGGTCATGCAATCAATATCGGTCTCTGTACGATCAGTTCGCTGGTTCATCCGTTGCGTCTTATTTTCGTGGAATATTATAAGAATGCAGAGTTCGAAGGCGGCGGAAAAGAATACAAGCCGTTCAAAAAAGTATAAAAAACAAAAGGGGAAGCGTTTCCCTTCAAAGAAAAATTAAATAATAACAAAAGAATAAATTAAAAACAATTTTCATTATGGAACCAATTTTATTAGCTTATCTGGGTATTGCGTTGATGACAGGTCTAACCTTTATCGGCAGTAGTTATGGTGTAACAATCTGCGGTAACGCTGTTGTTGGAGCGATGAAGAAAAATCCCGATGCATTGGGTACTTACATCGCGTTGAGTGCGTTGCCTTCTTCTCAGGGATTGTATGGATTCGTAGGTTACTTCATGATGCAGAAATTTTTAGTGGATAGCATCACGATGTTGAATGCGACGGCTGTATTCGGTGCCGGCTTGGTATTAGGATTTGCCGGTCTGTTTTCCGCTATCCGTCAGGCAGAAGTTTGTGCAAATGGTATCGCAGGTGTTGGAGCCGGTCACAATGTGTTCGGTGCTACTATGGTGATGGCCGTATTCCCCGAATTGTATGCAATCTTGGCTTTGCTGGTTGTTATCCTGATCGGTGGAACTCTTCCGGTATAATCGAATAAAAACAAACGAAGGAGGCTGTATATAATGTCTATACTTTATATGCAGCCTTTTTATTTGTTTGATCTTCAATGTTAAATTGTGATTTACCGGTGTGAAACATGAATGGTATGGTTATACAAAATAATTGTCGTTTGTAGGGGCAGGGCTTTGCTCTGCCCATTGGATTCAGGCAAAAAAGGACGTTATTCTCATTGGGCGGAGTAGAACCCCGCCCCTACGGGATACCATTATTTTATTACACATCGATAAATAAGCATTTATCTACTACGAATACTAACTTATATAAAAAAACAACGTCAAATGAAAAAACAACTACTCTTGGTGATGCTCTGTGCCGGGATGTTCTGCGGTACGGAGGCTCAGGGACAGGAGACGGAGCGGCTATCCGGATACGTCCAAGCTGAACGTTTCACGAAGGAGAAACTGAACACGATGCTTTTCTCTACATCCGTCGATCCGCATTGGTTCCAGAAGGGCAATAATTTCTGGTACGAATATAAGACCAGCAACGGTAAAGCCTGGTATGTTGTCGATCCGGTGGCGAAGACGAAACGTTCGCTTTTCGACCTCGACGATATTGCCGCACAGATAACCGAGATCGTCAAAGACCCGTTCACCGCTCAGCAATTACCCATCCAGAAGCTCGAAGCAGGAGAGGACGGACGCACTTTTACTTTCCAGATCACCTCTTCGCAAGATGCTAAAAAAGACAGTACCGATAAGGATAAAGGTCCGAAGAAAGAGATATTCTTTTTCTCCTACGACTATCCCACGCGTAAACTGACCTGGCTTCAGGATAAGAAGAAAGAGACGGAATATCCGGATTGGGCCTCTTTCTCGCCCGACGGAAAAACGGTCGTGTATGCAAAAGACCTGAACCTCTACCGGATGTCCCGCGAGGATTATGAGAAGCTGAAAAAAGACGACAAGGATAGTACGGTTACGGACATACAACTCACTACTTTCGGTGTGAAAGACTTCGGTTTCGGTCAGCCCTATAGCTTGCTGAATACTGACACGCTTTGCAACGGCAAGCGGAAAGCTGTCTGGGGGATCGTCTGGTCACCCGATTCCCGTTATTTTGCCGTAACGGCCACGGACGAGCGTGCCGTGAAAGATCTCTGGGTTATCAACTCTATGGCTTCGCCCCGTCCGACGCTGGAAACCTATAAATACCAGATGCCCGGTGAGAAAGAAGCACCCGTCGAACACCTGTTCCTGTTCGACATGAACGACAATAGCTATAAAGAAATCCGCACGTCCGCATTCAAAGACCAGACGTTGCGCCTGGCACGTAAGCCGTGGAGGCAGAAAGATCGTGACCGGAAAGAGGTGGCAAGTGTCTGGTTGGGCGACAATAACCGTTTCTTTGTCACCCGTTCGAGTCGTGACCTGCATCGCATCGACATCTGTTCGTATACGATCGGACAAGATTCGATTCGTCCGATCATCGAAGAACGTATGAATACGTACCAGGAAGTCCGCCCATTGGCAACCATAGGTGATGGTAAGGAACTGATCCAGTGGAGCGAACGAGACGGTTGGGCGCACCTATACCTCTATGACGACGAAGGTAACCTGAAGAACCGCATCACCCGCGGCCCCTGGCATGTAGATCAGATCGTGAAAGTGGACGAAGCCAAACGTGTCGTTTACTTCCTGGCTAATGGGAAAGATAAGGATGAGAATCCCTACTACGAACACCTGTATCGTGTGGGCCTCGATGGAAGCGGCTTGCAACAGGTCACTCCGGGCGACTATTTCCACACGGTCAGCATGGATGACAATGCAGCCTTTGTAGTTAATAATTATTCGCGTGTGAATACTATCCCGCGTACGGATTTGATGGATAGTAACGGCCGGAAGCTGATGACGCTCGAAGAGAGCGACTTCTCTGGATTGCTGGCTGCCGGTTACCAGTTCCCCGAACCTTTCAAGGTGAAGGCAGCGGATGGTGTGACCGATCTCTATGGTGTGATGTATAAACCGTTCAATTTCGATTCAACAGCTCTGTATCCGATCATCGATTATGTATATCCGGGGCCCCAGGTCGAAGCTACCGTTTATCCGTTCAGCCGTATGAGTGTGCGCACGGATCGTCTGGCACAGGCCGGTTTTGTCGTGATCACGGTCGGGAACCGGGGCGGACATCCGAGCCGTTCGAAATGGTATCATAACTTCGGCTATGGCAACTTGCGCGATTACGGGTTGGCGGACCAGAAGGCGGCTATCGAGCAATTGGCCAACCGCTATCCGTTCATCGACATCAACCGTGTCGGTATTCATGGTCATTCAGGTGGCGGCTTCATGTCTACGGCTGCCATTCTGCAATATCCTGATTTCTTCAAGGCTGCCGTCTCGTGTGCCGGAAACCATGATAACCGCATCTATAACCGTTGGTGGAGCGAGACGCATCATGGTGTGAAGGAAGTGGTCAGCGAAAAGGGGGATACGACTTTCGTCTACAACATTAAGACGAACGAAGAGATCGCAGGAAGGCTGAAAGGTCACTTGATGCTCGTACACGGTGACATTGACAACAATGTCCATCCGGGTAATACGTTGCGTGTGGCAGACGCCCTGATCCGGGCCGGAAAACGCTTCGATATGCTGCTTTTGCCGCAACAACGCCATGGCTTCGGTGACATGGACGAATATTTCTATTGGCGTATGGTCGACTATTTCTCCCGCAACTTGCTGGGTGAACAGGAAACATCGGTGGATATCCCGAAACGATGATACGAAAAGGGGCTGTGTCGAAGCAGCCCCTTTATATATTTTACTTCCCGGTATTCAACTTTTGAATCAGGATTTCACTGGCCTTGAATTTTACTGATGTGCGGGCGCGTATCTTACATTCTTCGCCTGTACGGAGGTTACGTCCCGGACGCTCTGTCTGGTAATGGGGAACCAGTTTGCCAAAATAATGAATGCTCACCCCTTCACCTTCTGAAAGTTTTTCGGTTATTAGTTCGATGTATGAATTCAGAAATTTCTTCGCGGCAACGTCCGTACATTCCATCCGTTGTGCCAATTCCTTGATTAGAGCTCTTTTTGTAGTCATATAATAGTTTGTTTTATCGTTATTGTTTTTCTTTCCGTACCCTGTCCCCGGGCGGATTTGTCTAAGATGAAAAAGCGCGGGACTGTTGTCTTTAATACTATCGCTAATCCTGATGAGTATAAACATAGCCCACGCTTTACAGATACGATAAAACGTAAGGAACTGATTGTTTAGCTACTTCTCCCGGATGGCTTGAAATTGTCTAGATTTCTACTTAGGGATAATACTAAAATCGCTTATTGTGGAAAAAAATATTGTCTTATTAATTCATAGGCATTTTTGTTAAATTGTCCGGTTGTCCTCCGAAATCGGGCGTATTATAAAATAAAAAAGCGTGAGGACTGTTGTTCGGACTTAAGTAGAGGTTCTAGACAACCCGCCATGCAGTACTATACAACAGTTTGCTCACGCCCTTATGCTATATACATTGGGTATATAATCGAAACATGAGCATTTTTGTTTATAACCCTTCTATGGCTTGAAATTGTCTAGATTTCTACTTAAGGATAAACCAAAACGCTTTTTATATAAATCATAAAATAATGTTTCCTTGACGCTTCAAGGTTCAATTATCACGACAAAGATAGGAAACATCTATGAAAAACCCGATTCATTTCATTAAAAAAGCTCCTATTTCTTCACAGGTTTTGAGAATTTAATAAGGGCGTGAATTTGTAATTTCCAATTCCCTATAGCAATAATAATGTCTAGATTCCTACTCTGATGAATTGGTTTTACCTCCATACCTGACCACTTTTTCAACGAGATGTTCGGGATTTGTGACTGAAAGATACGATTTTGCATTCAATAACCAAGAATCGTTTTAGTTTGTTTACGACTCCGGGAGCCGGAAGGAAATGCGAAACAGTCCGTTTCTTAACTTAAAAAGCTCCACGAATGAGGGGAGGTGTGTGGTGGCGATTGCGACAGAAGGGAAAGGGAGCGTGGTGGAGGCAAGATGTTTTTCTTTGTAAAAGTTTTGCTTGATTATTATAGAGAATTACGATTTTGTTTTTCGATCCTTTAGATTTGTAATAGGATGAGATGGGAATGCTCTCTGATGTTATTCCGAGGATGGGTGATGAGATGGGAATGGGGGTAGACAGATTGGAAAAAGAGGAATGTTCAGGGCCTATTAAAAAATGTTATCAATAAATATTTTAATAATTCTTATCATGAAATGTTTCTTCGGAGACTTGTAGAGAGGGTGAAAATAAGCACGGATCGACATAGGTGGATGGTTGTAAGCTGTGTCGATCCGTGCTTGTATGGATTATCTGACGAGGAAGGGAGGTGAGGGATTAAAGTTCACCCGGGCGTTCGTCATTGCCGCTCTGTCCTTATTGGATGCGGCGATACTTTTGCGCTGGTTGTAGGCGGTGCGTGTTTCATCGATCAGCTGGTTGAGTTGCGTGATGAAAAGTGTAGCCTTGTCCGACGTCTCAAAGACTTTCGGAACTTTTTCAGAAGTCCGGATCGGACTTTTGGAGTTCTTGAAGTTCCGTCCGAAGTTCGGATGGGGTTTTTACTTTTTACATCTCCCGTCTCACTAAAAAAATAGTTTATAAACTAATTAGAATAGTTGGAAAACTATTTTTTTTAGTTACATTTGTCCCGAACAAACAAAATATCATGAAACGACTAACTGCAAGAGAAGAAGAAATCATGGGGTATTTCTGGACGAAAGGCCCTTTGTTCGTTAAGCAACTGCTCGAATTTTACGACGAGCCGAGGCCACATTTCAATACCCTTTCTACGATCGTGCGCGGATTGGAGGATAAAGGTTTTTTGGCACATCATACGTTTGGCAATACCTACCAATATTATGCCGCGGTGACGGAAGCCGACTATAGCCGGGGAACGTTGAAAAACGTCATTGCCAAGTATTTCAACAATTCCTACCTCGGTGTTATCTCTTCACTGGTGAAGGAGGAGGAGATTTCGGTGGAGGAACTGAAAGAACTGATTGAATCGATTGACAATGGAAAATTGACAATTGACAATTAAGGGCGAATTTTTTCATTTTTAATTTTATATTCAACGTGGGAACATTTTTAGTCTTCATAATGAAATCTACCTGCTGTCTGGCGGTGTTCTATCTGTTTTATCGCCTGCTTTTGAGCCGGGATACATTCCACCGTTTCAACCGGATGGCGCTTCTCAGCGTGATCGTCTTTTCGATCGCAATTCCTTTTATACGACTGGTTACCGATGAACCGGCCACTGTACAAGGTACGGTGTCGGATTTCGAACGGTTATTGCAAATGGCCGGAGCTCCTGTGGAGGAAGAGGGTAGCTTCCCGTTTTGGTTGGCGGCCTTGTTTATCGTCTATGCCGGCGGATGTCTCTTTTTTGCAGGGCGGTTCCTCTATTCCCTCTGCCAGATCGTGCGTCTGATCCGTTCGGGTGGGCGGGCCGTATTGGAGGATGGGACGAGGCTTGTCGTCACCGACCAGACGATTCCTCCTTTTAGCTGGATGAAATATATTGTTATCTCCCGTATCGATATGGAAGAGAGCGGAGCTGAAATCCTGGCGCATGAACAGGCGCATATCAGAGCTTGCCATTCATTGGATATGTGGCTTGCCGGATGTTGTGCCGTCCTGCATTGGTTCAATCCCGCTGCCTGGCTGCTGAAACAGGAATTGCAGAACGTGCATGAATATGAGGCGGACGAGAGTGTGATCGCACATGGTGTGGATGCAAAGCATTATCAGTTATTATTAATAAAGAAGGCGGTCGGAGCACAGCGTTTTACCTCTATGGCCAACAGCTTCAACCACAGTAAACTTAAAAAACGGATTACTATGATGTTAAAACAAAAATCGAATCCTTGGGCTCGCTTGAAGTTTCTTTATGTGCTTCCGCTTGCAGCCGTTACCGTTGCCGCATTCGCCCATCCTGAAATATCCCGGCGGTTGGAAAAGGTTTCCGATGTGGAGTTTGTTGAAGTCCTCACATCACAACAGAACAAAAAAGTATCGCAGGCAGAGAAACAAAAAGCTGTCGAAAAGCTGAAACAGGACGCCGAACCGACGGAACAGGAATCTGTACAAATGAAACAGGGTTCCAAGGAGATGAAGCAAAAGACAAAAGCAATGAAAGAAGAGGCTAAGCAAAGTGTCGTTGATATGAAAGCGGATGCTGTCGAAGCCAGAGAAGATACCCAGCAAGTCCGTCGGGACGCTGTCGAAGCCCGTAACGAAGTTCTCGAAGATAAAAAGCAGATGCGCAAAGATAAGCCCGAAATCGAGATGGCGGTCAACCGGGAGCCTCGCGAGGAGGTAGTCGTTATCGGCTACGGATCGATGAAACAGCAGGATGGAAAGGTCTTTGACATACTAAAAAAAGATAAGCCTCTCTTGCGTCCTTTGGAACTTAAATCGAACATGCGCCCTGCTAAAGGTGTTGAATATGCTAAACCGGACCCGCTTGTTATACTTGACGGTGTCGAATATACGGGGACTCTGGATAAAATTGATGCCAACAAAATCGAATCGATGAGTATCCTGAAAGACGAGAGAGCCGAAGAGATATATGGAAGCAAGGCGGCTGGAGGTGTGATCCTGATCACGACAAAGCGAGTGTCCAAATAAAATAAAGAAGGAAATGAAGAATTGTGTGTATCAGTTTGCAATGTCGGCATGTCTTTTTCTTGCCGCTTGCAGTGGAGGTGGAACGAAGGTGGCAAAACTTGAAGTGATCCCTCTGGGAGCTGCTTTCGACAATCAGACGGAGTTGAAGACTTCCGATTGTTTTAAGAAAATACGTTATGTCGCATTGGAAACGACGGATAGTTGCCTGGTGGATAAAGGTGCCTCGGTGACGATCTTAAATGATTGGCTTGTGGTGGTATCGGGACGTAATTGCCAGTTGTTCGACAAAGAGACAGGACGTTTCGTCCGTACGGTCGGGCATGTGGGTGAAGATCCTGAGGGGTGTTCGACAGTTCATGGGGGATGGCAGAATCCGTATACCGACAAGTTGAGCTTTGCCGGATGGAAGGGTAGTTTTGTCATGTATGGTGCAGATGGTAGATTTGATCGGACTTGGACACCGCCGATCGTAAGTGGAGCATTCCCGAATATATCGGCATTCACTTATTTGGATGCGGAGGTCATAGCTGGCTATTATTCGGCATCCGATAGTTTACCGGCGCGGGTTGCTTTGTTCCGGGGGAATGAGATCATCCGTGTGGACTCGTTGCTGATGGGGCAATCAGAGGAAAACGGGGTAGCAGGTGTTAATGATATTGCCATGATATCGGTATTGAAAGATGGGGGATCGGGTGTTGTTCTGATAAAAGGCAAAGATGGCCGATCGGCTATTTATTCGCTTGGAAATACTTATTTTTGGAATATAGATAAGGAACTCTATTTCCACCATTCTTACAATGATACGATTTATCAGATATCAGCAGTGAAGGGACTACAGCCTGTGCGTGTACTGGATTTAGGTGCCTATGGCTGGGCCTACAACGAGCGTTTCGAGGATAAGAAAGACGCTATCTACCCGACAAAGTTCATGGAAAACAAAGATGTTATCTTTTTCCGCTTTATGACAAATGTTTATAACGACAAGCAGAAGACGTATAATGCCCTCTACCGGAAGGCGGACGGAACTGTCAAAGTCTGTCTTTTCGATGAACGGATAACCGATGATATGAACGGCTTTCTTCCTTTACAACCTATATCTGTCTCTTCCTCCGGCGAATTTGCCGCCATTCTCCCTTCGGAAGAAGTCGTATCCTGGTTCGAAGATAACGCCGGTAAAACGGATATCCCGTCTGAGGTGGTCGCCTTGAAGAAGGTCGGTGAGGAGGATAATCCGGTAGTGGCTATCATGGAGTAGGAGTATAATGTGAATGATATTGAAAATGGTGATGAAAACACAAATTTATCTTTGGGCGGCTTCGTTATGCCTGCTTCTTACTCTTTGCGGAAGCGGAGTGAAAAAAAAGGGGGATCTGGAAGTGATCCCTTTGGAAGCTGCTTTAGAGAAGCAGAAAGGTTTGAAAGTTTCCGATTGTTTTAAGAAAGTACGCTACGTGCCGTTGGAGACTACAAACAACTGTTTGGTAGGACGAGGGGCCTTGGCTCAGATTTTAGGTGACTATATCGTGGTGATCTCCGAAATGAACCTGTGTCATTTATTTGATAAGCAGACGGGCCGTTTTATCCGTTCGGTCGGGCGTGTGGGACAAGGTCCCGGCGAATGCCAGTCTTTGCGTGGAGGATGGCAGAATCCTCACAACAAACTCTTCTATTTCCCCGGTTGGAAAAAAGATTGGCATGTCTACCAGGCGGATGGTCGCTTGAACCATACGTGGCGGCCCTCGATCCGACCGGGAGAGTTTCCGACTTTTGCGGCATACGATTATTTGGATGCGGAAGTCAACGTCAGCTATTATTCGGAGACAGACAAACAGCCTGCCCGTTTGATCGCTTTCAAGGGAGATGAACCGATCTATGAACAGGTCTTGCCTTTGGGTATGGGGAATAAGGAAGTCGAGGCGGATGAAATCGCATTGCTTTCGGTCCGGAAAGGAGGTACTTGCAATGTCATGGTCCTTAAACGGAAGAACGGCAAATGCTCGCTTATGCCTTACGGGAACATCAATTTCTGGCATGGAGGCAAGGAATTGTATTTCAAACAGCCGTATAACGATACGATTTATCGGGTATCTCCCAAGATGGAGCTACAACCTGTACGTTTGTTGGATTTGGGTGCTTATGAATGGCCCTTCGATGAGCGTTTTGAAGAAAAGAAGGATGCGATTTATCCGGCTTCTTTTTTAGAAAGTAAAGATATCATCTTATTCCGTTTCATAACGAATGTATATGATGAGGAAAAGCACCTGACCTATAACGCACTTTACCGGAAAGCGGACGGGATAGTTAAGGTTTCTCCTTTCAAAGAAAAAATCATAGATGACCGGAACGGCTTCCTGCCGTTGCAACCGTTGTTTGTTTCACCCGAAGGGGAGTATGCGGACATACTTCCGGCGGATGAGGTGGTTGCCTGGTTTGAAGAACATACCGGTAAAACCGGTATTCCGGCCGAAGTGGCCGCCTTGAAGAAAGTCAGTGAGGAGGATAATCCGGTGGTGGTGATTATGGAGTAGGAAAGGGCTGCCGATCGCTTTTGAATTCCATGCTTGTGAGGTAAAAGTTTCATGGGCATGGAATTTTTATTGTATATTTACCCGATAAAAAATGACAGCTAATGGAACGTTTTAAAGTCGGAATTATAGGAGCCGGGCATATCGCCCGTAAAATGGCGCATACGTTGCGCGATATGGAAGGAGTCGAATCGTATGCAGTCGCCTCCCGTAACTTGGAAAATGCCGAAGGGTTTGCCCTTGAATGGGGTTTTACACGGGCTTACGGGTCCTATGAGGAATTGGCGGATGATCCCGAAGTGCAGCTGATTTATATCGCCACCCCGCATTCCCACCATTTTGAGCAGGCGCAGATGTGTCTCGAAAAGGGGAAGCCGGTCTTATGTGAAAAAGCATTCACTGCCAATGCCGGGCAGGCGGAAGCGTTGATACGTTTGTCAAAAGAGAAACAGGTTTTCCTGACCGAGGCGATTTGGACACGTTATATGCCTTTCTCCGAGACGCTCCGCGAATTGGTCGACGGAGGGACGATCGGACGCGTGATGATGCTGACTGCCAATATCGGCTATCCGATTGCCGAGAAGGAGCGCATCGCCCGGCCGGAACTTTGTGGTGGTGCTTTGCTGGATATCGGAGTTTATCCGATCAATTTTGCGAGGATGCTTTTCGGCTCGGAGATTACAGGTATTACTTCAGCTTGCGTGAAAGGGGAGACGGGAGTGGATTTGCAGAGCAGCATTACTTTTGTGTATCGGGACCATCGGATGGCTGTTTTACAAATGACTGCTTTTTGTGCGAACGACAGGCAAGGAGTTATTTCGGGAGATAAAGGATACATCATCGTTGACAATATCAACAATCCACAGCAGGCAATCGTTTATTCGATTAATCATGAAGAAGTGGCTCGCTATACCTGTCCGCCGCAGATAACGGGCTTTGAGTATCAGGTGCAGGCTTCCATCGATGCGATTCGCGAGGGAAAGATTGAGACGCCTTATATGCCACATACGGAAACTTTGCATATCATGCAGATGTTGGATGATCTCCGGGAAGAATGGGGCGTGCGGTATCCGATGGACTAAATAAGAATGGACAATTGGCAATTAAATGTTTTGAGAGCTAATTGTCAATTGTCCATTGTTAGTTGTTAGTTGACCTCGTGGATGCGGATTTCTGTTTGTCCTGCGTTATACAGTTCCAGGGTCTTTATGTTTTCTAATACTTCCTTTTTTAGCTTGATGTAATTTACCGGGCCGGAATAGAGCACTTGTTTTGCTTTTCCTTTTAATGGTATACCTTCCACTACAACTTGGCTGCAAGGAGAGCCGGATAGAAATAGTTCGAGTGAATTGCCCTTTCTTTTATCAACTGTAATACGTGAACCTGCGGTCAATGTATTGACAGATTCCAGGTTCTTGTCATACATCAGGCGGACAGGATCGATAGAGGTATTTTCTTTCGTTGTTATGGCAAATTCGTACAGGTAGATTTGCATCTGCTTGTCCGTAGCGTTCCGCATACGGATATAACGTGCTTCAGGGGCGATCTTTTCCAGTTTGAAGTGGGCTTGGTCGGCGGGGATGTCAGCAATAGCCGTCCATTGTTTACCGTCGGCGGACCATTCGAATACCCGTCCGCTGTTTTCGCTCTTCGGCAGGCTGAAATTGAAAGAGGTAGCCTCCTTTTGCAGTTCCCAAGTGAGGCCGAAGGATTGTCCCGGTTCGATACGCAGTACCTCGTTCAGGCGGTTATATCCGATCTGGTCTTTACCTTCCTTCAACGGTTGATATTTCAATTGTTCGATATCCGTCAGGATAGAAGCCTTGCTCATCCGGGTGGTGGCATCTGACTGCTCTGAGAACAGCAGGTTGCTTCCGATCCCTGAATGTATCTCCTGTACGAACGGAGTCAGGACGCGTGAACCGACTTTCACCCCTTTCTGGTACGGATTTTGATTGTAAGTCCGGTCGATCGTGCGCATACTGTCGAGCAACGAGGTGAGCGACAGATACGATTGCCAGGTGGCGGCACGATCCTGTCCTTGTCCGGCTTCAGCTGTCCGGATAGCAGCTTGTCCGGCTTTTCCTAACAAGTGGAACTGCATCAGCCACGGTTTGATTTCGTCTATCAGCGCCTTGTTTCGGCTTGTTTCGATGGCAGCCGGAGCGGCAGCGATTTCGGCGAACAATCGGTTCATCTGGTCGGCTGCATCTGCATTATAGCGGTGCTGGCGGAAGTCTAAGAGGAAGGCTCCGGCATAACCGGCGTTACGGACGGATTCGTCGCGGCGGTAACGGTGGCCGTTTGGTCCCGGATCGCAGTTGTTCTCGCAGAATGTCTGGAAGGCTTCAGGTGCTTCCGGTAGAACGTAACGGCAGGCTTCGGCGAAGTCGCTTTCGGGATGATAGGCTTTCATGTTCCAGGCATAATCGGCGACTCCGTAGAGAGCTACTTTGGAGGCTTCCGCCCGTTCCATCGGGTTGGCCACGAATCCCGACATGGCATGTATAGCATTTGGATCGAGCCCGTAAGACGGCCCCATCAGCAGGTGGTCACGACAGTAGTCGCTTACAGGGAAATTCCACCAAACATACGACGGGCGCTGGATGCGCTTGTTCACCCATTCCTGCCCTTCGAGTGTGATATCGTGGATCACGCTGTTGCCGGTCCACATCACATGGATAGCCGGGTCGAGTGTTTTGCCCAGCACATCTAAGTAGTCGCTTCCTGCCCAAGCCCGGTTATATTCGGTCGGACACATGATCAAGGGGCTGACACCTTCTTTTTTCTCAATAAACTCCTTTTGCAGGAAGTTGAGCAGGTCGGCTTGTTTGTCCGCTTTAGCCCCTTCACCGGATATATCGTCGAAGAAGACCGCAAAGGAGCGGACCCCTAAATCGTACATCATACCGAACTTGTTCAACACATTCATCCGGTCTTCATCCGTCCATTTGATGTCCAGGCCCGGATGGATTGCCCAGACGAAGTCCACCTTGTTGGCAGCGGCTTCCTTTACCAGATCTTTGATTTGTGCCGCTTCCTTTTCCGGATAAGGCTTGCGCCAGTTAGGGGAGCTGTGGTAGGGATCGTCTTTCGGCCCGTAGATATAGGTGTTCATCTTCATTTTGCCATAAAAACGAAGTTGTTCGATGCGGTCGGCGTGGCTCCAGGGATCGCCGTAAAAACCTTCAACAGTTCCACGATAGGCGATATCGGGATAGTCTTTGATGACACCGAGTGGCAGCGTCGTATTACCTTGCCCGTCGGTTTGAGCCAATTGTTGCAGTGTCTGTGCTGCATAGAAGAGACCGCGACTGTCGGAAACGGCAATCTCGATTCCTTTGGGATCGATGGTGAGCTGGTAGGCACCCGAACGTTTCAGTTCAGAGTCCTTGCTGTCGATCTGTTTGATCGTAAGCGGCAGAGCTTCCGAATGACTCGTGACGGATAAGGTTTCTTTGATCAGTCTCATGGCATCTTCATCCGGATGCTGTATGCCGGAGAGGGTAAAACCATGAGGCGCTTTCAACCAGTTAGTCGACAATGTGACTTCCTGCGGCTGCGGATGGATGGCCGGCAGGGGATTTTGTGCTTGCAGGGCACCTCCTACAAGGAGGGCAGCAGTTAGATTTAGTAGTTTCATATTTGAGTTATTTAGATGATTAATTAACGATATGGATGATGATTTGATCGGTATGTCGTTCCGTAGGGGCAGGGCTCTGCTCTGCCCATTGGTGCATTTAATCGGGTAACATCGCCCCCAATCGGGTAATGTCGCCCTCAATCGGGCGGAGTAGAACCCCGCCCCTACGGGTTACTATTTATTATATGCCGGATAAATCATTTTTTTACTGTACCGAAAACAACAGCGTCTTTCCATTTACGTCACTCCATTCAGTCAAAAGTTGGCGCAAATCCTTGTATTCAGCAGGAGTATAGAGTTGTTTACTCAATTCCAGGCTGCGGGTGACGGTTGCCGTGCGTCCTTCCTTTTTGACAATGATAGATAGTTTACCGGCAGTATTGCTGATCGCCTTGTACATTCTCGGTGTGCGCAGTTCCATATTTTCAGGACATTCGATCGTGTATGTGTAAACTTCGCTGACAGGACGCGGAATCAGCAGGTTTTCTTTCCGCTTGCTGTTCAGGTAGCCATAAGGCAGATGGGAGAAGCCGTATTCTGCATCCGGAAGTGAGATCGTTGCATACCCGTTTTCCACTTTCAAAGGAACAACTTGATTGTTTTCGCCGTTACCTGTCTTGAAATAAGGCATCAATGCTTTACCGACCGATTCTTTAGTTAATGTCGTCACCTTTCCTTCTTTGAAACTAACAGTGATGTCGCTCTTGATCCGGTAATCCTGTGAAACGGCAACGGCTACAGGTTTTCCCGTTTGCAGGCTGAAAAGCGGAGTCCGGTCGAAGTTTCCCGTTTGCGGACGACGGGTGGAATAAGTGGAGAATAAGTACAATTCACCGTTCACCATACAGGAGACGAACAGCTGGTCGACTGCTTTCAGTGCCAACCCCTTGTCTGCATGAGCCTGGTAAGTTACCATCGGTTCGGCTTTGAAGCCTGCTCCATCCAACAGACCCGCGAGCAAGTTGGCTTTTTCAGCTTCAGTTCCGTAAGCAGTGTTTATGACTGCATCGGCAGGGCGGAGGCGGTAGCCGGTCTGGTCCAGTGTCAACATACTGCCCCCGATATGGAGGGTTGTGTATTCGAGGATCGCTTTCAGTTTGTCCTCGTCCTTGTCTTTTCCTTCGGTCAGGCTTTCTGCCAGAGTTGTGAGTTGAGGATCACCGGACGGATTGAACTGTTTGAACAGGGTGGCCAATGCCTCCCCTTCGGATACGTAAGTCGTAGCGGCGAGAAAAGGAACGTCGCCATTCCGGACAGAGACGAACGGAGCGCGGGAAGAAGCCGGCAGGTTGCGCAATGTCCAGCTTGTCGTACAAGTGCCATCAGCTTGTTTGACTGACGCTTTTGTCGGATTGTTCGCCAATGTGTAGGCAAGTTCTTTGGTTTCGGGCGTCACAATCGTCAGGGTGTATTCCTTGACGGGAGAGGATTGGAGCAGCTCTTCGAAAATGTCAACCTCCGGCAGATAACCCGGTTTGGAAGTGACAGTATAGTCGAGATAGATAGTCGCTCCCAATTCCAGGCCCGTATGGACGACAACCATTTCTTTCAGGTGGTTGTAGGCAGGAGCATCAGCCGCATTGCGGGGAAGAACTTCCACGAAAGCGTTGTCAGGTGTTTTGATGATCGTGCCGTCTTTCTGCCGGGTGTAAGACGAGTTGATCTTCAGTTCCTGATATTGCGGATTGTAAACGATGAAGCTTTCTCCGTAGGTGCCGTTCATGGCCGTATGAGTGAAAAGCGTCAGTTCCATGTTATAACGGAATTCCTGGCTGCCGTCGGCATTGAGCGTCCAGGTCTTTGCCAGTTTTTTATATTCGGCTTCCGATGCTCCGAAGGCTGTCGTAGCCATCAGCAGCAGGCAAAGGAGGAAGGCGAGTTTATGTTTGTTCTGTATCATTTGATTGATGATTTATGAATGATGAGAGGCTATTGTTTGATGATGATATAATCCCCGAATGACTTATGTGCGTTCACGGCGTTGCGGAACCCATTCCAGTCGCCTGCTTCGTACACGCGTTTCTTTAATGCTAACTTTTGGTGCAGCATCACTTTGTTACCGTCTTGGCGGAGGGAACCTTCGAAGTCGGCGGCAGAACTTTGCACATTGTCTTCTTTTTCGTCACCCACTAACTTATAGCCTGCGGGGAGTTGAATCGTTTCGTCCAGTTCGACCAGACGCGAGCAGGCATCCTTGAACCCATACCGGCGTTCTTCGAGGTCGGTGTTGATGCGCAGATAGCTTTTTACCTGGTTGTAGAGATTATTCATTACCAATGGCTTGAACAACATTTCTCTTTCTCCTGGAAGGGCATAGCCGGGTATTTCATAACGGAATGTCATTTTGATCGGTGCTGCCTGGTAATTCTTCGGGTCTTTGCCATAATCCACGCTGATAAGGCGAGCCTTAGGCGAAACGGCCAGGAGTTGGCTTTCCAGTGCGGACTGCCATTGAGACTGCCATCCGGTGGTGAAGATGCGACGGATATTGCTGTCTGACTGCCCTTCGGCTGTAATCGTGAACTGTCCGGTCAGCGTGCCTTTGGCATCCAGCTTATTGTCGGCTTTGATACGGACGTAATGGTTTTCAGGTGCGGAAACCGGTGTGAGGCAGAGGTCGGAACCTTCGGGAACCCCCGGCAAGTAGTTTTGCTGCTGTTCGGCACTGCTCCACAATTCGCGGCAGAAAGGAACCCAGGTCGGATCGAGCGGCATATAGGTCCCGTTGGAAAGTTTCACGACGGCGACACAGTGGTTGAAGTGGTCGGCCGGGATGCTTTCCACCCGGCTGCCGGCCATTGTCATAGCCGGATAGGCTTCGAAGCCTGCCATACGCAGGAAAGCGACCAAGGTACCGGCAATATCTTTACAAACACCGCAACGGTCCGTGTAATTCATTTTCAGGTTATGCAGCGTGTAGCCTTCACCTTTACCCATTGAAATACCGGAGTAGCGGATATTGTCGGCTACCCAATGAGTGAGAACGGCTATCTTTTCCATTTCTGTCTTTTTGCCTTTGATCAGTTCATCCACTTTCTTTTGGGCTTCCGGGATAGCGTCGAAACTGCCGTAGTCTTCGTTCACTTTATTGAACCAAAGGGATTTGTCTTGCCAGCGTGGTGTGGACGACATCATCAGTTTCGGTGCGGCGTCGAACAGGTCGACCATGTTCGGCTCGCGCCGAGTCGGCATGATGTCCGTACTGACGAATGTATAGGCTTTCTGTCCATCCTCATAACGCATGGAGGAGGTACATTCTCCCTGATAGAACTGGAACTGCATCTCTTTCTCCATCGGGATATTTACCTTATATACCTTGCGGACGGTCGGTTCAGTTGCCCAGAAAGGAACGATGTCATAGAATTGTCCGCGCATAGGCGGGATGAAACGGGATTCATCGTCACCTGTACCGGAAGCCAGCAGGGCGTAGGTGAAACCCTTCTTGTTGATTTGGTAGTCGATGATATCGCCCGGATCGAGACGGCCTACTTCCATCATGATCTGCCGTGCTCCCCAATAGATGGCGCGAGCGGGAGCGGCATAATCCTGCTGCTTGGTGATGTCGAGGTTGATCACGTCGCCGTTGGCTTTGTAGATGGTCACACGATGGAATTCTGCATGTGCTGTCAGCGGGTCGTAATCGTATTTAAGGATGCGATTGGCGACTGCTCCGCGTGTGTTCATGACTTTGACGATCTTGCAGACAGTGAATGAGCCGGAGCCGGTAGGCTGCACGGTCACAGCGGTACTGTCAAGCAGGTTCACGCAGTCGTAACCTGCATATAATTCCGGCTTCTGCAAAGTCGGGTCGGGTGCCATCCGGCAACTTTCCCCGCTTTGTCCATAGGCGGACGCCGTGGTGAGAAGGGCGGATGCGAGAATAGATAAATACTTCATATAACATTTATTTTAATTGTCGATTATCAATTGTCCATTGCCAATTGCTTTGCCAGTTTCCGGCATGCCGCCCGATCGATCTTCCCGCTACCGGTGAGGGGAATGGCTTCGATTGGGAGGATGTGCTTCGGGCGCTGGTATTTGGGTAATATTTCAAATATCTTTTCTTCCCATTCGGAAAGGAGGCTGTTCTCCGGTAAGGAGATAGACTGTTTTCCAGTAAGGGAAAAGGCTGTTCCCTGGCCAGGGAAGTGGTCGTTCCCTGCGGTGATCAATAAAACCATTGCTTCTCCGAACTTCGGGTCAGGAACGGATGTTATGGCAAAGTTAGCAGAAATAACGGGACGTAAGGCTTCCTCTACGGTCTCTGCCTGTATCTTGATGCCTCCGCTGTTGATGATGTTGTCTTTCCTTCCCAAGATGCGGAAACGACCGTCCGGGAGCAGTTCGGCGACATCGTTCGTGACGAGCGTTTCATCGGCGACAAGAGGAGCGTCTATTACCAGTGTGCCGTCTGCCGAGAGTGATAGTTTGACAGACGGGAAAGGTGTGTAATAAGAAGAGGCTTCCGGTCCGTTCAACCGTCGGAGAGCAATATGCGAAAGTGTTTCCGTCATTCCGTAGGTGGAGTAGACGCAGATAGGCAATTCTTGTATCTGGGCTTCCAGTTCACGGTCGATGGAGCCGCCGCCGATAATCAGTATCTCGGTTTGGCAAAGACGTTCCCGTTCTTCCGGTACTTGTAATGTGTTGTACACTTGTAACGGGATCATGGCGGCGAACCGGAGCGGCATGTCGATATCTGCCATCGGATGTCCGGAAGGTTCACGCACGATCAGATCCAGCCCTGCTACAAGTGAGCGGACGACCATCATCTTTCCGGCAATGTACCGGAGTGGCATACAAAGGAGAGCTTTATCTCTTTGTCGTAAACCTAAATAATCGCAGGTGAGGCGGGCACTGTTTGCCATTTGCTCCTTGCGGACTGTGATTCGTTTGGGCACACCGGTCGAGCCGGAAGTCTGTACCTCCAAATAAGGAGAGGGAGACTTCCAGTCGGAAATAAATTCCGATAACTGACAATTGATAGTTGATAATTGGCAATTATCGGGATGTCTCTTAATTATCAATTGTCCATTGTTCATCGTCAATTACTAATTGTCCATTGTCAACTGACAATGGCATATCTATGTTATTGGTGAAGAGGCCGCCGGTTCCTAATCCTTGCGCGAGCGGATTGTCCAGCGTCGCGCACCATTGGGCGATGGCATTCAGGCCAATGTTCGATTCCAAAGCCGACGTGATCCACCAGCCAGTCTTCCAGTTTTGCGCTTCCGTGATCCATTCGCTACAGCCGTATATGCCTCCGTGAAGGGATGGCTTCAAGACAATGTATTGCGGCCGGAGGAGGAAGAGCAGTTTGTATTTCTTTTCCGGTGTGTTGTGGCCGATCAGCTCCTCGTCGAGGGCGATGGGAATCGGGGAGGAGGCGGTCAGGCGGGCCATCTCTTCCCATTGTCCGGCGCGGATCGGCTGTTCGATCGAGTGTAGGTCCAGTTCGGCCAGGCGGTCCAGTTTCGTCATGGCTTCCTTAGGCGAAAAGGCACCATTGGCATCGACACGTAGTTCAATTTCTTTGGAAGAAAAATGTTTACGGATGAAGCGCAGGATCTCCAATTCCTTCTCGAAGTCGATTGCCCCAATTTTTAGCTTGATGCAACGGAAGCCGGCTTCGATCTTCTTTTCCACCTGCTTCAACATATTCTCGTAAGTGTCCATCCAGATCAGTCCATTGATCGGGATGCCTGCTTCGCCACGCGAAAAGGGAGTGTCGAAGAAGGAGAAACGATTCTTTTCAAAGTGTAGAATGGCTGTTTCCAGCCCAAACAAGATGGAAGGATAGTTGCACAGGCTATCCGTGTCGATCTGGCCTGTACGGACAAAGTTTTGGCAAGCTTTGTTCAGTACCTTTTCATATTGCGATATAGGCAAATCGTCGCAACTCAGATAGGGGAGCGGGGCGCATTCGCCAATCCCCTTATGACCAGGTCTGTCATCCGAAGAAAGGGTGATGAACCAGCTTTTCCGTTTTGTGTATGTCCCGCGCGAAGTTGTGGCTGGCTTCTTGAATAACAACTCTTTGGAACAAATGTCTATGTGGATCATGTGTCTCGTTTTAAGGGAATTTTGGATAATCTTCGAAACGGGGACGGCGTTTTTCGAGGAAAGCTTTACCACCTTCCTGAGCTTCGTCGGTCATATAGTAGAGCATGGTGGCGTCGCCTGCCAGTTCCTGGATGCCGGCCTGACCGTCCAGCTCGGCGTTTAGGCCGGCCTTGATCATGCGGAGGGCGAGCGGACTGAGCAACATCATTTCCTCGGCCCATCCGACATATTCGTCTTCAAGTTGATCCAAAGGTACGACCTTGTTCACGAGGCCCATGTCGAGTGCCTCCTGCGCATTGTACTTGCGGCAGAGGAACCAAATCTCACGCGCTTTCTTCTGGCCGACGATACGAGCTAAATAGGATGAACCGAACCCGGCGTCGAAACTTCCCACGCGAGGACCTGTCTGTCCGAATATCGCATTTTCAGAAGCAATCGTCAGATCACAGACCACATGCAACACATGGCCGCCTCCGATCGCAAAACCATTTACGGCAGCAATCACCGGCTTGGGAATCGAGCGGATCTGCTTTTGTACATCGAGTACATTTAACCGCGCTACACCATCTTTTCCGATGTAACCGCCATGACCTTTCACGTTCATGTCTCCTCCGGCACAGAAAGCCGTGTCTCCGGCTCCTGTCAGCACGACGACATTGATATCCGGACGTTCGCGGCAGATATAGAGAGCATCGCTCATTTCTGTCGTGGTCGTCGGTGTGAAAGCGTTGCGATAGCGTTCGCGGTTGATGGTGATGCGGGCAATCCCGTTGTAGAAATCGAACAGGATTTCTTCATATTCTTTGATGGTTGTCCATTCTCTTTTTGTTTTCATAAGATGAATTATAAGTTATGAATTATGAGTTGTTTTTTAGTCGGTGGTAATACTCTTTGAGTTGCCGTACATCTTCAGCCGCATTCGTGAATACTTCCATCAGCATTGGCTGGTTATGAGGGGCGGATTGGGTGAAAACAGCCATCGCATCCGTCAGTTCTTCGTCGTTATGGACGGGAAGGTAGGAGAATCCCCGTTCTTCGGCCCATCCTTTGGCGGACGTTTTGTGCGTGGCTGTCACGAAACGCTGTGTTTTATCTTCCATTTTCAGTCCGGGGAGTGCTTGAAATATTTCACCGCCTCCGTTATTGAGCAGAAGGATGCGCAGATTACAACCAAAATTGGTGTTCCAAAGTGCGTTCATGTCATAAAAGAAACTCAGGTCGCCGATTACCACAAAATTCAGTTTGTCCGAACAAACGGAGTAACCGATGGCAGTCGAAAGCGATCCTTCTATACCGCTCGTCCCCCGGTTGCAGCAGACTTCGACATCTTCGGGGAGTGTGTATAACTGGGCGTAACGTACGGCCGAACTGTTACCTAAATGCAAAGCCGCAGGTGTTGGGAGCGATTTGACCAAAGCCCCGATGGCTGCCATTTCCGAATAGCCGAATTCCGGTTGCGGCAAGTCGCGGGTGTTATTCTCCCAAATGCGTGGAAATTCCGTTGTCCGGTTTTCCAGCAGATAAGCGATCTTTTCAAGGAATTCGAACGGGTCCATCTCGATAACGGTTGTCAAGGAACCGTAAAGATCCGTTATTTCTCCATCAAGTGAAACATGCCAGTGTTCGCGGGGCGGATGCTTGCGGAGAAATTGTTTGAGACGTTTCGACACGATATGTCCGCCGTAAGTGATCAGCAGGTCAGGAACCATTTTCTCTAACTTTTCTTCCGGCAGGGCGTAAAGGGCGGCATCGAAATTCTTTACCGGGATGCCGGGAACGGTCTTGTTTCCCGTATGTTCGGTAAGCCAGGCGAAATGCTTGTATAGCAGTTTTGAATATTTCTTTTCAAAAAGATAGATCAGGCTCATCTGACCGGCAACGATCATGCGACGGTTGTAGTTGTTCAGCCGCGCGATCAGTCCGGTATATTCACGGTCGTAGATATTTAATCCTTGGTAGCGGGTGATGACGCGCACCTTGGGCAATTCCTCTGTGGTGAAACGGAACAACGGTTCCGAGATCGGCACATTGATATGTACCGGTCCTTTCCCATGATGGTTCAGTTCGAGCAGAGCTTCGTTGATAAGACGGTTGCAATACCATTCGTCTTCGTCAGTATGTATCTCCGGCAGGTTGACGGATTTTTTGACAAGCTGCCCGAATACGCCGGGTTGTGGAAGCGTCTGTCCGTCCATCTGCCCGATCCAGGCTCCGGGACGGTCTGCCGAGATGACGACCAATGGCACTTGCTGATAGAAAGCTTCCGATACGGCAGGATGAATATTAAGCAATGCACTGCCCGATGTGCAGCAGACAGCAGCCGGGCTACCGCCATGTAATGCCAGTCCGATCGCGAAGAAAGCCGCACTCCGTTCGTCTGTTACCGGATAACAGGAGAAGAACGGGTGGTTGGCAATCGTATGTACGATAGGGGAATTGCGGCTACCGGGACACAAAACGATTTTCTTGACGTTATGCTCGATGAGCAGGGCTACGAGCTGCAGGATGTTTTTCTTATCTGAGTACATAATGTGTTTGTTTGCTTTGTCATGCGATGGTTTGATCGCTTTTTTTGCAAAGATAACATCTGTGAGGCAGAAAACATTCATAATCTTAATGAAAAAGGCTTCGCCTACCGGATAGTTCCGGGGCGAAGCCTTTCTGCTTTTGTTTATTTCAAAAATTCTTTGTTCAGAACTTCTGCATATTCAGGTTCTTGTCAACCAGGATGCCGTCGACTGCTTTCAAATTGAATTTGACTTTGCGTTTCGCTTTCAGCTTGATGGTGAAGAGATCTTCAGAGCCTTCGAGCGCCTTTTTGTCTCCGAGATTGACGAATGTAGGATAGAGCGCCTTTTGGCCGCTGGTGTGTAGGCGGTCGTATGTCAGGTTCTCCATCGCACCGAGGTTGGCCGGTTCGATACCTGCAAAATCATAGTCCTGCTGATCGTAAGGCAATGCGAAACTCAAAGCGTTGACTGCTTTGATACTATCACCTTTAACGGTGATTTCGACTGTTTCTCCGGCGTTGTATGTTTGTTTCGGTGTGGATAGAGAGAGCGTTCCGGCTACACGATCCGTACCCGGATTCTCGATGCCATCCTCCAATTGGGTTGCCACAACCGATATGTCGTAAGCATCGATCAGACCGTTCTGGTTGATATCACCTGCACTGACATAATCGAAATCGCTGTCGCCGCGACGCAGACCCGTATAGTTCATGTACGAGGTCAGGTCGTTTGCATCGATTTTCTTGTCGTTGTTGATGTCACCCGGCAGATAGCTTTCCGTTCCCGGAACCTTGAATACATACAATTCGCGGCCGGAAGCGTAGTTTCCGACACCTTCCGTAATATGCAACTTGATGTAGCGGGCTTTCGGCTGGTTCTTGAAAGTGAATATTTTCACGTCACCATTGCGTTCCCAGCGGAACGAGTCGACTGCCGTCCAGTTTTCCTTATCCATGCTGTAGGCCACGTTGCCGGCGAGGATCGTACCGTTGCCTCCATCTTGGCGGGACAGATAATGGAACTTATCCAGTTGGTTGATGGTGCGTAAGTCGATGATCATGTCGAACGGTATTGCGTTCTTACGGTATTTCGTATGGAACATATCGCCCAATTCAGCAAAGTCGAACAGCCGGAAGATTTCAAAGCCTTCCTGTTCTTCGGCTGTCACTTCTCCGCGGATACCTTTGATGGCGAATTCGAGCGGGTTGGATTTTGTCTTGACGGAGAAAGTAGACCAGTCTGAATGACCGTCCTTGTTGACGGAACGGATCTTGAACGAATAGTCTGTTTCGGCTGAGAGGTTGTCGAACAGCAGTTCGGTGTTCTTGATCTGTGTATAGAGCATGCCGTTAAATTCTATTTCGTAAAAGTCGGCGCCGGAAACTTTATCCCAAGTCGGTTTTAAGGTGTAAGCTTCTGTGTTTCCGTCTGTCACCTGTGCAACCGGAGCAGTCAGCGATCCGGTAGAAATGCGGTGGGTATCAGGCATATCGAATTGGTATCCGTCGATGGTGACGACCGTTTCGTTCATGATGATATCTGTCGGAGCCAGTTTGACCAACAGTTGCGGGTTCTTGGTGATCGTTACCTTTTCGAATTCGCTTCCTTTGGTGGCGAATTTGTTCAGGTTCGGGGTAGCATCGTAGAAATAGACGTTTGTGCCGTTCAGGTATTCGTCCATCGAACGGGCGGCTACCAGTTTCACTTTGGAAGAACCGACTTTGGCGGTGATCTTCTTCGGCATTTCCGAGAGATTGATGCGCAATTCGGTTGCCTTCTCCTTCACGAAGCCGTCGAAATCGCCTGTTGTCGGATGGATGGTGATTGAGATTTTTCCTGGTTTGTTTTTCCTGTTTGTGTTGACGACTGTTTTATTGCCAATCTGGACGTATACGGAGGGCTGATCGTTTTCCATCTCGATTTTTGTCCATGTACCTGCTCCGTTCAGATACGCTTGCGTTCTGCCGTCATCGTCATATTCGACGAACTCACTATATCCGGATGGGTAAAGTTCATATATACGCAGACTCTTATCGATTTCCGCTACATTATTATTCGGGTTCGTCATCGGGATGATCGCACCGGCTTTCACGAATACAGGAAGTTTCCAAAGCGGAGAAGCGAAGTTGTTGACCACACAACCGCCCGTGTATTTCTCGCCGGTGAAATAGTCGAACCATTCGCCTTCAGGCAGGTAGATACCGTCGCGGATGTCGTTCCCCTTGTCATCCATTTGCGTCTCCTGATAGATCGGAGCGACGAGGAAGTACGGACCGTACATGAACTGATATTGCGTAGCCTTACCATGCGTGTACGGGTTTGGATCTTCGAGGAACATGGCACGGATCATCGGTTTTCCGTCTACCGCTTCACGGGCGATGCTATAGGCATACGGCATCAGACAGGATTTCATCTTCAGATACCAGCGGTTGATGGAAGTGGCCGGTTCGCCCAAAGCATGCGGATATTTTTCATTTGATCCCCAGCCGTCCATGTTCAGCTCCATCGGTGTCCAGGTCTTCCACTGGAAATCGCGGGTATTCATTGCCAAATTCTTGCCACCGAAGATTCCGTCCATGTCGGATGTGATGTTCGGTTGTCCGGAAAGTCCCGAACCGATATAAGTCGGGATATGGAAACGGATATATTCCCATTGTCCACCCGTCTGGTCACCCGACCAGATACCGGCATAACGTTGCGTTCCAGCCCAGCCGTCGAGAGAGATAATGAACGGACGTGCGTCGTTTCCGTAATACGGCATGATATGTCCGACGTCAGCCACACCGTTCAGACCGAACGAGTAGCCCCAGCCGACCCATGCCACGTCTGTTTTCAGAACCCGTACACCGGCATCACGCACCTCCTTTACGATGTCACGCTGCAACAAGGCGCTGATACTGTCTTTCGGATGCAGGTCGGATTGTGTCCAAAGGCCGATCTCGACACCGTTTTTATGAGCGTATTCAGTGAGGTTTTTTAAGTTTTGGATGTTGCCGTCCAATGTTTCGGCCTGCCCGTAGCCGGCTCCGTAGCCGTCGTTCGGTAACAACCAGCCTAACGGCATATCATGGTTCTTGTAACGGTCGATCACAGCGCGGGCGGAGAACTGGTAGTTGTTCTTTTCTCCGTTTAGCGATTCTTTGATACCGCCATTGTCTTTCTGGCTTTCCTTGTAGCGTTTGCCATCTTCAAAAAGGATGCCCTTTTCGTCTTCTACCCAATAGTCGCGGTTGTAAGCGTTCAGATGTCCCTGGTAGAATCCGAACTTGGGCAGCAGCACCGGATTACCGGTCAGCTGGTAGAAATCGTTCAACAAGGCGACAGGGCCGTCGTTGACCATGTAGAAAGCATCCAGATAATCTGTATCGTGAGATAGTTTTACCGTTCCCTTTTCTGCAGCGCCGAAATCATATTTCCCCTGTTTGAAAGTATACCACATAAAGCCATATCCGTTTGTGGACCAATAATAGGGTGTCGGTGAGGCTACCCCACCGTCTGTCCAACTGTTTTGGTTTTCGATGGCTATGGCTTTCCCTTTATGGGAGAAGCGACCGTTCTGTACGCCGCCGCCATAAAAATATTCATCAGGATTTTCTTTCAACGTCAGGATTGTTTTCCCTTTTTCGTAAGCTACAGGTCGGGTCTCTTCGAAAGCGACTGTGTTTGTGGCAAGATTAGTAACTTTCAATAAAGCTGTTGATTTGTCCAACTGGAGTTTGACTTTTCCGGTCGTGATGGTCACTTGCCCGTTTTCGTCCTGTATGTCCAGTTGGGAAACTGGACGGCGAGGATTGTCCACCAGAATCCGGGCCTCCGGTTTAGCCTCCGGATCACGAAGAATACCGCCGTTTGTGTCTTGGAACATACGGAAAATATTATCTCCGTAGAAATCGAATGTCATCCGCTGATTGTTGGAAAATACAACGTCGACCGTAGTCGGGTTGATCCGCTGCACACTGACGATCGTTTGCGCCTGCTGGGCGATAGCAACTACAGGCTCGGAGGTTCCGGTCGCAGCCATTAAAGGGGCAGGGGAAAACATCAATGGCGCAGCAAGAGCGATCAGGATCGCTTTTTTCTGTTTACGATTAGCCATTAAGCGTTTCATGTTGATTTAATTGAATTATTTAAGTTTTTTATATTCTGAGGCAAAAGTACATAAAATCTTCTATAGTTTATGGGATAACAAAAAGAACTATATCGAAAACAGGCTTTTTCCCTCTTCAAATGTATGACGACATATGCCCCTGCATTTTATTGTTATTGTAATAATTGACTAAAATCCCTATTGGTCTATTTCGAAACACATACCCATGAAAATCGGTTTTCATAGGCACGAAAATGAATTTTCCCGCAAGGGTAATATTTTTTAATAATCTTATACATACTATAATGTTGATTGTCAGTACTCTTTAAATAAGCTGTTTTTTAGGGGGATATTGTCGGTTTTAACAATTTCCACGACGGCTTGTTTGGCGAATAGGAGGAACGGATAGGAGCAAAAAGGCACTCTATATTTTCTGTTTTTTGCTAAGGCCTAAAATAATAAATGGGAAATTGACCGCTTTCATCGCAACGAAGACGATCGTCGTGGCATATAACCTCGGCATCAAAAACGAGTTGGTTAGAGATCATCAAGATAGGATGGCCCTAATCGACATTATTGAGTAGAATAGTAAGCTGTTTTTTTAGATAGAGTTGTCTGTTTTTAAGATAACACCAGTTATCCAATTTTGAATAACCGGTGTTAACTTATTTGTCTTGCATAAGTCGAGGCTATTAGTTAGTTTTGCGATCATTATAAAACAAAAATGTTTTATGTTCTAAAAATATAGATTTATGAAAAAAGTTTTTACATTGATTAGTATGGCGTTATGTCTTGTAGCGTCTTCCTTTACTACCTCTGCACAGACGGTGCAGTTGAGCGAAGCTCAGAAAACAGAAATTCAAAAAGAAGTATTGCCAGTCGTATTCGAGCAGATTAAAGAGCAAACAGGTCTCGATATCTTAGGATGGGCACAGCCGCAGTTGACAAAAGACTTTATACAGAGCTTGCCTGTGTTGAATACTCAGAGTGGTTTTCGTGCTGATTCTCCGACGCCTTATAGCGTGAAACCGGATAGCATTGTAATAAATATGAAAGCGATTAATGCGGGAATAAGCCTCTTAACTGGAGATATTAAGGTCGATTTTGAAGATTATACAACAAGGACAATTCCGATGGTCGGTGATATGTTGTTGGGACGTCCTTTGACAATTGATGTACCTGGAAAAATTCAGGTTATTTCTTCCAGAATGGGTGAAGTGGCTGAGATTACGATTGAAGTGACGGGAGAAGACGGACAATTGGTTCCTTTTGGTATGGACATGGCTATCTCTTTGTTAGGAAAAGGAGCCGAACCTTTATTAAGTTTCTCTTTTGTGCAAAACCCGGCAACATCATTATTAGAAGCGACTGTAGATATTCAAGAGGGAATGCATAGTATTTGGGGATTAGTTAAAGGTATGCTCCAATTACCAGAGTTGCCACAATTGGATTACAAGATAACAGTGAATCTGTCCGGTATTTTTACAGGCGAACTTCCCATGAGCCTTTATGGCATTCCTGAATCAGGTGAAGCAAAAGAACTTCCTATGGGAAACGCTGTTGTTGCTTTGGATTTAAATAAGACTATCCCCGTTAATTATATCAACGTTACTTCTTATGAAAATGCACAGGCGAACAGATGGAGCAAATACACCTTCATTCAAGAACAAGCAGCTTCTGGTATGACTGTTGCTATCGAAGACCATACTGCTCTCGAAGGAAACTGGGAGCAATTGAAGTATAATGGTGCTTTCATCATTCGCATGAGTGATTCAAAGAGTACAGTAGCAGATGTTAAAACTGCTGTACAAACAGTGATAGAACGTGTTGTATCAGAATTAGCGACAACTGGCGAAGCTTCTATTTATACGATGTCTATTACTAAGTCGATAGATTCGAATGGTGATGGTGTAAGAGATAATAACGATATAGAGGTTCCAGTAATGGATATCGAAGTGACTCCATCTATTTCCGGGACAAACGCTATCGCCGACATCAATATCAAATCATATAAACAAGAAGATACAGATGTTGTTATAGATACGGAAATGAATCTGAAAGCTACGGCGGACCTTGCTGGTAGTAAGGTGATCAAGATTGAGATTATGCAAGGAGATGTAACTATGGGTAGTGCATATTTCACTTCCAATATCGCAGGTATCGTGACAAGCAATGACGATATCACGATTAATACCGTAAAAGTAACACCGGTAGAGGGTGGTATCTATATCGACAATAGCGGAAAAGCTACCTATCGTATTGTTAATATGAGTGGTGCAACAATCGCTAACGGAACTGTTTCGGGTGACAATGCTTACATCTCTACTTCTTCTTTGGCAAAAGGCATTTATGTAATTGTTGTAACAGAAAATGGTGTCAGCCAATCTGTGAAGTTCGCTCGTTGATTAAGGTTTTGATCAGAAATATTTTTGAATAAAGTGACGCCGGTTGTTTTTTCGGAAATAACCGGCGTTAACTTTTTTACTTTGTTTCTCACATCTCTATTCTGTACCTTCGCCTCGTTTTTATGTATAATTTAAATAGAAGATTATGAAGAAAAATCTATTATTTGTGTTTACGATGTTGTGTGCGTTGAGTTTCTTCATCGCCTGTAGTGATGATAACAATGGAAAAAATGAGCCGGAAGGAGCAGTGCTGTTGAAGGGTACACAAATTTACAGTGCCGAAAAGCTTTCTCTCAAATATGGAGACAGCCCGCTTTTAGGCAAAGCGATCACATTTGCGACCGAAGATGGCAAAACCGGAACGATTAAGATGGAAGGTGTCTTCGATCCGAGTATCATCAAGGACTTGCTGCCTTCAAAGACTGAGCAAATGGTGGCATTAGCTCCGGGTGTTGTTCCGGGGGAAGTAACAACTATGTTTAATGTCGATCTGACTCAGGAGGGAAATAAATACACATTCGAAGGTACAAACTCCAATAACGGTCGCGAAATGAAGTACGCCGGCACAGTCGATTCCACCTCCATGACCTTGTCCGTCAACGTTACGATGCCTAAAAATGATTTGTTGGGAACTTGGAACTTGGCAAAGCAGGATATGGCAACAGGTAAGTCACCTATTATTCTTTCTTGGATATCTACATCTTCTGGTATCACAATTCCCGGTGTAATAGATGAACCGTGGCCCACGAAAGATGCTGCTGCTTTATTGGGCAATTTAGTTCTGCCTCCGATGTTAGCGAAGTATCTCCATACGATTACATTTCAAGAAGATGGAAATATTGTTGCAAGTTATTCTTCTACAGGTAAAGAAGGTGAGAATACTGTTTCTCCTGCAAATCTGGCCCAGTACTATATCAAAGACAGTAAGTTATTTTTGCAGTTGAATATAGATATGATTCTTGCGACTATTGCTGCGAATAAGACTAAAGCATCAGATACTTCGGTTCTTTTGCAGTTTGCCTCTTTGCTTTCGAAAGGAATTCCTTTAAATTGTGAGGTGAAAAATGGAGCTGCCGCTGTATATGCTGATAAGGATTTGATTTTGCCATTGTTAAACATATTATCTTCTGAAGGCATAGCCGAACTGATAATAACACAAGTTCCAACAGCCCAGCAGGATATGGTAAAAGCAATTTTTGCACAACTTCCCGAACTTATAAAAACGACAACAGAATTTAATGCTGGTCTAAATCTGGAAAAACAGTAATTAGAAATCGATAAAATATTAGTTTCTAAACGACTACTTATTAAAAGGGCTATATCAAAATTTTCTTGTCCCTGATCAAAGAATGGGAAAAAGTAATTATTGATATAGCCCTTTCTATATAGTACAAATATACATAATAAAACTACTTTAACAACTTGCCAATTCTCTTACCTCGGAGCCTTTCGGTATAAGTAAATCGCGATAAACGTATATAAAATATTAGGGATCCAGGCGGCCATAGCAGGGCTGAGGTTGCCGTTGATGGCGAAGGTTGATGTGACGGTGGTGAAGAGGATGTAGGAGAAACTTAGGGCCAGTCCGATACCTATGTTTAATCCCATACCGCCTTTGATTTTGCGGGAAGAGAGCGAGGCTCCGATGGAGGTCAGGATGAAAGCGGCCATGATGGCGGCAAAACGTTTGTGATATTCGATCTGGAACGTTTGGATATTGCCGATCCCTCGTTTCTTCTGGCGGTCGATATACGTGGACAACTCTGGCGAAGTCATCGTCTCGCAGTCGTTGACAGAGATCAGGAAGTCCGAAGGGACGATTGTCAATGTGGTGTCCAGGCGGCTCCCTTCAGTGATATGCTCGCGCATCCCGTCGAAGTCGCGGATCATGTAGTCAATCAGGGTCCAGTTGTAGAGCGAATCATATTTGATGGAGTTGGCCGTGAGGCGTGAAATCATCTTCTTGTCCTCGAAGTGTTCCAAAGAGAAGCGGTATCCCATCCCGGAACGCGCATCGTAGCGGTCGAAATAGGCAATTACGCCCGGCTCGATCTCCAATTGGGCGGAACGGACATAGTCTACCTTCTTATTCTTGATATATTTGTTTTGGAAATCGATACGCGTGGCGTTGGCAGGCGGAATGATATAAGCGTTCAGCGCAAATGTACTGAGTGCAATGATCCCTGCCGAAATTGCATAGGGCAACATCAGTCGCCGGAAACTCATCCCGCTTGCCAGCATTGCGATCACTTCCGAGTTGTCTGCTAACTTCGAGGTAAAGAAGATAACAGCAATGAAAGTAAACAACGGACTGAACAGATTCGCGAAATACGGGATGAAGTTCATGTAATAGTCAAAGACGATCGCTTTCAACGGCACGTCCGGACTCAGGAACTTGTCGATCTTCTCATTTATATCGAAGACGACCGAGATAGCGATAATCAGGGCAATCGCAAAGATATAAGTACCTAAGAATTGCTTGATGATATACCAGTCTATCCGTTTCAGTTTGAATTTCATGTGACAGTTTGCTTATAACCGGTTTGATAACTGACGGACCATTTCACTTTTCCAGGTCGTGAAATCGCCGGCAATAATATGTTTGCGTGCCTCTTTTACGAGCCACAGGTAGAACGCAAGGTTATGGATTGATGCCAGTTGAAGTCCTAACATCTCGTTCACTTTGATCAGATGGTGCAAATACGCCTTGCTATAGCGCGTATCGATAGCCGAATGAGCGTCCGGATCAATAGGAGAGAAGTCGTTCTCCCATTTCTTATTGCGCATATTGATCGTGCCGAAACGGGTAAATATCTGTCCGTTGCGTCCGTTGCGTGTTGGCATAATGCAGTCGAACATATCGATCCCTCGTTCGATTCCCTCTAAAATGTTGATCGGTGTACCGACTCCCATCAGGTAGCGAGGCTTGTCTTTCGGCAGGATTTCGTTGACTACTTCGATCATCTCATACATTTTTTCGGTCGGTTCACCAACAGCCAGGCCACCGATCGCATTGCCGTCAGCACCTTTTTTCGCTACATTCTCGGCAGCCTTTCGGCGCAGTTCCGGATAAACACAACCTTGTACAATCGGGAAAAGGCTTTGCTGATAACCGTATTTCGGCTCTGTAGAATTGAAACGTTCAAAACAACGGTCCAGCCAACGTTCCGTCAGACCGAGGGATTTTTTCGCGTATTCGTAATCGGCATCGCCCGGACAACATTCATCGAAGGCCATAATGATATCCGCTCCGATGATCCGCTGGATATCCATGACCTTTTCCGGGGTAAACAGATGTTTGGAGCCGTCGATATGTGAGCGGAACATGGCACCTTCTTCATGCAACTTGCGGTTTTCGGAAAGGGAAAAAACTTGGAAACCACCGCTATCCGTCAGGATCGGTCGGTTCCATGTATTGAATTTGTGCAAGCCGCCTGCCTGTTCCAATATTTCCAGTCCGGGACGGAGATACAAATGGTAGGTGTTTCCTAAAATGATTTGTGCGTTGATATCTTCCTCCAACTCAGTCATGTGGACACCTTTAACCGTACCCTGCGTGCCGACGGGCATAAAAATAGGCGTTTCAATTACTCCATGATCAGTGGTAATCAGACCCGCCCTTGCATTTGATTTTGTATCGTTATGTTGTAATTCGAATTTCATGGCTGCAAAGATAAAGAAAAGGCCTTACTTTCACAAATAAGGCCTCATAATATAGTCGGTTATATATCGTTAATCAAAAACCGAAATCGTCTACCTCGACTTCTTTGACTTCCTCTTCTTTTGGCTTCTCGACGAATTTGTGTTCAACGTTCGATTTGACGATGATGGCACGCATCGGACGTACCGGGCAGATCGATTCGCATCCGCCGCATCCGATACAGAGGTCGGGGTTGATCTGCGGGATCGTAAGTGTCCCTTTGTAGGGAACCATGTGTACGGCCTGGGTCGGGCAGTGCTCTGCACAGGCACCACAGTCTTTCTCTTCTGTATTAACAACACAACGGCCTTTGAAGAAAGTGGCAATACCGACCTGTGTCGTCGTCTTCTCTTCGACAGTCAGAGGTTTGATCGCGCCGGTGGGACATACGTCGGAGCAGACCGTACATTCATAATTGCAATAACTGCTGATATAGGCCAAACGCGGCTTTAACATATAATCCAAACCATATTCCAATCCTGTCGGGCGCAAAACCTGACTCGGACAGCGGACGACACATATCTGGCATCCCGTACATTTATCTTTGAAACGTTCCAGGCTGATAGAACCCGGAGGCGTGAGGGGAGGCCATTTTTTTCTGCCTTTTCTGTTCATTTTCCCTTTTCCTCCTCCGGCTATCGCTGAGGCGATCGGCAGAGAGGCGGCAACGGTTGCGCTTGTGGCCAGGAATGTACGGCGGCTGTTCGTTGCTTTCGATTGGCCGGAATGCGATGCGGTCGGCAATTGCAAGCGATACTGCAAGCCGCCTTTGGAACAGGAAGAGACACAATTGAAACAATCTACGCAACGAGATGTATCGACTGTCAGATTTTTGCTGTCAATCGCTTCCGCCTTACAAGTATGTTCGCAATTCCCGCAATGTGTACAGGCTTCCTTATCGAAGGTTATGCGGAAAAACGAGTAGCGTGAGAAAAGGCTCAGTAAAGCTCCGACAGGGCAGATCGTATTACAGAACAGTCGTCCGCGGAAAATAGTCATGACAATGAAAACAAGCAATGCAATGGTTGCCGCGATCAGACCGGAAACCGTCACAGTGCTGATTGTCACATGGAACAACGAGTAGTTGTCTACTTTCATCAATAGATCGGCGAGTAGGTTGTTCCCCCACATTACGACCGGACGAAACAGGCTTGCAGCAATGCGTCCGAAATTGCTGTATGGGTCCAGAAGCAAGCACAACCCGCTAAAACCGAAAACAGCTATGAGCATCGTAATTGCCAACAGCACGTAGCGAAACCAGTTCATCGGTTTGTGATACGTAAAACGGCGGCTTCCTTTCTTTTTTTTCTTGCCGATGCAAAACAGGCGGTTGATGATATCCTGAAATACGCCTGCCGGACATATCGTGGAACAATAAATACGTCCGAATACCAGTGCCAGCAGGAACTGGAACACGATCAGGCCGATCATTCCGCCTAACAAGGCCGGCATCAGTTGCAGATGCAACAAGCGGTGTACACTATCCGGTAAAACTCCCGAAAAGTCTACGAAGAACAAAAGTATGGGTACAAAAAAGAGGATTGCGAGGAAAACTCTCAATCCTTTTAGGTAATTCCGTTTCTTCATCAGATCTTAATACGTTTGATGTTTATTTTTTTCAGATCGGTAGAGCCTAATTTGAGTGCTTCACCTTTGCTCAGATGTCCGACGGCAGCCATGTCCAGCTTCTTTACCTGGTTGAACAAAGCGAGGGCGGCCGTATCGACGGCGACGATATTAGGAGAAACGATCATCGATTTCAACGTAGCCACATCGGCTGCACTTTTTCCCTGCGGACCGTTCTGATGCATCATACGGTAGGCGTCTACGATGTTCAGTACCGGTTTCTTCTGCCAGGTACAAATATCGGCAATACATTGTTGCAAGTCGTTCTGGTGGAAGAAGCGACGATCCCAAACGATCCCCATCATATTTTTCATTGCACATGACAATTTGGCTCCCCCGTGGTTTTTCAGGATGGGAACATTGATCCAGGCATCCGCTTCGATCAGCGACTCGTGTATCTTGGTCTTTTTCAGCGTTACACCGCCGGGAATGGCTACTTCTTTAAAATATTTCTCGTCGTTACCCGGCATGATGATACCGCCCGCTTCCTTTACGGCGGCAGCTATACCGCTTGTCTCATAGCATTTCTGCCAGTTGTCGCACGTATGGTCGAATACTGTCACTTTTTCGGCGCCTGCTTCGAAACATTTCTTTACGAGGGCTTTTACCAATTTCGGATTCGTATTACCGGCCAGTTCCGGCGTACGATCCCATCCGATATTGGGTTTGATAACGACTTTTTGTCCTTTCTTGATATATTTGCCGATGCCGCCAAGTGCTTCTAACGCCTTGTCGAGCATGACTTCCGGTTCACCACCCATTACTGCTACCAGATCGGGGGCCTGCTCTACTGCTACTGTATTCGAAGAGAGAGCAGCCTGTAATCCTTCAAAGTTCAGAGATAAGGCTGCACCTGCTACAACACTGGTCTTAAGGAAATCACGACGTTTCATTTTGTTCTATTGGTTTTATGTAGTTTATAAAAGTTTTAACAAAGGTAGATAATCTCTAATATAAATTGTATATTTGACGTCCAAAAAAATCATAAAAGATGGATTTATATTCCTATGTTTCAATAGAATCCTTTGTTCACGGATGCAAAGAGTCGAAGACGCCGGGTACATTTGTTTTGCGTGTCCCTAATTTGCTGTATGCCAAGTCGGACGAAGTAATCGGATACGGTTTATCCCTACTTCGCCGTTCGATTGTGTTGCATGAAGAGCAAAATGGAATCAAACAAGAGTTTAGTAAACAACATATTCCTTTTTTCCGGGAGAACCGGCGGATGCTTATCGGGCCGGAAATGGAGATGTACGCTCTTTCCCTTTACCAGAACCCGGAAATCCCTTCCGGGGTGAAGGAAAAGAAGGCTTCCTGCTTGCGGTTGACTTTCGATTACGGGGCGCTGGGTGAGTATAGTTTGTCGGAGGAAAAATACTTGCTTCGTTGCAAATACGATGAGGAAGAGAATCTGAACGTGTTTGTTTCGCAGATGAGGCAGGAGTATGACAAATTTTTTTACGATGAAGAGCATACCGGATTCAAGCGGGATTCACGTTTTTTTTCGATGCTTTGTAATGCCTGTCTGGAAGTGCGGGAACCTCGTTGGGCTTCCGAACAGGAATGGCAGCTTGTACAATTTTGTGATCCGATAAAAGCCGGATATGATTTTATGGGGAGGAATCTGGTTCCCTACGTGGATTATGTGATCCCGTTCGAATGTCTTCGTCGGATTGCCTTGACAGACTTGGCGGAGAACAGTTTGACATATAGTGCTCTGGCGGGCTTTCTCCAGAGTATAGGGTTGGCTCCCGACCGTTATTTGGAAGGAATGTTGGAGGAGTAATTTTACTCCTCTTTCTTTTTCTCCATCCTGTAAGTCAGTGCCCCTGAAGGACATTTACCGATCTGGTCGATCAATTCCGCAGTGGTCGCATTTTCTATTTTGATCCAGGGACGTTCTTTGGGGGTGTATACCTTCGGCAACATCTTGACGCAGATTCCTGCATGTTGGCAGATATTTGGTTGCCAGATAATGGTGAGTTCACCATTTGAATATTCATGAATTTTGTTCATATCCTTAGCTTTTTTCCAATATTAATTTTTTTCATTACAAGTCGTGTGCTTTTGCATATATTATACCGTCGTGTATTTATTTTGTTGATGTTCTGCTTGATTAAAAACATATTTAATGAGGGCTTTGTTTTAAAGAAGTTGACCGATTGTGAGGTGTTAATCTTTTTTCTTTCATTTTAATGTTGATTGACGCTGTTTTGCTAAACTATTCGGAGGGTGGAAGTGTTCACAATTCAAAGCGAAAGAATAATTTGGCTTTCTGGAAAAGTGGTGAGGAATAATATTATAACAAATAAGTGAGATGCTATGACTAAGAATGATGTTGTTTCAGAGGCTGGTCAGATCTGGTCTTTGTTATCAGAAAGAAAAATTTTGTCAGTGAAGAGGATTGAGGAAATGACTCACTATCATGAGTCTTTGGTTTGTTTGGCTTTAGGATGGTTAGTAAAGGAAAATAAAGTTCGCCTGTTTGAAAAAAGCGGCGTGTTACATGCAGAGTTGAATATTTCGATTCCTGAAATGTACTATTAGACAGGTGAAAAGTTCCAGGGTAAGTCGACGTTTTCTCTGGAACTGAATCAAAAAGGCAGTGTGTCGAAATGTACTTGTTCTCGTGTCCAGTGAAGGAACAAGGCTGTTTTGCACACCGCCTTTTTGTTTTTCAGATCATTACCTCTGTCACTGCTGTTGCAGGCGGTTTATCTTTTTCGATTATTTTATTTCGATCAGGAATTCCTTCTTCGGATGGCGAACCTTCTTTAAGTCTACCAGCCAATCGTTTTCGGCATCCCGATAACCGAGAGGCAACATCGTAACGCTACGCAATTTCAATTCACGTAGGTTCAACAGGTCATCCAGAGCTTCATTGTCGAATCCTTCCATCGGAGTGCTGTCTACTCCCAGTTCGGCAGCCATCATCATGGCGAAAGAAAAGGCGATGTAAGACTGCCGTGCCGCGTGTTCGAAATTTTCTTCTGCCGGACGGTTCAGGTAAGCATCTTTCAGCCGGTCGGTGTAGGGTTTGTAGCGATCCGGTTTCTGTCCCCTCTCGGACGAGATGTAATGATAGATATGATCGATTCGTTTGGCTGTGTAATTATCCCATGCAGCAAATACTAACAAGTGCGAACATTCCGCCACCTGAAGTTGGTCGAATGCGATAGGGACGATTTTATTCTTTAAATCATGATTGGTAATGTCGATGATCTGGAACGGTTGTAAACCCGATGATGTGGGGGCCAGCCAGGCGGCCTCTATGATTTTATCCACTAATTGCTGATCCACCTCTTTCGACGGGTCGAATTTTTTGACGGCGTACCGCCATTGAAGAGCTTTTAATAAATCCATTTCTATTCGTTTTTATAAAGTAAACAACTGATTCTGCTTAAATGTTATTTTCATAATGAGAAAATTCGAGCAAATACGTCGGTATTACAGGAATATGCTTGCTTGTCTGCTGTTTGTCCTGCCATTCCTTTTCTGTACAGGTGCGGACGCGATGGGGCAGGACACTGTGAGACATTCGATCTATCCCCAGGATATGAAGAATAAAAGTGGTCTGTATAATAAACTGTGGGGCGTGCATTACCGGGAACTCTATTCGACTCCGGTCACAGCCGATGCTGTTACGTTACAAGCGCTCCAGGGTGGTATGGAGATCATGGAGCAGGCGGCGGACTTTCACGCTTTGGTTCTCTCTAACCGGCGGAATCGCTTGTATATGCTCAAACCGCTGGGAGGTTCGACCAGTTTTCTCGAATCCAAGTTCTTCCGTGAGATGTATAATAAAAATGATTTTAAAGGAACCTATCTTGATGAATTTATCGGGGATGCTTATACCATTATCAATCCTTATACCTTTCTTGCGGTCGACCGGATGGCAAAATCGGCAGGCTTGAACTTCAATAATTCTCGTATCTATTTCATGCAAGGTGGGGAGGAGGGAGACACGATTGCCGACGGAACCGGCATTCGCAATAGATTGGTCAGCCTCCGGGATGTACCTGATACCGCCACTTGGAAAAATATACTTTCTACCGGTGCTTTACTCGACCAGATCCGGCAGGACAAATCCCATCAAGTGAATTCGGAAGGGTATATCGCCGAGCGTCTCTATGATATGTTGATCGGAGATTGGAACAAAATCCCCGAAAACTGGAACTGGCAGGCGATCCATACTGCCGACAGCATTCTGTTCAATCCGATCGTTATCGATCGCAGCCATGCTTTTACCAAAGTCGACGGTTTTCTTTTCAAGCGTATGCTGAAAGTATTAGGACTCGGTTTTATTACGAACTACAGCAACCATCCGAAGGATATCGGTGAGATAAACACGCTTGGCTATACGCTTGATATGGCGTTGGTAAGTGGCGTGGACGAATCGGTATGGAGGACACAGGCCCTCACTCTCCAAAAGAATCTGTCCGATTCGGTCATCAATGAGGCATTTGGGGCTCTTCCTCCGGAGAGACAGGGAGCCGAGACGGAGGCCATAAAAAAGAAACTGCTCATCCGTCGAGACAGTCTCCCGTATATGGCACGCCGTTATTATAGAAAATTGCAGCGTACACCTGTCCTGACCGGAACGGAAGGAGACGACCGGATCATACTTGAACGTTCCGGCCACGACAGTCTGCTGGTTCGTATCTACCCGAAAGGAAGTCCCGTTCCTTCCTTCCGAAAGAAATATTCTGCCGACAGCACGGAGGAGATTTGGCTGTATGGCCTGGGCGGGGACGATGAATATGAAGTCATAGGAAAGGCGCATCGAGAGTTGCCCGTCTACCTGATTTCCGGTCCGGGAAATAACACCTACAAAGTGGATAAGGCCCGTAAGGTTCGTATTTACGCATACGAGTCCGACCGGAAGCGGCTGAAAGACATTGCCGGTGTCCGCAAAATCATTTCAGATAATCCGGCCATTCATAATTATGACTACGAAAAAGTAAAATATAAGGAGTCGGACTTCACTCCATGGGGTTTCTATGATTCGGATGTCGGCTTTAGTTTGGGTGCTTTCTTTACCTATACGATGTACGGCTTCAAACAATCCCCTTTTACATTTCGGCATCGTATCGGATATAACTATCTGCGCGGGTTTATGTATCAGGGAACATTCCCTTTTTATGATGAACGGAAAAGTTTCAATTTGGATGCCTTTATCGCTTCACCCCGTAATTTCTTCAACTTCTTCGGCTATGGAAATAATTCGGAAGGTTTTAAAGACGAAGATAAAGCATATAATCGTGTCACTCTTCGACAGTATTCGGTGATTCCGTCTTTCCGTATGGAAATGAAAAAGAGCCAGCAATTGACATTATCTGCTTCGTTCGAAATGTATAAGGCAAAACATACCGAAGGCCGATATATCAATCAGGTACTTCCGGGCAATCACCCTGTGTTCGGGATGAACCTGTTCGCCGGGGTAGAGGCTAACTGGCAGGTCAAGATGACCCCGTCCGCCTTTATCCCGGAACTGGAAATCGAGGCTTCATCCGGTTGGAAAATGAACCTGAAGGAGGTGGAACGCAATTTCCCGTACTCGAAGCTGGATATTTCCGCTACATTCCGCTGTTCGGACCGCTTTTCAATCGAAACAGGAGCGGAAGCGAAGCTGTTGTATAGCAATGAATACGACTTTTATCAGGCAGCTGGCATCACGTTGCGGGGATTCAGGGATAACCGCTTTATCGGGAAACAGTCTTTTTATCAGCATACCGACTTTCGTCTGGACATGGGAAAAATCAAGAATCCGTTCACGCCACTCAAATATGGGCTGTTTACCGGTTTCGACTACGGACGTGTCTGGTTCCCCGGCGAACATTCCCATAAGTGGCATACCTCTTACGGCGGAGGCTTCTGGCTGACGATCATCAATAAGGTGACGACACAATATTCCTGTTTCGGTTCCGAGGACGGCGCGCGTTTTCTGTTTGCAATAGGACTGGGCATTTAATCCTGAATTCGTTTTATCGACTTCTTGGCCTTCCCTTCGGCAAGTTTATATCCATCCTTCTTGAGAAGATTTTTGACGGATAGTTTTTAATGAAAGTAAATTTATCATTTTTTGTTTTCACGGGTAGGTAGTGACATTTTTTTATTGTGCTTGTCTACAATTGAATTAGGATAATCGCACTAAATCCAGCAGCAGCAATTCCTTATATTATGTAGCTCATAAGATCGTGTTACTAAAAAATGAATTTGGTATGGTTGCTCTACAATTGAATTGCCAGATGTGTAGATTGTGCTATATTTGCAAAAAGTAAATTAAGAAACGAATGGATAATATGAAACCCTTGAATCCTATCCAGAAAACGGTAGTAGGCGTTCAGTTCCTGTTTGTAGCGTTTGGTGCGACTGTTCTCGTTCCTCTGCTGGTTGGCCTTGATCCTTCTACCGCTCTTTTTACGGCGGGTATCGGCACGTTGATCTTTCATCTGGTAACGAGAGGGAAAGTCCCTATTTTTCTGGGAAGCAGTTTTGCTTTTGTGGCGCCTATCATAAAGGCGACGGAATTGTACGGGTTGCCCGGTACGATGTCCGGCTTGGTGGCCGTGGGCACCGTTTATGGATTAATGAGTTTGTTGGTCCGGTGGAGGGGGATCGGTTTTATCAAACGGCTTTTTCCGCCGGTGGTGATCGGACCGGTTATTATCCTGATCGGTCTCTCGCTGGCAGGTTCAGGTGTGAATATGGCAAAGGAAAACTGGCCGTTGGCACTGGTAGCTCTGCTTACCGCTATCCTCGCCTCTATGTTGGGACGGGGAATGTTGAGATTGATCCCTATCTTCTGTGGAATTATTGTCGGGTATTTGACTGCTAGCCTGTTCGGCTTGATTGACTTCAAGCCGGTGATAGAAGCTCCCTGGTTGGCATTCCCTCAATTTGTGAAGCCTTCATTGTCGTGGGAAGCGGTTATTTTTATGATTCCGGTGACGATTGCTCCGGTAATCGAACATATAGGTGATGTGTATGCTATCAATGAGGTGACGGACAAGGACTTCGTAAAGGATCCGGGGCTTCACCGCACTATGTTGGGAGACGGTCTGGCATGTATCGTTGCCGGATTGATCGGTGGTCCTCCCGTCACGACCTATTCGGAGGTGACAGGAGCTATTTCGCTGACGAAGATTACGGACCCGGCCGTTATCCGCATTGCTGCTGTAAGCGGTATTGTGTTTTCCGTGTTCGGAAAGGTCAGTGCGTTGCTTAAATCGATTCCTGCTGCCGTATTGGGAGGTATCATGCTGTTGTTGTTCGGAACGATTGCTGCTGTCGGTATCAACAGCCTGATCCAGAACCGGACCAATCTGGGCGATACCCGCAATCTGATCATCGTTTCATTGATCCTGACTTTCGGGATTGGTGGTGCCGCTATCGAATTCGGTGGCTTCACGATGGCCGGTATCGGACTCTCGGCTCTGCTGGGGGTTGTTCTGAATCTGGTATTGCCGAGAAGTAAGACTCTACCGTAATTTTCAATTTTCAACTCTCAATTATCAATTAATTATTACCTTTGTGCCGCTTTTTACGTGAAGAAGCAGAAATATGTTTAATCAGTATTGGTAAAGGGGAATCTGTCTATGCAAAAATCTGACTGCATCATCGGTGTGGAGCATGTGTCTAAATTCTTTGGAGACAAGGCCGTATTGAATGATGTGAATTTGTCTGTCCGTAAGGGCGAGTTTGTAACCATTCTGGGGCCGTCCGGTTGCGGAAAGACGACATTGTTACGTCTGATTGCCGGATTCCAGACTGCTTCTGAGGGTATAATAACCATTGCGGGAAAAGAAATTACGCAAACACCCCCTCATAAACGTCCGGTCAATACCGTATTTCAGAAATACGCTCTTTTCCCTCATTTGAATGTTTTCAATAACATCGCTTTCGGCCTGAAGCTGAAAAAACTTCCGGCTGCTGTAATCGAGAAAAAGGTGAAGCAGGCTCTCAAGATGGTAGGAATGACCGATTATGAATATCGTGATGTGGATTCCCTTTCAGGCGGACAGCAGCAACGTGTTGCGATTGCCAGGGCTATTGTGAACGAACCGGAAGTGCTTTTATTGGATGAACCGCTGGCTGCCCTCGACCTCAAGATGCGTAAGGATATGCAGATGGAGTTGAAAGAGATGCATAAGTCTCTCGGAATAACCTTTATTTATGTCACCCATGATCAGGAGGAAGCACTTACCCTGAGCGACACGATCGTCGTGATGAGCGAAGGGAAAATCCAACAGATCGGGACGCCTATCGACATCTACAACGAACCGATCAATTCGTTTGTCGCCGACTTCATCGGCGAAAGCAACATCCTGAACGGGTTGATGATCAAAGATAAATCAGTATCCTTTGCCGGACATGAGTTCGAATGCGTGGACGAAGGTTTCGGAGAACAAACCCCGGTGGATGTTGTGCTTCGTCCGGAAGACATTTATATTTTTGAGCCGTCTGAAGCCGCCATGCTGACCGGGACGGTTACCTCTTCCATTTTCAAGGGGGTTCACTACGAAATGATGGTGCAGACGCCGGAAGGCTATGAATTTATGGTGCAGGACTACCATTGCTTCGATGCCGGACAGGAAGTCGGTCTGCTGGTTAAGCCCTTCGATATCCACGTGATGAAGAAGGAACGTATCTGCAATACGTTCGAAGGAAAGATGGTCGATACCACGCATGTGGAATTTTTAGGCTGTACGTTCGAATGCCGAGAGGTATCCGGCATTGAGCCGGAAACACCGGTGCAGGTCGAAGTAGACTTTGACCGCGTCATCCTGGAAGACAACGAGGAAGACGGCCGCCTGACCGGTGAAGTGAAATTTATCCTCTACAAAGGCAACCATTATCATTTGACAGTGTTTACCGACTGGGACGAAGATATCTTTGTCGACACCAATGATGTCTGGGACGACGGCGACCGGGTCGGAATCACGATCGCTCCCGAAAATATACGGATTGTTCAATCAACTAAAAAGGAAGGAAGTGATAAGTAAGATTTCAGCTTTTTTTATGCGGCGTAAGAACTGGACGATTCCTTATGCCCTGTTTTTGGCTGTTTTTGTCGTAATGCCTTTGTTGCTGATCGTATTATATGCGTTTACAGATGCCGACGGAGCCTTCACTTTTGCTAATTTCCGTAAGTTCATGGTGCATCCCGAAGCGATGAACACGTTTATCTATTCGATCGGGATTGCGATTATCACGACGCTTGCCTGTCTCATCCTGGGCTATCCGGCTGCTTATATTTTGAGTCAGGAGCGTTTCAATACCTCCCGGACGATGGTCGTGCTATTCATCCTGCCGATGTGGGTGAATATCCTGATCCGTACACTGGCTACGGTGGCCTTGTTCGATTTTCTGAATCTGCCGTTGGGAGAGGGGGCGTTGGTTTTCGGTATGGTGTATAACTTCCTTCCGTTCATGATCTATCCGATTTATAATACGTTGCAAAAGATGGACCGTAGCCTGATCGAGGCAGCCCAAGATTTAGGAGCCAATCCGTTTCAGGTCTTTATGAAGACGATCCTGCCTCTTTCGATGCCCGGCGTAATGAGCGGGATCGTCATGGTTTTCATGCCGACGGTTTCTACGTTTGCCATTGCCGAGTTGCTGACGATGAATAACATCAAACTGTTCGGTACGACCGTGCAGGAAAATATTTATAATGGCATGTGGAATTATGGTGCGGCGCTTTCTTTGATTATGTTGTTGCTGATCGGCGTTACCATCCTCTTTACGAACGATGAAGACAGCGCTTCAAACGAAGGGGGAGGTGTGATATGATGACGAAATGGATGGCAAAAGGATATCTGTGGTTGCTGCTGGCGCTGCTGTATTCCCCGATTCTGATTATTATGATTTTCTCGTTTACCGAAGCGAAGGTCTTGGGTAACTGGACGGGATTTTCAACCAAACTGTATAGTTCGCTGTTTACAGGAGGTGTGCAGCGTTCGTTGGTGAGCGCGTTATGGAATACGTTCGCCATTGCGATGATTGCGGCGACCGTCTCCACGCTGTTGGGCAGTATTGCTGCTATCGGTATTTTCAACCTGCGGTCGCGGACCCGCCAGGTGATGAACTTTGCGAATGCGATCCCGATGATGAATGCAGATATTATTACGGGTGTCTCTCTTTTTCTACTGTTCGTGAGTTTTGGTGTCTCTCAGGGATTCACGACGGTTGTGTTGGCGCATATCACGTTTTGTACGCCTTATGTGGTGCTGAGTGTTATGCCACGCCTGAAAAAGATGAACCAGAATGTCTATGAGGCGGCGCTCGATTTGGGGGCGACTCCTTTCCAGGCGTTGCGCAAGGTGATTCTACCGGAGATTCGTCCGGGCATGATCAGCGGCTTTATACTGGCTTTTACGCTTTCGATCGACGACTTTGCCGTTACCATCTTTACGATCGGCAACGAGGGACTGGAAACCCTATCGACCTTTATTTATGCGGATGCCCGCAAAGGGGGACTGACACCGGAGTTGCGTCCGCTGTCGACTATCATCTTTGTGACGGTACTTGTCCTTTTGATTGTGATTAATAAACGGGCGGAGAAGTCCAAAAGCTAATGGAGAAAAGCAGGAAATGAATAAACTGATTACAATAATAGCAAGTTGCCTCTCTCTTTTGACTTTTATGTCTTCATGCAATCGTACGGATGAGGAGCGCAGCCATATTCTGAAAGTCTACAATTGGGCAGACTATATCGACGAGGATGTCTTGGCCGAATTTCCTGCCTGGTACAAGGAGCAGACCGGCGAAGATATCCGGATCATCTACCAGGTGTTCGATATCAATGAGATCATGCTTACCAAAATCGAACGCGGGCATGAAGATTTTGACCTGATCTGTCCGTCCGAATATATCATCGAACGGATGTTGAAGAAAAACCTTCTTGTCCCGATAGATCGCAATTTCGGAAAGACACCGGATTATCTGGATAATGTCTCTCCTTATATCCGCGGGCAACTGAACAAGCTAAGCCAGCCGGGACGGAAGACGACCGACTATGTCGTCCCTTATATGTGGGGAACGGCAGGAATTTTGTATAACAGGCAATTCGTGGAGAAGAAAGAGGTCGAAAGCTGGGAGTGTCTTTGGGACCCGAAGTTCAGAAACAAGATATTGATGAAAGACAGCTATCGTGACTCCTACGGTACGGCCATTATTTACGCCCATGCGAATGAACTGGAAGATGGGACTGTGACGGTCGAGCAACTGATGAACGACAATTCTCCCGAAGCGATCGCCATAGCCGAAGAACTTCTGAAAAAGATGAAACCCAACATTGCCGGTTGGGAAGCCGACTTCGGCAAGGAGATGATGACGAAAGGCAAGGCTTGGCTCAACTTTACCTGGAGCGGAGATGCGGTCTGGGCGATGGATGAGGCGGAGGCTGTCGGTGTGGAGCTGGATTATGAAGTGCCCCGAGAAGGCAGCAATATCTGGTACGACGGCTGGGCGATCCCTAAATATGCCCGTAATGTAAAGGCAGCCAGTTATTTTATTGATTATCTTTGTCGTCCGGACGTCGCTTTGCGAAATATGGACGCTATCGGTTATGTCAGTGCCATTGCGACTCCTGAAATCATGGAAGCTAAAATCGATTCGACAATCGAAAAGGTTTCCGACCTGAGTTATTTTTTCGGTCCCGGTGCGGATAGTATCCGGATCAATCCGGTACAATATCCCGACCGCAAGGTGGTAGAGCGTTGCGCCATGATCCGCGATTTCGGTGATCGGACAGAACTGGTTCTGGAGATGTGGAGCCGTGTGAAAGGGGATAACTTGAATACTGGAATCGTCTTGCTGATCTTTGCCGTGTTTGGAATGTTATTTGTCTGGCTGGTGTATCGCAGGATACGTCAATATAAACAGCGGCAACGGCATCACAGACGTCGCCGCCGTCGTTGGTAGTAAATAGTTAGAATCAAAATTGTCAATTATCAATTGTCAATTTTTAATTAAAAGAAGGTCATGGAAGGCATAAAAAATTTGGTTATAGATTTTGGCGGCGTGATTATCAATCTCACCCGTAATCGATGTATCGAGGCATTCGAGAGTCTGGGGGTCGCGAATATACGCGAGCAGATTGTCAATAATTACCAGCATAAGGATCTGTTCATGAAGATCGAGTTGGGTTCCATCACGGTAGCCGAGTTCCGCGACGGTATCCGTCATCTGACCAAACAGCCTTTGACGGACGAGCAGATTGATGCCGCCTGGATTGCCATGCTCGATGATGTTCCGGACTATAAACTGGATCTTTTGCTCGGTCTCCGGAAACGTTATAATACGATGCTGCTCAGCAATACGAACGAGATTCATTGGGACTGGTCGGAAAAGACCTGTTTCTCCTATAAAGGCCACCATGCTTCCGACTTTTTCAATCATATTTATCTTTCCTATCGCCTCCATCTGTTGAAACCCGATGCTGAAATTTTCGAATACGTCCTGCAAGACGCCAATATCCGTCCGGAAGAAACTCTTTTCATAGACGATGCTATCCCTAATTGCCGTACGGCGGAATCACTTGGATTCCATACCTATACACCTCAGCCCCGTGAGGACTGGTCACATTTGTTTGGATTTATGAATCATGAATTATGATTTCACATCTATTGTGATTTATAAATCTCTCACGTTTAGTATATTGTATGATGTCCCAACATCATACACATCATTCCCGTCCACCTTCTTGATGTAGTTTACCACACGGATGGTGACAGGAAGGATTATTACTTCATAGAGAGATTTCAGAACCGCTTGTGTCCCGATCATGATGAAGAGTTCGCCTACCGGTATTAGTCCGGCGAAAGCGATCGGGAAAAAGATCATCGAATCGGCACTCTCGCCGACCAATGTGGAGACGATGGCTCGTAAAGAGAAATTCTTTCCGGCCGAAGCAATCTTCATCTTACTCATCACATAAGCATTCAGGAACGAACCGACAAGAAAGGCCATCAGGCTCGCTATAGCGATGCGCGGCGCCATCCCGAACACGAAGTTGAAGCCTTCTTCGCCTTCCCAGAATGGGGCGGCAGGCAACAGTACCGCCAATTGCGCAAATCCGATTACAAGGAAATTCGAAGCGAACCCGCTCCAGATAATCAGGCGTGCTTTCTTGAATCCCCATACTTCGGCGATACAGTCATTGATGATATAAGAGATCGGGAAAACGATCAGTCCGGCAGTCGCTGTGATGCCGAATACCTGGATGACTTTGGTTTCTAACAGGTTTGAAGCTACCAAGCAGATATTGAACAGGATGCCTAATAGCATGAACGGTACGGTTACAGTAGATGTCTTCTGCATATTTCTTGTTTTTAACGAGGTTTATCAAGCACTCGGTGAATAATGTAAAGGAACATTTTTGGTATTCCGGGGCAAAGATAGTGATATTTTTGACAGAGGAGGCCAAAGCGCAACCTTAAAAAACGGCAGAAAGAGAATCGCCGTTTCTCTATCACTCTATCATACCCGTGTCACACCTTCCTGAATCAGAACCGGTGTGAATAGGTCAGACCGATGCCGTGGCGGTAGTTGATCGGGTCGTATACGTTGAAAGTATGGTAGCGGTAGTAGAGTTGGATGTAATTTTTGGTATCCATCCGGTAATCGCAGCCAGCGGAATAGCGGATTTTGTCGGCACGCATCTTCCCGTTATAGCCTACGTTGTTAAAAGGCTCTACATAGATGAAAGGTTCAAATCTTGAAGAAGCGATCCGGTAGGAGAGGGTGAGCATGCTGCGGAGGTAGTTGGTCGGATGCAGGCAATTTTTCCTGTACGTGCTCTGAAAGCGCTCCCGGATCGCAATTTTAAATGCCCCGAACCGGTGAGAACCGGAGGCGTACAGGTAATACCGGTTGCGCACTTCCTCCGATGCCTTGTAGCGGACTAACGACGTATAACCGGCTCCCGCCCGTAAGTTCGGCAAAATGCGATAGTTGATCTCTCCTGTGGTAAGGAACCATCCGGCTTCCCTGAAGTCGTCGCGTGGACGGATATCTTCTTCCAGAACGAAAGAGAAACGTTTGTATATTTTTCCGGACAGGCTGACTTTCAGTGCGACTCCCGTACCTTCCATCGCCAGAAGCGAAGGGCATATGGATAGAAGCAGGAAGGAGATACAACAGATAATTACTTTCATGGCAGAATATGGCGTTTGTTATCCTGACAAAAGTATAAAAAAATGAAGTCCCTTTCGCATAAAAACCTGATAATTCCGGATTATAATTCCCCTAAGAAATTGTTAGGGTTTTTACACCCAATAAATTGAGGTGGCCGAAAGGATGTTTAAAGTTGCTGGCCGGGATATTTTAGTAGATGTTGGCCATGCTCACCAGCGGCTCGTACAGTTTTTCTATATCTTGAGCATCCAGTTCGATAGTGAGCTGGTCACCGGGCAGGATGGTTTGTCCGGTGGGGGAGATGTCTTTGCGGTCGCGGTGGATATTCATGATTACGCAATGGTTGGGAAGTTCGAGCGCATCGACCTCTTTCCTGTCGAAATAGGCTCCGGCCATCACCTCCACATCCAGAGTTAGCCGTTTCTGCTCCCGGAATATCGGTTTGTTGATCATCTCTTCATAGAACATTACGTTGAACGGCTTAATTTCCAATAGTTCCGTGAAATAATATGTGAGTCCACCTACGACGATGGAAGGATAGAATACCTCGAAATGCCCCGTGATTTCCGTAATCAGGATAATAGCTGTGATAGGAGTGCGTACGACAGCGATCAGGAAGGCGCCCATCCCGATCAGCATGACATAACTCACGTTTTCCATCCCGATGATCCCGTGCTGCACCAGAATGAGGGCATAGAGTTTACCGATCAGTCCGCCTGTCACCAAGGTCGGGATAAAGCTCCCTCCCGGCAATCCGGAGGAGAAGGAGAAAACGGTAAACACCATGTGCAGGAACATCATTCCTGCTATCCAATAGATATTGTTGCTGCCGCCTTCCGCCTGCTGCATCAGGAACTGTTCGCCTCCGCCGGTCAGGTCGGTGATCGTCAGTGAAATGACGTATGCCATGACCAAAAGACCTAACAGCTTGATATATTCAGGTTGCCGGATCGCAGGAAACATCCGTTTGGCATATAGCATCAGCAGGGAATAGAATTTGCCGAAAACCGATACGATGACGGCAAATAGGATATACAGTTTGATGTGCAGTCCCATCGATAGGTCGGGTACGATGGCCTGTATGTCGTGATACGGGTTGATCGGGAAAATCGTACTGGCGATCGCTCCGGCGACGACACCGGCCAGGATCGTCGTGATAGCCGTTTTCGGAGCATCGAAGCGTTCGATCGATTCGATCACCAGAGTAGCGGCAGCAAGGGGAGCGGCAAAGGCGGCTGCCAGTCCAGCACCTGCGCCTGCGGCAAGGAGCTGCTTACGTTCGCCGCTCAGGATATGTCCCCATTTGCTGACCAGGTCGCCTATGTAAGAACCCATTTGCACGGAAGGTCCTTCGCGTCCCATCGAGAGGCCGCTGCTGAGCGTCAGGATACCGCCTGCGAATTTGGCCAGTAGTTGACGGAAGGAATGTGCATACTCGATGCGTCCATTGATCGCACCCCGTGTCTGCGAAATGCCTCCACCTCCGATGTAAGGCCACCGCCTGACCATCCAGGCGACGGAGCAGAGGACTCCCCATAGGGCAAGGAATAAGACAATATGATAATACCAGGGAGGCGAGGACTGGAAGAAGTTCTTCCGCATATTGAAGAATAGTTGCAGCAGATAGTGGTAAGGAACCGCCACCAATCCGGTCAGCAGCCCAACGATCAGACTCACGAAATAGAGTCTGGCATCTACCAGTTTCAGCTTTACTATCCGATTAATCTTCATCTCCCCTTAAACAGGGAGCGAAGGCCGTTGGTTTAACTTTCAATTCTCAATTTTTAATTCCCGATTCTCAAAAGCACCGGATATATCCTAACGAATAAGTCTCGTACAGGTTGTCCTTCATTCCGTGTGTATATCGGAAGGAGATGATGTTTTTCTTGATCTCGTATCTGAGGTTGTTGCGCCAGTGTATGGGGCGGTCGCCATTGTTCTCGTATCCGTAGAACCCGGCCAGGTTGGTGGCGAGCGTGAAGCCTCTGTATTTACCGGTAACCCCGACCCCGTAAGAGATGGCGTCGTTCTGGCGATGCACCATGTCGTTCGTCATCCAGCAATAGAATCCGGCGAGCACCTGCATACGGATCGAGGCTTTTCCGTCGGTGCTTTTCCACAGGTTCCGGCCCACGTTTACGTCGAACCAGTAGGATGCGGCATCTGTAAAACGGGCGTCGCACAGGCGGCCTCCACTGGCTGTTTTGATATTGGCGCTGATGGTCGCATCTACCCATTTTTCGCTTTTCAGGACTTGGAAAAAAGAACTGATAACGATATCACCGTTATATTTGATTGGGCTTTCCGTCTCCACGGCAAAGCGTTCGTCACGCGTTTCCGGCGTCATCTTATATTTTTCCTTGAAGCACCAGTTCACTTCGATTCCCGCGCGCCCCCTGAAGAACGGCAGGAGGGCACGCCCCACGATGTCCCAGGTCTTGTCACCCGTATAATAATGGTATTCGCCCCGTACTTCCACCTCGTACCGTTCGCTCACCTGTCCGTCCCTCATTTCCGGGATCGGGAAAGCGTTCGGACCGAAATAGCGTGGAGAATAGATGAGCAGTTCAGTCTTGTCACGCCAGCTATCGGCATGGCTATAAGTGGCTGAAAAAACAAATACGAATGTTATCAATAGTATTCGGGATAAATATTTCATCATGGATGTATTTTTTCTTAAGGCCACAAAAGTACATATTTCATATTGATTTAGTACATTTGCCTTAAACAAATCTTTAAACCATAAAATACCATGAGACATTTACATTTTGGAAAGCTGCTTTTTGTTGTCTTTTCTCTCTTGTTAGCCTGTACGGTTTCGGCGCGTAAGCCGATTAAAACATTACTGATCACAGGACAAAACAATCATAACTGGCAGGTGAGCCATGTTGTGTTGAAACAAATCCTGGAAAATTCCGGCCGTTTTGATGTGGACTTTGCCGTCTCTCCCGAACAGGGTAAGGACATGTCCGGCTTTGTGCTCGACTTCAGCCCTTACCAGTTGGTAGTGCTGGATTATAACGGAGATTCGTGGCCGGAAGAGACGAACCGCCGTTTCCTGGAATATGTGCAGAACGGCGGTGGTGTTGTCATCTATCATGCGGCCGACAATGCTTTCTCCAAATGGCCGGAGTTTAATAAAATCTGTGCCTTGGGAGGTTGGGAAGGACGTAACGAGAATTCCGGCCCTTATGTGTACTGGCAGGACGGCAAGCTGGTCAAGGACAGTTCGGCGGGTGTCGGCGGTTCGCATGGACGCCAGCACGAATATGTATTGAACGGACGTGACAAAGTGCATCCTATCGTGAAAGGCCTGCCCTTGAAATGGCGTCATGCCAAAGATGAACTTTACGACCGTATGCGGGGACCGGGCAATATCCGGGATATTTTGTACACGGCCTATTCGGATAAGGAAACAAACGGTTCCGGTCGTGAAGAACCGCTAATCTTTACTGTCGATTACGGGAATGCCCGCATCTTCCATACGATGCTCGGACATGCCGGTGCTACTCCGGAAGATAATATAGCAATGCAGTGTACGGGCTTCCAGGTGCTTTTGCTTCGCGGAGCCGAATGGGCGGCAACCGGAAAAGTGACTCAGAAAGTTCCGAAAGACTTCCCGACGGAAACTTCTTGTTCTTATCGGAAGGATTATAAGGAATAAAACAATTGTCGTTTCGTAGGGGCAGGGCTCTGCTCTGCCTATTGGTCTCCAATAAGATGATATTTGGAGGGTGTGTCAAAATCCCCTTGTCCCCGCACTTGATGCGGGGCTGCAAAAAGACAGACCTTATCAATCAGATTTTTATAAGGTCGGGTTTAATGCGATCCCGCGTCAAGCGCGGGAACGGGATAGTTTTGATACACCTCCTACAGGGATATTTTTATCTCTTTCTCTTCTCTTTTATAACGGATATTCCTCGAACGCATACAACACCGTAGACAAATACCTCTCTCCCGTATCCGGCAATAGTGCCACAATCGTTTTTCCTTCGTTCTCCGGGAGCCGGGCCAGTTGCAGGGCGGCATATACGGCTGCACCGGAAGAAATGCCGACCAACAAGCCTTCCTTTTGTGCCAGTTCGCGTGATGTGCGGATGGCGTCGTCTCCTTCTACCTGGATGATTTCATCCACTACCGAGCTGTCGTAGGTTTTAGGGATAAAGCCTGCGCCGATCCCCTGTATCTTATGCGGTCCGGGTTTGCCGCCGGAGAGCACAGCCGAGTCGGCAGGCTCCACAGCTACGATTTTGACATCCGGATTGTGCGCTTTCAGTCCTTTGCCAACGCCGCTTACCGTACCGCCTGTTCCGACTCCTGCGACGAAGATATCGACTTTGCCGTCTGTGTCGCGCCAGATTTCCTGTGCGGTGGTTGTAGCATGCCGGGCCGGGTTTGCCGGGTTTTCAAACTGTTGCAGGATGATGGAGCCGGGTGTTTCGTCACGCAATGCTTCCGCTTTGGCGATGGCGCCTTTCATCCCTTCTGTTCCGGGTGTGAGGACCAGATTGGCCCCTAATGCTTTCAGCAGGTTACGACGTTCCTGGCTCATCGTTTCGGGCATTGTCAGTACCAATTTATAACCTTTGGCGGCCGAGACGAAAGCCAACCCTACGCCGGTGTTACCGCTGGTCGGTTCTATGATTGTTGCCCCCGGTTTCAGCAAGCCTTTTTCTTCCGCATCTTCAATCATTGCCAATGCAATGCGGTCTTTTACGCTACCTGCCGGATTGAAATATTCCAGCTTTCCGATTACTTTCGCTTTCAGTCCTTTGCTTGCGTTAAAGTTTGAGAACTCTAACAACGGGGTATTACCTATGAGGTCAGTTAGTTTTTTTGCTATCATCGATTATATTCTTTATAAATTTATGAATTGTCAATTGAAACAAGTCGTTTCATCGTTTGCATTTTTGCTTCCGTTTCAAGCCATTCACTTTCTGTTTCCGAAGAAGCAAGAATGCCTCCGCCTGCATATAAAACAAATGATCCGGGCAAGATGTTCATGCAGCGTAAGTTTACATATAGGTCGCTCTTCTCTTCGGGGGCCAGCCAGCCGATAAAACCTGAATAATAACTCCGGTCGTAGCCTTCGTTTTCCCGGATAAAACGGTACGTCTCTTCTTTGGGCAACCCGCAGACGGCAGGCGTAGGATGCAGCCGTTTCAGCAGTTCGCCGAGTTTTTTATTATCGGGCAGGGGAAAGCTGAAGTCGCTTTTCAGATGAGACAGTTCACCGGCACGTACCGGAGCCGGCGGGGTTTCTGTCGGCTTGATGCCTAATGCTTGCAACTGCTTGCGGATGTAGAAGGCCACATATTCCTGCTCTTCCCTGTTTTTGTCGTCCCATTCTGTCGGGAGTTCCCCGTTTTGGAGCGGTTGGGTGCCGGCAAGGGCGACTGTATGCCATTCTCCTTTCTCGCCGGAGAGGATAATTTCGGGCGTACACCCGAGCCATGTGCCCGTCTCGGGTGTATGGCAGAGATAAACATACGAATATTTGTACCGCTCGATTGCCTTGTGGAAAGCGGCGGCAGGGGAGAAGTCCGTTTTGCCTGCCGGAATTGTCTGGCTGCGTGACAGCACGAGTTTCTCGAACTGCTTTCGATGCAGCGGTTCGATGAAGGTATTGAAACGGCGGTTGTAATCTTCCCTCGGGTTTTCCGGGTAGGAAGCGAGAGTTTCACTATGATGGAACTCTTGTTCCGTAGGCATGGAACTTTTGTTCCATAGGCATGAAACTTTTATTTCCTCGTCGGACGGAAGTTTTTGGATGTCCGGCCGGATCAGTACGATCGGATGCTGCTTACTTACATGGAAGGGAGCAATGACGAAACCACTCTGTTCGTCCAGTTCCTCGATATGATAGAGAAGACGTGCAGAACCGGAGGTCTGCATGGCGAAACGGGGTGATTCTCCCGGTATCCGCCAGAGTGCAAAACTCCGGTTCTTTTTGATCAATGTGTCGACTACGTTACAAATCCTTAATTCGTCTGGTGTCATTTCTTTTTTAATATACTGTTGACTACACGGATGGAAGATACCAATTTATCAGTGGATGTGAATACATCGACATTCCAAACGTGTGAAGAGCGTCCTTTGTGAATGATGGTTCCGACGGCGCGAACGGTATCTCCTTCATGGGCGGATGACATGTGGTTGCCGCTGACCTGCATGCCGACCACGATTTCGTCCGGCTTGGCCAGGATCATCGAGCCTAACCCGGCAACGGTTTCGGCCAGTGCGAGTGTCGCTCCGCCATGCAGGATACCGAATGGCTGGCGGGTACGTTCGTCTACCGGCATGGTTGCTTCTACACGATCTTCGGATGCATAGGTATACTGAATGCCGAGGTTTCCCATCAGGGCGTGTCTGGCACGCATATTCAGTTGGTCGAGCGGAACTTCCGTCGGACGTATTTCGGCCAGGATTGCCCGTTCGACAGCCACGGCCACACCTTCTTCCTCGTTGGTGAGTGTCGTTTTGTCCACACAGGCCTTAACCGAATCCTCTGCATTTCCCATTGCGATCCCTACACCGGCAAGTTGCAACATGGTCACGTCGCAGACACCGTCGCCGATTGCGATCACCTCTTCCGGCAAAACGGACAGTTTGGTCATCAGCACGCCCAATGTGTTTCCTTTGTCAATGAACTGGGGAACGACTTCTAAGAAATAAGGTTCCGACCGGAATGCATCCAGCACACCGTCGAGGCGTTTCTTCCAATGATTTTCCAGGCCGACGAGCGCCTCTTCGTCGTCACTTGCCAGCATACATTTGCAGGGTGAGAAATCAACGGCTTCGGCGAAGTTATCGACACCGACTACCTGCATCTTGTTGAGGTTGGCTTCTTGGATGACATACTTATTGTCCGGTTTATCCGTCAGGATGAAATCTTTGTGATAGGTGAAGATGGCAAAGTCGTTTTTCTTCGCTTTTTGTACGAAATAGGGAATCCATTCCGGATCGATACGTTTCTCGAATAATAGTTCGCCGGTCTGCACGTTGATGATCTGACCGCCGTTGTAAGAAAGGATGTAACCTCCATAATGATTCAGTTCCAGCTTTTCAGCGATGGGCATGACTCCATTAGTCGGTCTTCCTGATGCCAATACAATATGTACCCCCATTTGCTGTACCTTCAGAAGGGCAGCCAGGGTACGGGGGCTGATCTCTTTCTGGTTGTTGAGCAGCGTCCCGTCTACGTCGAGAACTAATAATTTATACTTCATGGCCTCTCTGTATTTTTTGTTAATGATACAAATATACGGAATTTTTGCTTCCGCTCGCTTAACAGAAAGGACAACCGTGCTAAAAATAACCTTCCTACTGAATTTTGATGCGGTTGCTCTCGAAGAGAGGTTTTGTCGAGATGCGCTTTACACAAAATACAATATCCCCCTAAAAAAGGCGATTTTGCATAGTCAATTCATTTTCTGTAGTTTATAAAATTAGTAGTTTGTTAAAAAATATTACCCTTGCGTGTAATTTGAATTAAACGGGGTATAAAATCGAAATAGATGCGGTAGTAGTTTCGATTTGGACTAATGGCTTTTTTACGAATGTGACAATAAGAGGGTAGGGCGACATTGGGATGCCCCTAAATTGATGAAGAGCCAAAAACACTATATAGATATGCCCATATAGAAGGCCAAGATGTTGCGAAAATAACCATCACGGGCTATTGAAAGTGCTGACCACCTGTCCGTTCTCCCGGATATATTCGTATAATTCTTTGTAGAAAGCATGTCGTGTCAGTGTCGGTGCGTCTCCTAAAATCATCAATTTCATGCGGGCACGGGTGATGGCGACGTTCATGCGGCGCAGGTCGCCGAGGAAACCGATCCGGCCTTTGTCGTTGGCGCGTACGAGGCTGATCATGATCACATCTCGCTCCTGCCCTTGGAAGCCATCTACCGTGTGGACGGTTATCAGACGGCGGAAAGGTTTGAAGAAAACATTGCGCTTGACCAGTCCGCGGATATACTGAACCTGCGATTTGTAAGGCGAAATCAGGCCGAAGTCAATGCTTTCGTCTAATACCCGTTCCTTGCCGATCTTTTCGATATATTTCTGCAAGGTCGAGACAAGCAAGGTCGCTTCGTCTTTATTGATACGGCTCATGCTGTCGGTGAGTTGGTCTTCTTCGAAATGGCAATCCGCTGTGTCGAGCCAGACGACAGGGGTATCGAATTCCAAGATGCCGCGATGCTTGACTTCCGGTGCGGATTGCAGCTCATCCCGGTAGAACCAGCGAGAAGGAAAGCGCATGATGCTTTCGTTCATCCGGTACTGCGTTTTCAGAAGTGAGACAGTTTCAGGCTTCTGGTCGGTTATTTTTTGCATCAAGGTGTGGTCCAAGCCGCCGCGTGCCGCTTCTATACATTTGATGGTAGGAGGGAGCTGGTGATGGTCGCCCGCTAAGATGACCCGGTCCGCTTTGCCGATCGCAATCCAGCAGGCGGCTTCAAGTGCCTGGGCGGCCTCGTCGATAAAGAGAGTCGTGAAGTTACGGTTGGTCAACACCCGGTTCGCCGATCCAACCAGCGTGCAGGCTACGACACGCGCCTCGTCGAACAGTTCCGTGTCGATCTTTACTTCCAGTTCCGTTGCCCGGAAACGGAGACGGGAGAGACGGTTGCGTACTGTTTCCTTCTCACTGTGGCTCTTTCTACGGAGATTGGATTGTATCTCGCGGATTGCCTTGCGGATTCCCCATAGTTCGGCATAGTCGGGATGCGATTCGAAACGTCGTTCATAAGTAAAAGAAAGCATCTTGTCGTTTACGCGTGTCGGGTTACCGATGCGCAGGACATGGATGCCGCGATCGACCAGTTTTTCGGATATCCAGTCGACGGCTGTATTGCTTTGGGCACAGACCATTACCTGGTTTTCCCGGTGTAAAGTCTCATAGATCGCTTCAACCAAGGTGGTCGTTTTGCCGGTTCCGGGAGGACCGTGCACGATAGACACATCCTTTGCCGCCAATACATGATTGACCGCCTCTTCCTGCGACAGGTTCAGCCAGGGAAAACGCATGGGGAAAAGTGTGCGCCGGCCGGCGGGTGTTTTGCCTAACAGAACGTCCCGCAGATAAGCTAACCGGTTCCCTTTCGCTTGGATGACGGTAGACAAGGCGTTGAACATCGTCTTGTAACTGGTCTCGTCGAAATAAAGCTGGGCGCCGATTTCGCCAGCCTTTTGTATTTCCGTAAGTGCGTTAGGAGAGGGTAATATTACGACCATCCGGTCGTCTTGCACATAACTGATGACAGCCGAGAAGTTCAGGTATTCAGGTTTCCCGCCTCCTTTTGTTGTGAAGAAGCAGACCGGACGGCCATATTCAAAATTGTGTTCGGTCTCTTTGTCCTCCAGCCGCCCTATTTCTACGACAAGTTGGTTCAGGGAGTTATAATAGCTCTTTCCCGGTACGACAGGATACCAGCATAGTCCTTGTTGGATGCGGCGGTGTATACCGGCCCGTTCGGTTTGTTCCCGATACATCTCTTTTTCATATTCGAATTCTTTCTGCAGAAGATCGTACTGATGTTGCAGGTCTGCGGTCGGAGTCTTGAATTGAGTTGTCATCATTCTTTGTTTAATCGGGCGCAAACTTACATAAAAAAACGCAATCGGATAGGGGTTTTTCTTCTTTCCGATGTCATTAAGTCAAACGGATAGCTATCTTTGTTTATTAATTGGAAGGATTAAAATAACTGAGTATGAAAAATAAAGTTCTATATGCAATCATGTCTTTGTTGATTCTGACGGGATGCGGATCGATGAAGAATATGAGCCGGGAAGACCGGGCAGGTGTAGGGGCCCAGATAGGCGCTTTTGTCGGATGGCTTTTCGGTGGAGCGGTCGGAAATGCTATAGACGATGATATAGGGGGTGACATAGGGGCGTTTGTCGGGACGGCGGTCGGAGGAATTGCCGGTGCGCAGATCGCAGCAAATACAGGTGACGTGGTAAGAGTGGAGAAGAGGAATCCGGGGAATTATACGCCGTCTTCGCATGTTCTCCTTCCCGATTTGCAGATCGAAGACATCTTGTTGGAAGAGGACAGTGTCACTCGCGACGATAAGATCAATGCGGGTGAGACCTGCCATATCTCCCTTGTGATCGTGAATAACAGCTTTCAGGATGCTTTGGACGTGGAACCAATAGTAAAAGTTGAGAAGGGCAAACATCTGAAACTGTCCGAACCTGTCAAGATCACCAAAATCACCCGCGATGACCGTATCACCTATAATGTCATGGTGCAGGCCTCCCCGAAGTTGCGTACAGGCGAAGCTGTGTTCAGCGTCCGCCTGAAAGAAGGGCGTGGCAACGGCACGGAAGAAGAAACCTTTACGGTTAAAACTGTCGGTGGTGACAAATGAGATCTTATCTGATGAGAGAATAAAGCAGCCATATTGAAAGGAGGACTTAATTTCCGGAGCTCACGGTTTTCTTTGTCCCGTTGTAACATATCATTTATGCAGCCTAAAGTTCCCATAATTTATTAATTATTTATTAGATGAAACAAATGTACATTTTTCTGTCGGGTATTCCTTTATTTACTAAAGAAATAGTTCAAATTATCTATGTTCCGCAATCGAAATACTTATGTTTTGAGAAGGATGTCTTATCTTTGCAATCATAAAGTCAAAGAAATCTATATTCATGGATAAAACAACTCAAACACAAATCATCAAACTTATACATCAGGAGGTGATTCCCGCTATCGGCTGTACGGAACCGGTTGCGGTCGCATTGGCTGCCGCTAAGGCTGCCGAGGTTTTAGGCTGTAAACCGGAGAAAACGGAAGTATTTCTGAGTGCCAACATTCTGAAGAATGCAATGGGTGTAGGAATACCCGGAACCGGAATGGTCGGGTTGCCGATAGCGATTGCTTTGGGTACGCTGATCGGCAAGTCTGCTTATGGCCTCGAAGTTTTGCGCGACCTGACACCTGAGGCACTTACCGAAGGAAAGCAGGTGATCGAAGATAAACGGATTCATATCGCTTTAAAGGATAATGTCGACAAGCTCTATATCGAGGTGATTTGTTCGGCCGGAGATGAAACTTCGCGGGTGATTATCTGCCATGAACATACGAATATCGTGTATGTGGAAAAGAATGGTGTAGTCTTGACAGACCGGAGGAAAGAAGGGGGTTCTTGTGATGTTTTGGACGATGATGAATTGAGGCTCTCTTTCTCTACCGTGTATGAGTTTGCGATGGAAATGCCGCTCGATGAGATCCGTTTTATCCTGGAAACTGCCGATCTGAACCGGAGAGCGGCCGAGGCTTCCCTGAAGGGGAATTTCGGACATACGGTTAGCAAGACTGTTTCCGGTGCATACGGACGTAAATATATGGGCGACTCTGCCTATACACATATGCTGGCAATGACGGCCGCCGCCTGCGATGCCCGTATGGATGGTGCCATGATCCCGGTGATGAGTAACTCCGGCAGTGGGAACCAGGGGATTGCAGCGACACTTCCCGTCCTTTCTTTTGCAGAAGATATCGAATGTACGGAAGAACAGTTGATCCGTGCCCTGATGCTAAGCCATCTGATGGTCATCTATATCAAGCAAAGCCTGGGACGCCTGTCCGCCCTTTGCGGTTGTGTGGTGGCTGCCACGGGAGCCAGTTGCGGCATTACCTATCTGATGGGGGGCGATAAAGTGAAGATTTCCTATGCGATCAAGAATATGATCGGCAATATTACTGGTATGATATGCGACGGGGCAAAACCCAGTTGCGCCATGAAAGTTTCCAGTGGTGTTTCGACTGCTATGTTGTCCGCGCTGATGGCAATGGAAAACAAGGTGGTGACTCCGGTTGAGGGCATTATCGACGAGGATGTCGATAAGTCGATCATCAATCTGACTTCTATCGGTTCCAAAGGTATGGAAGCCACGGATAAGCTGGTGTTGGACATTATGACTGGAAAATCCTGCTAACGAATAAAAACAATTCGGGTGTGTAAGAATTGTGGAATTTTTACACACCTTACTCAATCCTTTCCACACTTTCCACACTTTTCCTATTTCTCCTCAAATAATTTATACTGATTTTATACTCTTGTTTATCAGGAGCTTGTTGAAGATGTGCATCAGCTTTCCCATTTCTGGCACGTCCTTTGCAACTTATTTATCAGAATTAGATATTATCCTTCCCGAGATATTGTTTTCTGATTAGATATTTGATTAGAAAAAGCTTATCGATTTTAAATCCGCTTCGCCTGTGAAGGTAAAGCGGATTTTTTAATTTAGAACCATTTGATCTTTCTGAAAATGAAGAACGATAAGGCCGATAACGTGATGGAGATCATGACGATGATGGCGAAACCGTGTGGCATGTTCTCTCCGTAGATCGGGACGTTCATACCGTAGAAACTGGCGATGAGGGTGGGAACCATCAGGATGATGGAGATGGAGGTCATGCGTTTCATGATGGTGTTCACGTTGTTGGAGATGATGGAGGCGAATGCGTCCATCGTGCCGGTCAGGATATCGCTATAGATATTGACTGTGAGGTGCGCCTGCTTTAACTCTGTTTCCACATCTTCCACCAGTTCGTTGTCCATATAAACCGGTTCCTGGAAGATGCTTTGCAGTTTGGTGAGCATCACTTCATTGCCACGGATGGAGGTGTTGAAGTAAACCATGCTCTTTTCCAGCTTCATCAGGCGAAGCAAGTCTTCATTGCGGATACTTTTTTCCAGGGCTTTTTCGGCATGCGCCACTTCATTGTTGATTTGTTTCAGATATTTCAGGAACCATACGGCGGACGAATGGATCAACCGCAGGATCAGGTCGTATTTGTGACGTACGACGACCTCTTTGCGGCGGGTGTACCGGATAAAGTCCGGTATCAGTTCCGTCTTATAATAGCAAACGGATATGATGATTTCATTGTTTGTCATAATCCCCAGGGGGATAGTCGTGAAAGGAATACCCTGTTCCTGGCTTTGTACCGGAATTCGAATGATAGTCAATAACCAATTTCCTTCATATTCGATACGCGGGCGTTCGTCCGTATCGGCAATGTCGCTTAAAAAAGATTCGGGAACATTGAATTGGTTTGTCAGGTAATGGATATCCTCCGGTGTAGGGCATTCTACATTGATCCAGCTGTTTGGAAGCCATTGGTCTTTTTCCACAAAGCCGGCTTCACAATAAAGAAAAGTTCTCATTATTGCCTCCTTTCGTTTTTGTCAACGTACAGAGGCCTTGCTGTCTGCCCCTGCGCGTTACTTGTTACTTATTGTTTCTATTTCTCGCGGAATACTGTCATCCATAATTTATCATTACTTTTTACGGCTGCAAAGATAGAAAAATCCGGTAATAAATATGTATTGGAAGCGGATTTTTGTCAAGTTCGTGAGACTGCATATCTGCGATAACGGTAATAAGCGATACCCACCAAATCAGCCAGGAACCAACCGATAGGAATAGACCACCAAATACCGGTAACTCCTATGGAAGGAATGGATGCCAGCCAATAGGAAAGGACGACACGTGTACCTAAAGACAGAATGGTAAGCACGACGGACATTCCCGGCATACGGATGGCCCGGTAATAACCATAAAGGAGGAACAAGATTCCGATGCCTAAATAAAAAGTCCCTTCAATGCGCAGGTATTCTGTTCCGATGCGAAGTATCTCAGCTTCATCCGGACGGACGAAAATAAGCATCAACGGCTTGGCAAAAAAGAAAACCAACAGCGAGATGACAAGAGAAAAGACGATCGTTATAAGAAATGCGCTGCGTACTCCCCGGCGGATACGATCCCCTTTTCGCGCCCCAAAATTCTGGGCGACGAAGGTGGAAAAAGCATTCCCGAATTCCTGAACAGGCATATAGGCGAAAGAGTCGATCTTGACTGCTGCGGCGAATGCGGCCATGACAGCCGTACCAAAACTATTTACCAACCCTTGCACCATCAATATTCCGAAATTCATCACGGATTGTTGGACGCAAGTCAGTGTGGAGAAAGAAGTGATTTCTTTCAGGCTGGAACGGTCGAAGCGCATATCTTTCCGGTGTAATCGTAGTTCGGGGCGGGTTTTATAGGTGTACAGCAAGATACCGGATGCCGCCATTCCCTGTGCGATGACCGTTGCGACTGCCGCTCCTTCGATGCCTTGATCCAAGACGAGAATAAGAAACAAATCAAGCCCGATATTCAAAACGACTGACATGGCCAGGAACCATAAAGGTGTCACGGAATCGCCTACGGCCCGAAGTAATGCCGCATAAAAATTATACAGGAAAGTAAAGGCTATTCCCCAGAAAATGATCCATAGATAGTTACGCATCAACGGATAAACATCATAGGGGACTTGCAACCATCGCAAAATAGGATCGAGCCACAGGAACACAGCTATATTCAGCAGGACGGTCACCGTGCCGATCAACAAGAAGGAAACATAAATGCTACGTCGCAGGGCGGGGAGGTCACCGGCTCCGTATTGCAGTGAGAAAACCGTGCCGCTCCCCATCGACAAACCCAGCAGGATAGAGATCAGGAAAACCATCAAGGTATAGGCGGAACCGACCGCAGCCAGCGCATTTGAGCCGATACATTGTCCTACGATCAGTGTGTCGGCTATGTTATAGCATTGTTGCAAAAGCGATCCTGCCAGCATCGGCAATGTGAATTGTAGCAGGGTGGTGGTTATACCTCCTTGTGTAAGGTCTCCTTTCCGTAACATTGTCAGCTCTTTTTTATCCGTATAATTTTGTATGAGTTTGCAAAAATACGAATTTAATCAGATAACCATTCCTTCGGATCTCCGTAACTCCGCCGGAATGGTGAAGAGCTTTTGTTTGGTGGCAGAATGAATCCCTAATCGAGCATCAAGCTCATATAAGCTTCCCGGCTCTGGTAGTCGAGTAACAGGCGGGTAAGAGATTGAGTGTCCATTTCCTTCAGTTCACCGATATTGAGAACGGAGTTTTCGTGGGTGGAAGCCCAGTGATGGATGAGGCGGTCACGATCTAGGACACGTGCCATACCTAAGGGGAAAGTTCCTGGTCCGGCGAAAGGAGTGCGGTAGATAGCCTTTTCCACTTTGTTCTGGATTGTCGCTTCCTGTAAGAGCAGGTTCTTGATGTTGTCGTTGTCATACATCAATTCTTTGACATAAATATGGTCGCCGGCAGGATGGAAAAAGATCATTCCGATCGGTTCGTTCTGAATGTTCAAGGCTGTCAGCATCTGCCCGCCGGACATCTGCAGATCGCGCAGGATAGTGACGAAATCGTCATAACCGTGCAGCACATAGCAAGTGCGTTCCCGCTGTTTCTTATTGAAGAAATTGTAGAGAGACTCCATCGAAGGGACTTCGGGCGGTACAACCAAAATACCCTGTTCCCAAGCTGTTTCAAAAGGCCGGATATATGTCTCTTCCGAATAGTCGAAAGCCTCCGTATATCCTAAATCGCGATAATAGTCGAACAGCCACGGATCGGCCGGGATAATGACTGTCAAGGCTACTTTCCGGCTTTCCATCACTTCGAATGCCTTCTGTATTAGTTGGCGCATAAACCCCTGACCACGTTCGGAAGGAAGGGTACAGGCTCCATATATATAGCTTACGGATATCTCCGTCCCGTAGTAAGTCATGACATACGGAAGCATTTGAAGGGCGGAAACGATTTTTCCGTCTTTCTCTATAAACAGGGCGTTTTCTTTTTTGTAGACTCGGTCGAAGAACAGTTTGATAAATTCTTCACTGTCGTCGAAAGAGGTACGCCACAGGTCGATCAATTGAGGTTTGTTGTTATCCATCGTTCAATATTATTTTGCAGGTTTCTTTATTGCTGCGGATTTTTCCAATAGGATGAACGGGTTATACGAAAGTTTAGCCTGACGTAGACCGGGAATACCCAAGTCTTCCTCCCGGTTCATATAGGTATATTTCTCCGGAAGGTGGGAGGCGAATTCTTTGTTGATAACAGCATAAGCCCCCTCATAGTTCACATTCGCCTTTTCGACATGGACGCCGAAAGTGTCGTGGTTGATCGGGGCGCCGAAGGTGAAAGCGACAATTTCGTGGTCTACGCAAATGGCTCCTCCAATAAGTCCCAATTCGTTGTAATGGTTCAAGGCGTAGAGGATGGAGCGGCGTTCGTCGTTCAGATCCTCCTCGTCATTATCTTCCCGGTTGGCTTTGTACCATTTGCATTCGAGCTGGAGGCATTCGGGAACCAGTTCGGGTGTGATAGGGATATATTTGTAATCAAATTTCTTATTGAAGTTGTTGATATGATTGCGTTTCGCCTGGTATTTCTTTCCTTTCAGGGTTGCCAGGTCTTCACGCAAATAGATGTAATCGAAATAATCTCGTTCGGGAATGTAGAAAAATCCTCCGGGGATTGCTTTTTCGAGTTCTTCTTTGGCATCGGGTGTTACGCCTAACATACAGAGCGGGTGGCCCTGTTCGAGCGAATCGGCTTCCAACAGGTCGATTGCCTGTTTCAGGTTGCCCTGACCCGTAGGTGTCATATAAGCGACTCTCGTTTTGTTTTCGATCCAGAAACGGATCAGCAGGCTGCCGTCGACAATGGCAAACTCGCTGTCGTATAGGAATCGCCAACTACAGATGTTGGCAAATGAATAATCGCAATTCTTGTAATTGCTCGGTATCGTAAAGGATGTTATAATATCTTTATCTTCGATTCCGATTGGTTTGAACGGTATCTTCATCTTTTTCTTTTTTGGTGTGCAAATATAAAACTAATAAATATCAGTGAATGTTTAGAACGGAAATAATAATGGCAATATGAAGATCATGACGATTCCCATGATGATTTGCAAGGGCATGCCGACTTTGACATAGTCCATGAATGTGTACTTGCCCGCCGACATGACCAGAGCGTTCGGAGGAGTCGAGAAGGGGGAGGCGAAGCACATGCTCGCACCTACCGTTACGGCCAGCAGGAACGGGTAGGGACTGACCCCGATTGCCAAAGCCGATTGTAATGCGATAGGAGCCACCAGTACCGCTGTTGCCGTATTGCTGATGAACATGGTGAGCAGAGAAGTCGTGAAATAGATTCCTGCCATAAGGACAAGTGGCCCGTAATCACCCAATCCGCTTACCAGTTTTTCCGATATCAGGTTGGAGGCTCCTGTCTTTTCGAGGGCAAGCGACATCGGGAGCATGGCGGCTATCAGTACGATGCTTTCCCAGTTGATCGTCTTGTAGGCGTCTTCCACATTGCGGAAGCAGCCTGTCAGCACCATCAGGATCGCTGCGATCAGGACGGCTGCGACCGGAGGAATCGGAATGAAATCGAATACCATCGCTGCAATCATGCCGGTCATGATCAGGGCGGCGACAGGTGCTTTATAGTCCAGTGTGACTTTGGATGCTTCTTCGACAGGTTGTCCGAGTACTACCCATTGAGACTGTTTATGGCTCATGCGGGCGATGCTATCCCATGTGCCCTGTATCAGGAGGATGTCGCCGGAGTGCATCTTTACCTCTTTTATATCAGACAGGATATATTCGTTTTTCCGTTGTATGCCTAATATGTTGACTCCATATTTATCCCTGAAACCGGAATCTTTGACCGCTTTATTGATCAATTTGGAATCCGGCATCAACAAGACTTCGGCGATACCGATCTCCTGCACACTCAGTTTTTCGTCGGACGGTCCGCCGGCGAACTCGGCGACTCTCGATTCTGTGAGCGACAGTCTGTTTTCACGGGCAAACAGTTCGATCTTGTCGAATGCTCCGAAGACATATAAGATATCGTTTTCTTTCAGTTCTGTGTCCGGACCGGCCAATTTTTGATCCACGGTCTTCATGAAGCGGCCCTGTGACGGCGATTTTCTTCGTATTTCGAGGATCGTCAGATTATATGTTTGTGTGATATTGAGTTCCTGTAATGTTTTATTGCAAACCAGGGAACCGGAGGTGACTCTTAAGCGGTAGAGATTGTCGGAGAGTTGGTATTTCTGTGCCAGTTCTTTTGGAGTGCGGCCGCCGGAAGTCTCTTTTTTATTGTTGTCGTCTTTTTTTGCCAGGAATATTTTACTGAGCGGGATCAGGATAATGATTCCAGTCAGCACGCAGACCAATCCGACCGGAGTGAAAGAGAAGAACGAAAGGCTGTCGAACCCGGCGTTCTTCAAAGCCTCCTGCACGACGAGGTTGGGAGGCGTACCGATCAGGGTCGCCATTCCTCCCATGCTGCTTGCGAAAGCGAGAGGCATCAGGAAGCGGCTGGGGTTTATGTTGGCATTCATCGCCATACTGACCACGATGGGTAACATCAGGGCCACAGTTCCGGTGTTGCTGACAAAGGCGCCAATGAAGGCTGTCACAACCATAATTAAAATGAATAACTTCAATTCGCTTTTCCCTGCCAACTGGAGTATTTTACTGCTGATCATCTTGGCCAGGCCGGTTTTGAAGATGGCTCCCCCGACCACGAACAAGCCGACCATCATGATTACGATCGGATTTGAAAAACCGGATAATGCTTCTTCAGGAGTTAAAATCTTACAGACCATGAGGAGTACGAGTGCGCAAAGCGCAACGAGGTCCGAGCGTATCTTCCCGTTCACGAAAAACAAGGCGGAAAGCGCTAAAATGACGAGAGTTGTTATCATAAAATGTTATTAATAGGGTTTTAACTTAATCTAAAAAGACTTGTATGTATTAAACTAATAACTATCTTTAAATGTTCGAAGTGAAATGATTTTTATTTAAAAGTGAGAAGGAAATGAATACAGATAAAATATTACCGATCGACCTCTATCATGCCGTGTCGACTGCGAATTTGACATTGGAAAGTACTTTAAAGATCATTCACGTCGAAGTCGGGCAGGATCATGAACTGTTGCCTTTGGAACCGGGAACTCTTGCTGTGGTCTGCCGGGGAGGAAAGTTCGAATGCAAAGCGCTTGGAAAGGAAATCTCCATAGTTGCCGGACAGGTGTTTCTGGCGTCTGTGGAAGACGTGAGTGACATATCCCGTTTTTCGGAGACAGGTTTTGAAGGGATTGTAATCTATGCCGGTAGTGATCTGCTGATCAATCGGCAACGTCTGATGTTCCGGACGATTACACCGGACGAACTGGAAGAGTCCGGACTCTATATCCGGCTGATACAGTCACAAATCGAGCGAATGAGCGATGCCCGTGTCAAAGTGGTGGAATCACTTTTGCGTGCCCTTATTTTCTTCCTCCAGCAGGGAGGACATCTGGCGGACGACCGGGATAGCGAGGTTCCGCCTTTCTTCCACGATTTCGCTTTGCTGATTAGTCGTTATCATCATTATCCGGTTTATTATTTTGCCGAGAAGTTAGGAATGACTTCGACGGAACTGAATAACAAATGCAAATCGCATTCCGGTATTTCGGCGGCGGAATGGATCAGCCAGTATGTCTTACTTGAGGCGAAAGACTTGCTGATTAAGACTCGACTGAGACCTTCCCGTATTGCCGTGATGCTTAATTTCTCAAATTATGATACCTTTGCACGCTGGTTCAGGCGGCATACGGGAGAGTTGCCGGGGAACTGGAGATAATGGAAATTGAGAATTGAAAATTAAGATACCATGAGATGGACATTTGAGAATGCGAAGATAAAGGGGCGGATCGTTTTGACCGATTCGCTCCATGAAGACCCGGATCTTCTGAAAGACAAAACACTGTACAAGTTTATATGGGTGGATTCCGGCGAAGTGGAGTTGGATATCGACCATCAGCAGCTTGTTTTGAAGAAGGGACAGCTCATTCCACTTTCCCATTTGCATCATCTGGAGTTCCTGCGCATCGAAGGCAAATACCATGCTCTGCTGTTCAACGGAAACTTTTACTGCATACATGGCAATGACCATGAAGTGTCGTGTAACGGGTTACTGTTTCACGGTTCGTCGCATGTGCTGACTTTTGTCCTTTCGGAAGATGAACGGCGGAAGATCGACACGCTGACGGGGATCATGCAAGAGGAGTTTCTCAGTACTGACCACCTGCAAGACGAGATGCTCCGGGTACTGTTGAAACGGTTTATCATATTGTGTACGCGAATAGCGGAAGACCGGCAGGGAGTCGTTCGGGAGAATAGCTTCCAGTTCGAGACGATCCGTAAATTCTATGTCTTGGTCGATACTTATTTTAAGGAGAAAAAACAGGTGCAGGAATATGCAGACATGCTGAACAAATCCCCGAAGACATTGGCAAATATCCTTTCCACCTATCAGCAGCCTTCCGCCATTCGTATTATCCATAATCGTATCCAGGCTGAAGCCCAGCGTTTGCTGCTCTATACGGCCAAAAGTTCGAAAGAGATCGCCTTGATGCTGGGTTTCGAAGACCAGGCAGCGTTCAGCCGTTTCTTCAAGAACGCAACCGGGTTGAGTGCGACCGAATATCGCCACCAGTATAAAAAAGGACAATAGTGGCGATGACGGGTCGGTCGCTTGGTCGGGTTGCAGCGCTCGCTTACTTGCGGTATTTGCAGCAGCCCGGCAGTTGGTCGTAGACGGTTTGATCCGCTTTGTCGGTATCAGTGTCGTGCCCCACTTTGGCAATAGCTTTGCTGATGGCGTCGACGGAGGTTTTCGACGGATCGTATTGCAGGTGTATCATCTGTTTTTCCTTGTCCCAATGGGCTGACAGAACACCGTTTACGCTTTTAGCCGCCGTTTCGATGCGCTGTTTGCACATATCGCAGGAGCCTTTGACACCGAACATGGCGTGTTCGCCTGCTGTTTCTGATTGTGTATCGGAGGCCTTGTGTGTGGTATGTCCTCCGTGGCCACCCATCGTATGCCCTGCATGGCCGTTCATCGGTTGCGTTTCGCCGGCGTTGTTCATCATCGACTGTTTCCCTTCGAGCTGGGCGCTGGCGTCTATCGAGAATACGCCGTTGGCTACGACCTCTTCTCCTTCGGACAATCCTTTCAGGATGACGTAGGCATTACCGAGGGACGGTCCCAATTCGACTTCGCGCATCAGGAAAGTAGGGGTAGACGCGTCAGGCTGCCTGACATAGACGATAGAACGTTTTCCGGTCCAGAGAACGGCAGTCTGCGGCACGACGATCCGATCCTTATAGCCTTGAAGGGGGGCATTGACCTCGGCGGTCGCATACATTTCCGGTTTTAGCTCCATCCGGCTGTTGGCTACTTCCACACGGACACGTGCCGTACGGGTGGACGGGTTGATGATCGGATCGATAAAAGCGATTCGTCCCGTATATGTCTTACCGGGAAGGGCCTGCAAAGTAAAATGAACCTGGTCGCCTCTATTCAGGAAAGGAAGGTCCACTTCGAAAGCATCGAACATCGCCCATACGTTTGACAGGTTAGCGATGTCGAACAGTACGGCCCCCGAAGCAACATAATCACCCTGGCTTACCCGTTTAGTCATCACGATCCCGCTTACGTTCGCTTTGATCTCGACGAGCGGGGAAACGGTTCCCGACTGTTCGATCGCTCCTATCTGGGCATCCGTCATTTTCCAGAGGCGGAGTTTTTCGCGAGCCGCCTGGATAAGAGCGGGCTGCTGCATCTTGATGGCTTCTAAAAGTTCCTGTTGGGCGGTGAACAGTTCGGGGGAATAGAGGACGGCAAGTGTCTGTCCGGCACGTACAGTCTCACCGGTGAAGTTGATATTCAACTGTTCAATGCGTCCACCGACATGAGCCGTCTGGGATTGAAGGCTTTGTTCGTTCGGGACGATCTTGCCATACAGGCGGACTGTCTTGACCGGATTTTCTTTGCTTACCCTCGAAGTCTGCACATCTGCCAGGGCCGCCGCCTCTTCAGACAGCCGGATGGCTTTGGGATCGGAGCTTTCGCTGCCATTGCCATCGCTACTTTTACGGACCGGGATCAGATCCATCGCACAGATCGGGCATTTGCCGGGTTTGTCCTGGCGTATCTGGGGGTGCATGGAGCAGGTCCAGACACCCGTTTCATCCTGTATGAGGTCATGGCTGTGTCCTTTGTGCATCTCATGCCCCTCATAGGTCTCCGGGGTGGCGTTTTTGGACGGGCTGAACAAAAGCCAGCCAGCCAATAAGCCTGCGAGGGCTACCACTGCATATTGAACCGGTTTGTTTCTTCTTATTTCATTTATCTTTTTCATCTTGTTATTCATTTACGGAGGTTGATACTAATTTTTCCAATCCTGCGACCAGCGTGTTGTATTCGGCAACCGCTTCGCTTTTTTTAAGGCTGTAATCCAACAATTGGCGTTCCAACTGGATAATGTCCGTGAGGGAAGTTGTCCCTGCCGAAAATTCGCGGATCATCAATTGCCAGGTCGACCGGGACAGGTCCTGCTGCTTGGCGTACAGGTCTATTTTGCGCGAAGCATCTGCCAATTGTTGCTTTAATGCGATATATTCGGCGTGAAGCTGGTTAAGCGTATCTTCATATTTCAACTCGCTTGCTTGCCGGTAATGCCTGCTTTCCCGTTGCTGGGCGTTATATTTCCGGCGGAAGATCGGGATGCTGATCTTGACCATCGGCATGACCATATCCATCCCGTTCATATTGCCCATCCCGGACATCCGGGCCATCTCCTCGGAGCGCTTTGCCATAATGGAATATTGCAGTCCGATGCCGAACATGGGGAGGCTCATCTTTTTGTCCATCTCCGCTTTGGCCTTATAGGCATTCGCTTCTGCTTCGAGCATGGAGAGCATTGGGTTGGAGAGGATGATGCTGTCTAAAACCGCATTGTCTTTTACGGAAAACAGTTTTTGTGTTAGCGAGTCGGACGTCTGTACCGGTAAACCCTGATCCCGGTTTAGCAGGCTGTTGAAGCGGGCTTCGGCTGCTTTCCTGTTTGACAGGAGGGCTTCGAGGTTGTTTTCGAGTTCGGCCATTTCGATCTGGATACGAAGGACATCGGACATGCTGCCGGACGAACCGCTCCCCATCGGGCTACCTCCCATGTTACTGCCCATGCCGGACATTGCCTTGTTGCCACCCGGCGATGCAGGTGCAGGGGAGGGAGTCATATTCCCCATACTTCCCATACCGTTGTTTACCGTTGCTTGGGGAAGAGGGGAGATGACCGGTGAGGTGGCGGCTGACGATACCGGAACACCCGGTGAAGAGGATGCGGTATAGCGGTTCAGTGCCAACTGTTCCAACTGCTTTAACAGTGCGAGGTTGGCTGCCGTGTTTTTATACTGCTCATTCAGGTTGTTCAATTGGTACCATTGACTTTTGACCTCGTAGAACAGGTTGTTGCGGCTTTCGCGGAATTGTTCGTAGGCCATGCGTGCCATTTCGGTCGCCTCGCTGCGGGCTGCTTTACGCGTCCCGAACCAGGGGAACATCTGCATCAGGGTGAAATCGGCTACCTGTTTGCCGGAGAGCTGTTCCATTGGTTTGAAGAAGAATCCCATTTCGAGTTCGGGATCGGAGAAAGCTCCCGCTTGCGGTATCTTTTCCAGGGATGCTTTGTAAAGGGCAAAACTGGAATTTACCGACGGATTGTTCCGGGCGGCCGTTTCCAGGTAATAGGAAAGGCTGTCGGTCGTCTGTGCCTGTGATGGGAGATACCAAAGTGCCGATAGCAGGATGGTGCCCCAACGTAAGATGGCTTTATGCTTTTTTATTCTCATTCTACTACTATTTTATTTATTGAAACTTTATTTTCAGCTTTTGTCTTGGGGGTGTGTCATAATTCCCCCTTTCTTTTTTTATGTTGGCCAACATATAAAGTA